>Ga0210395_10003729_pt1 | contig 11692 bp, 8 predicted proteins | sample IncBWH4OmetaG_FD_150861 | JGI IMG/M metagenome (GOLD analysis project Ga0210395, IMG submission 150861) | Forest soil microbial communities from Barre Woods Harvard Forest LTER site, Petersham, Massachusetts, United States - Inc-BW-H-4-O ...
CCCCGATCCCCCACGGCGTGATCGAGGCCGCTATCCGGGCGGCGGCCAGCGCGCCGAGCGGCGCTAACGTGCAGCCGTGGCGGTTCGTCGTGGTGACCAGCCCGAGCGCGCTCGCCCCCATCGGCACCGACTGGAGCAACCGTTCCTCGAGATCGCCCCCGCGGTGATCGTGGTGTTCGAGGTGCACCAGGGTCCGAACAGCCCCAGGCCGTAGTACGGCTACCCGGCGGACGGCGCCTGCGTACCCGACCTGTCCCGCAAGGCCCTCAGCGAGGTGATGGTCCGGTGCTAAGGCTGGCAGCGAAGAAGCTCCGCAGCGGATTGACGTGCCGGTCCGGGCGGCGCCACTCCGCTAGCAGGTCTTCGAGCAGATGCCGCTCGGCGACGATCTCGGTGCCGCGGTAGCGCCGTACCACCGGGTGGATGAAGGCGCTCTCCGCGGCCCGGTCCGGCTCGGGATGCCTGCCGATCGCGAACACGTCCCCGTATTCGTCACGGCCCCAGCGCAGCGCCGCTGTGTAGTAGTGCGGGACGTCGCTGAACCGGGATACGGCATAGTCCTCTGGCAGGTCCTGGTAATGGGCAACCTGCCCGGTCTCCTCGTCGACCACCAGTACATCACAGAGGTACTCGAACTGGGTCCACAGCGCTGAGCTCCAGTTGAGCCGGTCAAGCACGACAGAGGTCAGCCGTTCCGGGTCGGCCGGCTCCACGGTGCACGGTAGTTGGACGCCTTCGTAGCGTTCACGCAGCAGAGCGGCGAGTGCACGCAGGTTGTAACGGAACCCGTCGATGAACGGCGACGACGCATGACCGGAATCGCGTGCCTGGGCGATGGTCCCGGCGAAGTAAAGGCCGTCCACGGCGGGCGACTGCCAGTCCGGGCCCAGCGCCGGCATCCGGCCGTCATTAACCATCTCCGGACGGATTGCCTCGTCGAAGACCGTGGTGTCCATCCGGAAGCCCGTGCACCTGATCACCGACTCGTAGTCAAGCACCGCCTGTTCCCCGTCGGCATGGGTATAGGTGATGCGCACCTGGAACCGGCCGTCCACCGGGCGGATCTCGTCGATCGTGCAGTCGAGCACGGAGTGCAGCGTCTTGAACTGGTAACTGTCCAGGAGCACGCCGAACTGACCGCGCACGTGACCCGGATGCTTGGTGTTCCACGCCAGGCGCAGCGGCCTGCGGCTGGCCAGGTGGATCATCGCCGCGTACCCGAGCATCGGCGTCGCGGCCTCGAAGGCCGAGTTGCCCTTCCCGATGATCAGCACCCGCTGATCGGTGTACGCCGCCGGGTCGACCTCCATGTCCTCGTAGCCGACCGCGTGCTCGATACCGGGGATCGGCGGCACATACGGTTTCCCCCAGCCGACCGCCACGATGACGCACTGACCGTGCAGCACGCCATCGCCGGTGCGCACCAGGAAGCCGCCGCCCTCGACCTGCTCGATCCGCTCCACCTCGGTGTTGTACTGCACTGCCAGCCTGTGCAGCCGCTGGAACTCGGCCAGGTAATGCACGAGGTCATCGGCCGCGGGCAGATATTCGCTGCTGAACTTGGGGAACATCAGCTCTGGCGAATCGCTGAGCAGCGAGTTCCAGTCCCAGCGGAGCCGGATCTCCGGGTCCGTGCTGACCGTGTGCACCTTGTTCAGGGAGATCAGCTGGCGATGACGAGGAAATCGCTGGAAGAACTGCCCCGGTGCCGCCTCCCGTTCGAGCGTGATGTAGTCGGACCCAGCCTGCTGCAGGTAGTAGCTGAGCTGGAGCCCAGCAGGCCCGGCACCGACAATCACATACCGGTGTCGCTGAACTGTATCGGTCACGGATTGCCGCTAGGCCGTGGGCACGGCGGCCTGGCCGGATGCCGCACCGTATCCGTTGCTCACGATCAGTTCCGCCATCGCCGCATAACCGGCCGGGTCATCGGGCAGCGTTGTCGCGAGCCCGTCAACGTAACGGTTGAACAGGCAGAACGCGGCGGCGATAAGGACCGTGTCGTGGATTTCCAGATCGGTGGCGCCGGCCTCGCGGGCAGCCGCGACGTCCGCCGTGCTCACATCTTTCCCGCTCCGCTGCACAGCTGCCGCGATCCGGAGCAAGGCGCTGAGCTTCGCCGAAACCGGCGCATCCGCCGGATCTGCGCGGACCTGATCGACCAGCGTCATTCCTTCCGGTAGCTGAGCGGCGGCGAATGCGGCATGCGAGTCCGCGCAGAAACCGCAGTCGTTGAGCGTGGAAACGTAGGCGGCGATCAACTCCCGTTCCCCACGGGTCAGCGAGCTAGGACCGCGCAACAGTACTTCGGCGAGATCGCACAGCGGCGCGGCTGTTTGTGGTCGGTATTCGAACAAGGACAAGATACCGGGCGCGTCGTTACCCAGGCTGATGTGCGGCACGAATTCGCTCCTTGGCTCATGCGCCGGCTGTGACGACAAAGGTTGCATAACACTGCAATGAGAGAGTAGACCGGCAGCCGCGATCTATCAACGTGCAGACGCTTCAGCTGGCATGGCTACCGGCGGCAACATCGAAGATGCCGGGCCATGCCGCGACAGGGAGGCTATCGAAGCGTGACTAATACCCTTACAGGCGACGGACCACTTGACGGTGGCATGATTCTCCGGCGGCTCGTTGCTGGCGCCGCCATGCCGGTCTTGGTGGCCGATTTCCAGGCCTTCTCCTCGGCGCCCAGGCTCAGCCAACTGATCAGCGACCGCGCAGTTGACCGACCGGTCTACCAGGTCGACCCGCTCGACGCTCTGTCGCGAGACCGGCGCTACATATCCCTAGCTGACCTGGCTGCCGAGGCTGCCGGCTCGTTCGCGCGCTCCCAGCCCGCTGACGGTCCCGTCTTCGTCATCGGCTACTGCAGTGCCGCTGCCCTGTCCGTGCACATCGCGAGGCTGCTGGCGCCGTCGCGGGAGGCAACCGCCGTCCTGCTGCGGCCGTCATGGCCCGGCAACGAGAATATCGAGCAGACGTTCGCGACGCTGGCGGCCAACCTGGGCGCGCACCAGCCACGGTGTCCTGAGCTCGATGGCGACCCTGATCGCTGCGTGCGACGCATGGAGGACCTGCTTCGCACTCAACTGGAGGCCCTGGCCGCCAGCCAAGGGCTGGACGGGTCGGCCGGCACCTTCGGTGAGCTTCTGCTGATATACCGCTCATGGCTTGCCTTCTTGCTGGCGTGCCGGAACGACACGCTGGCCGGCTGGGCGGACGGGATCGCCCCGGTAACGGTGCTGACCGACACCCCGGGCAGCGTCACTGTTCCCGGCCTGTCTCCTGGCGAGTTCAAGGTCTGCCCGCTGCCAGTCACTGACGAGGACAATCCGGTCACGCCGGAGGTCGCTGAGCTCTTGGTAGCGCAGATCTTATTCCGGTTCCACTCTTATTCCGGTTCCACCCGAGCAGCGCGGCCGCACCGTTCCGCATCACCCTGGTCCTCGGTCCTGGGTGAGGAAAGTATCCATATCCTCAGCCGGATCGCTGGACAGGATTGCCTGGTGCAGTCGCTGCATCCGAGGGCTCGGGTCGATGCCCAGTTCGTCGTCGAGTACGGTCCGAAGTCGCTGGAACGCATCCAGCGCGCGGGCGACATGGCCCGTACGGTAGAGGGCCACTATCAGCAACCCCCAGAAGTTCTCGTTCATGGGATGCTGGGCTGCTAGCATCGTCAGCTCCCCGAGTATGTCGGCGTGCCGGTGCAGTGCAAGGTCGGCTTGGATACGGCGTTCGAGCACGCCCAGTCGCGTCTCCTCAAGCGAAGCCGCCTCGCTTTCGAGAATCCGCCCTTGCCGGACATCGGCCAGCGCGGGCCCGCGCCATAGGTCGAGCGCGCGCCCCAGCAACTCGGAGACGGTTTGCGGATCTCCCGCCTCCGCCGCCTCGCGCCCCGCTCGCGCGAGGCGGCGGAACTCCTCGACATCGGTACGGCATTCAAGCTGGTAACCAGAGTGCCGCGTGCGGAGGAACTCGCTAACGACGCGCTCGCGCGGCGTGTCCACCGCCAGGCTGCGGCGCAGATGGAAGATGTAGGTCTGAAGCGTGGCAGCCGAACTGCGCGGCGGCCGGTCTCCCCACAACTCCTCGATGAGCGTGGAAACTTTGACGACCCGCCCGGCGTTCACTGCGAGCAGTGCGAGAACCTCGCGCTGCTTAGCCGCGTTCGGCGTGATAGTGCGGTTTCCCAAGGATGCAGCCAGCGGGCCTAGTAGCTGGATGCTTATCTGCGCGGAATCCAATACCATCGCATCCCTCTTTGCTAGTGTGGGTTACCCATTTGCCTTGAGCATGCGCCACGGGGAACTCGTAGTTCCAGTGATGTCGTCACGATCGGGGCTATGAAAGATTCATATAAAGACCGTGACGCTGTACCTGGCGATCTCAATGCCGAAGAGGTGAAATCTTTACTAGTGTGACGGCGCCGCCGGGTACAAACTAACTGCTAAAAGGCCAGAACCCGCTCTGGTGACGATGCGGGCCGTTCTGGTCTTCCGCTGTGGACAGGCCGATTAGCCTGCGTTTCACCACGCCCTGATGCCGTTGTTATGGTCCCGATCCCCGATGTAGGGCACGACAGTGACAGCAGAGAACAGTAACTCCGCCGCGGTGAGAAGACGCGAGCTGTGGTCTCTCCGTGAAGACGTGAGTCTCGAGGAAGATCCCTTCCGCGACCCACTGCGGTTGCGCGGTCGCTGGGGCGACATCACGATCCCCTGGTCGTCACGGCTGGTGCGCGAGACACTGTACCGGATGAGCCTCGGGCCCATCTCGTTGGAGAACGCGGCCAGCGCGACGGCGATGCCGGCCGGGGGAACCTATCGGGACGCGGACCAAGCGCGAGCGCAGCTGACCGAGCTGCACGACGTGCTTGAACGCCTGCAACCGCTGATAGTGCGGTCGCTCGCACAAGAGTCAGGCCAGCCGCTGCTGTCCGTGGTGCCGATCACCATGCGATCGCGGTTTCACCCGGTTCCGCTCGCCGCCGGGGCGCCGTTCCGGCTGTCCGTCTTTGCCCGCATGCGGGCCGATGGGCGCGAGTACGCCATCGAATCGCCGCTGTCGCTGCACCGTGTGGTGCTGCACCAGCCAGCGGCGATGCGATTGATCGCGCCTTTGGCCAGCCCGATTACCCCGGCTGCGTTCACGGCCGCCCTGGCACGCGCTGAGTCGGCCGCCGCGAGAGTCCTTGAATATCTCGTCGCCGCCGGCATGGTCGTGGGCGGTGAGGGGGCGGGCGCCACCGCGGTCTTCGCTGAAGACGTGGACACCGCCATCGTCGGCTGGTCGGAATTTGAGATGATGTTTCATACCCGCAGCACCCTCGGGCGGCATGATCACGATTTCGGCGTCACCTATCCGGCCGGGACGACCCGCCCGGTCGAACCGGTCGTCAAGCCCCAGGCGAGCAGGCACATTCAGCTGCACATGCCGCGCTGGGAAGACCTGTGCCAGAGCGACCCGCCGGTTGTCGTCGCGATGGAGGCGCGGCGTTCGGCACGCCGCTATGCCGGAAGCCCGGTAACGGTAGTGCAACTTGGCGACCTGCTGTACCGGACGGCGAGGGTGCGCTCGCTCATCACCGCGGCGCCAGGCGCGCAGGACCCTCCCGATGTGCCCGCACGGGGCACGGAGTACAGCAATCGCCCGTATCCCAGCGCGGGCGCCTGCTACGAGATCGAGCTTTATCTCACGGTCGGCAATTGCCTGGGTCTCGCCAACGGCGTCTATCACTACGACCCGCTCGGGCACCGGCTCGAGCCGGTCAGCGCGGATCACGCGGCGGCTGACGAACTGCTGAGCACCGCTCGCATGACCGCGGCCCTGGACGGCCCCGCACAGATACTGATCAGCTTCACGGCACGTTTCCGGCGGCTGTCCTGGCGATACGGAGGGCTGGCGTACCGGCTGGTGCTCATCCACGTTGGCGTGCTGATGCAGAACCTGTACCTAGTCTGCGCGGCGATGGGACTCGCGCCATGTGCACTTGATGCCGTGGATATCGACGTGGCAGCGCGCGCCTTCGGCACCGACTGGCGCGCCGAACCCTGTGTGGGTCAGTTCCTTGTCGGCGGCAAGCCCGACGTCAACGAGGCGCGCCACGCGCACTTATCTCGCATATTGCTGAATGTGACGCCGTTTCTGGACGGTGTCTATCCGTGCTGCCACGATGATCTCATGGAGACAAACTGGGCGGGCAGACTGCGTCGCCGCATATTCCTCCCTGATCAATCTGAGGTCACCTTCGAACGGCGTGGCTTTACCGCACCCGATAAGACCCGTCAGGCCAATCTTGAAAAGGTTGGAAGCAAGTTCCTCGAAGGCTTTGAATACGGGATGGTCGGCCTGTCACTGGCCGATATCGAGTCTTCGCTGGAGACGATCGAGCCAGCCTTCCGCGGGTTCTCCTACGAGGGCTGCACGATGGCGCTCGCGGTGCGCGACGGCATCCGTCTCAACGGCCGGCACTGGGTTCGCGACCTGCTGGCCAGCCGGGGCGCCAATCACGTCTACATGGCTTACGTCGGGGTGGGCTGGGCCATGGCACGCCTGCCCAGGGTGCGGTGGCGCGCGATAGAGCCACATGACCCGCTGCTTCGCTGGCTGGCCCTTGATGGTTATGGCTTCCACCAGGCCTACTTCCGCACCCAGAAGTATGTCTGGAATCAGCATCAGGACCAGCTTCCCGGATGGGAACCCGCCTGGTATGCCCACCGTGCCGCCGACCAGGGCATGGGCCGTGCGCTCTGGTTCGTCAACGGATCGGACGTCCAGCGGGTCGCCGCCACCATCGAGGCATTCCCGGAATCCCGCCGGGGCGACCTGTGGAGCGGAGCGGCCCTGGCGAGCGTCTACGCGGGCGGGGCCGACGCCGGCGAACTGTCGGACATGGCCAAGCTCGCCGGGCAGTACCGGTCACACGCCGCTCAGGGCGCCGCGTTCGCGGCCAAGGCGCGCTTGCTGGCCGGCCTGGTCATGCCTGGCACGGAACTCGGCGTCAAGGTGTACTGCGACATGTCCGTCGAGGAGGCCGCGGCGGTAACCGACGAGGCCCGGCAAGCGCTGCCCCCGGACGAGACCGACACGCCCAGGTACGAGATGTGGCGACAGCTGGTCAGGAAGCGGTTCGAATAAGGTCCGCATCATCGCTAGGCGCTGCGAGGTCAGGAGAGGACACGACGGCGGAAGTCGCGCAGCCCGATCCAGAGGAACAGCGCAGCAAAGCCAAGCATCAGGGGTAGATGATGTACAGGTGCATGTGCGGCGCGTCAGTGAACGCCGCCCGCATCCCCTCGTTCACGTAGATCAGCGGGTCCCGCCGAGGAACGTGATCGGCAAGATGATGAAGCCGAACACAGCCGTCAGGATGATCCACCAGTGCAGGGACAGGTTGGCACGCACTCCGGGGCGGGCGGCCTGGCCCGGGCCGCCCGACCGGGCGCCGTGAGGACCGTCCGGGGGCGGGTTGGGCGGGTTGTGTTGCTTTTGTGTTGATCTTGGTTCGCGCGGGCGCTGGGTGCGCCTTAGGGGGCCTCGTGGCTCCCGCGATAGGACTTGAACCTATAACCTGCCGGTTAACAGCCGGACGCTCTGCCGATTGAGCTACGCGGGACCGTCAGCACGGCGGGCCCACCCGAGCCCGTTTGGTGCTGCCGATAAGCGTAGCGCACCCGAAGGGATGCCCGGACAGCCGCGAGCCAGCCCGGCCGGCCGTTTTGTATTAGGCCGGGCCTGACGGGGAAGGTGTAGCACACACGCTATGCACCGGAAGGGGTGCCAGATGGGGTACCGAGCCATGTTCGCCGTAGGGTTCGCTGTCGGCTTCGTCGTCGGCACGCGGGCCGGGCGGGAGCGATACGACCAGATGGTGAAGTACGCCAAGCAGGTCGCGGACTCGCCCGCGGTCCATAAGGCGACTGTCACCATCAAGGAGAAGACGACGGAGATCAGCAAGACCGCGGTGTCCAGGGCGCCCGACGTGGCGAAGTCGGCGTCCGCGCAGGTGCCGAAGATCGCCAAGTCCGCCCGGCAGAAGGCCGGGAAGGGGTCACCCCGGCACGGCAAGGACGGTGCCGCGGACGACGTGTCCGCGGACGGCCACCTCGTCTACCCGGCAGACGACCCCCAATCCTCGGTCAACGGCACGCGTTACAACACCTAATTTAATCCAGGTACTCGCGGAGCAGCAGGGCGCGGCTGGGGTGGCGGAGCTTGGCCAGCGTCTTGGATTCGATTTGCCTGATGCGCTCGCGCGTCACGCCGAACTCCCTGCCGACCTCTTCGAGCGTCCGCGGATGCCCGTCCGTCAGGCCGAACCGCAGCTGGATGATCCGCTGCTCCCGGTCCGACAGCTCACACAGCACCCGGTCGAGCTGGTCCTGCAGCATGATGAACGCCGCGGCCTCGATCGGCACCACGGCGTCGGCGTCCTCGATAAAGTCGCCGAGGTCGGATTCCTCCTCGCCGATCGGCGACTGCAGCGACACCGGCTCCTGGGCGATCCGCTGGATCTCCGCGACGCGATCCGGCTCCACGCCTAGCTCGCCGGCGAGTTCCTCGGCGGTCGCCTCCCGGCCGAGTTCCTGGTGCAGCTGGCGCTGCACCCGGGCCAGCTTGTTGATCGTCTCGACCATGTGCACGGGCACGCGGATCGTGCGCGCCTGGTCGGCGATCGCCCGGGTGATGGCCTGCCGGATCCACCAGGTCGCGTAGGTGGAGAACTTGTAGCCGCGGGTGTAGTCGAACTTCTCCACGGCGCGGATCAGCCCGAGGTTGCCCTCCTGGATCAGGTCGAGGAAGACCAGGCCGCGGCCGATGTACCGCTTGGCGATCGACACGACGAGCCGGAGGTTGGCCTCGATCAGCCGCTGCTTGCCGCGCACGCCGTCAGCGGTCAGCCACTCGAGGTCAGCGCGTTCGGCGCCGAGCAGCGGGAACCCTCCGTTCAGCTTCTCCTCCGCGTACAGGCCGGCCTCGATGGCCTTGGCCAGCTCGACCTCGTCCTCCGCGGTAAGCAGCGGGACCCGGCCGATTTCCCGAAGGTAGATGCGTACCAGGTCGCTGGTTCCAGCGCGCCGCGCGCCGTCGACCTCCGGTTCTCGATGGTCCGGATCCTCTTCGGCGACTGCCTCAGGAACCTCCACGACCTCGATGCCTTCGTCCGCGAGCGTCCGCATCAGCCCGTCGAGCGCGTCGGGTGTCAGCTCGGCCCTGTCGAACGCGGTGGTGACGTCCCCCATCGTCACGAAGCCCCGTGAGCGCCCGAGCGCCACGAGGTCACTCATGTGCTGTGCGAGCGGTGTGCCGCTCGTTACTACGGTGAGGATGCTCACGAAGACCAGTGTGCGCCTCACGCACCTGGTTTCGGGGGACCTAATTTTGTTACCTCGACCGGTGGTTTAACATCCGCGAAATCCGCGCAGAATGTTTCCTTCGGCCCTGGTTACGCCCCGGTCGCCCGGTTGAGCAGGGCTTGCCTGCGTTGCTCCAGCGCCACCAGGTCACCGAACATCTTGTTGTACGCCGCCTGATCCTCCACCGGGTTGGTGCGCTGCAGCCGCGCCTTCACGGCGGCGATCTGCCGTCCCACAGCCAGTTCCCCGACCCGGGCCAGCACCACGTCCGCGTACTTCTCGTCCAGCTCCCCGGTCACCTGAACCGCCTCCACGGCGAGCTCAGTGACGAACGAGCGCGCGCGGTCGTCGGGCGCGGCGTCGAGCAGCGCCGCCACCCAGTCCCGCGCCCGGCCCGCGCTGACCACGCCGCCGCACCCGGCGATCAGCCGCGCGACCGCGGCGTGCACCGGGACCGTGAAGGCAGGCGCGCCAAGCGAGTCGAACTCCGGACCGCACAGCGCCGGCCACTGCACGGCCAGCTTGAGCGCCTCGCGCTCCACCCGCAGCACCGGGTCGGAACGGTCGTAAGGCTGCTCCGCCGGTGCTCCCTCGCCGCCCTCGCCTGTTGGCGCAGACCAGCCGACCGCGCCGGCTTGGGCCGATCTATTGTCCGAACGAACCGGGCTGACTCGCCGGTTCTTCGGTCCTCCCGCGTGCTGGCGGACCCGGGCGAGCACGAACCGCTCGTCCATCAATCCGAGCCAGCGGTCCAGGTTGACCGCGTACCGGCCGCGCATGCCCTGGTCCTTGATCCGCGCGACGATCGGCGCGGCCTCATCGAGCGCGGCGAGCTGGCCCTCGGTGGTGTCCAGGTCGTGCTTGGCGAGCGCGGACTTGATCGCGAACTCGAACAGCGGCACCCGGCGCGCGATCAGGTCACGGACCGCGCCGTCGCCGCGGGAGAGCCGAAGGTCGCACGGGTCGAGCCCGTCGGGCTGCACGGCGACGAACGTCTGGGTGACGAACTTCTCCTCCAGGCTGAACGCGCGCAGCGCGGCCTTCTGCCCCGCCGCGTCCCCGTCGAAGGTGAAGATTACCTCGCCGTCCGACCCGTCGGTGTCCATGATCAGCCGGCGGAGGATCTTCACGTGATCCTCGCCGAAGCTCGTGCCGCACGTCGCTACCGCGGTCGGCACGCCTGACAGGTGGCAGGCCATCACGTCGGTGTACCCCTCGACGATCACGGCCTGGCGGCGGTGCGCGATCTCGCGCTTGGCCAGGTCCGCGCCGTACAGCACGTGCCCCTTCTTGAACAGGGCGGTCTCCGGCGTGTTCAGGTACTTGGGGCCATCGTCGTCCGGGTCGAGCTTGCGCGCGCCGAACGCGATCGTCTCCCCCGTCAGGTCGCGGACCGGCCACATCAGCCGGCCGCGGAACATGTCGATCAGGCCCCGCCTGCCCTGCCTGGCCAGCCCGGCGCGGGTCAGCTCGTCCTCGGTGAAGCCGCGGCCGCGAAGGTGCCTGGTCAGCTCGTCCCACGCGGCCGGGGAGTACCCGACGCCGAACTGCTCGATGTCGGAGAGCTTGAACCCGCGCTCGGAGAGGAACTCGCGGGCGACCCGGCCAGAGTCAGCACGGATCCGTTCGGAATAAAAATCTTGAGCAAGCCGGTGCGCCTCGATCAGCCGGCGCCGGACGGAACTCTCCTGGCCGGGCACGTAGCCGCCCTGCTCGTAGCGGAGCTCCACGCCGGCCCTGGCCGCCAGCCGCTCGACCGCCTCGGTGAAGGTGAGGTTCTCGATCGACTGGATGAACTTGATGACGTCCCCGCCCGCGGTGCAGGAGAAGCAGTAGTACAGCTCCTTCCCTGGCGTCACGTTGAACGACGGGGTCTTCTCGTCGTGGAACGGGCAGAGCCCCTTGAGCGAACCGCCGCCCGCGCTGCGAAGCTGTAGGTACTCCCCCACCACGTCGGCGATCGGCGATCGCTCGCGGACCGCCCCTATGTCTTCTTGGCGAATCCGACCCGGCATGAGGTGAGTCTATGGGTATGTCGGGGGGTCTCATGGGAGTTGACACCCCTGAAGTGTGCAGAGTCGGCGGGCGGGGGCGTATCCCCGGAACCCCGGACGAGCCAGGCGAGCCGTACCCTCCGGAAGCCCCCGGCTAAAATGTGGTTCGTGGGGGGTTGTACCGGGGGGTGGGGAAGTGTTCAACACACGTGAGCGATCTCCTTGTGCTCTGGGATGTGGACGGGACGCTGCTCAACGCAGGCGGGGTGGGGACTGATCTCTACAACGTAGTTTTCCTCCAGCTGTTCGGCCGGCCGCTCGAGGCGTACGCGCCGC
>Ga0210395_10003730_pt1 | contig 11692 bp, 8 predicted proteins | sample IncBWH4OmetaG_FD_150861 | JGI IMG/M metagenome (GOLD analysis project Ga0210395, IMG submission 150861) | Forest soil microbial communities from Barre Woods Harvard Forest LTER site, Petersham, Massachusetts, United States - Inc-BW-H-4-O ...
ATCAAACGTCTCAACGACGACGTCGGCGCGCAGGCCGGCGCGAATGGCGTGCGCGGCATCGTACGTCAGGACGCCCGCGCGATCCAAGGAATGGTGCGCTTTCCCGACGCCTCGAAGGATATGCCGTGGCGGGCGGATCGTCCGGCGATCGCGTTCTACCACACGCTTGCCGGCGATGGCCGTTTGGACGCGCGGCTTCGTAACGACGCAGGCGCCGCCGCAGACGCCGTGGGACACTTGGTATTAGCGCACCGCGAAAGCGATGGGTTCGCACCGTTCGGCGGCGCGGATTACTCCGACGCAGCCGGACCGACGATTCACCTTCCGACGACGCGTTACCAGATCGATCCGTGGGCATCCGCCGGCGTCGTTGAAACGAAGAACGCTTTTTATAAGGACGTCGATGAAGACGCGATGACGGGCGTGCTCGCGTAAACGCGGCCTATCGACGTAGGTGAATATTGGAGGGGTAAATGGGACGGTTGAGCACGCGTTCGAGCGTTTCGGCGGGCGCGAAGAGCGCGAGCTCGCAGAACTGCAAGAACGCTTCGCGCGTCGCTTCGCCTTCAGCGTAGCGCTCGTTGCGCTCCATTTCGATTCGTCCGCTTACGGCAAGGAATCGAATGAAGCGCCCGTCGTCATCCTCGCCCACTTCGATCAGCCCGGAATCGGAAAAGATTCGTAACGCCGCGTCGATCGTACGATCTCGGACCCGGTCGATCTCTAGAGTTCCCGCGATTTCGGTGTTCCCGCCTCGTACGAAGCCGTCTCGAGCGAGACCTCGCAGACCGCGGTAAATTTCGCGCAGCCGCTCGATCGGCGGCGCGTCGAGATCGATCAAGAACTCGTTGAGGGTACGATCGTGCGGCCCATACAGCAGATGAATCTCCGCGGGGCTGCCGTCGCGCCCGGCCCTGCCGGCTTGCTGGTTGAACTCGCCCGAGTCGAAGTTGAGATGGAAGAGCACGACGTTGCGAACGTCGGGCAGATCGATACCCTCGCCGAACGCCGACGTCGCAACCACGACGCGCAGCGCGCCTTCCCGAAAGAGGCGTTCGACCTCGAGCCGCTCGGCGTTGGGCATTTTCCCATGGTAGAACATCACTGTGTTGCCGAGGTGCTTGCGAAGACGCTGCGCGACCTTGGTGACCTCCGGCCGCGAGTGGCAGTAGATAATGCCTTTCTCCGGCGGGCTCTCTCGCGCCGAAAAGAGCTCGGTCAGATAGCCGATCTTGTCCTTGGTGCCGCGCGCATCGGCGACATGAAGGTTCGCTCGTACCGTCGGGTCGATCACCCAGCTTTCAATGCGCAGATCGTCGACGATGCGGCGAAACGTTTCGTCGCCGGCCGTCGCCGTCAGTGCGAGTACCGGTGGATTACCCAGCGACGCAATGGTTGCCGAAAGCCGCGAGTAGGCGGGCCGGTGACGCGACTCCGCAAGATGATGCGCTTCGTCGACGACCACGAACGACGGCGTGCTGCGGCCGCGGAGCGCCTCGCGGTGAAACTCGAGGAACTCCGGCGTGGCTAAGACGACGTCCCACGACCCCTCGCGCAAGGCCGAAAACAGATCTTCTCGCTCGTCACTGTCGATCGAACCGTTGGCACGAAAGAAACGCAGACCCAGCGGCTCTAACGTACGTCGCAGCGCCTCGTACTGATCGTTGGCCAGCGCGCGCAAGGGATAGACGACGAGCGTCTTGCCTCCGGCGGTGAAGGCTCGCATCGCTGCGGCGTATTGAAAGCAGAACGACTTCCCGCGCCCCGTGCCGAGCACCGCCAAAGTATTCTTGCCGGCTTCAACCCGCTCGAGAACGGCTCGCTGCGCCTCGTGCGGGGCCGAGAGGCCAATCAAAGCGGCGCGTACCAGCTCGCCAGTCTCGGCCGCATCCGCCTCGACGCCGGGACGCCGCGCCGCCGCATCCCCCCGCTGCAACTGCGTGCCGAACGCTTCACGCTCGATCACGACGTTGACCCCCCGATGCTTGAACTGCCCTGTGGAGGCGCCCCCAGTGAGAGAGGCCACCCGCGCGCCGTAACGGGCGCCTGCATCCATCAGGGGTGCGATGTGAGCCGCGAGCCGCTTATTGAAAAAGCCGAGTTGCAACTGCCCGTAATGGACGGCGATGGCATTAGCATCGTGTGGGTTATCCGCTTGGCGCCGCAGCTCGAGCGGCGCGCCGGCGTGCAATCCGGCGATGACGTCTTGACGTCCTTCGAAAGAGACGCCCGCGAGTTTGGTATGAAAACGCGCAGCATCGGCGATCGTTGCGTACGTATCGTGCAGGTACTCGTCGCTCTTCGCGAAGACGCGTTCGACGAAGGCGTCCGCTTCAGCCGCCACCGGCACGTGCGTCGCAGCCTGCCCTGAGCCTGTCGAAGGGTCAAAGGAGCGCAAGAGCGCTTCGAAGGCGGCCTCCGACGCGGTGGGCGCCGGCAGGTTCTTAGGGCGCGTCGCCCTCGTGACGCTCCTGCGCGTCTTCGAAGTTGAGGGAGATTTCTTCGTGACCTTGCTCCAAGGCGGCATCGTGCAGACCAGCTTGTTGTGCGTCGAGCGGATCGATCAGCTCTTCACCCGCCACGAATGGTTCTTCCACCGCGACGGCGCTCTCCGCATCGCGCCGTTTGCGATAACGCGGCGTCGGAGCCGGAGTGACCGTGCGAGCTGCCTTGGCCTTCTGACGGCGCTCGCGGCGCGCGGCCACGATATCCTCACGCGCGACGCCGCTGCGGCTCGCGAGCGAGGCGGCCTCGGAGCGCGACCGCGCGGTTACGCTGCGATCTTGCCCGAGACCGGCATGCCGGCGTTTCGCAGCGGCCTCCAGCTGGCGTTTGCGGTAGCCCAGCACGAGCGGCGCCGAAAAGAAGATCGAATGGTATCCACCCGAGCAGATGCCAACGAGCAGCGCGAAGGCGAAGTTTTTGAGGCTCGCTCCGCCCAATGCCAAGAGCGCGACAAGCGTAATTATGACGGTCGCAAGCGTGTTGAACGAGCGCGTCATCGTCTGCTTGATCGATTCGTTGACGATCCGGTCGTACGGCTGCCCAGCCATGAGCTTCGTGTTCTCACGAATTCGATCGAGAATTACGATCGTATCCATGACCGAATAGCCGATGACCGTGAGGACGGCGGCCAGAAACGCATCGTCGGCGCGCCGATCGGCCAGCGCATAGATGCCGATCATCATCGCCGCGTCGCGTATCAGCGCGATGACCGTCACTAACCCGAAGATGTAGTTCCAACCGAATCGGAACGCGATGTAGATAAACTGAATGCTAAGCGCGATGATCAGCGCCCAGATTGCCCTAGTAAGGTACTCGCGTCCGAGCGACGGACCCACGGCCGTGATCTGTGAAGCAGCGCGATCGACGGGGGCGACGGTGTTCAGCGCGTTCCAGACCGGCGCCGAGTCGTTGGCGTACGCGGTCTGCGTTTGAATCACGAAGCCCTTGCCGTCGGTGCCGGCGGTCGTGACCGACTCCTCGGTCATGCCGAGGCCCGCGAGTGCCGCCTTGACTTTATCGGCGGTCGTCGGCTGCGTGAACTGCACCGCGATATCGGTACCGCCGGTAAACGAGAGCCCCAAGCGCAGCATGTGCGACGGCTGAAAACCATTGCCGCCCTTGAAACCGTTGTAGACCATCGCGCCGAAGCCCAGCGCGATGATAAGATACGAGATCGTCGAGACGATGCGGAACCAGCCGACGATGTTCCAATTCAGACGACGAAAGAGCACGAGCTACGCTCCGGCCTTCGCGAATATGCCGAGGTCGGCGCGCTTGACCCCGTAGAGCTCGGGCGACGTCAAGACGTTGTTGTCGACGAGCACGTCGACGAAGAAACGCGTAACGAAAACGGCCGTCACCAGCGAAACGACGGTGCCCCAGAAGAGCGTGAAGGCAAAGCCTTTGACCGTACCGGTACCCAGCATGTACAGCACGCCGGCGCCGACGATCGTCGTGAAGTGACTATCGAAGACGGCGGAGAAGGCCCGCTGGAATCCGACGCGGACCGACGCGCGCATCGTCTTACCATTCCAGAGCTCTTCCTTGATGCGCTCGAATATCAGGACGTTGGCATCGACCGCCATGCCGATCGAGAGCACGAAGCCGGCGATGCCGGGAAGCGTCAGCGTCGCGTGCGAGAGTGCGAGGATCGCCATCATCACCAGCACGTAGATCGCCAGCGCGAGGTCGGCCAGAAGACCCGGCAGACGATAGACGCCGATCATGAAGATCAACACGAGCCCAAGGCCGAGCGCCGCGGCGCGCATCGATTGAACGAGGTCGAGCTTGCCGAGCGTCGGACCGATCGTCTCTTTCTCGATGATCTTGACGCTGACGGGCAAGGCGCCGGCGTTCAACTCGTTGGCCAGCGTTATCGTCGATTCCTGAGTGAAGGTGCCGGTAATCTGGCCGCTATCATAAATCGGGCTTTGAATGATCGGCGCCGAAAGATAGCGATGATCGAGAAAGATGCCCAGCGGCTTCTGGAGATTCGACGACGTCAGCTTGCCGAATTTAGCGGCGTCTTTGGTTTGAAAGAGGATGTCGGGCCGGCCCCCTTGATCGTAGCCGGCTTGCGCGGCCTTGAGGTCCTTGCCTGAATAGACGACGTTGCCGCTAAGGTCGTAGGCTGTTTTTGAAACGTAGAGCTCGGCTGCGGCCTTGTCCTTTGCCGAAAGCCCCGGCTGCAATAACGCCGCATTCGCGGCATCGGCCTTCTGCATCACGTCGAAGGGCACGATCTTATATTCGAGTACGGCGACCTGTTTGAGGACTTTTTCAGCCTGATCCGGATCCTTCACCGCCGGAAGTTCGACCAGAATGCGATCGGTGCCGACGTTGCTAATGGACGGCTCGGCAACGCCGAGCCCGTTGATGCGGCGGTCGATGACTTCGCGCGTCTGCGCCTGCACCTGCGACGTAATCTGCGGCACTTCGGCGGTTGGATAAAGCTGAAGCAGAAGCCGCGCTCCGCCCTGCAGGTCGAGCCCCAGACGGATGGTTTTCTGGACGGGGATGACCGCCCAGAGCGAGATCGCGCAAACAGCGACGATGACCAGCGCCTTGAACGGCGCCTTGAAATTTTTCCAGTTCATTGGAGCCGGTGGAGCTTAGCCTTCTAAGGGCGCCGGGCCTGCCATCGGCCGCCAGAGCCGCCGGCCGGTCGCGAGCAAACCGATTACCGCCAACCCAGCGACCAGGCTGCAGAGCGCCCCGGCAATCGGCCGCCCATAAATGAACGAGCCCGTGGCAAAAAGGGCGCCGTACACCGCAGCCACGCCGAGCACCCAGCCCAGGAGCGCCATCGGCAGCGAATCCGGCGACGGGCCAAGGCCGCTGCGCCGGCGGATCGCGGCCCAGCCGGGGCCGGCCGGCCGCACTTTGGCGTAAAACGCCGTCAGCGTCTCTTCACCGACCGGCGGCGTGAGATACGTAACGACGAGCCAGACCGCCGTCGTAATGCCGATCGTCGTCAGGAGCGCGGTCGTCGAAGCAACGGCGTGCCCGGTGCGCGCGGCGACGAAGAACGCGAACGCAACCCCGAACGATGCGATCATTGCGCTCACTTCGCTCCAAGCGTTGATCCGCCACCAGAACCATCGCAGCAAGTAGATGAGACCGGTTCCTGCGCCGATCGAGAGCAACAGATTGAATGCGTCCTTCGCGTTATCGAGCACGAAGGTCAGCGCGACGCCGAGCGCCATCAGGAGCGCCGTCACGAGCCGTCCGGCGAAGACCAGCTCGCGCTGGCTCGCACCCGGCGCGATGAAGCGCTGATAGAAATCGTGCACGAGATACGACGTGCCCCAATTGAGGTGCGTTTCGATCGTCGAGCGATATGCCGCGAAGATTCCGGCGACCATGAAGCCGGCAAAGCCCGTCGGCAAGAAGACCAGCATCGCGGGATAGGCGACATCGTTGCCGATGAGGTTGGGCGCGAGCGCCGGGAACCGCATCTGCACGTCGTGCAGCGTGGGAAAGACGATCGTGGAGGCGAGCGCCACGACGATCCACGGCCACGGGCGCAACGCATAGTGCATCGCTTGGAATGCGAACGTGCCGAACAGCGCATCGGACTCGGTGCGCGCCGCGAGCATTCGCTGTGCGACGTAGCTGCCGCCGCCGGGCTCGGCGCCGGGATACCAGACCGACCACCACAGCACCGTCATCGGAATCACGAAGACCGCGAGTGCGGCCTTCCAGTCGCCGAAGTTCGGCAGAATCGAGAGCGCGGCGGTGCGACCGCTAAAGTGTGCGACCAGTCCGTGCAAGCCGCCGACTCCCGGCGCATGAATCGCGAAATAGGCGGCGGCGAATGCCGAGGTCATCGTTATGCAGAACTGAATCATGTCGGTGACCATGACGCCCCAAAGGCCGGCGGTTGCGGCAAAGACGATCGGAACCGCGACGCAAATGGCCAGCGTCTCGGCACGCGGCCAGCCAAAGAGCACGCCGGCGATCTTCACGAGAGCCAAGTTGACCGTTGCGATGATCCAGCAGTTGAAGAACAGCCCGAGATAGATCGCACGAAAGCCGCGCACGAACGAGGCGGCGCGCCCAGCGTAGCGCAACTCGTAAAATTCGAGATCGGTCAGCACGCCGGAGCGGCGCCAGAGCCGCGCATAAAAAAAGACCGTCGCCATCCCCGTCAGGAGAAACGACCACCAGACCCAATTTTCGGAAACGCCGCCGTCGCGCACGAGATTGGTGACGAGGTTGGGCGTGTCGGTGGAAAACGTGGTGGCGACGAGCGAGATGCCGATCAGCCACCACGGCGCCTGACGACCTGCCGCGAAGAACTCCGTGATATTCTTTCCGGCCCGCCGCGCGAGCACGATCGCCGGCACGAAGCTTACGCCCAACGAAAGGACGACGATGATCCAATCCAGCGTCCTCAGGTGCATTGGGCGAGCGCGTTCGGTTCCTCCTCGGCGATGACCTCGGATGCGACGAGCGCGACCTCGTTGGGCAACTCGCCATAGGCATAGACGCTGACCCGAATCCCGGAGCGCAGTAAGAACTCCGCAAGCACCGGCCGGAGCGCCGAGGTGCAGACGACTGCCGCCCGATCGCGGCGCGTCCGTTCCGCATAGCGTTCGATCCGGGCGCGCAACGCAAGCGCCGTTGCGGGCTCTAACGCTTCGGTTCCATAACGGCACCACGCCGCGACGAGTCTCCGTTCGAACTCCGGCTCGAAGATTGCCGGTTCTAGCTGCACGACGCCTTTACGGCGCAGCAGATCCGGTACGATGGCACGCCGCGCGGCTTCGGCGAGCTCGCGCGGATCGCGAGTGCCGGCTTCCAGCATCGCCTCGAGCACCGCGATCGGATCGCGCGGCCACGCGCCTTCGCGAAGCAGCAATGCAATCGCCCGATGCAACGCCCCGAAAGGCAGCGCCTCTCCGCCCACCTCCTTGACTAAGGCCGGTACGGTGGAACGCATGTGCTCGAGCAGAGTGTGAAGCTCTTGTCGTCCGACAAGCTCGGTCGCGTTGGTGCGTGCGATCTCGGCCAAGTGGGAACCGAGCACGGAAATCGGATCGAAGACCAGCGCGCCGGCGTTAAGCGCGCTGTCGCGCACGTCGGGCGGTATCCAAGCCGAGGGCAACTGATAGACCGGCTCGCGTTCGACCTGCACGGAGAAACGCGCGAGAACTGCTTCGTCGGCGACGGCGAGGAGCCGATCGAGATCGAGACGCCCGAACCCGGCTAAACGATCGCGTACGCGAATGCCGTACGTGCGAGGATCGCGCGAAAGATCGTCTCGCAGACGCACTCCCGGAAGCACCACGCCGATATCTGCGGCCATGGCCCTGCGCACTTCTCCAATGCGGTCGAGCAAGGCATCGGAGAGCGGCGGCGCCAGGAGCTGCGCGAGGTCCGCGCCGATTTCGATCGCCACCGCATCGACGCCCACGAGGCCGAGCGCCAATTCGGGACGCCGCATGGCGTTGCGCTTTATCCGCTCTCGCACGTCGGTCGCTTCGGCTTCGGCGCGCCGGCGATTCCGCTGCGCGAGGGCGGCCATGCCGAACGCGCTCGTACCTAAAACAAAAAAGAGCGGCCGCGGCAACCCGGGTACCAGAGCGAGCACCAGCAGTAACCCACCCGCGCTGCGCAACACGTCCGGCCGCGCAAAGAGCTGCGTCGCGAGGTCTGCACCCAGCGCTCCATCCGATGCGACCCTCGTCACCATCATCCCCATCGCCGTCGATATGAGGAAAGCCGGCAACGTGGTAACGAGCGCATTGCCGATCGACAGCAAGGCGAAGGTCTGCACCGCATCGAGCGGTGCGAGTCCGTGGTAGGCAACTCCCACGAGAACTCCACCGGCGAGATTGAGCGCCACAATCAGCAGCGAAGCGATCGCATCGCCTTTCACGAACTTTCCGGCGCCGTCCATCGCTCCGTAGAAATCCGCCTCTCGCTGGACGGCTTCGCGCTTAGCGCGCGCGCCGTCGGCGTCCAACGCTCCGGCGTGCACGTCGGCGTCGATCGCCATCTGCTTTCCCGGCATCGCATCTAAGGTAAAGCGAGCCGCCACCTCGGCAACGCGCTGCGAACCGCTGGCGATTACGACGAACTGAATCGTCACCAAGATCGCGAAGACGATGAGACCGACGACCAGGTTTCCCCCAACGACGAACGCTCCGAATGCTGGGATGATCGCACCTACGGCGCCCGGCGTCGCTCCGGAGGTGAGGATGAGCCGCGTCGCGGAAACGTCGAGCGAGAGTCGAAAGAGGGTCGCGATCAGGAGCGCGGGCGCGAAGGCGGAGAACTCGAGCGGATCGTCAACCGTAACGGAAAGTAAGAGCACGAGCGCCGATCCAAAGACGTTGATGCCGAGCAAGAGATCGAGCAGCCACGGCGGCAGGGGTACGATCAAAACCGCCACGATCGTCAAGAGCAGCGCCGCGAAGACATACACCGCCCGTTTATGCGAGCTCATTGGGCGATCTCGTCGGCACGCGTCAATGCAACGACCACCTCCGCAACCGCAACGTAATGTGCGTGCGGAATCGGCTCGCCAGGCCGCCCGTCATGATAGAGTGCGCGTGCGAGCGCAACGTTCTCCACGATCGGGATTCCATAGATCGCGGCAAGCTCCCGAGCGCGTGCCGCGGCCTCGCCTCGGACTCGCACGAGGACTTCGGGAACGGGCACGCGCGGCGGACGATACGCTAGGGCCACCGCCAAACGCGTTGGATTCACGACGACGAATGACGCCTCTTTAACTCGAGTCAGGCCGCCCCGAAGCAAGGCACGGTGTAACGATCGGCGCCGTCCTCTCGCCAGCGCGTCGCCTTCTTCTTCCTTCACCTCCCGCTTGCGCTCTTCGAAACTCATGCGCAACTTTCGCAGCCATGACGAACGGGCCGCGTTAAACTCCGCTACCGAAAAGAGCACGCCGACCGCACCGGCCGCAAAGGCTACGTGTTCCGCCGCAGACCACACCTCGTCAACTGTCTGCGAGAGGTCGGGCGAGCGGATCATGGCCGCGGCGCCGGCCGTTAGCGCCGGACTCATCGCGAGCGTCGCACAAAGAAAAGCAAGCGCCGCACGCAGTGAGTGACTCAGCGTCTCGCGCGAAACGATGCGTCGCATGCCTTCGATCGGATTGAGCCGCTCGATCTTCGCCGTCACCGGCATCAGGGTAAGTCCGCCGCTCTGCGCAACGCTTGCGATCGCGCCCGCAAGCGAGGCAGCGACGATCGGAACGAGTGCAACGGCTGCGACGAGCACGCACGATGAAGCAGGCGCAAACGATTGCGCGCGAACGAGCTCGTTTGCGGCGACGGAGCCGAACAGCGGGGCAACGGAGAGAGTCGCGAAGCAGGCCGCGGCAAAAGACACGTTTGCCGCCAACTCGCTCGACCGCGCAACATTGCCTTCGCGCTTAGCCTTTGCGATCCGGCGCGGCGTCGGCTCGAAGGCCTTCTCTGCAACGTCGCTCACTTCACGACTCCCGGGATTCCAAGCACCGGCGCCGGCGCGTGGCCGGCGGCGAGCGGTACCACGATCGCGGTTACAATCAAAGCCGCGGCGAAAGCCAGCGGAAAGGCAAGCGTAAACGTGCCGAAGCGCGGAATGACTCGGGAAAGTGCTCCGAGCGCAATCTGAACGACGAACGCCAATCCGAGAGCCGGCGCGGCGACTTGCAGCGCTACCGCGAGAAAGTTAGCGGCGAAGACGGCTGCGAACGACGCCCAGGCGCCCGCGTGCAGCGGCGATTGGAGGGGTATGCGCACGAAGCTCTGCGCGAAGCCGAGCAATATTAAGCGATACGCCCCGGTAAGGAAGAAGGCGCCAGTAAACGCCAGCGACCACACGCGTCCGAATCCGCTCGGCGCGACCAGCACCACGCTTGGCGCGATGGCTTTGACGCCCACATAATCGTCGACGATCCGCCCCCCCGCGTACGCGGCGTCGTAGATCAGCGACGCCGCCATTCCAATCGCGCTCCCGAGCAAGAACTCGACGATCAACGCGGCGACGAAGCCGCCGCCTTCGAGGCGAAGTTGCGTACCGGAAAGCCCCGGCGCTATAAGCATCGCTAAGACGAGCGCAAATCCACCCCGAAGCGGCGCGGGAACGCTGGGATGTGAAAAGCCGGGAGCTCGAAAGATAAAACCGGCGCAGCGCGCCAGAACGAGCAAACCGGCTACCATCCCGCGCGCAGAGCCGGAATAGCGGCCAGCGCTCGATCGAAGAGTGTCGCCAGCAAATGCATTCCGGCACCCCCGAAGACGGCTACGGTCAGACCGACTGCTAGAGTCTTCGGCAAGAGCGTTAGCGTTTGTTCCTGCACTTGCGTCGCAGCTTGCACGACCGCAACGGCCGTTCCGACGAGTGCCGCGACGGCCAACATAGGCAATGCGATTATTGCAGTCGTAAGCAGTGCGTCGTGCAACAGTCCGTCGAGGGCCTCCATCCGCTCACGCTACCTGGAGGCCGTTTCGGACGTTTTACGGCGTTGTTATGCTCCTCGGATCGTGCAGGGCGGGGCGCCACGCGCTTGCCGCGAGCAGCGACGAAACGATGGCGCGCGTTGCGGGCGAGCGGTTGAGCGTGTAGAAATGGAGGCCCGGCACGCCGCCCTGCAGCAACTCGAGCGCCTGCATCGACGCGTAGGCGACTCCCAAGTCTTCGACCGCCTTTACGTCTCCTTTGCGCGCGTTCATCTCGACGCGCAGCTTCGGCGGGATGGTGGCTCCGCAGAGAGCTACGAAGCGCTCTATTTGGCTGAAGTTCGTGATCGGCATCAATCCCGGAAGCATCGGCAGCGTGATGCCGGCGCTACGGACTCGGCGCTCGAAACCAAAAAACTGCGCGTTGTCAAAGAAGAGCTGCGACACCAAGAAATCGGCGCCCGCTTCCGCCTTTGTCTTGAGCGCCGCCAGATCCGCTTCGGGCGTCGTCGCCTCCGGGTGTTTTTCCGGGTAGCACGCCGCCCCGATGCAAAAATCGTAGTTCCGCCGTAGCATGGCAATGAGCTCGCTCGCATGTTCGAAGCCCCCGGCGGATGGGACGAACTGCGAGCCCGCTGGTGGATCGCCGCGCAAAGCCAAGACGTTCTCGATGCCGGCTCGCGCCAGCTCGTCGAGCAGCGCCCGCAGCTCGGCGCGGCCGGCGCCGATGCAGGTCACATGCGCGACTACCGTCAGTCCGATCTCCTGCTGGA
>Ga0210395_10003731_pt1 | contig 11690 bp, 13 predicted proteins | sample IncBWH4OmetaG_FD_150861 | JGI IMG/M metagenome (GOLD analysis project Ga0210395, IMG submission 150861) | Forest soil microbial communities from Barre Woods Harvard Forest LTER site, Petersham, Massachusetts, United States - Inc-BW-H-4-O ...
AAGCATGCGCTTAGGAAACATATTTATGATATGCGTGACGTAATCATCAATTGCGGTTGCATATGCTTTGCGCGAGCCCAGATTATTATAATCAATGAGCGTGAGTGAAGGATTATAGAAAAAGTGCATGATCATCAATTCATCTTCGGCCGATATTTTGCCGTTTTTGCGAATGATTTTGATGCCATTATCATGAAACGGATTATGTGATGCGGATATGATAATGCCGCAATCAATTTCATCATTGATGTGCGCCAGCAGACATGCAGCGGGCGTTGAGAGTGTATCGGCCGTGCGAATGGTGATCGGGTATTGCAATAAACCAGATTCAAGTGCAGCAGAAACCCATGAACATGAAATGCGTGTATCGTGCGCGATGAGTATGCGTGGACGCTGTGTGTGCGTCTGCATTGCCCAACGCGCAATGGCCTCTCCTAAACGCGGAAGTGCATCTTGTGTAAAAGGCAGATTGCCTACACGATTGCGAATGCCATCGGTGCCAAATAAAGTCATGGTATTTCCTGTTATGTTGAAGGTAATGAATGCGATTATTATGATATAACAATAATGCAGATTACGCATCACAATGTTCCTCTGCTAGAGCTGCTGAATCGGTGTTATATGAAATCATAATATTGGATGGAGCACAGTGCGTCATTTTCACATCATCCGGCACCAATAATTGTTCATTTTTCACAATGCATTGATTGTTGCCTTCACGCAGTGTTGAGCCATCGATATGAACTGCAAGATTATCAAGATCAAGATCATAAAGATCTTTCAATTTTCCCGATAATTCGATCTTCACCGTTTCGGGTGCTGCAAATTGTGCATTTTCGGGAATGTTATAGACGCAGAGAGGAACGTCAACGCGGCAGGTGGTTGTCTGCTTGTCGCTCCATACAAACCAGAACGTAAATCCCATGATGAGGGAAATAACTTTAAGCGTTAGGTTGTTGGTGATGAGTGTTTTGTTGAGATTCTTCATGAATTGCTCCTAATTCAGGGTGACTGATGATTTTTTTCAAAAATTTCAGCGCATTGTGCGCAGCAATATGTTCATAGCGCTGTCCGCGTGCAATGATGGTAAAACTGCGGTCTGAGGAGATAATGCCGAGGACTATGGCATCAGTTTTACGCGTGAAAAAAAGCGCATCTTGTTGCCATGCTGGTATATCAGCTGCGGCATGCCATGTATCTTCAAGGCCAAGATTCCAGCTGGCATTGAGTGCGCGCAGTGTGCCATGATCGTTGAGCCAGACCAATTTTTTATCATTAAATATGTTGCTGGTGATGAGCGTGTCGAACGTCGTGTTATGGAGTTCTGCATTGAATATGCAGGAGGTAGTGAGAAAATCTTCCAGGCTATCGGTACGTTCAATAACGCACACAAGCGTTTTATTATTGTTGACGGCAACCAGACACGAACGAACCAATTGCTCAAGCCAGTCGGCCGTTGGCGTGCGTGCAGGTTGTAGAGTGCGCAGCGCCACGAAATTCTTTTGTAATTGTTCTTGATGCATCATCATAAAGAGCATGATGATGGTAGGCGCAAACAGAAAAAGGAGGCTGCTGATGGTATTGAGTTGGAGCGCATGGGCAATGAGGCCTACGATGCAATAGCCATACCAATAACCGAGTAAATTCAGATGACGATCTTTTTTAAGCCAAAGGGATACTTGGTAGAAGAGAGTGGAGAAAAAAAGAATTTCAACGATAGCGCGCCAGGTGAGAAAGTAGGTATGGCAATAGAAGAAAGCGTGTAGGGTGGAGAGGATATTCATAAGGCTCCTTGGTCAGGGGTTCGTCTTATCTTAAGAGTGTGCTATGATGATGTGCATGATTTATGTTCTTAATCAATAACAGGAAATAGTATGGATAACAAGAAACTGGTGGTGCTGACCGGAGATCGCCCGACAGGACCGCTTCATCTCGGGCACTATGTCGGCTCATTACAACAACGAGTGACATTACAAGATGAATGTACGCAGTATGTTATGGTTGCGGATTTACAAGCGATGACCGACAACGTTGATAATCCAGAAAAAGTCAGAAACAATGTGCTTGAAGTGATGTTTGACTATCTTGCCGTCGGAATCGATCCGAAAAAAACAACCTTCTGCATTCAATCGTTGATTCCTCAAATCGCGGAACTGACCATCTTATATCTTAATTTAGTGACTGTGAGCCGTTTAAGTCGCAACCCAACGGTCAAAACCGAAATTCAGCATAAAGGGTATGGCGAAAGCGTAACTGCTGGTTTTCTTATGTATCCAGTCCATCAAGCGGCCGATATTACCTGTGTGAAAGCGAATCTCGTTCCAGTCGGGCAAGATCAATTGCCGATGGTCGAACAAACCAATGAAGTCGTGCGCTCATTCAATCGCATTTATCAAAAAGAAGTGCTGGTGGAAGTAAAGGGCATGGTATCTGCAGTGCCGCGCTTGCCGGGTATTGATGGCAAGTCAAAGATGAGCAAATCGCTTGGTAATGCTATTTTTCTTTCAGATTCCGCTGATGAAGTTTCCAAAAAAGTGATGCAGATGTATACCGATCCGAATCATATTCGTATTGAAGATCCAGGCACCGTGGAAGGGAACACGGTATTTACATATCTTGATATTTTTGATCCAAATAAAGAAGAAGTTACGGTGCTTAAAGAACAGTATAGGCGTGGTGGATTGGGCGATGTGAAGATCAAGCGCCGCCTCATTGAAGTGCTCAATACATTTCTTGATCCAATTCGTGCTCGACGCCAAGAATTTGCCAAGGATCCGCAAGCGGTCATGAAAATTTTATTGAATGGAACCGATCGAACGCGTGAGGTCGCGGCAAAGACTATGGAAGAAGCCCGTACGGCAATGAAGTTGATATACGAATAAACCCCAATCTCTTTATTTTTCATCATTATATATGCTACCGTCTCTTTGAGAGTAACCCATAACCATAAAGGAGGGGGTATGAAAAAGGGAACAATCTGTACTCCAAAAAAGGGTTTGTTGTATGGATATATTACGCCGGTCTTGACGGTCGCGCTACTCATCGTGTTAATCGGCATATCGATATACACCCTAATGCAAAAATCGAATAGCAGTACTGCCGTCATCATAGATCGCGATCTGCAGATGCTCGTTGATGTCTTTCACCGCATCGATCAAGATTGTAAAATCCTTCATTTCGATTATCCGTTGACGCGTATTGATTTTTTAAATGTAAAATCTTTTGTCGGCAACGAAGTTGGCTCCATGCATCTTGCTTATCCAGATCGCTGGAAGGGGCCCTACATGCAAGCCAATCCGATGGTTCAAGGGCAAGAGTATATGGTAGTAGTCACGCATAAAGGCTGCTTTATTACGCCGGGCACTGAAGTTCAGTTGCCCAATGGAAAAGTGGTAGGTGTTGATATTACTCTCAATGAAGAAGTTGATATCGAAGCGATGATGAAGCCAAATGGCGTACTCAATGCTGGAGGGAAACCATTGGCAGTTAAGCTGAACGTCGGCGCATCGGTATTTGATCAGCTGTTACGCGAACACGCGCTTACCTTTGGTGAGGAGTAATTACACCTTAGCCAAAAATTTCTGCTCGATTCTTTTCGTGCCAGATTTGAATTGCACGGTGAGAAAAACCTGATCGTCAGATCGGGATTCAATATTTTTAATAACGCCGATACCAAAACTCTTATGCGAGACCGGTTGATTCGTGCGCCAGCCATGTGCGGCATGAATGATGATTGGTTTTACGGTTTCTGGAGCCGCTTTTTTGGATGCAGCGTAGCGCTGCGCAACCGCTTCTTTCACTTTTTGAGTGACCGTTTTCACGGCGGTTTTTTTGGTGGTTGGACTGCCGTTCGTCCTGAGCGAAGCGGAGCGAGTCGAAGGGGATTTTGCAGTGGCTCGACTAGTCTCTCGAGCAGGTTGAGAAGCCCCAAACGTTAACACGGTAGTCGGAACTTTGGTATTAAACCAATCGGCGAAGAATGCTTTTGCTTGCGTAATGTTCCAGGATGCGCCATCAAATTCAGGCGCCAGTTTTTTAGGAATTTCTTGTATGAATCGAGATGGAATTTGATCATTCATTGAGCCATATGCATAACGATGGCGTGCGTGCGTAATCAGCAAGCGCTCTTTTGCGCGGGTGATACCGACGTAAAAAAGGCGGCGTTCTTCTTCAAGGCCATCATCGGTCATGAGTGAACGTGAGCTGGGGAATAATCCCTCTTCAAGGCCGCACAAAATCACCATATCAAATTCAAGCCCTTTGGCCGCGTGGAGCGTCATGAGAAGCACGGGATCTTGCACATCATCTTTTTGCATGTGTTCTTGCATGAGCGCAATTTCATCGAGTAGAGTGCGAATGGAGGTGATGCCATTTGATTCAAAGTGCGCAAGAGCACGCAATAATTCTTTAACGTTATCGATGCGCGTTTGCGCTTCTTCTGTATCGTATGCAGTTTTCAGATAGGTGATATAGGCAACGTGCGCGATGATATATTCGAGCGCTTTGAGCGGACGCGTTTCATGCGTAAGATTTTTGAAGGTTTGTGCAAATTGTTCAAGCGAACCTTTTTTGGTGCCAGTTATTACTTTTTCTTCAATGAGTGTGCGGATGATTGCATCGTATGATGAGAATGGATCTGCATTCCAGCGTTCATAGAAAAGCTCTTCAAATTTTTCCCCGAGGCCGCGTGTTGGGCAATTAATAACGCGGAAGAATGCGGCGCGATCAAACGGATTGATGATGAGGCGTAAATAGGCCAGGAGATCTTTAATTTCTTTGCGATCGTAGAACTGCGTGCCGCCAATGATTTTATACGGGATCGAGTATTTTACGAGCGCTTCTTCTATGGTGCGCGATTGAAAGTGTGCGCGATATAAAACGGCAACCTGGCCGACGCTACCTTGGTGAAGAGTCGTAGCTTTACGCGATTTCTCGCGGGAGGCTACAGTGACGAGTTGCGCGATCGTATCGCCTTCTTGATAGTTGGACATGCAGGTGATGATACGTACGCGATCTTTTGCGGGCCGATCGGACCATAAATTTTTGGGATTGCGTTGTTTGTTGTTACGGATAACGTGATTGGCTACTTCTAAAATAGGCTGTACTGAACGATAATTTTGTTCAATTTTAATGATCTGGGTTTCAGGGAAATCATTTTTAAAGTTCATGACGTTGGCAACCGTTGCGCCGCGCCAGGAGTAGATTGATTGATCTTCATCGCCGACGACGCACACCGAATCGATGGAGGTCGTACGCGGGGTTGTCTGAGCCATATTCTTGAGAAACTCATGCTGAATGACGTTGGTATCTTGATACTCGTCAACTAAAATATGGCGTACAGTGCGCTGAAATTGTGCTTTAAATGCCGGATGTTTTTTAAAGAGATTGAGGCCTTCGATCAAAAGATCATCAAAATCGAGCGATCTGCTCATGCGTTTTTCTTTTTCATACGCATTATAAAGTTCAGAAAGTAACTTCGGATCCATGCCGCCAGAGAAGGTGAGTGGATCTTGCATCTGATTTTTAATTTGGGAAATCTGATAAGAAAGTTGTTTTGCAGTGATGCGCTTTGTCAATCCACTGCGCTGAATAATGCCAGTGAGCAGCTTTGCCTGATCATCTTCATCAAGAATAGAAAGAAACGGTTGATCAAGATATTCACCATTAGTTTTGAGCAAACGTAAACAGTAGGAGTGAAAGGTGCCGATGAAAGGCAGCGTGTTTGTAGTGCCCAAAAAGCGCGCGATACGCTCTTTCATTTCATTGGCAGCTTTGTTGGTGAAGGTGAGTGCAATAATCGCACTTGATTCAACCTTCTCATTGAGTATGAGATGCGCAATACGCGCCGTGATGACGCGCGTTTTGCCTGATCCAGCACCAGCAACTACGAGCAGTGCGCCTTTTTTTGGCGTGACCGCTTCTTGCTGAGCGCTATTTAATTGTTGCGTAAAAAATTCTTTGAATGCTTGAGTATTTTCCATGGAGATAAGTGTAGCGCAAATGTGTGTATTGGAGAAGGCAAAAGATTAATAAGGATAATCGGAGCTAATTTGCTCACGCCTTTTTACGGCACTGGTAACCACTTTTTTTGCGAGTTGAAGCAATGGATCCTGTTCAAAGAAGCAAAACTTTGCGTTCTCTTGCTCAATTTCTTCGATTAAGCACAAATTTGCCTGATGTTTGCTCAGCGCGAGTTGTTGTAACTCTTTCAATGTAGCTGCAAGTTCCTCGTTCGACATTGTGGGTAAGGCTCTTCGTTGTTCTTGTTCATCAATAGATTTGGTTAACGTATCATGTTGTTTTCCAACGGTTGATAGTTGGCTGAGTAGAGTCTGCTTGTGTGTACGGGGAAAGGATGATGTTTTAATATTCGTTATAGTTTCAGTTATCAAGGAACGAACTCCGCTGAGTTGTTGTTTGACGGTTTGGTGATTTACGTTTTGCATTTCATGTTGTTTTCCAACGGTTGATAGTTGGCTGTTTAGGGTCTGTTTTTGTGTGCGGGGAAAGGATGATGTTTTAACACACGCCATAGTTTCAGTTATCAAAGAACGGATTCTGCTCAGCTGTTGCTTGACGGTTTTATTGTTTGCGTTTTGCATTGCGAACGCAGGGAGCGTGAGTGCAAGTGTGAGGGTAGTGATGAGTGTGTATTTCATTATGATTCCTGATAAAAGTTCTTATTGGTTATAAGTGTAGCGCAAATATGTGTGTGGCAGAAGGAGAAATTTAACTATTTACGCATGAGCGCATAAAAAATTCTATAGGATATCGGAGCATTACCGAGTAAAAGCTCAATAATTTTTTTATCGTTATCCGTTCCGCCGCGTATGAGTAGTTTTGCATATTCTGATTCGAGGAATACTAGACGCTGGGCATATAGCTGCTGCTGTTTATCTTGAGTTTTTTCCATACTGCATTGGTTAAGAATTTTCTCATGGGTAGTGTATATACGGCCGATATCCTTGAGTTCAAGCTCACAGAATTCGCGCGTTTCGGAGAGGCTTTCTTTTGCATATTCTAAAATGGTCTCTTTTAATTCTTCATCAGTCTCGGTTGCGTCATCAAAATGGCGCGAGAAATCGCCGGCTAATCGCTCATTGATTGTTGCAGTGCGTGCGGTCAGTTCATTTTCTAGCTCTTTACAGCGTGTGAGTAGGGGGGCTTGTACGATTACAGAACCGTCGTCTTCTTCAACGGCACTATTCATTGCGAACGTAGGAAGCGTGAGTGCAAGTGTGAGGGTGGTGATGAGCATATGTTTCATAGTATTTCCTTATTATTTAGATGTGCGTTGTACGATGAGTTCTTTGAGCTTGTTATGCGATATGGGGGTATCACCCAGCAGCAATGCATCAATCTCTTGATTAATGGGTTTTTGGCAATTTACATAGAGCTCTGTATACCATTGTTCAAGCTTTTTGGTCACATTGGTATCAATTTTTATTGTACCCTTTTCTTCGCGCGCAAGTATGTCTTCTACATCTTTGATTCTTTTGAGATCGGATAGGCACTCTTGCTTGCGGCATGTGAGTTCTTTTTCTAGTAGAAAAACGAAAATTCCTTTATCTGAAATGCTGTGAGTCTCATCAAAATCAAAGAGCTGGGAGATATTGTTATTCAATCGTTCACTGATTTTCTTGAGATGCGCCTTTAACACAACTTTCAGATTGTTGCAGCGTGTGAGCAAGGGCTCTTGTACGCTCAAGGGCTTTTCCACGATTACAAAACCGTCGTCTTCTTCATCTTGTGTCTTTCCCTTCATGATTTCTAGCTTGGTTTCTTTAGAAAGACCTTCTTCTTTTAATTTCTCATCTATGAGTGCTTGTATATCGGCAATTTCGGAACGAGCCAGATCGGTTTTTTGTTTAAGCGTAGGCTCTTCCATCGCATATACAGGGAATGCGAGAGAAAATGCGAATGTCGTTATAAGCATGTGTTTCATGAGAGTTCCTTTATGTGTGTGATAAACAAGTTGAGTATAACGCAAAAAAGGCCGTCGCGAAATATTCGGACGGCCTTTTTTTACTATTCAATGGAATTTAGTTTACCTTATATCCGAGTATTCTCCAGAACAAGCCGGGTTGTTGAGCAGGCGCTGCAGCTGCTGGTGTTGGCGTCGCTGTTGTAGTTGCCGTAGTTGCGCTGCTTGAAGATGAGGTAGCGATGGTCGCAGGCTCGTCAGGAAATTCTGTTTTGTCTCCATTTGATGAAGAAATAGACGCTTTATCGAAATCATCTGGCTGCTCGAGATTGAACGGATTGTTGGATGATTGTTGTTGTTCCTCTGCGAAAGGTAAAGGATCGATGTATTCTTGTTCTGACAGACGTTGTGTATCTTGCGTTGTAGGAGGGAAAAGATCGATGATTTCTGTTCCAGATGTGGGTTTAATGCTTATAAGTTTTAGTATTTCCGCTTTAGATTCTGACAATTGCTGTTGAGTTTTCTTCAAGCGGTAGTGAGCGGCTAGATAGCTGACGGCCAATTCTCTTTCAAGTACAGTTGATGCAGATGCTTGTGGTAGAGATGCCTGTATTGCAGCATCGGATGAAGATGCTCGAGTGGGTGCAGCTATGATTGCGTGATCTTCGTGTGTGTATAGATCTCGTATGACTCGTTGGCGTTCCAACTCATGATCAACCTTGTTACCTGGAATAGGTTTGAGGCCTTTGTTTGATTGGTTTGCGAGCGCCCCAATGGCAACGAATAAAGCAGCGCGTTGTGCTTTGGTGCTGTCGGGTGAAAATTCATCCACTGGAGTTGGTGCGGTAGCAGTGAGTGCGCTAGATGAAGATGTATTCGCGTTAGTTTTATTGTCTACGCGTTGAGATTGCGGTGCGGTAGTGTTACTTGGCGTTTTAAACAACTCTGCAAGAGGAAGTTTTTTATTTTTATTTTTATTTTTGCCCGCATTGAGCGTGAGCGGTGAAGAGACAAGTAACGTGAGCGAAAGCGCAGTGAAAATCTGCCGTTTCATAAAGACCCCTTATTGAAAGAATTCATTTTTCGTACACCAGATTATTCGTTTCCATTTTTTTTAACAACTGTTTTTCTCACAAATGTATCAAAGATCGGATTAAACGTTATTATCACCTGCAGGGGGTTGTGGATTGTTGGTTGATATTTCATCTTTGGCAGCATTGTTGGGATTTTGCCCATCAACTATTTTAAGCTTCGCCATGAAATTTTGCATGGCATTCATGTTTGGTTGTGCGCCAACAACAGGCTGGTCAGATGCGTCTGATGCGGCCTTGGGTGAGGAATGGCGCGGTTTAACGTTAGGTCTCATCGGTTCATCATCGTCATCAGAATGCCAGTACCAAGATTCATCGGATAGTTTGTTACTTTGATGTTGTTGATTATGTAAGGATAAAGATGGATCAGGTGGGCTGGATGGTCTGCTATCATCGTCATTCATATCCATAGCAAGTGCAAGCGGTGTGCAGGCCAGAAGCGCGATAATATACAGCGTGTGCATAGTATTCATAGGGCATCCTTATAATGAATGGGATTACATATGAGTATGTTATATATCCGACTCATTATAAAATGCAATGAACCACTATTGTGATGTTTGATCGCTCGATTGGCTTGCAAGAATAGTAGCTACGATAGATTTGGGTGAGGGGGGCAAAGGAAATGTACTTTTATACGATTGTCCCGCCGGATAATTTCCATCATCAAACAGTTTGTTTTTAGATTGAGATTGTATTTGGAGCCTGCGGGTGACGGAATCTTTGGGCGATATTGAGCCGTATTTCTGTTCCGGAGAAAGAATTTTCGGTTCAGCATTATCTTGGCTTGTTACAGCAACCTTCACATCGGTCGCTATAACAGCGTTAGCAGCCGCAGCACCATCCATGCATAAGATTACCGTCGTGTGGCATAAGATCAGACCAAACATATATATAGAAATTCGCTCCATTATTCCTCCATTAGAAACAGGCTATTGAGATTTCACCTGAGTCGATTGTAGTTTTTCGGAGGCCCAAGAGTCAAGAAAATGACGCAAAGGTTCAAGGCCATCTTTAGAATTGGCTGATATAATCACGTGCGGATCATAGCGGAATAAGTAGCGCGTCACTGCCTCGTAGTTTTCAACTTTATCAACTTTGTTAAAGACGTAGAGCATCTCTTTATGGATATCAAGATCGCGCAAAATATTATGCACAACGTGGATGTGATTTTCCCAATTCTCATCCGAGACATCAACCACTTGAATCAGAAGATCAGCATAGTGCAATTCATCGAGCGTTGATTTGAATGCTTCAATGAGTTGTGGAGGCAATTGTTGAATGAAACCAACGGTGTCTGAAAGGAGACCCTTTTTTTGTCCGCTTAGATAGAGCTCGCGCGTTGTAGTATCAAGCGTTGCAAACAGTTTATCTTCCGCGAGTACGGAACTTTTTGTCAGACCATTGAGGATGGTTGATTTGCCTGCATTGGTATATCCAATTAAGCAGAGCAGAGGAATTTTGTTGATAAGGCGGCGTTTGCGTTGCTCTTCGCGTGTTTTTCTGACGCGTTCGATTTGTCTTCTCAAGCGGAGAATGAGCAATTCAATGTGGCGTGTTTCACGTTCTTTTAACGTTTCACCCGGTCCCGCATTGACGCCGATACCACCTTGTTGTTGCGAAAGGTCGATCCCTTTGCCAGTGAGGCGTGTTTTTAAATGCTGAAGTTTGGCAATTTCAACTTGCGCTTTGCCTTCGGCCGAATGGGCCGCTTTTTCGAAAATATCTAAAATGAGGCGCGTGCGATCGAATATTTTGCAATGCAGAGCATCAGTCAGATTGCGCTCTTGTTGCGGCGTAATGGCTTCAGAAAGAATTACTTCATCAATATCTTGTTCTTCGACGATGCGCTGAAGTTCTTCAAGTTTCCCTTTGGTCAAGAAATAACGATTATCAATATCGCGCAATTTCATCACGATCATATCTTTGTAGGGAGTGTTACTTGTTTTTACCAAACTGACGAATTCTTGCATGTATGAATCATTGTTCGAAAAGGTATGGTAGGGGGCATTGATGCCCACCAGCAACACGTTCGGAAGATAGGCTTCGACAGATTCTGGTTTTCTTGCCATGGGACAACTTATTTTTAAGGATTTTTATGTGAAGAATGGTACTTATATGCTATTAAAATAGGGGTTTTTTGTCAACCCTACTTCCCTTATGTCCCGCGATACGCCCTGGCGGGCTACTAGGGAGGAACGGGTACCAATGTGTCGAAGGATTTTTGCTTCTTAGTTAGGACTACCATGACCGAAACCCCGACCATCCTGAGTAGAGCCATAGGCTCGTATCGAAGGAGGGACATAAGGGGGAGAATTGGTTTATTGCTTTTTGGGTGCATATTCCGCTCAACGTGGTATACTAATCTCATAAAAACCCCCTATCAGATATAGATTAACAAGGCAGAGCACCGCATGTTTGATTTTCTTTCAGAGAAGTTTTCTACTATTTTCTCTCGTATTACCGGTCAGGCACATCTGAATGAACATAATATTCATGATGCCTTAGCCAAGGTCGAAGAGTCGCTCATTGAAGCGGACGTTCCCTAACAGGTGGTCAAGACCTTTATAGAAGAAATTAAACAAGAAGCGATCGGCAAAAAGGTGCTTTCATCATTAAAGCCCGGCGATCAGCTTATCAAGATTGTGCATGAAAAATTAAAGGTATTCCTCGGT
>Ga0210395_10003732_pt1 | contig 11689 bp, 18 predicted proteins | sample IncBWH4OmetaG_FD_150861 | JGI IMG/M metagenome (GOLD analysis project Ga0210395, IMG submission 150861) | Forest soil microbial communities from Barre Woods Harvard Forest LTER site, Petersham, Massachusetts, United States - Inc-BW-H-4-O ...
AGGGGTCCAGCGCGGTGATCAGAAAGCGCAAATCTGCCCCAATGGAAACCCAGCCGGCAAGCCGCCCGAGCGAAGCGGCAACTCCTATGGCGCGGGTGCCGTCCCAGCGCAGTCAAAAGAATGGAACGATCCCGTCCCCCGCATCGGTGAGCCAAGCCGAGACGTTGAGGAAGCGCGCCCTCAAAAAGCAGCGAAGCTTACAACGCGATTGATGCCCCTCTCTCATCTAAGGCAATACAAATTCAGGAGCCTCGATTGCCGGACAGCCGCGCCGAATCAGTGATCCTGAGCTAAGCTAAACATTTCGCATTAATCGCTTTGTAAGCGAGATGAAAGCTGTTTTTGCCGCGATGCCCTCCTCGGTAATCCTGTAAGATGCATCCGCTCCGTGGCCTTGCCGTTCAACCCATCGCTTTTCAAGCAAGCGCTTTAAGGTGATTGCGGCGTCGGGGATCTGCGAAGTTTTCACCCAACCTCGACCTCGCAGCCGCTGCATGAACTCGCGTTCGCGATCTGCGAAGTTTTCACCCAACCTCGACCTCGCACATGAACTCGCGTTCGCGATGGTTAGGAACAGGCGACACCGGATGTCCTATTGGAAGTAAACACGAGCCCGATCGGCTCTCTCTGCCATCGCTCTGCTTGTCAGACCACAACTCGCATGATCCTTTCGCGATTGCCTAAGCTGCACGCCGTTTTCGCGGCGCCTTCGCCTTCTTGGGCTTTTCGATCTTCGGTGGCTCGCCGGGCGTCACGCGGCCGAGATCCCCGAGCGATGCGCTCAAAATCTCTCGCTGCGCTGCCAGCCAATGAGCGTCTGCTTTTCCATCGTCTCGACCGCTTTCGATCCAAAGTTGGTAGGCGCGCTCGCGGATAGCTTGATCAAAGTCCTGCATCATGGGCCTCGCTGTTTCCGGAGAGCCTTCCTTGCGTGTTTCCCGTAGCGAGACAGCCGACGGTCGCTGCGCCGCCCGGCTCGATCCCGAGCGACTGCCACCATCCTAATTCCACCGCTTCGTAAGCGAAAGCATGGACTTAGATGGTTAACTAATGGTTAATAACCTTAGGCGCGCCGGTTTGTCGAAGCGCTCGCCTCAACAAACAGAATCACGTCCATCATCGTCGTGAGCTTCTTTTCGCTCGCCGCCTCGTCAGCTTGGTTCTCACCTAGCGCGCTATCGCCACTTTGATCTGGATGGCAGCAACACCGATCAGCTTGACGATCGTTATGTCGCTGAAGAGCTCAATGCGGTCGGCTGCGGGTGCGTAGTACGCAGCCTTCTCGGCCGCCGCCTCTGCAGTCAGATGTGCGCCTTACAATGTAGCGCGTTCCTTGTGAGGCGCTCGCTCATTGATTTTCAGAATGCTGGGCTGAGGGCGCTGGAGGATATCGCGCTACCCTCAAAGTCGAACTGGTTCACTCGGTTATTTCGGCGGCAAGGGCGACAGGCCTACGCACGTCCACCCAGCCTTAGCGGCTTCCCTCGTCCTGCCAAGCACAAGCGCCACCCGAACTCGTGGTAGAACCTCCCAGTTGGCGCCACATCCCTAGCGGCTGGTCCTAGCCGAGAATCGGCGAAACGGGGGATGTCCGCCCGACGCCACTCTGACAACCCGCACCAGGTGATCGCCCTGGCGTCTGGGTCAGGGAAAAGCTGGCATAAAATGGATATTCCGTCGCATATTGACCGGATGGCAGAGACCCCACGCCGCCTTCTTGAAGTTACCGTCATCGCGCGGGACGACTCTTGGGAATGGCAGGTCCAGTCGCAGGGGACGGTTCTAGTCAGCGGGACCGGACGTACCCGGCCTCTGGCCACGTTCCTCGGCAACGACGGCAGGCTCCGCCTGCTCGCCGAGGACTTCGGCAACCTGTGAGGATACACGCGCTCATGGAATTTCCGGGGGCCGCGCGAGAAGCCGCTTCGATTGTCCGACGTGAAAGCGATGTTCGTCGGGATGAAGGGTGTTATCGGCTGATGAAAAAACTCATGATCAAACCATCGGAGCGCAACTGCCCAGAGTGCATGGGCGCTGGTTTCACTATGGTCGATCACCCAACCCGTGTCGGAGTCAAAATCTATCGAGAGTGCAAAGAATGTCGCGGCAAGGGACGTGTTGCTGCCAGGAAGGTGCGCTTGGCGCGCCCCTCACTTTACCTTCAAATTTCCAGCAGATTCCTTGCCGCGGTCGCTGACGATATCGTAGCTCACCTTGGCACCTTCATTGAGGCCGCTAAGGCCAGCCTTTTCGACGGCCGAGATGTGTACGAACACGTCTTTGCCACCACCATCGGGTTGAATAAAGCCAAAGCCCTTCTGGCCGTTGAACCACTTCACCGTACCTGTCGCCACGTCCGCACTCCCTTTTGAACCGGTGGGCCATTAGAGACCTGAACGGCGAGACCGGCAAGGAAAAAGCCAAATGATCGGTGGTCTCGTCAAGATCCTTTACTGGTGCTGTATGGCGATTGCGCTAATGTCCGGGATAGCAGCGCTTACGATTACGGTTGCGATCGTTACAAACAAGCTTCCAGATTCGCAGGCTTGGATAGCAGCGGTGTTCTTTGCCGCGGTCGGCGGCGCTGCTTGGATAGCCAGTACCGCGGCAAGTATCCGAAGCGATCCCTCAGACTGGTAAGGCGGTGATGAGTGACCCATTAGCCGGAGCCGGCCACAGCCACGATGTCGAGCCGTTGCTCAACGCTGGCTTCGATAATTATCGGAGCTTAGCAAATCCAAATATCCGCATCATCGTGGCAAGGGATGTCGTCCCACCATTTCGATTTAAGGCTGGCGGCTGGGAATTGCTGTCGTCAACGACCGAACCAGGTTCGACTATAAAAACCCGCATCACCCAAAAAGGCTTCTTCTTGCTTCGTGTAAATGAGGACGGGACTGGCGGGTCCGAATTGATTGATTTTCCGTCGACCTCTCCAGAGGGGTTAGCCGAATAGCCAAGCCTTAAGGGCGGCCTTCTCATTGCACCGTTCTGCGCTGCCCATGCCCTCTGGCGACAGATGACCTGATTTGCCGATTTTACTATTCCCCTGGCGAAGCTTGTCGCGCGCCCGCGACCCGCGATAGCGTGTAGGCGCCACGATTCTCGGCAACCAGCGGAGACACACGATGGGCGACATTAAGAAGCGGTCGGGTGCAGATAGACGAAAAACAAAAGAACGACGGTCTGGAACAGACACGCGCTCTGAAGAAGAAAAGCGAGTAATCGGTGAACGCCGATCCCAAGTAGATAGGCGATCAGCTAAGGATAGAAGAGCCAAGACTTAGCGACGCTTTGGCCGCCATTGTGTGGATTGGGGCACATCTTCCAGTGAGCGAATCAGCCTAACGTCGTGATGCCGTCTATGGACGGCGGTTTCTCCCTAGACTTGGCGCCCGTCGCGAATGGCGGGGCCTTTTTTGCGAAGTCCCTTTGACGGCCTTCCACTATTGATTTTGATTTTCGAATTCCCCGACTCAGCGGAAGGTGGCAGTTTGCGGTTGGGGTAGGTCAACGCTAGGATTTGCGATGACCTTCAAAATAATTGCTTTTGAATTCGTTGTTCCCACGGCGATGGCGCGCGTGGACCGATGACAGAACCCGAGCATTTCGCTTCTCGGCCATGGACGCAGGCCGAAGATGATACGCTGCGGAGTTTGGCGCTCACGGGACTCAGCTCAACAGCTATCGGCATCCGGATGAATCGGACCGAAGCTGCCATCTGTTCACGTGCCAGACAGATGCAGGTAATTTTGAGAAAGATCAGGCCGAGACAATTGCAGATGGGCTGAAAGGCAAGGGAAATGAAAAGTACGCCACGACAGCCTTGGACGCCCGAACGGGATAAAGAGCTCCGGGATCTCGTCTTTACGTGCAGCGCCGAGATTATTGCCAAGGCTCTGAACCGGACCACGTTTGCGGTACGTCGCAGGGCAGGCGCGCTGAGGCTTCCGTTGAGAAAGATTGCTAGACGTCGCAGACCGATTTGACCCCGCCCTTGTAATGCTTCAGGCGGCTTTCGCGCACGCAGTATTGCCTTCGCCCTCCGGTTGCGCTTGGATGTTGGCTGGTCGGGGGACCAGCAAAATGCGTGTTCTGGGAATCGTGGTGCATTCCAAAAGACAGCGCCCCCGTAACTTGATTCCAATTTTACGACCGGGAAAATCGCTTGCGCGCGCTTTTGCGCTGGGAGGTAAAATGAGATCAACTTTGATGTTTGGCTCAGTAGTAGTGAGCGTTCTGGTTGGGTTGTCGGCTTTGGCGGCAACGGATGACAAGGGCTTCGTCAGGATCACACCCGACGAAGTAAGCTGGAGAGATTTCCCGAACGGTCATGGCGCTCAGCTCGCCGTTGTTATGGGCGACCCGACCAAGCCCGGCATTTACGTGACGCGTGTCAAATTCCCGCCTCACGTGATGGACCGTCCTCATTGGCACGGCGAAGACCGACATATCACTGTCCTTAAAGGGACGTGGTACACCGGAACGGGCGACACATTTGACCCTGATCACGCGGTACCTCTTAAGCCAGGCAGCTACATGTTACACCCGGCCAAAGCAGTCCACTGGGATGGCTCCGCTGGCGATGAAGAGGTGATCGTTGAGGCGATTGGATACGGTCCAAGCAGCACCACCCCTCAAGATCCATCTCAACCGTTCTGGCTGGAATACAGGCATTAACGTACGACGCATTGTACATCGCCTGTCCTCGGCCATGAAACCTAGCGGCTTTCCTCCGCGCCCGATCGTGGAACATGAGCTTCAAACAACAAAAAGCCCCGGACGATGCCGGGGCTCTTTAGCTCTTTTGAAAAATGATCAGTACCGGGCCATGATCGGCTCGTTGAAGTGATAGTTGAACTTAAAGCGAACAATCTGTTCCTGCTCGTGAAATCTGACGGTGCTCGCAGTCGGGAAAAAATGCACTTGTCGCAGCGGGTAGCGCCTTGACCGCTTCGCCGTCCGCAACGCCCAGCCCGAGCCCAAGCGTCCCACAAAGCCGAAAAAGAAACGGTCCTAGAGTGCTCTCCTTGATCCCCTTGGGAACTTTTACTCTTGCTGCCGTATTATAGCGAAGCAGGCAAGTCCGCCTCGCCAAGGAGGCGTTGTGCTCATACCCTTTATTCGGCTCGCAATCGAAGCCAACGAGGTCATCGGTCTTAGAATGATGAAGATCATTTCAGGCGGACCCGACGCTATGACCGAGATACAATTGATGTTCACCGAGAAAATCAACGCTTCTGCCGAAGCTGGAACAAGTTTGTTCTTAGGCCAGAGCCCGAGGGCGGTAGTTGCGAGAGTTCGCCAGCACGTCGCTAACAATCAGCGTCGGCTTTCAGCTTAATTGCCACGGGGCGGCAATGCTAAAACAAGCGCCACTCAATTCATCGTCCGTTTACATAAGAATCCTAAGACGCACCCAAACGATTTGGGTCACGATTCGATGAATAATTGGAAACGGAAATTCGATGCCTCGACTGTCGCCATCATGCGACAGGCCATGGACGAAGTCGTTGCGGATCGTCTTTTCTTGGTCTGCCAACCCGTCACGCCGCTTGAGGTAGCGGAGCATATCCTCGAGCGGGCCGCGTCTGGCCAGCGCGACCTCAACCGTCTGAAAAGTTCAGCATTTGAGAAATTGACTACCGCTGCCCGAACCATCGGAGAAGCAACATGATCCGACAAGTCCCCGAGGAGTTTTGCACCAGTTTGATCGACGGAAATCCCGTCTTGATCATCGGCAACGCTATGCCGCCCCAAGATCCTGATGAAGACGACGAGGACGACGAAGAAGAGGAACATGACGACGAGCCGCCGGTCGTGCGCGAGCCGGATGAAGACTAGAGTTGCTCGTGAATAGAAACGGGTGACCGTTGCGAGCCGCCCCTCGGGTTGATGGCCAAGGACGCCTTCCGCCAGCGACCCCAATCCAGCAAAGCGACGGCGCGCGGCTAGTTCCGGCGCGACTGGCCTCGGCTTGGCATGGGAACAACCCATAGCCCTCGACCGTTGTGAATGTGTGGACAAGCAAACCAGGCGAGAAGTGTGGTTAATAGCCGTCGGCACAGCCCTGGTCGAGCTGCCGATCGCCTTTGCTGCCTTCACGATCCTCAGCCACTAAGCAAGCACCGCCGCCCAAAGGCGCATCGGGCAACCAGCAACAACCAACGGATTAAAACTTGCCACGACCGCTGGAACGGTTTGTAGCAGATTTAATTGAGTTTCCGGTTCTGTTGCGTGGAGAGTTGCGATGCGGAATCCCGGCTGGACACCATTGATCGTGCCGAGTGACGACGATCACACCGCCTACATCGTTGTGGATGACTTTGGACCTGTCGGCCGCTCCTATCGCGAAACCGACCTCAAGCGGGCGGACCTTGAGGCTGTCATCATAGGGATGCTGGAGGGCGAGTTCAGCAACCCGGTTCGCGTCGTCGCTTTCAATACCGCCGAAGGTTGGTCGCGGGACGTTTCGGCGGATGTCGCTCATGAGGTTCGCTATCGATGCGATCTCCAAATGCGCGACGTGCCCTTCTACCTGGAATATTTCGTCGAGCAATACGAAGGCCGCTATCACGACGTGCAGCTTCCGCTCCCGATGCGCCCGCTTTAGGCCATGGCTTTCCAGCCCAAGCTGCTCGCGGAGATCGAGTATCGAACGAGGTCAGCGGAAGGCAAGGTGGGATCACCCTTTCTTTAAGGCCCTTCGGGAGGACTTGTGATGGTCAAGGAGGGAAACAGACGGGCTGAACGCTCCGCTGCCTGTGTGCAACAGATCCTTGAGCAGAACGGTCACCACCTCGTGCCCCTCGCTATCGGTAACCTGAATGCAATCAGGAGCGATGTCTCCGGTCCTGATCGCTTCGATCAAAGTCTCCCTGGCCGTTATTTCGGCCGCCTCGCGAGCGGCGGCTAGGCTAGGAAGCTCCTCTCCCTCAGGATCTGGCAAGAACATGTCACCGGTTAGAGAGTTAAAATGGAACACTGGCATTGCGGTCTCCGTCTGCTGTCACAAATAGAGGCCGCACAACAGCAATCGGTTCCTCCGGCTTTGCGCCGCCAAACTCGCGATTAATTCCGAACGATCCAATCAATCGCGAGAACGCGGCACTTGACCGCATAGTCAAAGGCATTTGCCGCGGTGGCTAAATAATTAGCCCTGCGGTGACAGGGACTCACTCGAGGTTTTGAGTACGGGCCACGTGCATGTGGTACCTCCACACCCTAGGACTGGCAGTGCCCGTAACGGTGATTAGCGGGGATAAGTGTCGATCATGCTCTTAAACTCTTAAATGGCGTGATCAAAAATGGGCAAACCGCTCAAAACGGAGGGTTGCGAGCATGTCATCTCGACCCCGCGATTTGGCCGACCGGATTTCTTCAAAGTCACCTGAGATTTTTGTTCTGTCCTTGGATGAAGCGCGGACCAAAGCTCGCGATATAATCACTCGGGATTCAAACGCTCGGTTTGTCCCAGTTATTGAAAACTGGCGGCAGCTTTCAGACGGTCGGATCGAATTTACTGTTCGTAGCCTTCGGAATGAAAGCAAAGAACAAGGGCGGCGATGAGTTATTGAATCATCGAATTGCGCGTAAGGCGCCTTCGACTGAAGCACTTAACCGCAAAACGCCCCACTGCTCCTCGAACTCGGCCTCGGCTTCTAGATCGGCTGGTACCTTTGGCCCTTGACGGGCGGCAGCGCCGGCCGAGCTTCTGTGATATATTTTAGCGGAAAGCAGGGGGCTAAAATGGGATATATCCTGTTCTTTATCGTGGTCTTGGCGTCGCTGTTTATCGTCGACTATCTTGCGCGCGAGCGGGGATGGAACCGATCACGATGGATGTTAGCTGCGGTGGTACTCGGCCCACTGGCCATTCCATTGATCTATTTGGCGGACGCGACTTGCGCGGTCAGGAAAATGATTAATGCTCCGGGGCCGAGGCCCTAAAGGCGAGAAGCGCCCCGCGGCTCCGAGGCAGCAAGTCGCGGAGATTTAGGGCGCAACCGGTCACGCTCCCCAACCGCCAGCGCAAAGACGACCAGATGCGGCCTCCCACCTACCTGACAAGCCGCAACCGCGGCGCGGAAAGTTTGTGCGGCGGCACGGAACGGCCGGGCACGGTTGATTTTCTCGACTCTGTTCGATGACAGTTTGGGCAAACGAACAAATGTTCAATCGTGACGGGATCGGGCGCGACCATTGTGGATTGAAACCAAGGCATCTCGACATGGCACGCGGGGCAAATTGGAGCGGCAATCCGCTCTAAACTTCGCTTCAGTCTGTCCACCATCTCGGTACCCCGTCCGATCAGAACTAAGCGCTTGAATTGGCGAGAGGCAAGTACCATTCCCACTTGGCGCTCGCATCAACAGGCTGCTTCGTGTGCGGGAAACGCGACTTCAAATAAAGTCTTCGAGCTTCGGCTTCTTTTGCTTGCCGCGCTGACGCAGAAGACTGATTTGATCGCCATTCATCCGGCCCATCTCGCAGCGACGATAGGCCAGCCCTGTTGACGAGAGCAGCAGGAAGAACTCTTTCAGGTTCAACCCCTCCACAGAGTCTTCTATGACGAGTGTGGCACCGCTCTCGGATACGTCCTTAAGGGCGCACAATCGCCGCCAAGTACCATCGATGGCCATGATCTGGACGGACCGGACTTTCGAAGGTGACGTGACGTTCGTTTCTTTATTTTTCTCCTGACATTCCGCTCCGCTTTGGCGGCTGTAATCCGGGCGAGTTAGCCCAGTCGTCCAAGTGGGCGGCGGTTTCAGCCTGACGTATCTTTCGTAGTGCTAGGTCCCGCTCTGGACCGGGAGGAAGTAATTTCGCTCTTTTCCTTTCACCATCCGAAAAGGCGCTCAGCCGTACTCGGAATGATGCCGACTTATCGTTGTCTGCCATATCGTCACAGGCACATTCAGGTTCGTGGGGTTTCAGTTAGCGTGCTGACCGTCGTCAGGCAGCGATCGCACCGATAGATGACGAGCATTGGCCGCTCGTGGGTTTTTGGTAGCGTCGCGTAGTGCGACATTCGAGCCCCGCATTTTGAGCAAATAGGCGCGGGTCCGTTATCGGGTCCCTTCTCCGTCATGGCTCCGTCGGCAGTTATCGAGCTATCCCAGCTCAGGGATTCGGGAAAACGTGGTAATCCTTGTGGCAGATCGGCCGCTGGAGCTCGGTGCAAAAGTATACACAACTCCAAACTGCGCACTGTTAAATAGCCTTCGGCGGAACAGTCCAGGGCACAAACCGGTCCTTAGGAACCGCTAGCGGATTGCCGAATTATCCCGACGTGCCGCCCCCACGGCACGACCCCAAAGACGGCCTCGGCTTGACCCCCTGCCCCCGCTGAGGCCGTCTTTTTTTGTGGCAGTTGGAGGAAGTTGCCGTGAACAGCGTCACCGGAGCGGTACCGTTAGGATCGACAGTCAGCAGAGGGGCAACATTGAAGCGGCTTTTTGTTATCGGGTATTTGACTGCGGTTGCGGTCGCGATGATCGGCTGGGTATCAGCCTTCGGCTGGCTCACCGTCCAAGTAGCAAAGTGGCTGTTGGCCTAGATCAGATACTCCGCTATTCCGCAGCCAATCATGATCCAGAGTGCAAAATTCACTTCGATCGCGATCCCCATCGCGCGTCTCCGCGTAGTTTTCGATGATTTGAATACGCCCCACCAAGAACAAGTGTTCCGGGTTGTGCGATGCACCAGAAGCTCGATAAAGCTGGCGTAGCCTTCGCCGTATTTCCGGTAGGGATTGAGCGCGGAAATGATGGAGCCGACGGGCCGAGGCGTACAAGAAGCAGATGAACCCGGACACCAACTATGGCCTTGAGGAAGCCGGGATGGCGCAACTTGATGACAGCGTCGGTGCCATCATGAAGGCGCTGGATGACATGGGCGAGGCAAACAACACCATCGTCGTCGTTGGCACGAACCGGACCTCGCCGTTCAATCGGCGAAGGTCTGCTTTTCGAGCAAAAGCGGAATCGCCGATAGCGGGAATCAGCCTCTCTTGATCACTCCTTCAAATCGAACGGACCCAAAGCTCGATAGCGGGCCGTCTATCAATATGGGTTCAGAAATCTTCGCGCATTTAGCCAACCGTGCGCACAGTTCACTGCATGCCGCAGGCGTCGCTTCCGCTCGGAGTGGCTGGCGCCCTCCACGATCGCGTTCCTGAAGTCCTGGATGGCAGAAAAAGCCCCAGCTCTAAAATCGTCGCTCCGGCATGCCTTGGGGTCCTTCTCGAAGGACGCCCGTTCAGCTGCGCTCGCTAGGTCTTTGTCGGTCGTTTCCGGCTTAGCCGAAAGCAACAAGGTATGCACTTCACGGGCTACCGCTTCCTCATAATCGGCCATCTCAAGATCCTTGCTGTTGCGAGCGCTTCGTTACAACGCCGTCAGAAGAGAAAACACTCAAGCGCGCCGGCAGGCCGAACCTAAAAAGATTTTTATCTGGCCAAACGAATGCCGTGTCGGTCTCATCCAGACGCCCGCCGCCTACATTCCGTGGCTTTCGAAGACCTTTCTGCAGGCTGAACTCAGACTGGCCCGCCTCGGGCGCAGAACTCAGAGAGGATCCTTGCAGTCGAGCGTTTTGCAGGGAATAGGCGCACCCGGCGCGCGACGGACGTCAGGATGTTTTTCCCCTGCGACTGAAGTAACTCGAGATCGACGGAGGAAGATTCCGAATGGGCGACGCGATCGACATCGAACGCTACCTGTCGAAGAAGGACCCCCATCTCGGCCGTACGATCAAGCTCGTGCGCGCGGCTAGGGGCGCGCCGCTGCGGCCGCCTTCCTCGCCTGACAACGTCTTCCAGGCCCTAGTGCGGGCCGTAATCTATCAACGTTCGTCCGAAGCCTCGGGATCGACCGTGTACTCCCGCCTGCAGGAGATCGCCGGAGGCAAGCTCGCGCCGGCTAAGATGCTGTCCCTCTCCGTCGGCCGCATTCAGAAGGCCGGAATGTCGACCGCCAAGGCCACCTATGTTCGCAATCTAGCCGAATGGTTCGACGGCAATCCCAAGATCGCGAAGAAACTACCCTCGATGCCCGACGACGAGGTCATCTCATCGCTTACGTCCATCTCGGGCATCGGACTATGGACGGTGAACGTGTTGCTCGTCTTCAATCTAGGCCGGCTCGACGTCGCGCCGGCGCCGGATGCCGTTATCCGCGGGATCGCGCGGATCGTCTACGGCCTCAAGGCACAGCCGTCCGTCGAGTTCTTCAAGGAGAAAATGGAGACGTGGCGGCCCTACCGATCCATCGCGACGATGTATCTGTACCAGGCCGGCAAACTGAAGCTTACGCCGGGCGATATCCGCCGCGGACGTGCCGGCGCCGACGAAGCCGGCATCCGCAGCGGGACTTGAAGACGATCGCAACCGGCGTCGGAACGCCGTTACGATGCGAAAACACGCTGGTGGCGCGTGTTCCCAGATCACCTTCTTGGCCCGATTGCCATAAAGCGGAAATGGCAGGCGTGTCTTGGCTCCATCTCGTCGCTGGCCGACGTCCGTCTGCGACCCTGCTGCAGCTTGCCTGGCAACCACGTCACCCCCGGACCGAGGCGTAGGTTGCGTAGCCGGTCAGCAGGACCGGCTGACTTATCCGAGATCTGTCAGCCGACGACTCGTGGGGAAAGTAAATCGGCGAGCCCGATGGTCCTGAACATCTCACGC
>Ga0210395_10003734_pt1 | contig 11687 bp, 7 predicted proteins | sample IncBWH4OmetaG_FD_150861 | JGI IMG/M metagenome (GOLD analysis project Ga0210395, IMG submission 150861) | Forest soil microbial communities from Barre Woods Harvard Forest LTER site, Petersham, Massachusetts, United States - Inc-BW-H-4-O ...
TGGGCGATGACGCGATAGCCGTGCTTTAAGAAGAACATCATTTGGTTGTCCCAGTCATCGGCCGAGAGAGGCCAACCGTGTGAGAAAACGATGGGCTGGCCGCTGCCCCAATCCTTGTAGAAAATAGTGACTCCATCTTTCGTGGTGATCGTAGGCATTGTGATTCTCCTTTTCGTAGCTTTTCACTGCTATCTGTGTTTCAAGGAATTTGGTCCGCTGCGCGGGTATGAACGGTGAATATCTTTGTTTTGCGCAACATAAAGAAGAGTCGATGAAAATCGGAAGACGAACTAGTGCGAGCAGCCCGGCTGTGCGTCCCCCGAAGAGTGGTCCTGTGGCTTTGATGCTGGTCCGAAGGAATCAGGTGTCTTTTTCTTGATGTTAGTAGAGAGGATGGGAGGGAGGTTACCTAACTCGGAACGAGGAACGCGAGGGGAGCGGCTGGGGAAAATTTGGTTTGGTATTCTGGATACAGGCCCTCAATTTCCTACAAAGGAGATCCCCAGATGAAAATATTCTTAGCCATTGCTACTGTGTTGCTTGTGCCGGCGTGCGGTTACGCGCAGGCATCAAAGCCTTGTGAAGAATTGAAGACAGAAATTGCAGCGAAGCTGGACGCCAAGGGCGTCAAGGGGTATTCGCTGGATATCGTGGCGAAGGACGCGGACGCGGCGGACGGAAAAGTAGTCGGCACTTGTGAAGGCGGGACGAAGAAGATCGTGTACAAAAAAGGCGCAGCTGCCGCGGAAACTCCGGCTAAAGCGCCGAGCGGGCTCTGAGGCGCGGGGTGGTTGATCAGACCTCTGTTTCAAGGAGGCCTCGGCTGGAATAGACGTTGAGAAATTAGTCGAAGAAAGACAACCCGAGCTAAATAAAACAAAGCTACCAGGTCAAAAGCCCCGCACGTAAACCCGACGTGTGGGGCACTCCCTCGACCTAACCCTTCACGAATGGGTACAAGAGTCTTTCAAAAAATGACAACGGACGAGCCACAAATAGAATTTCTCCTGGGACTGCCTTGACTGGAATAGCGGGCTTCCGCGACTCGGCCGGTGGCACGGGCCCCACGATTCCTTTCTGAAGCAGATCCTCCGTAGCAACGAGTGCTCCGCAGCCGCAGCGCCAACGTCCCGAATCAACATGGACTTGGGCTGCTAAATGGGCTGGGAGAGGTATCGGCAAGCTGAATCGCGCCTCGCCATTCTTGTCCGTTTCGAAGGCTAAGTTTGCGTCGTACTTTGTAGGAGGCTTTCTCCCATCGTCATATAGGAGAGTCACGAAGACCTTTTTCTGTTGAAGTGACTGCCCATTCTCGCCATTGATAACATGAATCGTCACTGCTTGGGCATGGCAGGGAGGTCCAACACATGCCATAAGAACACAAATTAGATGCCGAAAATACGTTTTCATACCTCCATCTTTCTCCCTGTTTCAACCTACGCATAGCAACGGGGAACCACCCGGTTGAGAGGTTTTTAGCGGCGGATGCTGCGCATCCAGTCGCCCCAGCTTAGGCCGATGCGCGTCATTAGTATGGCGGCGGCCAGGGCCAGGAGCATGCGCAGGGCGAATTCAGTTGGACTGTGTTCGGTTGGGAGCCAGAGGTGGCGCGCCCAGGGGGACGCAGGGTGCATGAAGTAGGGGGCGTTGTTGGTGGCGAAGAACCAGTTGCGGGAGGCGGGGGACATTAGGAAATTGGCGAAGGGCCATTGGACCGCTACGAAACTTATGAGGGAGGCTGCGCCGAGGACGGCGGCTTGGGTCCAGCGGTTCAGCGTGCTGATGTGGCGGCGTACGATATCGAAGACAACGGCGGGAACGATCAAGAGCAGCGGGAAATCTGGAGGGACCAAGTGCGTGATTTTTTGATAGACGGGGCCTAGCTTGGGCTCGGCGGGGACGAGCGGGAGGAGCCACATGAAGGTCAGGTGCATCAGAGTATAGAGGCCCATAATGATGGTGGCGGCCCAGCGGTTTTCTGAGGCGCGCGACACAGCGGCGAACCATATGGGCGCGACGAACATGACGACCAGGTAGAACTTGGCACCGTGCATATACATGCGGAAGGTGTCTTCTTGCATGATGCCGACCGTCATGCCAAGCAGGAACATGAAACAGAAGAAGAGGATGCGTTCGAGGCGGGCGCGGTACTCGCCGGTGGCGCGATTCACTTCGGCGAGGACCATGACCAGGGTGCCGAAGCGGATGCCAGTCATGCCGAGAGCTAACAGGATGTGCGGGGGGCTGAGGATTTTTACGTCGAGGCCGTAGGCGTTGTGCCACCAGTTGTCGAAGGGGGCGGAGGTGATCATGCCGACGGCGCCCCAGGCGGAGAGGAACGCGCCTAGCGGGCCGCGGAATCCCCAGATGGAAACGGAATTGGCGCGGAGAGGCGAGTCTTTGCGGAAACTTGTGGAGAGGATGAGGTAGCCGCAGCCGAAGCCGGCGAGGATGCCGCAAAGTTGAATCAGGAGGTGCGCGGGAGTCCAGAACGTGTCGCGGCCGACGCTTTCGTGCCAGGAGATGTCCCAGACGCCGCCGACCACGCTACAGGCGACGGCGATGACGTTGCACCAGATGTACCAGGGGATGGAGAGCGTTTTGGCGGAGACGCGCTCGGCGGTGCGGGATTGGAGTGTCGCGGGGAGTGGGAGAGTTTCGGCCATTGCGTGCGCTCCGAGGAGACTGTGAATCCTGATGTGCGCGCCGCAAAACCGCGCGATTACAAGTTTACACTGGAAGCGCATTCAGGAAAAAGATTCTTACAGAGCACAGCCAAGATAAATCGCATGCAAAATGCTCATGCGATGTAAATGCGCCTGGCTGTGCCACGATGCGCATCAGTTGAAGCGCGTGATTTTCCAGAGAGCGACGGCGCAGGCTAACAGGAAAATTAGCATGGCGGCGGCGAGCGCGAGCAGAGCGGGCCAGTTCAGGGCTAGGTCTGGGGCTCGGGCCAGAACGGCAAGCGTGATGAAGATTGTGGTGGCGGTGATTACCAGGAGATAGTCAAGCCACGATCTGGAGGATTGACTGGCTGGCTGGCCGCTTGAGTTGCTCGCGTTGCTCGCGTTCGTTGCGTTGTTTGCATCGTGGCCGGAGAGAGCGGCTTGGACGTAGTTGGCGTCGACTTTGTAGCGCTGGCCTTCGCGATCGGCGGCTTGCTTCCAGCGGGCATGTTCTTTGGCGGCGACGCTGGAGAGGGCGATGGCTCCTGCGCCTGCGGCCATCAAGAGAGAGCCGCCGATGACCTGCGCGTAAAGCGATGCGCTGAGGCCGCGGAGTTCTCCGAAAACCAGGATGCCCCAGAGTAAGCCCCACAACTGATTTGTGTTGGAGAGTGGAATGCCACGGCTGATGCCGATGTATTTCGCGGCGTATTGTTGGAAGAGGTCGCCGATGACCCAGACGAAACCGCCGAGCATGAGCCAGAAGAGGACGGGCTTGGCTAGCTCGAGTTGATGGCCGAGAGCGGCGGGACCGCCGCCGTACACTACGGCGAGAGCGAGCATCATGCTGAGTTCGCCGATGGTGAAGAAGGCGATGAAAGAGAGAGGATTCATGCCGGTCAGATAGGCTTTGCGATAGGGGACGTACATGGTGCCCCAGAGAACACCGGCGGCGAGTGCGGCCAGGATTCCGCGCATCGGGTGCTCGGCGGGGCTTTGCGCGGAGGAGGCGATGGCGAGAAGCGTTGCGCCAGTGAACATTAATAGCGCGCCGCCGAGGACGGTGAGCCAGCGGAATTTGCCGGCGTCACGCAATTCGTTGAAGAGAAGATAACCCCAGAAGATGCCGAGAAGACTGTTGATGTTCCAGAGAGGGAAGGCGATGCTGAGGCCGATGTCGCGAATGGCGAAGATGGTCAGCGTGTTGGCGACGGCCCAGAGGCAGCCTGCGAGGATGCCCCAGACAATCAGGTGAGGGGCTTGGCGAATGTCGGCGCGAATTTGGCCGGTGCCGCGGATGAGGGCGGGGAGGCTCCAGCGCGCGAGAAAGACGCCTACTACCATTAAGAGCGAAACGACAAGCGGCGAGACGCCTAGTTTTACTAATTTTGTTGGAGCTTCGGCGGCGCCTAGCCAGGCTCCGGCGCCGAAGCCGCAGAGGATTCCGACGAGTTGCAATTTACGAAGGCGGGCGGACTCAATCGTGGGCGGCAACATTTTTGCGGCGGAAGATTCCATGCGCGTGATCAGCGGATCCAATGCAGAACGACGAGCCCGGCGAGCAAGACGACGGCAGGGACCCAGAAGTGAACATCGGTCAGGATCATCGTCCAAACGCCGGCGGATTTCTGCGACGCGCTTTCGTTAGGCATGCGATTGCTCCATCATTGCAGCGATCGACGCTGCGACTAAATTTGCTGGCGCTTCCAGCGGCCGCGTTTGAACAGGATGATGCTGACGGCGGCGATGAACGCCTCGGCGATGACGATCGACAGGAAGACTCCGTTGGAGTGCATTCCGCCGGGAATCGCCAGGAAATACGCCAACGGAATTTCCAAGAGCCAAAAGCCGAAGAAATTTACAAGTGTTGGCGTGACGGTGTCTCCCGCGCCGTTGAACGCCTGCAACATTACCATGCCGTAGGCGTAAGCGATGTTGCCGTAGCTGAGGATACGGAGGCAGGAGGCGGCTAGTGGGATGACTTCGGGATCGTGGGTGAAAAGGCGAACGGTGGGTTCGGCGAAGAAGATGAAGAGTATGCCTATGACGCCGAGGAAGAGCATGTTGTAAAAACCGGTGCGCCAAACGGATTTTTCGGCGCGGTCGGGTTGCTTGGCACCGAGATTCTGGCCGACGAGCGTGGCTGCGGCGTTGCTGAGTCCCCAGGATGGCAGAATGATGAAGACCACGATGCGAATGGCGATGGTGTAACCGGCGAGGGCGGCGGCGCCAAACATGCTGACGATGCGCACGAGGCCGATCCAGCTGGTGTGGGCGATGGCGAATTGGAGGATGCCGGTAAGCGAGACACGGAGCAGCCGCAGCAGAACTTGAAAATTCAGGCGAATCTGTTGGCGGAGAATGCGAATGCGTTCCGAGCCGCGGAGCAAGCGATAGAACTGATAGAGGACGCCGATGCTGCGTCCCGTGAAGGTGGCGAGAGCGGCGCCGGTGACGCCGAGCTTGGGAAATGGACCCCAACCGAAAATGAGGCAGGGGTCGAGGACGAGATTGATGATGTTGGAGACCCAGAGCAAGCGCATGGCGATGGCCGCGTCGCCGGCGCCGCGGAAGATGGCGTTGTTGAGAAAGAGCAGCATGATAACGCCGCTGCCGCCGAGCGCGATGCGAGCATAGCCGGAGCCGACGGCGATGATTTGCGGCGTGGCGCCCATTGCGTGCAAGAGGTTTGGCGCGAAGAACAAGCAGGGCAGGCCGACGATGACCGAGACGGCCAGACCGATGGCGATGGCTTGCACACCGGCGACCGCTGCGCCGGCGGGATCTTTTTCGCCGATGCGGCGGGCGACCATGGCGGTGGTGGAGAGGCTTAGCCCAAGGCCGACGGCGAAGACCAAGCTGAGCAGCGATTCGGTGAGGCCGACGGTGGCGACAGCGTCCGCGCCGAGTCGGCCGACCCAGAAAACGTCGACGACGGCGAAGAGGGATTCCAGGACCATTTCGAGGACCATCGGAATGGCGAGAAGCAGAATGGCGCGATTGAGGCTGCCCGTTGTGAAGTCTTGATGCGAGCCGCGGAGTGCCTCGCGGACCGAGCTCCAGAAACTTGGCGGGGCGGGAGTGGCGGCAACTTGTTCCACTGACATATATATATCTCCACGAGCTGCGCGGGCGCTTACTCAAAGAAAGAGCGCGGTCGCGCTGGTTCGGAGTTCTTGTGGTAGAAGCGAGAAAAACTAGATCCGCGTTTGCGGATTAAACTAACTGCGGGGTTGGAAGGTCGAACATCGAATTGTCCTTGGCGCTGCCTTTTCGCAGGGGCTGCACCAGACTACACGGATTTCAGGTTCGCGATTGGCGCATTGTAACCCGCGCGATTGGTTTCTGGCTAGAAAAACTGTCAACGACTGCACGCAATCTTAAAGAACCTGCGGACAGCCAAGGTTCGATAGCTGGTTAACGATAACAGACCACCCCCTCCCGGTTTTTGCGTAAGTGTTGATTCTGAATGGTTTAGGGTTCTTGCTAAGTCGTTTAGAATCAGTATTTACGGGAGATTCGTGCAAGTGTTGATTCTAAACGGGTTACGAATTGCACCAAAATTGTGCAAAATATGGCCTTTGATTAGGCGCTTTTGCTTGAAGTTCGCGCGGCGGCGAAGGCCACGCGGACCGCAGTTGCTAGTGTCGGAGTTTCCAGCACAGCGAACGGCGCGCTAAAACAAAAAACGCCAATCTGGAGATTGGCGTTCCGGGCACGCGGCACAAAGCCACCCAGAAAGAGTATACGCCAATACTAATTGCCTGTCACGAACTAATTGAATTGGGTGGATGTAAGTTTCCAACTAGGCCCTCAATCCGGAGTGGTGAAAATGCGTCGTCAAAGGACCGGTCTACAGCAATCCCCTCGGAATCTGATCTTCGGGCCGCTTTAGCGGTGTCGGCGCGTTCCGAACGATCTCAAGCGCAGACGGTGTAGCAGGAACGAAACGGCAGGAATAGAAGCCGGGACCACCGAAGAACAAAACCTGACTGCCAATCTTCGTCTGGGGCCAAATCTGGTTTGCGATCATTTGTGCTGCATCCCTTGGAGGGGATCGTCCGGTGGAAGCGAACATTGTTCCAGAATCCGGAGTTCTGTCCCCGAATCACTTCTTTCAACTTGTAATCAGTAAACCAGTCCTCCGTTTTGTCCCCATCTTCGTTGACTTCGATCCTTCTCGAACCGGTAACTTCGAGAAGCAAGACCGATATATCGGGAAGATAGCGCATGCGCCCCTCAATGATTGAGTCTGGGCATTTTTCGGAGATCAATTGCTGATATGTGGATTCTTGGATCGTCTTCACGTCGGCCGAAATCTCGGGGGCAATGTCGCTAGCGTCATCGCAGCCGGGTAGGCCCCAGAGGCAGCTTAGATTCAGATGGAAGACGCGCTTGGTCAACTCCGGAGGCGCATCATTGGTGTAGATGACATACAAAGCATTTCCCTCACGCCTGGGGCGATATTGCGGGCTGTAGTCGTCGACGCTGGTGACTCGAAGTCCTCCCGACTGGTATGGAAGCCACAATCCATGGACACTCCTGGCGGAAACGATGTAACCGGTGTAACCCGGATATTGCGGGCGCACCCACTGGTTGTCCACGCCGTACTCAACCTGTAGCACTTTGCCATCCTGCACCAGAACGCCCGCGTCAAAACCAATGTACTGGTAGCGGAGCCAGTCTAGAGGGCCTCGTGGCAATCGGTCGGATTCGTTGGAGATGTGCACATAGTAGCTGCGGTACGAAATGCCGCCGGCTTTCCAATCTCTCTGAGTCAGATATGGAACTATTTTTTTCAACTGTTCTTCGGTGGTCTGATCCAAACGTATCTCGCTTAGTCCGTGCAATACGGCCTCGATCTTTCGCACCAGGAGATATGAGCGGAGCCATATGGCGGTCGAGATGAGCAGGAGGAGAAAAAACATCGCGAAATAGATTCGCCGAGCCCAAGGCCCCGATAGCGTTTTGGCAATCCGATGGAAAAAGGGGAAATGCTCTTTTGCATTCAGAGCTTGGGGCGATATGTGCATTTGGTCTCGAGACTCCCGAGTAGCAACAAAGTTACGAACAATACGGCGGTGTTACCCGAATCGCGGCGACACGATTCACCGCAATGCCAAGGATTCCGAATTCCTTTTAACATTTCTTTTATATGACATTTTACGGTATAGCCGCTTCGTGACCGTTGCGAACATGGGGCTATGTGCTGACAAAGGGAACGCGAGCGCACGCGCCTGGTCATTATCGAAAACCGAACCACTATCTTGAATTGGATAACGGGTCATTGCGCGGAACGGGTGACGCGGCGGCTAGGGGAACGTGATTGGTTTGTTCTTGCGCGATGTGGCTGTAAGATTGTGCGCGATTTGAGGGTTTGGGGACTGGGGAGGAAACAGACAATGTTGCGATTTGCTGCGAGCGTGGTGGCGTTGGTGGTGGCGAGCGTGTGTTTGGCGGATGAGAATCCGCCGTTGCTGTTGCATCACCCGACGGTGAGCGGGACGCAGATTGTTTTCGTGTATGCGGGGGATTTGTGGAGTGTGCCGAAAGAAGGAGGCACGGCGCAGCGGCTGACGGCGGGGAACGGGGCGGCGTCGCGGCCGGTGTTTTCGCCCGACGGGAAGGAGATCGCGTTCACGGGGAACTACGACGGAAACGCGGACGTTTATGTGATTGCTGCCGGCGGAGGGACGCCGCGGCGGCTTACGTACCATCCGGCGGCGGATGAAGTGATGGGATGGACGCGCGACGGGAAGTCCGTGCTGTTTGCGTCGAATCGAAACAGCCATTCGGGCTTCAGCCAGCTTTTCACGATTTCGCGGGATGGCGGATTTCCGACGGAGTTGCCGTTGCCCATAGCGGCCGAAGGTTCGTACTCGCCGGACGGGAAGGAACTGGCGTACGTGCCGCTGGACCACGCGTTTGAGATATGGAAGAGGTATCGCGGCGGACGCGCTTCGAAGGTGTGGATTGCGCGGCTCTCGGATTCCAGCTGGACGCCGGTGCCGCGCGAGAATTCGAATGATTTCAATCCAGTCTGGGTGGAGCAAAAAGTGTTTTTTCTTTCGGACCGGAATGGGCCGATGTCGCTCTACAGCTACGACACGAAGACGAAGCAAGTCAGCGTGGCGCTAAAGAATGACGGACTGGATTTCAAATATGCGAGCGCAGGACCTGACGCGATTGCGATCGAACAGTTTGGGGCGATCTGGCTCTATGACCTGAAGACGGGCACGGCGCACAAGGTGGATATTCATATGGCGGGAGACCTGCCACAGCTGAGGACTCGATATGAGAATGTGGCCAACCGAATTCGTAATGCGGACATTTCTCCGACTGGGCTTAGAGCGGTGTTCGAAGCGCGCGGGGAAATACTGACGGTGCCTGCCGAACGCGGCGACATTCGGAATTTGACGAATACCCCGGGAGCGGATGAGCGATATCCGGCGTGGTCGCCGGATGGGAAGAGTATCGCGTATTTTTCGGATGAGTCTGGCGAGGAACAGCTGTACGTGAAGAATCAAAATGGGCAGGGAGAAGCGCAAAAGATTGACTTGGGCAGGCCTGGGTCGTTTTTCTTTTTTCCGACGTGGTCGCCGGACAGCAAGAAGATTGCGTACACGGACAAACGATTGAATCTTTGGTATGTGGACCTCGAGAAGAAAACGCCGGTTAAAGTTTTTCATGACCGGTTTACGGGGCCGCAGCAAATCTTCGAGGCGGCGTGGTCGCCGGATAGTAAGTGGCTGGCTTACGCGGGGCAGGAGGTGAGCCACATGCGGTCGGTGTTTCTGTATTCGCTGGACACGGGCAAGAGCGACCGGGTTACGGATACGATGAGCGATTCGTTTTCGCCGGTGTTCGACAAGGGCGGCAAATATCTGTATTTGCTTTCGAGCACGGACGCTGGGCCGTTGATGGACAGCTCGATGGATAGTTTCAACCGTCCGGTGACGAGCAGCGTATATATCGTCGTGCTGCGCAAGGATGTGCTGTCGCCGCTTGCGCCGCTGAGCGACGAAGAGGGAGAAGCAAAGGCAGAAAGTGCAAAGACGGATGCGGCGAAGACGGACTCCGCAAAGACGGACTCCGCAAAAGCAGGTGATAAGGAAAAGGAAAAAGAGAAACCGCCCGCCGCAGTGAAAGTGGATTTTGAAAAGATAGGCCAGAGGGTTCTGGCGATGCCGATTCCAGCGAGGAACTACACGGAATTGAAGACGGGAAAAGAAGGAGTTTTGTTTCTCGTGGAAGGACCGCTGGTCGAGCCGTTAAACGGTCCAATCACGCTGACGGCGCACCGCTTTGAGCTGAAGACGCGCAGGACGGACAAATTGCTTGAGAATATGCTGGCGTTCTATGTGTCGGCAGATGGAGAAAAGCTGCTATACCGGCACGCGAGCGCACCGCAGCCGGGCGGAACGGCGCCTGCGCAGGTGTGGGCGATTGCGCCGCTTCCGCCGGCGCCATTGCCGGGAGCGCCGGGGACGGGCGGTTCATCGGGAGGAGGTGGCACACCCGCTGGAGCGAAGACACTAAATCTTGCGGCGATGGATGTACGGATCGAGCCGATGGTGGAGTGGAAAGAGATGTATCACGAGGCGTTCCGGTTGGAGCGCGATTTCTTTTATGAGCCGGGATTCCACGGACTGGACTTGGCGGCCACGGAGAAAAAATTCGTGGCGTACTTGCCGGGAGTGGCATCGCGCGACGACTTGAACTACATCTTTAGAGAAACAATGGGCGAACTCACCGTCGGTCATTTGTTTGTGCGGGGCGGCGACGGGCCGGAGGTGAAGCGCATTCCTGTGGGGCTTCTCGGCGCAGACTACAAGATCGAGAATGGGCGGTATCGGTTTTCGCGTGTTTATGATGGCGAGAATTGGAATCCGCAGCTGCATGCGCCGCTGACGCAGCCCGGCGTGAATGTGGTGGAAGGCGAATATCTGTTGGCGGTGAATGGGCATGAAGTGCGCGGAAGCGATAACGTCTACAGCTTTTTCGAAGAGACGGCGGGGAAAACCGCGCTGCTGCGCGTCGGGCAGAACGCGGACGGCAGCGGCTCTCGCGAAGTGAGCGTGGTTCCCGTCGAGAACGAGCAAGGGCTGCGCAATCTGGCCTGGATCGAAGGTAACCGGCGCAAAGTAGACGAGCTCAGTGCGGGGAGGCTGGCGTATATCTATCTGCCGGATACGGCGAGCGGCGGCTACATCTACTTCAATCGCTATTTCTTTTCGCAGGCGGGCAAGGATGGCGCTGTTGTTGATGAGCGCTTCAATGGAGGCGGAGCGAACACCGACTACATCCTTGATTATTTGCGGCGGACGCTTATGAACTATCGCACTACGAGGGATGGCGAAGACATGACTACGCCAGTAAGCCTGATTCAGGGGCCGAAGGCCATGATCATAAATGAGTATGCAGGCTCCGGCGGCGACGCCATGCCGTGGCACTTCCGGCAAGCGAAGATAGGGACGCTGGTCGGCAAAAGGACGTGGGGCGGGCTGGTGGGATTCCATGGCCCGTCTGCCTCGCTGATGGACGGAGGAGTTGTGACCGCGCCGAGCCGGGGATTCTGGACACCGAACAACGATTGGGAAGTGGAAAACCACGGCGTTGCGCCGGACGTGGAAGTCGAGTTGGATCCGAAAGCCGTGCGCGAAGGACATGACCCGCAGCTTGAGAAAACGGTCGAGCTTCTGCTGGCCGATCTCGAGAAGAACCCGATTCCCAAGCACAAGAAGCCACCTTATCCGAGTTACCATGAAAAGAGCGGAGCTACGGCGATGAGCCCAAGCCATTAACGCCCCCGGCTGGGGCGACAGAGTTCTTGTGCGTAGGGACAGAGACCCCTAATCTGAAACTTTCTGCACGTGTGCGGCGTAGGAAATGTAAGGAGCAGTGTGGATGAGGAGGCGGGTGCCCCTTCGAGAACCGGTTGGCATCGCGCTGGAGACACTGCGAGCGCACAAGATGCGTTCGTTTCTGATGTTGTTGGGAATCATTCTGTCCGTGGCC
>Ga0210395_10003736_pt1 | contig 11686 bp, 15 predicted proteins | sample IncBWH4OmetaG_FD_150861 | JGI IMG/M metagenome (GOLD analysis project Ga0210395, IMG submission 150861) | Forest soil microbial communities from Barre Woods Harvard Forest LTER site, Petersham, Massachusetts, United States - Inc-BW-H-4-O ...
TGTACCAGTCTGTTACGAATGTATGGTCCGCCGCGCGACTGCAAGGAAAAGTTTGGTCGAGAAGACAAGTCTGCGCAAATGTATTCGGCCTTTAGGTGGAGATTGTCTCTCCTGGCCAGGATGAGATGCGCGCGTGTCTGTCCTTTAAAACTCGTCGGTCCTTGAAGACCATTCGTAACAACAGGCTGCAGACACGCCGTTGTGGACTGTTCTTTCGTCCTTACCGCTCCTGTGCAGACTTCGGTGGAGAAACGCTAGTCGTCGTAGTGGTGCGGGAAAGTGGGAGCGCGCAGCGCTTCCAAGCCGAAGGCGTCTTTTCCTCACCACTACGTTGCAACGGGTCTGTACTCGTTACCACTAGAGAGCACAGCCCAAGCGATACGGGCCAGCTTATTGGCCATGGCGACTATTACGACGTTCTTGTGCGCTCTGGCGTCGAGTGCATCGAGCCACGCTCCAATAGGTGCTCTGTCGCGCTTGATATGCAGTACAGCTGCTCGTGCGCCGTGAATCAGGATCCTGCGCAGGTACTCCTGGCCCCGCTTACTGATGCCAAACAGCTTCGCCTTACCGCCGGTTGAGTACTGGCGTGGCACGACGCCGAGCCATGCTGCGAACTCTCGTCCCTTGCGGAACGCAGCACCGTTGCCGATGGCAGCGACGATGGCCGTGGCTACGATGGGGCCAATGCCTGGTATCTTACGAATGCGTGTGCATCCCGCATCTGCGGCAGAGATCCGTTCCAGTTCATCGTTCAGCTCTTCGATCTGCTGCTCAACAAGCTTCCACTCGCTCCACAACCCGCTTATCAGGTTACGTATCCGCGACGTTAGGTTGGACTCGGCGTTCTCAAGGATGTCCGCCATGGAGGCCTTGAGCTTGGTTGGCGTCCGTGCAAATACTAGGCCACGTTCAAGCAGAAACGCCCTCAGCTGGTTGATTACTGCCGTACGTCGCGCAATGAGCCGGTCGCGCACTCGATGGATCGCTTGCAAATCTAGTTGATCGTCTGTCTTGATCGGGACAAAGCGCATGTTCTTGCGTTCCACGGCCTCGGCGATCGCCTCCGCATCGATGAAGTCGTTCTTGTTCGACTTCACAAATGGCTTCACAAACTGGGCTGGAATTAGCCGTCCATCGTGCCCTTGCTTATGCAGCGCCCGGCCGAGAAAATGCGCCCCAGAGCACGCCTCAATCCCGATCAGAGATGTCTGCATGTTCGCCGTGTAGGCCAGCAGCTGCTTCTGCGTGAACTTCTTCCGCACAAGCACGTTGCCAGCAGTTCTCAGCGCTACAAGGTGAAACGTCATCTTGCCAAGGTCAATGCCCAACTGAATGTATCTGCATACCAATGATCCTCTTTCACAGCAACTACCACCACGATCCACCTGCTAACCAGGTGAATCAAGCGGCGGACCATCTCATTAACTTGGAAGTGAAGCAGGAATACCGGAAGACGCCACGCGAAACCGCTCGCGGTCCCAATACACAGAAACCTTCCGCTAGATATTCAGAATTCGGCTTAGCGGAGGGAGCGCGTCAGCGTCTATTTCTCTGCTTCCGTTGATTCGCCGGCTCTATTATCTCGAAGTCGGAGACACGTCTCGGGTGCTCTTCATGCAGCTCATGGTGCAACTCGTCGACCAGGGTCTCTGCCTTCTTGAGAGCTTTTCTCCCGGCTGCGGTGATTTTGTAAAATCTGCGTCTCCGTCCCGTAATGTTCTTCAGCTCCGATTTGAGCAGCCCATCACGCTCCATTCCGTGGAGGAGTGGATAGAGCGTTCCGGGGCCGATGCGATAGCCATGATGCTTCAGCTCCTCCATCATGGCGAGCCCGAACAGGAATTCGTGCTCGGCGTGGACCAAAACGTGGAATGCGAATCAGACCTGTAAAGATTTCCCGTTGTTGTCTTGACACAGCCAAAGGATACCCCGATTCAGCGCCTTCATCATATTATCGAAATTCGATGCTATGATTTCCAATCATTGGCAGATCCAGTTCGTGTTCAGAATTAGGCTTCCTCGGTCAAGTGAGCGACAGATCGCAGCACAGGCTGCCGAACTCTCCCACAAGAACTAGACTCATTACAGTGTTGCCATGTGGCTTCCACAGACCACATGTGAAATAGCTGGATGCTGTTACTTCTTCTGGCTCGCTACGACTCACAACTCTCCCAGCAAGAACGTCCTTCCTGACAGACGGAGCTGTGGACATAGTGATCGTCCGGTCCTGCTTTTCCCATCGTCTTCAGGCACCAATAGGTTGTTGTCGCTCCTGCCAGATCGAGAAGCTCGTCGTGGAATTCACCGAAGGCGCCATATGAGGACTTGCTGCGGAGCGAGGCACAACGAATTTGTACGAGTTGAGTAGACATCTGGTCCTCCTTAACCGACGGAGCTTGGGTCACGCTGCATCTGTCCCGCCGCAAGCAGCACCGTCCGATAGATTGCAGTCTCAAAGAGCTGTGTCTTGTAGCCGTTCTGCGAAAGTGGAGTTGCGTGCAGCATCGCGGCCTTCCCGGCGGCGCGTGCTGTGGCTTCATCGATAGTTTTGCCGATGAGGACAGCTTCAGCTTCCTTCGAACGAATTGGCGTAGGCGCGGCCACTCCAAGCACCACAGAAGCCTTGCGGCAACGTGCGCCATCCATTACCAGGACTACGCCAGCATCTGCGATCGGCCAGTCGAAACTCTCTTTTTCGCCATACTTCTGGTAGGCGGAGCGCGTGCCTGGTTCGGGTGCCGGAACAAGGATGCTCGTGATCAGTTCTCCCGGCTGGACGACGGTTTCGTTCACGACGCTCTTCTCCGGTGGCACATAAAACTCACCCATCGCGACCATGCGTTTGCCGCGCTTCGAGGTGAGCTCCACTTGTGCATCCATGCCGAGCAACGATACCGCCGTCGATGACGGGTGCACCATCGCACAGGTGCTGTTGTTCATGATGGCGTGATATTGGTTCTCGCCGTCATGCGCATGGCATTCGTCGCTGCCTCCGCGCTTCTTCTTACAGTCGAAGTCGCTCGAGCGGAAGTACCAGCAGCGCGGACGCTGCATGATGTTGCCGCCGAGTGTGGCCATATTGCGTATTTGCGGTGTAGCTGCGTGCCCAGCAGCATCGGCCAGAGCAGAGTAGCTCCGCTGAATCTCAGGATGACTGGCGATCTCGCTCAATGTCGATAGTGGTCCCAGGTGCAGGCCATCTGTCGATATCGTTATGCCGCGCAGGCTATCAACATTGCGGATATTGACAAGCCTCGGCGGAGAAATAATGTCCTCTTTCATCAGGTCCAGCAGATCAATGCCGCCCGCCTTGACAATGGCCCCATCGCCGAGTTGCCCGAGAGCCTGATCCACCGTTTTGCAATCAACGAATGCGAACTTGTTCATGCCTGCACCTCTTCCTGCACTTTACCGAGCGCGGTGAGCACGCCTGCCGGAGTCATCGGAATCCTGCGCATGCGCACGCCGGTGGCATTGTAGAAGGCGTTGCCGATGGCCGCGGCCAGTGTGATGATGCCCGCAGACTCGCCAATGCCCGCGGCATCGGTGGAACTCTGTGCGATGTAGTTCTCCACTAGCACCACTTCGATCTCAGGCACTTCGCGCGCACCCAGGATTTTGTAGTTTTCGAGGTTTGCGTTCAACATGTAACCGGCATTGCGATCCATAATGCGCTGCTCAAACAACGCATAGGAAATGCCCTGTAACATGCCGCCATTGATCTGGCTGATGACACCGGTAGGGTTGATGGGACGGCCGCAATCGTGCGCGCCGAAGACCTTCTCGACATGCACACGGCCCGTCTCGGTGTCGACGGCAAGTTCGACATAATCCACGCCGCCGTATGTAAGACGTTCTTTCGAGTATTCTGGAACACGCGTTGCGCGAGCCGAAATTTCGTTCGTAGGCAGCTTTGCTGCGACTTGCTTCAGGCTATACGTCTTTGACGTGTCATTCCTGAAGACCACGCGACCATTTTGCACGACAAGATTGTCCGCGGTTGTGCCAAAGGACGGGGCCACGGCGGCAAATAACTTCTGCTTGACCTGGTATGCGGCATTCCGTACGGCAGGCGTAATGGAACCGGCTGTGACGCTGCCGCCGGAATTCGGGCCGATAGGAAAGCGCGTATCGCCGATACGGATGACAACCATAGCCGGCGGTATGCCGAACTCCTCAGCTACGACCTGAGCGAGAATCGTCTTCGTGCCCCCACCGATATCCTGCACAGCGGACATCAGCTCAACGGAGCCATCGCGCGAAACGCGAACTTCGCACGAAGAATCCATATCGATAAAGCGATACCAGACCGATTGCGCAATGCCCATGCCGCGTTTGATGGGACCGGTATCGGACCCATCAGGTTTGCGATTGCGCCAGTTCGTGCGTTCCAGAATCAGCTGGCGCTCAGCCTTGCGTGCCGGGCTCTCGTCGATCTTCTCGCGGAGTGCGAGTGGGTCCATTTTCAATTTGACGGCAAGTTCGTCGATGGCCTGTTCAAACGCGAAGCATCCTTGCGGATGCCCTGGTGCGCGGAAGGCAGCACCCGGACCAGCATTGATAAAGACGTCGTATTCCTCCGTCAAGAGATTCGGGCATTTGTACAGATTCGTTGCCGGACCCGCAGTACCTGCGCCGGTTCCCACTCCCGCTGTGCCGTAGCTGGTGAGTTGGATGGCCGTCAGCGTACCGTCGCTCTTTGCGCCTATCCTGAGCTTCTGATGCGAGTCGGGCCGGTTGCTGACGATGTGCTCCTGCCGGCGATCGAGCATCAGCTTTACCGGCGCATCGGCCTTACGCGAAAGGTTCGCGGCAACCACACCCTCGTTGCCTGCTCCGAACTTCGCGCCAAAGCCGCCGCCCATGTATTCGGTGATAACGCGCACCTTGCTCTTCGGCAGCTTGAAGACATCCGCGAACTCATCGCGGACGCTCGCGGTCCCCTGCGTGGAGGCGTAGACCGTGATTTCGTCCGGTTTCCAGTCAACCACGAAGCCATGCGTCTCAAGCGCAGAGTGCGTTTGCACTTGTGTAAAGTACTCGCTTTGGACGACAACATCGGCGTCAGCGAAGCCCTTGTCCATATCGCCGTTCAGGCGACGCTTTGGCCCGTGCACGTTTCCCTTCTGCGGCACGTCGGTAGGACCGCCACCGCCGCCTGCACTTCCCGCAGCATCGGCGGGCCCAGGAAAGACGACGGGAGCATCATCGGCGCGCGCCTCTACTCGATCGACAACAAACGGCTTGATGTCGTATTGCACCTTTACAAGCTTTGCAGCGTCATCCGCGATCTGCTGCGTGATGGCAGCAACGCCCGCAATTGGCTGGCCCGCATAGCGGATGGTCGGGTACCGCGAAGGGGTTTCCAGCTTTGGATCGCGCAGCTCCGCGACTCCATAGACGTGCTCGATGACATGCACAGCGCGAACGCCCGGCAGTTTCTCGGCCTCGCTCGTGTCGATCGACACAATACGGCCATGGGGAATCGTTGCATCCACCATCCGCGCGTAAAGCATGCCCGGAAGCTGTATATCGGCTGTGTATTTTCCCTTGCCCATAGCTTTCGCGGAGCCATCGTAGCGCTGCGTTGGCTTGCCGATATATGTCAGTTCCGAATTCGCCGGCAGCGGTGGTGGCTCATCCAGCGGCACCTCTCGCTGCTTCTGCTGCAAGCCGTTTTGCGGAATACCAAAGACGAAACTCTCAGTCCGTTTGGGCTCCTGCGGCTTCTCTTGCGCTCCGTCCGCCTGTTGCTCTTCAAGGAGGAAAGTTTTCGGCGTCATGCTAGGCCTCCCTTCCCGTGTCCAGGTTAACCAGGCCTGAAGCCTGCGCACGTTGCTGTGCTACGTCCAGGGTTGCGGCAAAGACTTTTGGATAGGTTCCGCAGCGACACAGATTTCCGCTTACGGCATGCTTTATATCGTCGAGCTTCGGGTTCGGATTGCGCTCCAGTAGCGCGGCGCAACTCATCACCATGCCCGGCGTGCAGAAACCGCACTGCATGGCATCGTGTTTCACAAACGCCGCTTGCACCGAATGCATGGTATCGCCGTGCGACAAACCTTCAATCGTTGTAATCTTGCGTCCAACGGCATCGACAGCGAGGGTCATACACGCCAGCGCCGGCACCTTGTCGATCCACACCGTGCAGGCTGAACACGATCCGCGATCACACACCACCTTGGTTCCGGTAAGGCCAAGATTGTCACGCAACGTCTCGGCGAGCGTGTAGCGAGGCTCGACCGAGACCGCAAGCTCATGACCATTGATGTGCAACTTGATCGGCTGCGCGTCCGGACCGATCGTTTGAGCGCCATGCAGCGCGCCCTTCGCATCGCGTGCGAACGCATTTGCGGACTCGATTACGCCGGTCGCGGCGGTGATGCCGGCGCCTTTCAAGAATCCTCGGCGGGAAATTTCTATTTTAGGAGTATCTGCCATAAACAGCCTTTCCGATCGGGAACTGAATGCAAGCGATCACGCGGCTTGAATAGACTTTGATGGATTAACTTTAAATCGCGCAGCACGCGCTAGGCTAGCGAACGGCTTAGATTTTGTCCTCTGTTTTAATTGCAATTGGTGATCGACATTCAGGATATGAAAGGCCGAGCATTCCCACTTCACGAACGGCCCTGCCAGCCCCTTTGGAATGAGCGGAGTTCGCCGGCATCTGAGGACTGATCGAACGGCCCAGAAACCGATTCATATCACAATCTGGATCATGTGTGTTTATGTCTGCGGCCCCAACGGGCGAGTTCTTCAAGTGCAGGACGCAGCGTCCTTCCATAACCAGTCAGTGAATATTGTGTGCGCAGAATCGTCTCGTGGAAGACAGCACGTCCAACCAGTCCATCCCGCTCTAATTGTCGAAGTTGCGATGTCAACACCTTCTGTGACGCCTCCGGAATACGACGTTGCAATTGTCCAAAGCGCAAACTCCCGCCGGATTTAAGCTCGCGCAAGATCAGGGGCTTCCATTTTCCGGCTATGACACGTAGAGCAACTGACACTGGGCATTCATCTCGAAGCATGGCAATAGGATACGACTCAAAGACGGGTCATGCACCAGGTACAAATTTGTACCTAATTGCAGCAATGATCTTATGAAGCGAAGATGGTGCCATGAAGATTTGTGTACTGGGGTTTGGTCATGTGGGCTCGCAACTGGCACGGCTCTGGACCGCAGCGGGCCACAGGTTGCTGGCTGGTTTACGCACTTGTAGCAAGCACATCGATGCCGCGCAGAAACTAGGCATAGAAATATTGGAGCCACGTCTCGCTATTCAAGATGCTGAAGTGATTGCATTGGCATTGCCTTGGCAGTCTGTGGACGTGGCACTTCATTCCCTAGGTCCGCTCAATGGACAGATTCTGATCGATGCAACGAATCCGATAAATAGCGACCTCAACGTTATCGTCCCCGGCCCGGGTAGTGGAGGACAACAGATCGCGGCATGGTTTCCGAAAGCAAGAGTTGTAAAAGCATTCAACACAATCGGCGCAACCTACTTGGGAAACACCGCTTTCGACATCTACTACTGCAGCGATGATCCGGAGGCCGCAGGAGTTACACACCATCTCATCGAGGACACCCAGATGCGACCTGTAAATGTCGGGCCGTTGAAGAATGCTGCTTATCTTGAGCAGATGGCCGGATTGTGGATTGATCTGGCAGTCAAAGGGCGAATACAGGGACCTTTCGGCTTCAACCTAGTGAGGGAACATGGTCGTTGAATATATCCGCTATAACGTCTCCGGCAAAGAGAGGCGCGATGAACTGGTAGGGGCATATCATCATGCGGCGATGGCTCTGGATCAAGCTCCTGAGTGTCTTGCGTATGAATTGAGTGTTTGTGAGAAAGACGAAACCAGCGCCATCTTGCGTATCGAGTGGCAGTCGACTGAAGCCCACTTGCCGGGCTTTCGGAAGAGCGCTGTATTTGGAGAGTTCTTCCGTGCCATCAGCGGCTTCGTGAAAGAGATCGCAGAGATGCGCCATTATCAATTGTCGGACGTCGCTAAAAGAAAATAGAGATCGCGCGCCGAATTAGATTTCAGCTGTTCAATTTACCCTATTCGGTCTCTTCTTAGTGGTAACGACAGTTGCCCGAGGTGCCGACTTTTAGGCCTGGCTCACATTCTGATGTCGATGAACGCATGGGCGATGATGCACCAGCAGGAACAGGTCTTCGCACATCTTAGGCGTTCGTAATTCGATAAACAGCTCGTCGTCGAAGTCCTTACCGGTATATTCGTCTTTAGTCAGATCGACTTCAGTTAGCGGCAGACCGGTGCGAATATCCCTGACTCCCGCAGCGATGATCTCTTGTTTGGTGAAGACCCGGCTATCGATGCTCGCCTTGCGCTTAACGATTTCACAGGCGGCAAGGTAACCATCCTCGTGCCTGGATCAGTGTGTATTCATAGACCGGATCACCAAAGTACTGGTGGTTGTTAGCAGTAATTTCCTGGTCTTCGGCGGGCGCGTGTTTGTCTTCTTTGAGCTTGCGTGGAGTTGCTGTCAGACCGATATGGATAGCATTCGGATTTCTTTTCAAGACTTCTGACCACTTGCCCCAAGCGGAGCGATGGCATTCGTCGATGATGATGACACTGAAGGCGTCTTCGCCATAGTCCTCTGTAAGGAAGCTTGCGAAGCCCTCTTCGTCATCCAGTCCAAGAGTCTGATAGGTGGCGATGTGTATGCGAGCGTTTTGGGCGGCGTTCTTCCCTCGTTCAGTCTTGACGATGCGCGCATTGTCCCCAAATGCAGCTTTGAGCTTCGTGTAGGCCTGCTCTCGCAATTCATCGCGATCACACAGAAAGAGCGCAGGCTTGGGCAGTTGCCCCGCCTGACTCAAGCGCCAAAGCAGGTTTGTTGCGATGATTGTCTTACCGGCACCCGTAGCCAGCGATAGCAATACATGGGGTGTTGCCCCATCCTGCCGACAACGGATGATTTTTTCGAAGGCAGCTCGGATCGCTGCGTCCTGGTAATAACGGGATTGCGACCACGCTGGGCTGTCAGCCTGAAACAGCATTCCTGCTTCGGGCCGTGTGACATCGATACCAGTGTCTTTGGCGTAGCGTGCGGTCAAGTCAGGGTGATGCGGAAAATCTGCAACTCGAATGGACCACTTTGCAGGTAAGTAAAGAAATCGAATTCCCCATAGCGATGACCGTTGGTGGCAAACACGTACTTTACATCGAAGCGCTGGCAATCAGCATAGCTCTTCGCCTGCTGCATTCCCTTTAACGGGTCCTCGCTTTGTTTCTTGGCTTCCAGGACGGCAACAGGCAACGACTCTGGCATATCTCCGACACCCGTACACACAGCAAGTAGTCGGTGCGACCAGCCCCCCTGCGACGTCTGCCCTTAGGTCCGGTAGGTTCTACTGGAGCCGGTGTCTCCAGCTTGAGCCATTGATGGTCATCGTAACCTTTTTGGCGGAGGACTGGGTCGATGAGAAAATAGCGAGTTTCTTGTTCGTTATAGCCCAAGGTATTCCCTTTCATACCGTTTGCTCCGACAACAATTCTGACAAGAAGGTTTCCAATGGCATCACCTTTGTCTCCACATCGAGATTGAAAGTCTCATCGCCTGGGTAGAGTACGATCTGACGCGTAGCCTTGATGTCTTCGCAGCCGATATAAAAGCCTTTGCTCGGTTTTGGGTCTCCAAGCGAGCGCTTTATCTCTATTGCCCATCGTTTGTTGGGGGCAGTCTCTAGTACTAGGTCAATTTCAGCCCCGACAGAGGTGCGGTAGAACCACGCCCGGGTGGTGTTGGGTACGGTGCTCAAAATGTTCTCGATGAGCATCCCTTCCCAGCTTGACCCGACGACTGGATGCCCCAACAACATCTCCTGGTCGCGGATACCGAGCAGTGTATGGAGAAGCCCACTATCCCGAACATAAATTTTTGGAGAGCGCACAAGGCGCTTTCCGACGTGGCTTGACCAGGGTTGCAAGCGACGGACGAGTAGCAGATCCACCATGATGTCGAGATACCGGCCAACGGTCTGGCCGCTGATACCCAGGCCAGCCGCCAGTTGAGCAGCGTTCAACATCTGCCCTTGGTTGTGTGCCAGCATCTGCCAGAAGCGGTGAAGTGTCTCGGAAGGGATGCGGGGGCCTAAAGCCGGGACATCCCTTTCTAGGTACGTCTGGATAAACGCTGTTCGCCAATCAAAGCTCTCGATTTCTGTTTCCGCAAGAAAGCTATCAGGGAAACCGCCGCGAACCCAGAGAGATTGACTTGCATCTGGTGCGAGGCCGCTAACCTCTGTCTCTAGAAAGGGCGTCAGCTCGATATAGGCGATTCTCCCCGCCAGTGTTTCGGCGGATTGCTGTAGTAAGTTGATCGAAGCCGATCCCAACAATAGAAATTGCCCGGTCCGTTTTCCTTTCCTCCGTCTTCGGTCTATCAGTCCCCGCAGGGTTTGGAAAATTCCGGGGAAACGGTGTATCTCATCGAGAATAACCAGCCGATCCTCGTGTTCAGTCAAATACAATTCTGGATCAGCTAATTTCGCCCGGTCCGAAGCAAGCTCAAGGTCGAGATATACCGGCGGTATTCCCGAGGTCTGTCCTTCGGTGAGACTCAGCGTGAGGGTGGTTTTTCCGACCTGTCTAGGCCCCAGCAGAGCTACAGCCGGAAATCGGCCTAAGAGCTCAAAAAGGCGGGCTTTGGCATTGCGTTGGATCACCTTGCAATTATTCCATAATATGGAGGATTTGCAAGGTTGAAGTGTGGCTTCTCGGGATTATCTAGGGGAGTCGGCTTACTTTAATTAACGGTCAGAATGGTCGCACTGCAACCCTCGACTTTGCACGCTGCGCCCGAGGCGCCTACTGTGGGATATCGATGATGATAGGGGCATTGGCTAGAACATACTCCTCGTTCAATACCGCACAGTTTATGAACTGGGTCTTTTTCAAGCCCATCTCTCGACCATAGCCTCCGTGAATGTGCCCGAAAACATTGGAGCTGGGGCTCTAGTTTCGCGACAGCCTTGGTGAGCTCTTCACACCCCAAATGCGGCGAAAGAATATCTTTTTTATCCAAGGTTCCAAACGGTGGCCCGTGGGTGATTATCACGTCCGTTCCTTTGGGAATCCCAGCCCAGTATCGCCGGATCGCTGCGCCGCGATCCACATTGAAAGCCCAATTGCTAAAAGAAGGCTGCACAGGAGATCCCCAGAAATGCAGGCCTAAAATCTCCGCTCCTGAGTTCTCAAGATATGTCGCGTTCTTCAGACGTCCCTGTGCCATCTCGGGGTAGGCTTCGAAGAGCAGATCATGGTTCCCGGCAACTACGATCTTTTGCGGATGAGGCAAGTTCCCAAGCCACCCGTCAAAGTCAACGATCTCCTCAAGGCGGCGGCCAGACAGCATGAAGTCACCCGCATGGATGAGAATATCTCCCAGCGGCACCTTCAATTGGCGATGCTGCCCATGCGTATCACTGATGCAGACTATTCGGATCGCAGAGGGCTTCGCTGCGAGTCGAGTCCGAGAGCTCCTGACCACTCTATTCATCGTCTGTTCCAAGGTTCGATCTTTGTTTGTCATAGGAGTCAGCAATCTCCCTAAGCGCCTCCGAAACTCTTCCAGTCAATTCCCGCGCGACATCCTTCTGAAATTTAGCGTACCTAACTTTGCCAAGTGCTACTGCAGCGT
>Ga0210395_10003739_pt1 | contig 11680 bp, 4 predicted proteins | sample IncBWH4OmetaG_FD_150861 | JGI IMG/M metagenome (GOLD analysis project Ga0210395, IMG submission 150861) | Forest soil microbial communities from Barre Woods Harvard Forest LTER site, Petersham, Massachusetts, United States - Inc-BW-H-4-O ...
TTCCACCCCCTTGACTACCACGCTTCGAGCCAGCGTGTGCAGGCGGGCGTCTTCCTCGGGAGATAATTCCTTTCCAGTAAAAACCACTACCGGCAGGTCACTGATCTCCGGGACATCCCGCATGCGTTCGAGGATGTCGAAGCCGGTCATATCGGGCAGGCGCAAATCCAGTACGACGCAGTCAAAGGTTTCTCGCGTCACCACATCCAGAGCTTCCGCGCCCGTGGCGGCTACAGTGACGTCGATGTCATCATGACCCAGCAGTTCGCGGATACTCATTTGCTCCGCAGGATTGTCCTCGACGATCAACAGCTTCTTACGTCGCGGCGAAGCATATTCCTTGATCCGCGACAAAGCCAGATCCAGATCTTCCGGGCTCGAGGGCTTGGTTACAAAAGCAAATGCGCCGCGAGCCAGGCCATGGTGCCGGTCCTCATCCAACGTCAGCATCTGTACTGGGATGTGCCGCGTGGCCGGGTCCTGTTTCAAATGATTGAGTATTGTCCAACCCAGCATGTCGGGCAGGAAAACATCGAGGGATACAGCAGTGGGATGGAACTCGCGAGCCAACGCGAGCGCTTCGGCGCCGCGCAAGGCCACAAGGACTTTGAATCCCTTATCCCGCGAGAGATCACAAAGTATCTGGGCATAGTGCGGATCGTCTTCAACGATGAGCAGAACAGCATCGTCAGGCTGCAGGTTATCGCGGTCGTCCAAGATCCGCTCGGCCGGGCGCTCGGACACGACGATGTTGGACAACTGAAGCGGCATCGCCGGCGACGACGTCCTCCACTCCGATGCGGCTAGCTTTGACGCAGAAGGGCCCACATACGTGATAGGCAGATATAGCGTGAATGTGCTGCCCTGGCCAGGCGTACTGCGAAGTTGGATCTCACCACCGAGTAAGCTGGCGAGTTCGCGGCTGATCGCCAGACCCAGACCCGTTCCGCCGTACTTTCGGCTGGTGCTGGCATCTGCCTGCTGGAAGGCCTCAAAGATGATGCGCTGCTTGTCGAGCGCGATTCCGATGCCGGAGTCGGTGACTTCGAAGGCGACCACCGATGCTGCCCCGCTGAGAATTGGATGATCTTCGCTCCAGCCTTTTGTTGCGACTGACACGGCGAGGCGCACCGCGCCATGATCGGTGAACTTGAACGCGTTCGAGAGCAAATTCTTGAGCACCTGTTGCAGACGCTTTGAGTCGGTGACCAGACTGCGGGTGAGTTGCGGATCGGTCTGCACCTCGAAAGCCAGCTTCCGGTTCTCCGCTTCGTGCCGGAAAGGTCTGGCGACCATTTCCAGCAGGTTGGAGAAGAATACTTCCTGAGCCTCGACTGAAACTGTGCCGGACTCGATTTTGGAAAGATCGAGAATATCGCTGATCAGGTTGAGCAAGTCGGTGCCCGCACCGTGAATGGTGCGAGCAAACTCCACCTGTTTGGGCGTCAAGTTGTGGTCCGGATTCTCGCCGAGTTGCTGACCCAGCACCAGAATGCTGTTCAGCGGCGTGCGCAATTCATGCGACATGTTGGCGAGGAACTCCGACTTGTACTTGGAAGTGAGGGCAAGTTCTTTTGCCTTCTCTTCCAAAGCACGGCGGGCTTGCTCGATTTCCTGGTTCTTGCGTTCCACTTCGACGTTCTGCTCAGCAAGTTGCTGGGCCTTTTGCGCCAGCTGCTCGTTGGTCTGTTGCAGCTCTTTCTGCTGAGTCTGCAGTTCGGCCGCAAGCTGCTGGGACTGTTTGAGCAACCCTTCGGTCTGCATGGTCGCTTCAATGCTGTTGAGCACGATGCCGATGCTGGCGGTCAGCTGCTCAAGAAACGCCAGTTGCGAAGCCGTGAAGGCGTTCAACGACGCCAGTTCGATCACCGCCTTGACCCGGTCCTCAAAGAGCACAGGCAGGACGATGACGTTGTGCGGGACCGAGGCAAACAATCCGGAACGAATCGGGACCGTTGTTTCAGGCAGGTCCGAAATCAACATGCGCCGCTTTTCCGCGGCGACTTGGCCGACAAGTCCTTCGCCGATTCTCAACCGGCGAAGATGCCCGTTCTCGCCGTCGTCGGCGAAAGCCGACAACAGCACCATGCCCGCTGATTCTTCGGTTTCCATCTGGTAGATCACGCCTTGTTGTGCGTTCACCAGTGGCGCAAGTTCCGACAGCAACATGCGACCGACGGTCGCCAGATCGCGCTGGCCTTGCAACATCCCTGTAAAGCGAGCCAGATTGGTCTTGAGCCAATCCTGTTCGGTGTTGCGATCGGTGGTGAGTCGAAGGTTGTCGATCATCGTGTTGATGTTGTCCTTCAGCTCCGCGACTTCGCCGCTGGCTTCCACTTGGATCGACCGCGTCAGGTCGCCCTTGGTTACGGCGGTCGCAACTTCTGCGATTGCGCGCACTTGGTTGGTCAGGTTATCGGCGAGCAGATTGACGTTGCCGGTTAGATCCTTCCACGTACCGGCAGCGCCCGGCACGTTGGCCTGTCCACCGAGACGGCCTTCGACGCCCACTTCGCGTGCGACGGTTGTGACCTGATCCGCAAATGTGGCGAGCGTGCCGGTCATGTTGTTGATGGTTTCGGCGAGGGCCGCGACTTCACCCTTGGCGTTCACCGTCAACTTCTGAGTGAGGTCACCGTTGGCAACTGCGGTCACGACTTTGACGATACCGCGTACCTGTTCCGTCAGGTTGACCGCCATGACGTTGAAACTATCGGTAAGGTCTTTCCAGGTTCCACCGACGCCGGGCACCTGCGCCTGGCCACCCAGCTTTCCGTCGGTGCCGACTTCGCGAGCCACGCGCGTGACCTCGGCGGCGAACGCGTTGAGCTGGTCCACCATCGTGTTGATGGTGTTCTTCAGTTCGAGAATCTCGCCTTTCACGTCGACCGTGATCTTGCGCGACAAGTCGCCGCGGGCGACGGCCGTGGTAACTTCGGCGATGTTTCGCACTTGCCCCGTGAGGTTGCCGGCCATGGCATTCACGGAGTCAGTGAGATCCTTCCAGGTACCGGCGACGCCTGGCACGTTGGCTTGTCCGCCCAACCGGCCTTCGCTACCTACCTCGCGGGCCACGCGCGTGACTTCGGCGGCGAACGAGCGCAATTGCTCGACCATCGTATTCAGCGTTTCTTTGAGCTGCAAGATTTCGCCGCGGACGTCGACCGTAATCTTCTTTGAGAGATCGCCGTTCGCGATTGCCGTTGCCACTTCGGCGATGTTACGCACCTGGCCGGTCAGGTTGCTGGCCATGAAGTTGACGTTGTCCGTGAGATCCTTCCACGTGCCGGCGACCCCAGGCACCTGCGCCTGGCCGCCCAGCTTTCCGTCCGTGCCGACTTCGCGGGCCACGCGCGTTACTTCACCGGCGAAAGCGTTGAGCTGATCCACCATCGTATTGATGGTGTTCTTGAGTTCGAGAATTTCACCTTTCACATCGACCGTGATCTTGCGTGACAAATCGCCGCGGGCCACAGCGGTCGTGACCTCGGCAATATTTCGCACCTGGCCAGTCAGATTGCCCGCCATCGAGTTGACTGAATCCGTGAGATCCTTCCAGGTGCCCGCCACTCCGGGAACCTGCGCCTGGCCACCGAGCTTGCCTTCCGAACCCACTTCGCGGGCCACGCGCGTGACTTCGGCGGCGAAGGCGTTGAGTTGGTCCACCATCGTATTGATGGTTTCTTTCAGCAGCAGAATTTCGCCGCTTACGTTCACCGTGATTTTCTTCGACAAGTCACCGCTGGCAATCGCCGTCGATACCTCGGCAATGTTTCTCACTTGGCCAGTCAAGTTGCTGGCCATGGAGTTCACCGAATCCGTCAGATCTTTCCACGTGCCTCCGACGCCCGGCACCAGCGCCTGGCCGCCGAGTTTTCCATCGGTTCCGACTTCGCGGGCCACGCGCGTGACTTCTGACGCAAACGAACGCAACTGGTCCACCATCGTGTTCATGGTGTCTTTCAGCTCAAGAATTTCTCCCTTCACGTCGACCGTGATCTTGCGCGACAAATCGCCGCGCGCCACAGCCGTCGCGACTTCCGCAATATTGCGCACCTGACCAGTCAGGTTGTTGGCCATGAAGTTGACGTTGTCGGTAAGGTCCTTCCACGTGCCCGCTACGCCGGGCACCTGGGCCTGGCCGCCCAGTTTGCCTTCGGTGCCGACCTCGCGGGCCACGCGCGTTACTTCGCCGGCGAACGCGTTCAGTTGGTCCACCATCGTGTTGATGGTGTTCTTGAGTTCGAGAATTTCACCTTTCACATCGACCGTGATCTTTCGCGACAAATCGCCACGAGCTACAGCAGTTGTGACCTCGGCAATGTTTCTTACCTGACCGGTCAGGTTGCCGGCCATCGAGTTGACGGAATCGGTAAGATCCTTCCAGGTTCCGGCGACGCCGGGCACGTTCGCCTGTCCGCCTAGGCGGCCTTCGGTTCCAACTTCGCGGGCCACGCGCGTCACTTCTCCGGCGAAGCGATTCAGCTGATCGACCATCGTGTTGAGAGTTTCTTTCAGCTGCAGGATTTCGCCGCGCACGTCGACCGTAATCTTGCGCGAGAGATCACCGCTGGCGATGGCCGTCGCGACTTCGGCGATGTTACGAACCTGGCCCGTCAGGTTGCTGGCCATGAAGTTCACGTTGTCAGTGAGATCCTTCCAGGTACCGCCAACGCCGGGAACCTGCGCCTGACCGCCGAGTTTGCCTTCTGTGCCTACTTCGCGGGCCACGCGCGTGACTTCACCGGCGAACGCATTCAACTGGTCGACCATCGTGTTGATGGTGTCTTTGAGTTCCAGAATTTCGCCCTTCACGTCGACGGTGATCTTGCGCGACAAGTCGCCGCGAGCCACAGCTGTCGTGACCTCAGCGATGTTTCGCACCTGGGCCGTCAGGTTGCCGGCCATGGCGTTGACGGAGTCGGTGAGATCCTTCCAGGTGCCGGCTACGCCGGGCACAACCGCCTGACCGCCAAGTTTTCCGTCGGTGCCGACTTCGCGGGCAACGCGCGTCACTTCGGATGCGAACGACCGCAACTGGTCCACCATCGTGTTGATGGCTTCCTTCAGCTGCAAAATTTCACCGCGCACATCGACCGTAATCTTTCGAGACAAATCACCGCTGGCCACAGCAGTGGCGACTTCCGCGATGTTTCGCACCTGGCCGGTCAGGTTGCTGGCCATGAGATTTACGTTGTCAGTCAGATCCTTCCACGTTCCGGCCACGTCGGGCACTTGCGCCTGGCCGCCCAACTTGCCTTCCGTTCCGACTTCGCGGGCGACGCGCGTGACTTCCGCGGTGAACACGCCGAGTTGCTGAATCATCGTGTTGACGAGATTGGCGGAACGGAGAAACTCGCCTTCCAGCGGCCGCCCATCCACATCCAGGCGTACGGTTTGGGTCAGGTCACCTTGCGCAACCGCCGCAATGGCGCGCGTGACCTCGGCCGTGGGTCGTAGCAGATCCTCGACCAGAGTGTTGACCGAAACTTCCATTTCACCCCAAGCACCACGGGACTCGTGGAAACGGGTGCGCTCTCGAGTCTTGCCTTGCTTTCCGACCACCTGCCCGACGCGCTTCAATTCCTGCGCCATGTGCTGATTGGCAGCCACAATCTCGTTGAAGGTATCGGCAACTTTTCCTGCCAGACCGACCCATGTGCCGGGAAGCCGCACGGTAAAGTCACCATCGCGCATGGTCTGCAGGGTGGTGAGTATGACGGTCAGGTCCAAAGAGTCATCCACTTTGGATTTCCCGTTATTTTTCGGGAGAGTTGGCGGAATATTCTCGGCACCGTTGTGCGCGATTTCGTTTTCGGTAGGGGCGGATCGTTTCATTGTCTCTCCCCGAGAGAAGGAGTAGTGCGAATAAGGGCTAATATCCGGCACGACAACTGACGGCAATCCATCTCAGCCAAGCCAGAACTCCAGATTGATGTTGGTCCAAACACGCGAATGAAGGGACTAAGAATGAACATCGCAAAGACAGCCAGAGCGACCCCGGAACGGCCGGACCATTCCATACGTATTCCTACCATGATCGCTGGAGGACACGCTCTAAGGTATTTCCTGTAGACAATCCGCAGACCGTGTCAGACTCGGACCTGCATTGTGCCGGTCCGCAAGCGATTGGCAATCCAGCGATTCGCCGAAGTTTCGCTGTATTTCTGCCGGCGATACCCAGCAGGACGAATTTACGCGGGGATGGGCCAAATTGCCCCGAATGCTACCAGTCAAAGCCCTCTAAGTTGTTCCAATCACTCACCTTTTCGGTATGGAAACCGGACTGCATTGTATCTAGTGTCAACCACTTGGCCATGATTCGAAGTCATTCAGGAGGCTCTTAATGGATCGCGATCACACCAAGGACTGGCGGGAAATATGTAAGGCTGCGGCAAACGAACCCGACCCGGAAAAGCTGATGGATCTCATCATCGAATTGACCAAGGCTTTGGATGACCGCGACAAGAAGCGCCGCAATGTGACCGGGGAAAATCCTGACGAAAACGACGGCAGAAATAGGTCTCTTCGAAGCCAGCCCGACGTTGGATGATTTCGTAGTAATTCGGAAATCCGAAACGAGCTGCGACTTGTTCCAACGAACCACCACCCAGCAAACGTTGATTTTCTCGTCACAACATCAGAGCTGAGTCCTGTTTGTCACGGACGGAGCATCGCCGGTTAGCAGATGCCCCGCGCGTTCGTTTTAGCAAATGAACAATTCACCCGTTACTTTTCCTTTGGAGGCTTGGGCGCAGGCCGGCTCGGTGGCGCCTGTCGCTGCTGCAGCTGTTGTTGCTGCTGTACGTGTCTTTGCTGCAATTGCTGCGTCTGTTGTTGGTGCTTCTGTTCCGTCTGTTGCTTTCTCGCATCGTTCGCATTTTGCGTTGCCAGCCGCTGATGCTCATTCTCCTGCTTCTGCTGGAGCTTCTGCCGTTCCTGGTCCTGCTTCTGTTGGAGTTTTTGCTGTTGTTGCTGGTATCTCTGGTCGGTCTTTGCATTTCCCGTGTTGGGTGCCGATGGGCGTTCCATGGGAGGAAGGTCACGGGGATGAACCGCAGTCGCGGGACGTCCGCCGTTCTCAGGTTGCGGGTGCGCGGCTCCCCGATTGGCTGGAGGGTTGTACGCCCCTCCAGCCGCACGCGCCGGCATGGCATCGTGGCCGCTGAATTGTCCCGGCCGGGCTGTCGCCGCGACCGGGGGCTTGCCGTGATTTGCAGATGCACGGAATTCCGGATTACCGCGGGCAGCCTGCATGTGCTGCACCTGGGCGCTTGCCGGTGGTAGATGCCGTTCCCGGGCCGCAGCTTCTTCTCGAGCGGTTGGCCGAGCATTCACGCCGCCTTCACCTCCGTTGTAGCTGATTCGATTCTCGGTGCGGTTCACGACAGTTTCGTTATAGACGTTGTGGATGTTTGTGACGTTCACATTCGTCACCGACCGGTTGTAGAAAAAGTGTCCGTTGTCCCAACGTCCCCCCGCGAACCCTTCTCCAAAATAGCCGAACCCGTAGTTAATGCCGCCGTAGAAGCCAACTTGCGGACCCCAATATCCGTCGTAGAAAGCGAACCCGCCGTCCGCCCATCCCCAATACGGTGGAGTCCATAGGAAACCGACTTCGGGAGCCTCTACCCATGTTCCCGGCACCCAGTAGTAATCGCCGTCGTCATCGCTCCAGGCCCAGTAGCCCGGAGTCCAGATATAACCGTCGCCGGGGCACAGAGGCTGCTCGTAGACCGGTAGAGGAGGCGGGCCGAACGAAACCGAGATCCCTACCTGCCCGAACGAAGCCGATGACATGACCAGCAGGATGACCGCGAATAGCACAGCACGAACGGAGTGAATACGCATTTTGTTTTCTCCTGACCGATCACCTTTCGTCTACCCGGTTATGCTTTGCTGCAGCGGGCAGGACGCAGTGACCAGGACGAGTCGTGTGGATCGCCCGTCGCGCTAGCTTGCCTTGAACATTTGTCAGCACTTCTGCCAGCGCTTCCCCAAGCGCGATCGTGAGCCCGTCGTCGACCTCTTTAGAGACGGGAGTCGTATAGAGAGTTGTGCGGAAAGTGAGACTCCAGAATGGGCGATTCAAAAATACCGAGGCCCTTTGAACCTTCTAAGGATATGTCTGTAGTTCCTGCGGCGGAACCATCGCAATCACAGTCGTGCCGCGTTCGGTGGAAGAGATCTCGAGTTTTCCCCCGAGTTGTGCCAAGCGCTCTTTCATACCCCGGAGCCCCACCCCAATCGCCCTCTGCCAGGACTCGCGCGATTCCTCCAGTACCGCTGCAGGAATCCCTTTGCCTTCATCGCTCACTTCGAGGACCGCCATTTCGCCTTCCAGTGAGAGTTGGACATGAGCGGTTCGACTGCCGGAGTGGCGATGAACATTCGTGAGACTTTCCTGCAGTACACGAAAGAGCGCCAATTCCGTAGCGCGCGACATCCGTCCTACGTCATCGCATGCGTTGAAGGTTGCACGGATCCCGCTGCGTGCAGTGAAGCCCTCCAGGTACCAGGGTATTGCCGACTTCAATCCCATTTCTTCGAGCAGTGGAGGGTAGAGCAGGTAGGAAAGGGTCCGAACTTCCTTGACGCATTGTTCCGCCAGTTGGACACACTGGGTTACCTGCTGGTGGAGGATGGTATCTTTGGGTTCCATGCTGTACGCGAGAGAATCCAAACTTATCTTCATCGCTGTCACACATTGGCCCAGAGTGTCGTGAAGGTCGCGCCCGATTCGCCTCCGCTCTTCGTCCTGCATTTGCATGAGGTGGGCAGTCAGATCGCGCAGTGATTTCTCTTGCTGCATTCGATCCGTGATGTCCCGAGTGACCTTGGCGAAACCGATCAGCTTGTTGGTTTCATCCCGAACCGGAGTGATGATGACATTCGCCCAGAAGGCTGAGCCGTCCTTGCGTAGCCGCCAGCCTTCATCCTCGAATCGTCCTTGCTCCACCGCGACCTCAAGTTCCCAGCGTGGCTTGCCAGAGCGAATATCGCTCTCGGGATAGAAGCAGGAAAAGTGCCGGCCAATAATCTCCGCGGCCCTGTATCCTTTGATCCGTTCGGCTCCGTTGTTCCAGGTACTAACGTAACCCTCGGGATCCAACATGAAGATCGCATAGTCCTGAACGCACTCCGCCATTAAGCGGAAACGCTCTTCGCTGCGGCGCAATGCGATTTCTGCTCGCCTGCGCTCGGTCAGATCGTGGGTTACCGTGCCGAATCCAACCAGTTTGCCCGAACGATCCCGAACCGGCGCGACAGTCACATTCGCCCAGAATGTTGTGCCGTCTTTCCGCAGACGCCATCCTTCATCCTCGGCATGCCCGTTCCTAAGGGCGAGGTCCAGTAACTTTTGCGACTGGCAGGATGCCGCTCCTTGCTTGGGATCGAAGCAGGAAAAGTGCTGGCCGAGGATCTCCGTGACCTTGTATCCGTTGATGCGTTCAGCTCCGGCGTTCCACGTTGTGATTCGGCCCAGGGGATCGAGCATGTAGATCGCGTAGTCCGGGACCGCCTCCACGAACAAGCGGAATTGTTCTTCCTTCCGGTGCGATTCGACCTCGGTCAGAAGAACCTGCATTCGCTGCTGCAAGCGAACCACGCTGCGGATCCGCTCTTCTTCGGACGTCAGCTCGCTGTAAGTCTCGTCAGGGACTACGCCCGAGTGTTCCTCGCAAATGCGTAGTAGGGAATCCGCGTGCTCCTCGCGGCAAAATCCCTGCATCGGGTAGGCGCAGCGAAGCGAGAACGAGTGGGCTCGAGCCAACTGGTTCCAGAGTTTTTCCACCTGGATCGCCGCTTCGAGCCTTCCTTCGGCCCACAGTAGCGCCACCATTTCTCCGAACGCTACGACCCGATGATTTTCGTCCCGGGCGGCCGATCCGGCGCGCGACAGTACTCCGCTGAGCACTTCTGAAAAGCGCACGGTATCGGGCACGCCTCCAGCCATAAGCCTGGCGAGGGTCTCGGCGGCATCCAGGACAACGTATCTTCCCTCTGCAACGGCTTCGGCAAGATCAATTCCCTGGCTGCTCAGTCGTTGCCAAAGATTGTCTTCGTGATCCCGAGTGGCAATGATGACCGCGGAACTGCCCGCCCGCAGAGCCGTACCGATGAATTGACTTAGTTCCTCCAGAAGAAACTTTTCTTCACTGTAGAACTGGACAACGTGGCCATGGTGTTCCGTATGCGGAAGTATTTTTGGATTCTCGGTTGCGCTCATCTCGTCCTCACCGCGTGGGAGACTCGGCTCTTGACTCAAGATTTTCCCTGGACAATTTCTGGAGTTTAATTCGGACCTCAAACAGGCCGAATCATTCGGCATCGACGCAAACCTCGTCCATAGGGTGCATCCTGTACGTTCATGTTATGAACTTCATCTCCATCAACCCTCTCCTACGGAATTCACCGTATTGCCGCCCTCTCTCGTGTGCGATAGGTTGATTGAGTTAACGAAAACGGACTGGGTAGTCATGGGTTAGCGTCGCATGCATCGCGGCATTCGGACCCTCACGACTATCCGCCCCGGGCGGAAGCCATTATCGGTAGCCGGCGCCGGGCGGGACCTAATCGTGTAAAAGGAGACCGAAATGAAAAGAATGCTTGCGATCGTTTTCGCCCTGAGCCTGCTTGCGTGCTTCAGCCTCGTGGCTCAAGATCCTATGCCGCAGGACGCTGCGAAACAGGACGCCACGAAATCTGATACCTCAACCAAAGCTGCCAGCGTCACTGGCAAAATCAGCGATGACGGCAAGAGCTTCGTCAGTGACAAAGACGGCAAGACCTGGGCCATCAGCAACCCCGATGCGGTCAAAGGGCACGAGGGCCACCACGTCACTCTGAAGGCGCACGTTTCCGCGGACAAGAACGCAGTGGAAGTCGTGTCACTCAAGATGGCTGGAGATAATATGAAATCTGGAGACAATATGAAATAAAGACAGTTCGCCGAAATTGATTGGGCGACTGTGGTTGATCTGGGAGTTTCACTTCTCGACTCTAGGCCGGCAAATCTGCCGGCCTATTTTTTGGGGCGGGCGAGAGCCGAAGAGACGTTTAAGTGCGATAAACTTACGCCAAGGCTTTCTCCGGTGGACGCTGAGCGCCGTTCGTCTTCTTCTTGAAAACGTAGAAATTCTTTTCGTCCGCCAGATTCTCGATTTCGATTCCGCGGGTAGTCGCGCCCCGGACTTTGGTAGGCAACCTTGGGCTGCCTTTCGCAACTAAAGCTTCGCGGTCGGACGTGCCCGGATTCAGCGGTTCGAACGACCGCACACTATGACACGACTTCCACACTTCTGGCAGGCTGTGCTCGGGGTCGTTTTCATCATCGGCCTGGCGGAGGTTTGCGGCGCATACTCCGTTCTCACCCACGAAGAAGTCGTCGATCTGCTTTGGAAGGACGATATTCAACCGCTGCTCATCAAGCGTTTTCCGGCCGCGACCGATGATGATTTGAAAAAGGCACATGCTTTTGCCTACGGCGGTTCGCTGGTGCAGGACATGGGCTACTACCCATTCGGTAATAAGTACTTCAGCGACCTTACTCATTACGTGCGTAGCGGAGACTTCATCGTCAATCTGGTCAACGAAGCCACCGACCTCAATGAATATGCTTTTGCTCTCGGGGCGCTGGCGCACTACTCGGCGGACAATATTGGACATCCCACCGTGA
>Ga0210395_10003740_pt1 | contig 11679 bp, 11 predicted proteins | sample IncBWH4OmetaG_FD_150861 | JGI IMG/M metagenome (GOLD analysis project Ga0210395, IMG submission 150861) | Forest soil microbial communities from Barre Woods Harvard Forest LTER site, Petersham, Massachusetts, United States - Inc-BW-H-4-O ...
CGGCGTATCGCGCATTGACTGACGTTCTTTCGGTTGACAAAGACTCGGTCTACGTTCCGTTAATGAAACGGCTCGGCTACGACCCGAACGACGAATCCGCCGACATTGAAACGCCAACCGGAATCGGAAATGTGGCCTGCCGAGCCGTCATCGAATTTCGTCATCACGACAAATCCAATCAGCTGGGCGATCTGGCTCAGGGTGTCTATTCCGACTGGACGGGCTACGCTTCGATCAACAAACCAAGCAACATCCCAGTGCGAATCCTCACCGGGTTGAACGCAAACCACTGGCAGCCGCTCACCTATGTGAACTCCACGGGCGACATGGTTACTCAGAAATTCGTCGGTGCACAGTGGTGCGAAGTCATACCGTTTGCACTGTTTAAGGGAGACGAGTTTCGTTGGCTGGTCAGCCTCATGGGCCCGGCACCCTACGGTTCAAAAGAGTATCAGGAACAAGCCGAGGAGTTGGTAGCTATAAGCGCAAAATTGACCGACAAGGAAAAAATGATTTCCGAGTATTGGTCAGATGGCCCAAACTCGGAGCAGCCTCCGGGACATTGGGCGCTGTTCGCGCAATTCGTGTCCGTCCGGGATCACCACACTCTTGATGACGACGTGAAGATGTTCTTTGCCTTAACTAATGCTATCTTCGACGCGGGGATTGCGGCATGGGACGCCAAGCGAGCCTATGATTACGTGCGTCCGATCACCACCATACCTTTCTTATTCCACGGACAAACGATTCGTGCTTGGGGAGGGCCGGGGAAAGGCACGGTACAGATGGACGGTTCTCGTTGGATTCCCTACCAAGCGGCGACGTTTCCAACTCCGCCGTTTCCAGATTTCGTATCAGGTCACAGCACGTATAGTTCGGCTGCGGCGCAGATACTGATGGCGTGGACCGGCAGCGACTACTTCGGGGACACGGCAACTCTCTCCGCAGGAAGCTCGAAGATTGAACCGTTGGCCACACCGGCTCATCAGATCGTTCTGAGATGGGACACATTTACCGCGGCTGCGAATGAGGCAGGCATGTCCCGGCGCTATGGCGGAATCCACTTTAGAGGTGCGGACCTCGCTGGACGCCTGCTAGGCCGCTTCGTTGCCATAGAAGTCTGGTCGAAAACGCAAGAGTATTTCGATGGAACGGCCAAAGCGTTTGCAAATCATGGAGAGTTGATGAGCGAGAGTATTCAAGAACAATAGCTACAAAGTTGAACCCTCCAAGTCACTAAGTCCAGTGATCGGTCGGTTGTGTTTGCTTTCGCGTTGCCTATGAGACGATGCCCTTTCTACGATCTCCTTCCCTCTGCGGCGCTTCTCTTTGCCGTGGGATGTGGCGGAGGCGGGAGTAACACCCCCCAGCAACCTCAAATCGCGGTCACGATTTATCCTGCCAAGGCGACAGTGCCGGTCCGCACGATACAGCCGTTCACTGATACCGTCTCGGGAACAACGAACACCGCTGTAAATTGGACTGCCTCTGCTGGAACAATCGATCAATCCGGCAACTACACCGCGCCAGCTTCCATGCCCAGCGCCGGTACAGCAACTGTCACGGCAACTAGCGTGAGCGCGCCCTCCGCTTCCGCTTCGGTGATCGTAACAGTCACTACAACGCCTGTTAGCCTCAGTATTTCGCCAACCAGTGAAACACTGAAGGCTGGTTTCTCACAACTCTATACCGCCACAGTGGACGGGACTACGAACACAGGTGTGACCTGGCCCGTAAACGGGCTTCCAGGAGACACAAGTTACCCCGGTTCTGTCTTAAACGGCGCCTACACTGCGCCCGCACCGGTTGTTACGACGGATACTTACTTCGTAACTGCAACCTCCGATGCCGATCCAAGCGAAATCAGTCTCCGCCTCCGTGACTGTCACTCCCCTGGAAAATCAAGAACAGCAGACATTCCCGATAAAGCTCGGCGCTTCGGGGGTCAACGCCAACAGTCAGGACTGCTGTAGCGGGACACTCGGCTCGCTTCTACAGGATCAGAACGGGAAGCAATACATCCTCAGCAACAACCACGTACTCGGGAGGGTCGGACACGCAAGCGCGGGGGAGGCGATTGTTCAGCCGGGCTATGTCGATGCGTTCTGCAATTTTGCTCTGCCGGACACCGTAGCCCATTTCACGGCTGCTCCTCCGATCCAGACTTCTGATGTCGATGCCGCGATTGCTCAGGTCGTCCCGGGCGCCGTAGACATTCACGGGGAAATAATCGGGTTGGGCGGGATCGCGAGCGATGGTTCCTATATTCCGGCTCCGGCAGCGAATACAACTGTCGACGCAGTTGTCGGGATGGACGTAGCAAAAAGTGGTCGGACGACCGGTCTCTCCTGCGGTTCGATACTGGCGGTAGACGGGCTAATCGTAATCGATCTATCTGCGGAATGTGGAAACCCAACGGGCATTTCGGTAACCTTCGATCATCAAGTAATTGCGGGCGACATCGCGACTTATGGAGACTCGGGATCGCTGATCGTTGAAGCTAAGAGTGCCCGCCCGGTCGGATTGCTGGCAGGCATATCGAACGACGGAAGTTTTATCACGGCGAATCCCGTCAACGATGTACTTTCGGAACTCGGCTCCGCCACCAAGAATACTTTCACTTTCGTCGGTGGGCAACAGCACTCCGTCGAATGCCCAACCACCTCGTATAAAAAGACAGAGTCATCCGATCAACGAGTAAGTCGGCCCTGGGTCCAATCAATAGAAACACTCCCGCCCGATGAGATTTCCCGTGCGACTCTTGTAGAGCGCAAGTACGCGCAAACGCTCATGCAGGACCTTGCCGTGCTTGGACTTGCTATTGGCGCAAGCGAGACCGATCACGGGCGCGCGTCAATTTGGGTTTTCGTCGAGAAAGGAAAGGTCCCATCTCGTCTGCCCTCAACTCTTGACGACTTCACAGTACGGGTTGTCCCGAGTGGTCGCTTTACGGCGGGCATAGACAGTTCCCGACTCCCTAGACCACGATGCACTCCTTCGATAACTGATCCGCTTGATTCTGTGCAAGGTGATCGGAAACTGGAGATCGGGAAGAGACCAACACCCTGATGTTTACAATGCTTACGAATCGGCAAAAGAGTAGTCGCAACTGCGTTAAGAGACTGAGCTTTTCCTAGACACTCCTCTTCATTTCCGTCGCGAACCTACTAGGGCGCCGGGAATCGAGCTGCGACGCCCGATAGTCGTTTGCGCTGTCTCCTGTCGCTCCCCTTTTCGCGACCCACAATTGCGGGAGGAAGTCAGGTAACTCGCCATCAACTCGCCATCAAAACTAGGCCATTTTGTAGCTATTTTCGCGTCTGCGGAATGCGGAAAAGTCAGATAGGGAAAGGGTTTTAGGTTGTTTAACCTCAAAATTGACACGGTAGAGGACTTCTGCGCGCATGCTATCAAAACTTCGTAACATTCTTCGTAACAACCTCGCCTAAAACTGTCTACTTCTGCCCACTGAGAACTGCGGGAAATCGTTGAAACCATTTGTATTTATCCGATGAGAGGGAATCAGTAGGTTGTAGGTTCGATTCCTACCGCGCTCACCATTCTTTTCAGCAACTTAGGGACAACAAATTTAGATCAACTGATCTTTGGTCAGTAGGCCACGAATTGTCCGCCTTCTTTTCAATAAGATTTGAGTTTGGCGATTCCTAGCTGTGCCTCAAAACGTGTCCCACACAGAGGTTCCCGCTTGTTCCGTAACCCTGCTCGAGCATTTCGGCACACGCGTAGGGCAGCCTACGTGGTACCGACGCGAGGTGCAGTCAACCGTTGTACCGAAATCTACAGATTTCGGTCTGGTCGGAATCGGCCGTAAGAATCATCTTGTCGTGGTGGGTCCGACCGCCGCGCTCGCTCTGAACACAGATTCAGATCGCTGCCTGTTCACGTTTTTTAACGAGGTTTTCCCGTGCTGTAACGGTGGTTGTCACGTGTAGAGGCAGAGTGGCAGTCACTACCGTGCCTCCCTGATCTGATTGAACAACCAAGACACCGCCAAGCTGACCTATGCGTTCTCGCATCCCGCGAACGCCAACTCCTAATTGCCCGGATGAAGTCAGAGCCATCTGCTTTTCGAGTGGAATCCCTTTGCCTGAGTCCTTTATTTCCAGTCGAACATGTCCATCTGCCTGCGCCAATCGCAACGCGGCGGTGCGACTGCGAGAATGCCGATGGACATTCGTCAGGCACTCTTGCACGACTCGGAAGATGGCAATCTCCTTATCATGGCCTAAACGCCCGATATCATTTGCAATGTCAATGTCAACCATGATCTTGCTGCGTTCGGAGAAGCCGTCCACGTACCAGCGGAGAGCAGAGGGAAGTCCGACCTCTTCGAGTAGTGGGGATGGAGTAGGTGCGACATCGTGCGAATTTCTGTAGTGACTTGATCTATCAACACGGCATTGTCGATAGCGGCGGCTTTTGCGGCTGCGGGGTCAAGCTGCGGTGATTGGAATTTATCGGAGTTCATCTTGATGGCGGCTAACAATTGCCCCACGCTATCATGCAGTTCTCTTGCTAGTCGCTTACGCTCATCATCCTGCGATTGCAGTAATTGCGCCGAAAGTTTGCTCAGATTTTGATTGGCACTGTGGAGTTCTGCCGTGCGCTCTTGAACTCGACTCTCTAGCTGCGCTTGCATGCTCCGCAGTTCGTCCTCGACTCGGCTGCGCTCTGCAACTTCCCGCTCCGATCTTTCTTTTGATCGACGATTTGCCTCTCCAAGAGCGATGATGAAACCTGAAAAAACCAAGAACCCGACCATCCCAGAGATCGCAACTTCAGGATTCTGGACAGCGAACGAATGAGTTGGGGCCAACAACGGCAGCATCATCTTTAGTGGGTCGGTACATAACTATCTCGGCCAACCTGGCGTCGCCGTTCAGCAGAGGGGCCGCTGAATTCACCGTAAAGAAAGCGGCACTAAGGTTGGTGTGGATCACGTTCTCAAAAATGGCCTCGTCGGTCGAGCCGGTAGGAGTCCGGCCGGAGATGCCGGCATTGGCGAAGACCGCACCCCGATTGGAACCTACGATGCCGACAGCTTATTGTTTGGGCTGCCGTCTACTTCTTATTCATTTTCTTCTTCGGCGCAGTCTTCATTTCTGAAGTCCGACCACCAATAATGGTAAGAGCATCCTCGGCGTGGAAGGGCAAGTGCCGTACCGACTGCTGCCCGCTACCGTTCAGAGAGATATCCACCCGGCGGTTGCTGGCCCAGATGACGGTCTGCATCCGCTTCGAGATTCTGTCTTTCTCTTCCTGAGTGAGGTCCGGATTGGTATCGACCTGTTCTTTCACCTCAGCCGGTGTCAGGTTGTGCTGATCGCCCAGCGCCTGCGTCTGGATGTTGGCCGCGGGAACGCCCTGTTCGACCAGGAAGTTCTTTGCGCGGGCAACACGCCGTTCGGAGAGTGCTTGGTTATACGCCGCGCTTCCACGCTGGTCGGCATGGCCTTCCAGAGTAATCTGTGCATCCGGCTTGTACTGCAGATAGGTCTTGAAGTCCGAAGCGAACTCCGTAAGGGTCTTCTGCTGGCTAGGTTCCAGACCGCCATCGGGATCCTGCGGGCTGGGCTTGGCTGTCGGGAAGTAAACGCTGCGACCAATCGTCAACTTCGCTTCCAGCTTGGTCGGCGGCGCAACCATTGATACCTGCGCGCTCGATTGAGCCGTCAACCCACGGGAATCGGTACAGGTCGCCGTGATAGTGGATGTTCCAGGCTCTGCCCCTGCGGTGCTAAGCGTTGCCGTTGAACCGCTGCCGGAAACGGTGCCCGACGTTGCGCTCCAGTTGCTGATACTGACGGGAACGTTATCGGGACTTGTGCAAGTGCAAGTTAAGCTCGCATTTTCACCAACCGTCAGACTGGCAGGACTGGCCGAACAGGAGATGGTCGGCGGGTTCCTGGGTGGTTCCTTTGCCGTGAAACTGGCGGTGCAACTCGTTTCGCCACCCTTCTTCATCTTGGCGTCTGTGATGTTTGCCGTTACCTGGTAAGTGCCACCTGCGAGACCATTGGTGTCAATGGTTGCGGTATTGTCTCGGCCGGAGATCTTCCCGCCGGTGCTGCTCCAGGCGTAGCTCAGCGTGTGCTTGGGATTGAAGTTGCTAGCGGTGGCAGTCGCGGTAATAGGCTCGCCCACCATCACTTGGCTGGGCTGCAACGAACAACTCGCGGCCGGCGGCACCGGCGGCTTGCCACCCAAATTGAAGTAAAGGCCGGCCAACGCGCCACTCGTGATTGTGTCGTACACAAATTGCTTGTTGGTTGGACGATAGTCCACATCCAAATAGCGCCAGCCGAGTCCAAGGCCGATCCTGCGGGTGACATTGAAGGTGAGCAGGCCGACCAGCTGGTAGTCGAGGTTGGCCCCACCAGCGCCCGCATCACCGGCCACGGTAACCGCCGCCCTATCACTGAGGGGCAGAATAAATCTCGCGCCGCCGATACCGTCGACCCAGTTCGCCGATCTCCCAAAGCTGGGGCCCGAGGGGTCGAGTGCGAGGCTCTGGCTAAGGTACCAGTAGCGGATTCCGCCCAAGGCGTCAACCTTGAGGTGCTCGCCATCGTACAGCCGGTAGCCGACCTTCGGGGTAAAAATCGATTCTGTCAGATGGATATTGACCGAGCTGTAGAGCGAATCGGTAAAGGGAATTCCCTTATCGTCGCCCAGTTTCATCCAGAGATAATCAATCGGCATCACGAAGTGGCCTTTTTGGACGTCCGCTGCGATGGGAATCACTCCCTTGAGGTAGTGAAAGAGATCGCTGAACGGGACGCTGAAACCAGCGTCATGGCCGAGCACACCTACTGTTCCGTGGACGCCGGGGAACCAGCCGTAAATTGCGATTTTGGCGCGCCAGCCGTCGTCAGAAGAAGAAGAGGAAGAAGAAGAGGATGCGGCTGAGGTTTGAGGATCCAGGTTCGGCGGTAAAGGATCAGTGGTTGCTACTGGAGCAGCAGTTGGCAAATCGGCTGATCCTTTCGCGCTGGAGGCCAAGCCCGCATCGGTCGTCGTGGCTGCCGTCGGGTTATCCGCCTCGAGCAGATGCGTGTCGGAGGAAGGTGGTGTGGCTTGAGCGCGGCATGGCACCGCAGCGCCCAACAAACCGAGGCCCAACGCGAAGAGCACTGCCGAAGTTACCTGCTTATTAGCTGACGCCATAAAACGCTCCTCCCCTGAATTTGTGACGCGACTGTCGCCCGGGCGAGCTGTTAGAACATTCGCTTACCGGCGATGGTTTCCGATTCGAATAACTTCGATCTCTCTCGGCCCGGGGGCGTACGAAGCTTGATGATTTGCCCGATCGGGCCCACGACCGCCTTGGACAGTCGCATAATTGGTGATGAATTTACGGGTCATGTCCATGGCCGGTTTCATTCGTTCGTCCTGCATTCTTTTTTAGCGAGTCTCGGTACTGCACCAAATTGCATTACTTTTGACTAGCATCGGACTTGGATCGCGATCCACCATCCCGATGCCGTGTTGTCCTGAAATGCTACAAGCCCCGTCTCGCTCACCGAAACTGTTAGAACTACCAGTCCAGTGTGATCTTGGGAGACCCTCCCCAGTATGGACGAGATAGCTGTCGCTATCAGGTCAGCATGACCGGACTCCGGTCACAACGAAGCATGAAAATGGTTGCAAGCTGCGGGACAATAGGCATGCCACTGGCGAACAAGCCCGGAATATCGCAATGGTGCGAATCGGGAGCCCGTCTATCAGGTTGGAGCTGGACGCCGTAGGAACCGCAAAGTGACACCTCCGTGGGGAGAGTTCGATAGGGAGAATCTTGGAGTGCAGGCGTCTTAGCCAGGGGTAAAGGAGAAACGCCTGAGAGTTCATCGCAAGTGTTGCGGTCTGGATGTACATAAGAAGATGATCGCTGCCTGCCTACTTACAGAAGATGCGGAGGGCAACAGCGTTGTCGAGAAGCGCCTATTGGGAACCATGACGCGGGAGTTGCACCAACTGGCGCAGTGGCTTTGCGCCGCGCAATCTCAGAACTGCGTGATGTTGCTGTTTCGCGCATTGTCTGGGCAGTTGGGCGTTGTCGGATGCGAAGACCACGATGGTGTTGTCCTCGACGCCGAGCTCTTTAAGCGTGTCGAGGATCTGCCCGACGTGGTAGTCGCCTTCCATCAGCTTGTCGCCATAGTTTCCGATCCGAGACTTACCTTGGAACTGCTTGGACGGAAGGTTGGGCGCGTGCCCCATCGAAAAGGGCAGGTAAAGAAAGAACGGTTTACCAGCCGCCTTCTGGCGTTTCATGAAGTCGATGGACTTGCCCACCAACTCGTTGTCGATTTCGGCCCTGACTTGCTCTGTGAATGGTTTCACGGTACGCAAAGGGCCGCCAGCCGTTGCCTCAAGAATCTGCGGCCCCTTGGCCAGCAGCATTTCAGGAGGCGCAAGGATGGAGTGCGTAAGCTCGATCGTAGGGACGTAAGTCGAGTCGCTCCAGGTGGCATCCGGCGGAATGCCGTAGAACTCGTCGAAGCCGTGCGCCGTGGGCAGGCTCCCCGGTGCATCGCCAAGATGCCACTTGCCGAAGATTGCCGTGGCGTAGCCTGCTCCCTTGAACATGTCGCCCATGGTGAACGCATGCGCTGAGAGCGTGCTGGCGGTGCCGGGGACGATGATCAACGATAGGCCGCTACGGATCGAATACTGCCCCGTCATCAACGCTGCACGCGAAGGCGTGCAGGCCGGCTCGACCAAATACTGGGTGAGTCGCAGTCCCTCTTGGGCAAGCTGGTCAATGCGCGGAGTCGGTGCGCCGCGCAATTCTCCCCCGCCGTACGGGCCAAGATCGCCATATCCGACGTTGTCCGCCAGGATGAACACCACATTAGGCTTCTTTTCAGCCGCGATTGGTGTTGTCTTCTGCGTCTCTGTGGGCATCTCCACGTCTGGCATTTGCGGACGGCTCTCTTGCGTTTGCGCATATCCGGAAAGGAGGATCAGGACGCAAGAAAGGTATGTGACTCCAGGTGCCAGTTTTCGAGTATCAATCAGCGCGAATTTTCGAAACCGTGCTACGAGCTGCATTGTGCATCTCCTCGTGCCTTGTAAATGGGGCCCAGGCCCAGAAAATGCCACACAGTTTCTCCCAATTCCCGAAAACGTGACAACTGTAAAAACTGCCAGTGATCACTTCAAATTTTTGGTCGGGTTTAGCGGCGGCGTCATTCTGAGAACCCATGCAATCTCCTCGGAAGACAGCTGGAAGATCGGTTCGGGATCGGGGAAGAATGATATCAGGATTCTACTCATGAGGTGGAAGGTGTCAAACGAAAAGGTTCCAGCTCATCCAACTCACGAGGCTGTGGATGGCGAACATTCGCAGACCTTCGGGCGCGTAATTACTGCATCTATTCCGAAGACGGGTGTAGCCGAATTTTTCTCGAAGTGTACTACCCCGGCCTTTCATTGACGGGGTAGTACTCTAAGGGGAAAATTGTGCGCAGACTAGCCATTTTCATGGCAGTTATTGCATGATACTCCCGTGACAACTCCTCGCGTTTCATTGAATGTGGAGGAAATTCCGGGGTCATGCGCCCGCTAATGGGTTCAGACCCCACAACCGGCAGTTTTGCCAGTGTTCGGGACGCCATAGGCTCAAGACTTCAGGCACTAATTGTGTCACGTTGAGGACCCGTTCCTACGGGGCTGGTGCCGCTCTCGCATAGCGATGCCGCTTCGAACGCCAGAACCTACATCTCAGATAGGAGAGGCAATGTCACCACAAATCAAATCCATTACCTTCGTGCTCGCGCTCATCGTCGTTGGATTTGCTTCGCCTTTGCTCGGTCAACAAAAGGGACAATGGGTGCCGGGACAATTCGGTCTCAATGCAGGTGTGATTCCCGATCCCGGAATCACCTATGCCGCCATGCCCATAAGTTACTCTGCCAGCCAATTGAATGGCCCCAACGGAAACTCCATTCTTCAGAATGTTACGGGTACCTATTCGTTCTGGGCGGATGAGAACATTTTCTACTACGTGCCGGAACACAAGTTCCTCGGCGGATATTTCATGCCCTACATAGTACTAAGCTATGCCACCGGTTCCCTGGTGGCTGACATACCTGAGATACCCGGGATTTTTTCTGGGGCCAATCTCGGTGGGGGTGGATCTGGTTTCGCCGATACTTACGTCCAGCCGTTGAATATGGGCTGGCACTTGAAACGAGCCGACTTCAACGCGGGCTACGCCTTCACCGCCCCTACCGGCCGATACACTGCGGGAGCGAGCAACAACGTGGGTTCGGGATATTGGGGCAACAATATAACCACGGGCACTACGTTCTACATCACCAAGAACAAGGGCACGAGCGCAAACCTGGCCACCGACTGGGAAATCCACGGGCAAAGAAAAACCGCCAGCCTACCCGGGGGCCAGATCAGCAACAAAACGCCCGGCCAGGCTGTTACCATCGAGTGGGGACTCGGGCAGGTTCTTCCTTTGAAAAAAGATATGAGCATGCTGGCCCAACTTGGGTTGGTTGGCTATGACCAATGGCAGGTTTCGAGCAACGGCGGAACCGTAGTCGTGGCAGGTGTTCCTGTTCCTGCCAGCAGGATTCCGTACTATTCAGTGCAGGGTATCGGTTTTCAGGGCAATTTCATTCTTCCAGCGAAAGACCTGGTTGGTTTCTTCAAATACTACGACGAATATGCGGCCAAGGCTCGTCCAGAGGGGCGCACGATCGTATTCGGATTTTCCTGGACCTTGAAGATTCCCAAAACGCAGCCATCCAAGCCGTGAACGCGACAAAGATGCAAACTGGCCGAATGGAACACGTTAAGCGTAGGGAAAACCCGATGGCGGTCCTCTTACTTTTGCTCGTGTTGTTGCATGGAACCTCAACATTGGCGCAAGGCTTCGCTCAAACATCGGGATTGCCCCAAAAAACTGCATTAGTCGAACAAACCGAAGACAAATCGGGAAAACCGCAGGTAAAAGACGAAGGCAAGAAAGTCACGGCCAGCAACCCCACAAAATCTGTTCAGCAACCCAAAGACATCACTGCGTCCGGGAAGGTTTTTCTAGACGGATGCTCGTCCATTGACAAGCCGGCCAAACAACTCAACTCATACGAAACCCATACTATCGTCCAGTGCCAAAGTTATGTTGATGGGATCTTTGAAACCATGTCTCTCGCTGAAAACCTGCATATCATGCCGCGCGCATTCTGCGCGCCTGAGCAGCCGCTTCAAAGGAACGAACTTGTACAAATCGTCAGAAAATATATCGCGGACCACCCTGAAACCAGCAGCGAACGGACAGTTATTCTGGCATGGCTCGCTTTTTCACGAGTATTTCCTTGCGACAAAGGGAAGACATAGGGAAACGAAAAGTGGGAAGGCTACAGGAAAGGCGCTGCATGGCGTCGTCTCCAGAGCAGCTCATGCCCCCTGTCTGCCTTGCACCTCCTGAGAACGCTGCTGGGCAAGGGGCCGCAGATTTTTGAGGCAACGGCTGGCGGCCCATTGCGTACTGTGAAACCATTCACAGAGGAAGTCAGGGCCGAAATCGACAACGAGCTGGTTGCGAAATCGATCGACTTCATGAAACGCCAGAAGGCGGCTGGTAAACCGTTCTTTCTTTACCTGCCCTTTTCGATGGGGCACGCGCCCAACCTTCCGTCC
>Ga0210395_10003741_pt1 | contig 11678 bp, 4 predicted proteins | sample IncBWH4OmetaG_FD_150861 | JGI IMG/M metagenome (GOLD analysis project Ga0210395, IMG submission 150861) | Forest soil microbial communities from Barre Woods Harvard Forest LTER site, Petersham, Massachusetts, United States - Inc-BW-H-4-O ...
ACAACCGCACCGCTGAACTCGCTCATGAAGCCCTGCTCCGTGCCTGGCCCCGCCTGCGGGGGTGGATCAAGGAGGACCGCACCGAACTCCTCGACCACCAGCGCCTTGCCGAGGCGGCGCGAGCATGGAAGTCGGGCGGCGGCCCGCTTTACACCAATGACGAGGTCCGTAACTGGCTCGACAGGGAACAAGACCAGCAGCGGCGCTCACTGAGCCCACTAGAGCGGGCCTTCCTGCGCGCCAGCGCACACGGCGCTCGCCGCCGCAGGAACCGGCGGCTGTCATTCATCACGGCCGCCATCGCCGCTGCGCTGCTGCTCGTCGCCGGAAGCGTCTACACCGTGCAGCAGCGGGCAGGCAACCAGGCCAGCCAGGCGGTCGAGTCTTCGGTGCAGCTCGCCCAGGAAGCGGACAACCTCCGCGCGACCGACCCGGCGGGCGCGATGTGGCTGAGCCTCGCGGCGTATAACTCATCGAAGACCTCCCAGGCGAGAACCCAGCTCTATGATTCCCTCACCACCCCGTACCCGGTGACGTTGCCAGGCGGCACCAGCAAAGCATCGGTGGACAGTGTGGCCTACAGCCCCGACGGTACGACCGCTGCCGCGGTCTGGCATGACGGAATCGTCCGGATCTGGCGGGTCAGCGACCCGCTAAAGCCCGCCCTCGTCGCGACGCTCAGGGTGCCTGCTGGCGGCATCAGCAGGCTGGCGTTCAGCCCGGACGGCGGAATGCTCGCGATCCACGCGCTGGGTTCGCTGGAATTGTGGAGGCTCAGTGCCGGACATCCGGCCTTAATGTCTGCTACGCCAATAGCCGAGCAGCGCACGACGCCGCCGCCGTGGCTGCCGGTCGCGTTCAGCCCGGACGGCAGGATCCTGGCGACGGGGGCCGACGACGGCCGGTACCAGATATGGGACATCACCGACCCGGCACGTCCGGTGCTCGCCGCAACCGTGTCCTCATCCAGCCGGCCATTGACGTCGCTCGCGTTCAGCCCGGACGGGCACACGCTGGCCGTGGCGAACGAAGATTCAGACTTCACTGGAGAGGACGGTGAGGTACGGCTGTGGGACGTGCGGGACCCAGCCAAGCCAGCAATGCGCATCCGCCTCACGGTGAGCTCTGCTCTGTCGGTCGCGTTCAGCCCCGTAGGGCACCTGCTCGCCGCCGCCGGGTCCAACAACGACATCTACGCGTGGAACGTCACCCACATGAGCAGGCCGGTCAGCGTGCAGGTGAGCAACAACGTCGGCGACAGCAGCAACAGCGACTCGTTCTACTCCGTCGCTTTCCATCCGGGCAGCGATGTTTTCGTGACGGCCGATTCGACTGGCATGACTGAGATCTGGACCGATACCCCAGGCCAGGGAATCAGCTCCTTCGGGGGGGACCTGCCGGACTCATCGCGTCCCAATTCTGTCGCGTTCAGTCCCGGCGGGCTGCAGATTATTACCGGTGACTTCGGCGGGTCGGTCCAGGTATGGACGCCTCTCACGTCACTGCTTCCAGGCTCTGTCTATGTAGGAGGTGTAGGATCACCGTATAACGCGAACGGGACTACCCTGGTCACGGACAATCCGGTCGGCGGGAATCCATCTCCGATCCGGCTCTGGGACGTATCCGATCCGCTTCACCCGGTGCCGGATGCCACGCTTCCGGGGACCTGGTATAGCCCGTCCTTCCTGCCGGGCGGCGACACGCTCGCGACTTTCCCCGCCGGCGGCAGGTCGATCCAGTTGTGGGATGTCGGCGATCCACGTCACCCGAAGATCGGCGCCGCGTTGCCGGACAACGGAACCAACGCCGGTGGAACGTGGGATGCCAGCGGCAATGGCCTGATGCTGGTCGCGGACCCGCATGACGTCCGCCTCTGGGACGTCAGGAATATCCACCACCCCGCTCTGGACAGCACGATCATGGTAGACCCGTATGGAGAAATGGGATTTCTAGGCGATCAGACGGCCGTCGTCAACGTCAAGACCAGCCCGGCGCAGAGCGAGTTGAAACTGTGGGACATCACGAATCCCAGGCACCCGGTAGTGGGTGGAGAAGTACCGAACGGAAACCCCGATTCGGCCATTCTCGATATCTCATCCCAGCATGTACTGACGGAGACTGACGCCACTGGAGACGTCACCGATACAACCCTGTGGAGCGTGCGGAACCTGCGCAAGCCGAGCATCCTGGATACCCATGCCAGTATGGATCCGGACTCGGTTAACACACTCAATGACAACACATGGGTAGCGCTAACCCCCGATCAAGAAGCTATGGACGTGCTGAACGTAAGCGATCCGCGTAAGCCCGCTGTCACGGCCGCCATCCCTGTCGGCACCGGTTACAGCAACTCCGGCTTGTACACCACCGCCAGCCCAGGCGGCTGGCTAGCAGGAGCTTCTTTCATCCCTCCAAGTGCCACCGGACAGCAGATTCACCTGATGCAGGTCCCTGCCGACGGGAAAGCGATAAGCGACTACGCCCAGCTTCCGGAATCGGCCGGATCGCTCTTCACGTTCAGCCCGGACGGCAAGTTCCTGGCCACAGACTTCGACACGTCCCAGGGAAACGGAATCGAGGCCTTCGATCCGCAGGATCCCGATAACGGGTCCTTCCTCGGGATCCTGTACCCGCTCGACTCGGACTCCCTCTACCAGCGCCTGTGCTCAATCGCCACGCAGACACCCCCCAGTCCTTCCTGGAGCAAGTACCTGCCCGCGACCTACTACCGGTCCGCCTGCTCCTGATCGGAACCGCCGCCGCGCAGAACCGTGAACAGGTTGCTAGCCTCGCGGAAGACCTCGGACGGGTCCTGCTTCGCCGATTTCGCGCTGAACTGGAACTCGCGGCCGTAGGCGTCCTTCAGCGAGACCGAGACCTCGGAGCGGCGCTGGGTCAGCCAGGCGGATATCGAGCGGACGAGGACCGCGCCCGCGCCGCCCGAGCCCAAGGCCACGCTCAGGAATTCTACGGCGGCACCCATCTTCCCCGCCTCGGGTGCCAGGCGGACGGGGCGGACCCGGCCGCGGAGGGCATCCTCGCTGTTCAGCCAGTCCGCCAGGGAGCGCAGGTACTCCGCCGCCACCTCGATCAGGAGTCCGTCGTTGTCATCGGGAAGCATGCCCTTATCTTCCCGGTGTTGCGATGACAGCGCTACCCGTTCCGTGTTCCATGACGTGGGCGACTGCGCGGATGCCGGGGAGGACATGGTACAGCAGTGGGGATGCGGATCACGGAGCAAGCATCCGCCACCGCACCAGACCCCGCGCCGTCAGCCAGGCAGAACAGGGAAAACTATAACCAGCAGCGCGAGCGCAGGAGGAGCAGATCACGGAGGAAATATTCGGCGTTCCACGAACTCGGCGCTTGCCGGGCCGATCGAGTCGATCACGCTCGGTGATAGCCGCCGCGAAGGTGGTCTTGCCGCCGAGGGGCACTCTCTGACGGTTGTCCCGTACGCGTAGGGCCTCGGATGTTTCGTGGTGCTGAACGCCAGGCGGCTCGGCCGGGGTGGCCGTCTCGCAGAGCGTTGTCGTTGATCATCGATCCGTGCCCAGATAGATAGGACGATAACGCCGCTTCCAGGGTGACCGGATACATCCGTCACTCGACGGCCTCCATGTCGACGTCATGCGGCTTGACACGTTCGAGTATTCGCGCGGACGGCTGGATCTGGGGCTTTGGTGGCTGGAGAATCGCGTCCCGGCGGGCGCCTGCCCAGGAGGAGAACGCGGGGCCGGGGTCTTTCGCGGGGACTGCCTGGCTGTGCCGTTCGACCAGTTTCTCTGCGAAGGCGTGGTGCTGCGCGGCGAGGTCGGTGATCCACTGGCCGGTCTGGGGAATCTGCTCACCGACGGTGAAGGTGAGCTCGTCGCGCTGGGCCTGGGTGGGTGGCTCGGGTTCGGCTGAGCGAAGCGGCGGGTAGTGCTGGCCGGAGTGGCGTCGGCGCAGTTCGGCGTCGGCGGCGACGGCCAGGTGACGCTGGTGGCGGGTTGCCCGGTCCCAGTGGGCGCGGTCGGCCATGACGGCGGCGAACACGGTCTCGCGTTCGCGGTAAGCGTCGTGCATGGCACGGTAACTGGCCGCCAGGACCTGCTGCCGGCTGGCCTCGTCGCGCTCTCCGCGGCGCTGGGCTGCTTCTGCTTCGGCTCGTGCGCGGATCGCGGCCAGGCGGGCTTCCTGAGCGCCGGCGCGGACTTGGCGGAGTTCGTCGCCGGCCCACGCCGGCGCCCAGGCGGTCTCGATGGGGTAGGTGTCGCGCAGGTGCAGCAGCATCCCGTCGGTCATGCCGCGCACGTCCGGCCCGTCCACTGGCCCGAGGGCGGCCAGCGCCTCGTGCCAGGCCGCCCGCATATCCGGGTGGCCGCCGACCGGCTCAGGCCCGATGGGGTCGGCGGGATCGTCGTGGCCGGACAGTTCCCGCCAGGCGCCGATTGAGGCGGCGCGCCGCTGCCACTCCGCACGGCGCAGGCGGTCACCTGGAACCGTGCCCAGGGCGTTCACCGCCCACGTTAGCGAGTGCTCCGCAGCGTGCTCCCCGATCCGTTCCTTCCGCTCGTCCATCAGGACGGCGATCTGCGCGGCGTACGCCCGGCGCTCGGGGTCCGCGATTCGGGGAACCTGCGTGGACCAAGGACCTGCGGGCCGCGGTACGAGGGAACCGGTCCGGCTCCGCAGCCGGGCGTCGATGACGCTGGGCACATCGCGCGCTCCGGTCAGGTCCCGCTCGGCGACTGCGTTGGCTAGCACCTGCCCGGCATCCAGCCCGGCCAGTTCAGCGGCGCGCAGGGTCCGCCACAGCCATTTCGCTTGGTGGCCCGGTTCTTGCCGGTACCCGGGTGGCAGGACCGTCGCTAGCAGCTCCCGGTATCGCTGCTCGCGGACCGCGGTGGTCTCGGCGGTCCAGATCGCGTGCAGCACCCCCAGATGATCGGCGTCGGCTAGGGCGCGCTGCCGGGTCTGGGCCGCGGAAAGCTGCTCCCCGTCCTGCTGCAGCACATTAGCCAGAACGGCGAGCGGGTTCTCCGTCCCGGTACCTGCGGCTGCCGTGCCGGGTGCGGCCGCGCGGTCGGCGGTGAGCCGGTCGTACCGGGCCAGTTCGGGAGCCGGGCGGGGACCGGGCGCCGGGTCGGCCAGCTTGGGCGACACGGTGAACACGTACGCCATGTTGGTGTCGGTGCCACGGGTGAGGGCGACGTAGGCGTGCTGGCGGTCCTCGGTGCCGCTGATCACCGCTAGGCCGGTGTGCACGGTGCGGCCCTGGGCGACATGGTCGGTGACCGCGTAGCCCGGCTCGGCGTCCGCGAAATCGGGGAACAGGAAACGCTGGTCCGTCCAGCGGCGCTGCCCGGTGGCCGGGTCGGCGTCAAGCGCCCGGCGCACGAGCAATCCGCCGGGAGTGACGGCCTCGATGCGCAGCAAATCGCCGTTAGCCAGACTCCGGCCGGGCTCTCCCGCCTCGACACTGTGGACGTTGCAGGTGCAGATGATCAGGTCTCCGGGACTTGCTGTCGCGCCGTCGGCGATACGGACCTCGGGTCTGGGGTGGACCGCACCGAGGCGGATCAGGTCGTCTCGGATGCGGCGAGACAGCTCCCGGCGCAGGCTGTGGTCGGCGGCCATTAGCAGCGTGTCCGCGCCGTCCATGGTGGGTGCGACGTAGGCGGCGGCTGCGGCGTCCATCATCTGCTCCGGGTCTCCGCCCCTGATCCGGGCCTGCTGGTCGTAGTCGGCCAGCACGGAGGTATCACCTGTGCGCAGCCGGAGGGTGGCATCCCGTTCCCACTCGGCGCGGAACCGGACCGGTTCGGCGAGTCGCACGTAGCCGAGCTTGTCGGCGAGCAGGGACATGCCGCCGCCGTTCTGGACTGCTTGCAACTGAGCGGTGTCCCCGGCCAGGATCACCTTGGCCCCGTTCGCCTCGGCTATGCGGATCAGGTCGGCCAGGTCCGGGCCAGACAGCATCGAGGCCTCGTCCACCAGCAACAGCGCACCTGGGCCGACGTGAACCGGGCCGCGGGCGCCGCGCTGACCTGGCAGGTGGCCCAGGAACTGGGCGCTGTTGTAGCACTCGGGAACCCCGGCGGCCAGGGTGTTGCGGGCCGACTGCGACGGCGTGATGCCGATTACACGACCCAGTCCGGCCGCTGCCCACGCACGGCCGATCTCGGCCAGCACCCGCGTCTTGCCAGCCCCGGCGGGTGCGTTGATCACCGACACCCGTCGGCCGTCGGTCAGCACTGAAAACGCAGCCGCAGCCTGGTCCTCCCGCAGCCCGGTCCCGGTGCGCCGGTCCTGCGCGTGCCCGTCCTGCAGTGCCCGCTCGAACCGCTCCGGTTCCGCGCCGAGTGCCTGCGCGGCTTCGGCCCGGGTCAGCTGCGGCACATTACCAGCCGACGCCTGCGCGAGCATCCTCTCTTCCAAGGACAGCTGCGCGCGGGAGGCGTAGCGCACCCCGCCGTGCCGCTGGTAGACGCTGCGCCCGTCGGCGCGCAGCAGGCTGGGCGGGACGTCGGCCACCTCCGGTGCCTCCAGGCACACGACCGGCTCGAACTCCGAGCGCAGCGCCCGGTCGGCGAGGTCTTCCAGCAGCGCGGCAGCCGCGGCCGGGTCCCTGCCGGACCTGGGCAGCACCCGCCCCAGATACTTGATGACATCCGCGCGGGTGAAGGCGCTCTTTTCCTGCTGAGCCAGCGCCAGCGCCTTCTGAACGGCCCGGGTTAGCTCCTGTTCGGCTGGAGGCACGCCGGGGCCGTTCGGAATGATTGTCTGGCTCTTGCCCTCATGCCACACCGACGGCGCTACCGACGCCAGCGGGACGCCGAGGGTGCGCGCCAGCTTGTCCGCCCAGCTCGCGTGCAGCTGGTCGAAGTCCACCGCGCTGTCCTTGGCCGTGCGGGTGCTGAAGTTCGACGCCTGCGCCAGCCGCGCCAGCTCCCGCTGCGACGGCGCGCGACCGCGGGCCTGCTCGAACCGCGCCGCGCGGGCACGCACATCGGCGGTGATCGACTCCCGGCGCGAGGAGAACAGCCGCATCATCTGCCCCGTGACGCCCTTGATCTCAAACCCGTGCCCGTCATCGCGCGCCACCCACTCCAGGCCGAACCGGGCCGTCAGCGCCTCCTCCAGATGCTGCGCCACGATCGCCGCGACCGCGCCGACGTGCTCGTTGTAACCCAGCGAGTCCGGCGCCCGCCACTTCCCGTCGGTGGCCGTCCGGGCGGTGTGCGCGATCTGCGAGTGAACGTGCAACTGCATGTCGCCGTCCCGGGATGTGTGCTGCAGCCAGTGCGCCACCACCAGGTCCGCCTCGTGCCACTGGCCGGTCTCCTGGCCGTTCACCCGCCGGCTGTGCGATCCGGTGCGGGTGTAACCGGCCTCCTTCTGGAAATAGCCGAACCCCGCCTGCACGGCCTGCCAGATCATCTCATCCACCTCGGTCAGCAGGCCGGACCAGTACTGGTCCCCGTCCTTGTCCCCTACCTGGCGGGCCAGGCGGGCGTTCTCGCCGATGGAGGCGTGGAAGATCGAGATCGACTTCGACAGCGAGAGGGTCAGGTCGAAGAACAGCGGGCTCTGCCTGGCCTGACGGGTGGCTTCCAGGCGCAGCTCGTGCTTGCGTTCGGCGGTGGCGTGCGGTTCAGCAGCCAGCAGCTTTTCATAGATATCCGCGGCCTTCCGGCCGCTCCCCGGCGCTCTGCCCAGCTGAGTGCCATCCGGTGCCTTACGCTCGCCGAACAGCTGATCGTAAGGTTCGCGCTCGACCACCTGGCCTGGTTCGAGGTCGAGCGCCTTCGCACCTGGACCCCACCATCGGCCCGGCGGCTCCCCACCGGTCTCGCTGGCCTGGATGTAGTACCCGGCCGCATCCTTGGTCGGGCTCGGCTCGATCTGCTTCCAGATGTAGTCCAGGTCATAGCCCTTACTCAGGGTCGCGACTACTGCCAAGCAGGCCCCTGCCGCCGCGGGCCAGAGGCAGCGGAACTGACCATGATCATCAGGTGATGCATGGGTGTGACGGCTTCGAGAGTCATGAGTCCGACGGCTTCGAGAGTCATGAGTCCACGGTGACAAAACCGGTGGTGAAGATCAGAAACGAAGCACGACAATGAAGGGTGGAGGATGGTTCAGGCGAGGCCAGCGGATTGAGATGCGCCGAATTCGACGAGGCCTAATATGCGAACGGCCCTAGGCCGACTGCAACGGCAACAAGACGGCGCGCCCAACCGTTCTCGGAGCAAATCGGACGGAGGCCCGCTCGCCGCTTCCTCCGCTCGGTGGTCCGCCGCGCGTTTTACTTCACCGGCGGCCGAGCGCGATGACGGTCGAGAGCCGGGAGGCGTCTTCTTGCTCCCTGTGTTCGCGTGGCCTGCTCAACGCAGCCACGGCACAGTTCTCCTCATCAAGCACGCAATAGCCGACCTTGGCGGCCTCCAACGGCCCACCCGCGCCAGCGCCGCCACCAACGCCGCGAGCTTGTAAGCGGGAGACCCGGATCTTCGGTGGCCGGAACGCAAGGTAGTCGTCAGGCACCGACCCTGGGTGATATCGAACGACCGGGTAGGTCGTGGCCTGGCGGCGGTTGAAGCCAAAGGAACCGCCTGAGCCAGACATCGCGCCTCGGCATCCTGGCCGCCTGCCTGAGTAGTTCTGGGGCACAGGACTCGTGCATTCCTCTAGGCTAGCGAGGAGTAGCGGGCAGATGCGCTGGAATGGGCCAGTGCGAGTGCCCTCAACAGAGGGTTGCAAAATGTCGGAGATCGTAGAATACCAGGTGGGCGCATCGACTACTGTGAAGTTCGAAATTGAGCCGCCTCCAGATTTCCGGCAAGCTAGTCCAGACCGGATTCTTGGGCGGGTCAAAGAGGCGGTTGCCCCCGCCGTCGAGGCCGCTAAGGCTGTCCTTGAAAAGGTAAAAGAGGCGGCCCCGGACGAGGTCGAGATGAAATTTGGAATCAAAGTGAGTGGCGACGCGAACTGGCTCGTGGCCAAGGCTGCGAGTGAAGCAAATTTCGAGATCACCCTTACGTGGTCACGAGACGCGCAGCATGGTGTCGAGGGTAAGGAATGACCGAAGGCGAGTCGTCCTTCCCACCTGCGGACGCATGGATCGCGGCTGTGCACTCTTCTGAGGAAGACTTTCAGCCACTGGGGACGGCCTTCGTTATAGATACCACGAGGCTGTTGACGTGTGCTCACGTAGTGATATCCGGTGATGGGATAGTTCGCGATCCACTCTGGATCGCATTCCCGAAGGCGGAAGAAGTCCCGCGAAGGCGGGTCGCTCTGGTGACACACGCTTACTCGCCGCCCGTTAGAGATGTGGCTGTCCTTGTTCTAGAAGAACCAGTTCCGGATGGAGTGGGTGCCGCCCCGCTGCGATGCCCTCGGCCAGCAGACCTAGTCAACCGCGCATGGTGGGCTTTCGGGTTCCCGAACCGTGACCCCATCGGCAACTCAGCGGATGGCCTCGTCGGAACCTCGCTCGGTTACGGGTGGATTCGTCTCGACACCAATTCGCGTTACCTCGTCGAGCCGGGTTTCAGCGGTGGGGCACTGTGGTCAAGGGACTACGCGGCAGTTGTCGGAATTGTAGGTCAGGCGCATGGCAATGGTGACGGCCGAGCCATAACACTGCATCAAGCAGATTTGAACTTCCCTGGACAAAAGCTTGCGTTGCTGGCTGGCTGGTCATTGGCTGCCGCAGGTGAGGTCGCCTTGCAGCAGTGGGGCTGGACCTTGGCCTTGGATCCGGAAGGGATCCGACACTGGCAGCCGAGGGCTCGAGGTGTCAGCATCGACAGCGAACGGGGCTATCGATTCCGTGGCCGCACCACAGCACTCAACCGGATTGTGGCATGGCTGGATCGATCGCAGCCAGTCGGACAGGTCCTTGTTATAACTGGTTCGCCCGGGGTCGGAAAATCCGCAGTACTCGGTCGAATTATTACCACCGCCGATTCGGCCTTCCTAGCTTCGCTCCCTGCTGACGATCAGGCCGTTCGTGCGACGACTGGGTCCGTCAGTTGCGCTGTGCATGCTAAGGGCAAGACAGCATTGGAGATCGCGGAGGAGATCGCGCGGGCTGCATCCGCCAGACTCCCTGAACGCGAGGAGGACTTGGCGCCGGCCGTCCGTGCCGTACTCATTGATTCCGCCGATGGACGCCATTTCAATTTGATCATCGATGCTCTCGACGAGGCCGCGAGCCCCAACGAGACACGCCGGATCATCGATAAGATCGTGCTTCCCGTCGCAGAAACCTGTTCGGACGTTGGCGCACGCGTATTGGTGGGAACACGCCGAAATGATGATGGAGGCGAACTTCTCGGCCGGTTCCGCAATGTATCGACAGTTATCGACCTGGACGATCCGGAATATTTCGATGCCGACGACTTGGCTGCGTATGCGCTTGCCTGTCTGCAGTTGGCTGGAGATGAGCGACCGGGGAGCCCATATGCGGACGACGGAATTGCAGCAAGACTGGCCCGTCGTATCGCAAGCATGTCTGGCCGGAACTTTCTTGTCGCCGGACTGATCGCGCGCACACACGGCCTGTACGACACCGCGCCCACTGATCCTGGGGAGGTGGCCTTCCCGACTACAGTTGATTCAGCGCTAGCTGCGTATCTGCAGCGCCTCAGCCCAGTGACCGGAGTGTCGGCTACGCGCGCACTGACCGCACTAGCGTTCGCGGAAGCGCCAGGCCTAACAGCTGACCTATGGAGCGTGGCGGCTGGAGCCATCGAAAGCGCAACTATCAGCTCTGATGACCTAGTCCAATTCGCACGTTCATCAGCCGCTAACTTCCTGATCGAGACAGGCGGGGCGGCCGAGCTTGCTGGCGGAATTAGCGCAGCTCCGGTCTATAGGCTGTTCCATCAAGCCCTAAACGATGCGCTGCTGAGTGCACGATCTACGATCAGGGCGCAGTCTGAGGATGAGCGCATGCTCACGCTGGCCTTCGTTAAGCGCGGTCAGCAAAGCAATTGGGAAAACTGCCCTCCATATCTCCTACGCTCGCTCCCAGGTCATGCCGAACTCGGAGGTCTGGTCGGCACCCTGCTTATGGACGACGCCTACCTACTGCACGCCGATCTGCGAAGATTGGTTCCGATTGCCGATCAGGCGGACACAGCGCCAGCACGACTCCGCGCCCGGCTTCTCCGGCTGACTCCTGAGGCACTCACAGCGAGTCAAGAAGATCGCGCCGCGCTGTTCAGCGTGACGGAAGTTCTAGAAAACCTGGGTGCCAGTTATCGTGACGGGAACTGGAGGGCTCCTTATCGCGCCCGATGGGCGTCGGTAACATCTCGTAGCGAGTATCTCACTCTAGACGGCCATCGCGGATGGGTGAGCGGAGTGTGCCGCCTTGCCATTGACGGGCAAGAGCTACTGGCGAGCGCGGGGCGAGATGGAACAGTGCGGGTCTGGGATCCACAGACCGGCGAGCAGCGATCGATCCTGGAAGGTGCTGGGGGCAGGGTTTACGGAGTGTGCCCGGTGACGATGGACGGACAGCAGCTATTGGCGAGCGCCAATGGCGACGGGAAGGTACTGATCTGGGACCCGCTGAACAGCGACCAACGCGCCGTCCTCGAAGGTCATCCGAGCGCGATCACCGCCGTGTGCCCGGTGGCAGTAGAGGGGCAGCAGTTGCTGGCGAGCGCCGGAGCCGA
>Ga0210395_10003742_pt1 | contig 11676 bp, 14 predicted proteins | sample IncBWH4OmetaG_FD_150861 | JGI IMG/M metagenome (GOLD analysis project Ga0210395, IMG submission 150861) | Forest soil microbial communities from Barre Woods Harvard Forest LTER site, Petersham, Massachusetts, United States - Inc-BW-H-4-O ...
TGCGACCAGCGGCTCGATGGTGGCGAGATCGATCGCGCGGCGTTCCTTGTACCCCGCATCTTGATCCGGCAGGGTCGGGGTGAACGGCTTTGGATTGCGCGCCCTCACGTAGTCGACCAGCGTGTCGTCGGGCTCGAAGATGACGAACTCGGCGGAAAGCTCGGTGCCCATGGTTGTGAGCGTGCGGCGCGCATTCAGGCTCATGCTGGCGATGCCCGGTCCGCCGTATTCGATGTTCTGGTTGACGTGCGCGCCCCACTTGCCGGCGATGGTGAGGAATATGTCCTTGGCTGACACGCCGGGGCGGAGTGAGCCGGTGAGGTCATAGCGGATCGTCTCGCCGACGCGGAACCACGCCTTACCGGTGGTGACCGCGTACAGCATGTCCGGGCCGCCGACGCCGCGCGCCGCGCAGTTGAAGGCACCGGCGCTGCAGGTGTGCGAATCGGCATTCACCAGCACAGTGCCGGGCAGCGCGTACGCCTTATCGGCGATGACCGCGTGGCTGATGCCCTGATCGGCCCCGACATCGTGCAGGCGCTGGATGCCGAACTCACGCGCGAATGCGCGGCCGGTCTGCATGCACGCGGCTGCCTGCGCCGTCGGCGCGGGGACGAGATGATCAAAGACAATCACCACCTTGGATGGATCTGCAACCTTCAGCACCTTGCGCCAGCCTTCCGGCAGGAAGGAGAGATCGATCAGACACGCGGTCTCGACATCGACGACGGTGACGTCGCCTGACGAAACTTTCGCCGAGCCGCTGGCCCGTGCGAGGATCTTTTCGGTAATTGTCATGCCCATGGTGTGTCTGCCTCCCAGGTGCATTGTGCCCCGCCTTGGTATTCTGTCCAGGGATCGCTAAGTTTCGCTGTGTCTTGTCCGCACGGATTCGCTCGCGTGAACCTCCGCATCGCCACCTGGAACATCAACTCGCTGCGCCTGCGCCTGCCGCTGCTCAAGGAGCTGATCGCGGCGCTCGAGCCTGACGTGATCTGCCTTCAGGAGACCAAAGTCCCGGACGAACTGTTTCCGGCGGAGGGACCACCGAAGCTGGGCTTTCCGCATGCACTGTTCCGCGGCATGAAGGGCTACAACGGCGTGGCGATCCTGTCGCGACTGCCGATCCTGCTGCATGACATCGCGCCCAACTGGTGCTCAAAGGGCGACTGCCGGCACATCGGCGTGCTGCTGGACGCCAAGGGCGGCCCGATCGAGCTGCATAACTTCTATGTCCCGGCGGGCGGCGACATTCCCGATCGCGCGCAGAACGTGAAGTACGGACACAAGCTCGACTTCATCGGCGAGACGCGGAACTGGTTCGCCGCGCGATCCGGGTTGGCGCGCGGTGTCATCGTCGGCGACCTGAACATCGCGCCGTTGGAGCACGATGTCTGGAGCCACAGGCAGTTGCTTGGCGTGGTGAGCCACACACCGCCGGAGACCGAGGGCCTGACCGCGTGGCTGAACACTGGCTTCGTCGACGCTGTGCGGCGGTTCGTCCCTGCGGACCAGAAGCTGTACACGTGGTGGTCGTACCGCAACCGGGACTGGCGTGCGTCAGATCGTGGCCGGCGGCTGGACCATGTGTGGGTGACGCCAGACCTGGTTGGCAATTTGAAGCGGCAGATCGTGCTGAAGGATGCGCGCGACTGGCCGCAGGGCTCGGACCACGTGCCGGTGTGCGTGGAGATGCGGATGTAGTGGCTTTGCTGCGGTGATGGGGAGGCTGGCATGGACTGGCTGAGAGCTCGACCCTGGGTCGCGTGGTATGGGCTGAGCGTTGTCGTGCTCATCGTGGGACTGGTCCTTGTCCCATCGTTTGCCGGCGCTCCGCTGTGGAGTTTCATCGGGACGCTGGGCGGCACGCTTTGTCTGCTCATTGCGTTCGGACATCAGATCACCAATTACGCGTTCGGGGTGCTGCGCGACGGCCAGAACGGATACAGCCTCTCGCGTCTGCAGATGGTTGCCTGGACGTGGCTCATCCTCTCCGCCCTCATTGCCGTGTCGGCAGCGCGATTGTGGCACGGCGCCACGGGGGAGGCGCTGAACATCTATATCCCGCTGAACCTGTTCATTGTGATGGGCATCTCGTTCTTCACCGGTGCCGCCTCTCCCGCATTGCTGTCTCTCAAGACCCAATCCTCGTCCACGCCACAACAGCTCCAGACCGCTCGCGCGCGCATGGATGAGAGCCAGGTGGTGGCAAATGGGCAGGTCGTCGTGCGCCCGACGACGACGGCGCCGCAATTCGGCGATCTCGTCGAAGGGGATGATCTTGCCACGGCCGGGACTGTCGACATCAGCAAGGTGCAGCAGCTTCTCATCACGCTGCTGCTGCTAGGCGTATATTTCGTCACCCTGTGCCAGCTGTTCAGGAGCACGGGACTATTTGGCATGTCCGAGTCCGATCCTCTCAGGACAGCGCTGATCGACCAAGCCAACTTGCTGTGCGGTTATGGCAGTGCCGAGGCCGCCAAGGCGGCGAGTTGCGGTAAGGGCTGGACGGCCATGCCCGACTTTTCCGCCAGCCTGGTAACGCTGCTGGCGGTCAGCCATGGTGGATATCTCGCCTTCAAGGCGGCGCCGCGAAGCGCCGCGGACAACAGCGGGACAACCTCGGCTGCCGGAACCAATTCCGCCGGGCTCGATCCGGCCAAGGCCGCGGGCTGAGGAGACTCGGATGGCAACGGCACTCGACTGCACGCATGACTGCTCGCCAAAGGCACCCGAGCTCCGCGCCGCAGGCTATCAGACCATCCTCCGCTACTACAGCATGTCGGCCTGGAAGCGCATCGGTGCCGCTGAAGCCCGCGCATTGACGGGTGCGGGATTGAGGCTCGCGGTAACCTATCAAGATCGACAGAACCAGGTTGCGGACTTCTCCGAGCCGAAGGGCCGGCTGGCAGGCCAGAACGCGTTCAACTACGCGCAGTCGGTCATCATGCAACCGGCCGACTCAGCGATCTATTTTTCGGTGGACTTCGACCCCTCCCAACAGGAGGTCACCAATAACGTCATCCCGTTCTTCAACGGTGTGCGCGCAGCAATGCTCGCCGCCAACAACAACACGATGCCCTACCGGATCGGCGTATATGGTTCCGGGCGGACGTGTCGCATGCTCTTGGGTGCGAACCTCGCCGAATTCGCCTGGCTCTCGCAATCGCGCGGGTTCGCGGAGTACCAGGCGTTCCTTGCCTCGGGGAACTGGCATCTGAGCCAGCAGATGCCAGCGAAGGTTCTCGGTCTCAACTGCGATCCGGACGAGACCAATCCGCAGCATGCCGATATCGGCGCATTTGATTTGGCGGAGGGCCATTTTGGTCCCGCGTTGCCGCCGGTTGCCTCATCCACTTTTGAGGTCAACGCAAGCAATGGCCTCCGTCTGCGCGGTGGGCCTGGCACCAACTTCGACATACTCGACGTCCTGGCATCCGGCGCAAAGGTGACGATTCTGGCCTCGAGCGGTGACTGGGCACAAGTGGATGCACATGGCCAAGGCAAAGCCGATGGCTATGTCTTTGCCGCGTTTCTCCGCCCGGCGTAGTCGTCAGTCACAGTATCTCTCGGCGGGACTACGCGTAGTCGCCGGCCACCGTTGTGTCCTTGTGCCGGTCGGACCACGCCGCGTTGAACAGCAGCGAGAGCACGACCGCTACGACCAGGTTCACCACCAGAGAAGCCAGCGCGATGTAGCAGGGCACTGTCGTGCCGAGGATCCTCAGCGGGTATACCGGCGCGAAATTCATCGACGCGGCCATCCAGGTGCCGAGACAGAATCCCGTTGCCCAGCCGATCAGCAAGGCCCAGCCATTCAGCATCCGGGTATACAGGCCAAGGATCACCGAAGGCAGCGTCTGGATGATCCACACTCCGCCGAGCAATTGCAGGTAGATCGCGAACTGAAGCGGCACGAAGATGATGAAGGCCAGCGCGCCCGCCTTGATCACCAGCGACACGATCTTCGCCATCCGAGCTTCCTCGGCGTTCGTGCATGCCGGGTTGACGAACTCGCGGTAGATGTTGCGGGTGAACGTGTTGGCGGTGGCGATCGACATGATCGCTGCCGGCACCAATGCGCCGATGGCGATGGCGGCGAAGGCGACGCCGACGAACCAGGACGGAAACATTGCCAGGAACAGCGCCGGGACCGAGAAGTTGTTGCCATAGCGTTTGAAGCCGTCGGCGAACTCGGGCATCGACTGGACGCCGACTGCGATTGCCATGAAGCCCACCAGCGCCAGCAGACCGAGCATCACCGAGTAGGCTGGCAGGGCCGCGGCGTTGCGGCGCACCACGCGCGCGCTCGAGCTGCTCAGGACCCCCGTGATCGAGTGCGGGTAGAGGAACAACGCCAGAGCCGAGCCGAGCGCGAGCGTGGCGTAGGCGCTGAAGCTGCCGAGCGAGCCGGCGGGCGGTGGGGCAAGCAGCAGCTTGGCCGCGGGGATCGGCGAGAACACCTTGCCGTAGCCGCCGAGATGGAGCGGTACCACGATGGCCGCGGCGATCACGGTGACGTAGATCAGCACGTCCTTGACGATGGCGATCATCGCCGGTGCGCGTAACCCGGACGTGTAGGTGAAGGCCGCCAGGACGACGAAGGCGATGATCAGCGGAAGATCGCCACTGAGGCCGGTGGTCTCGATTCCCATGGCGCCGAGTACGACCTGAATGCCGACCAGTTGCAGCGCGATGTACGGCATGGTCGCCAGGATGCCGGTGAGCGCTATTGCCAGAGCGAGCCAGCGGTTGCCGAAGCGTCCGCGCACGAAGTCGGCCGAGGTGATGTAGCCGTGTTTGTGGGCCACCGACCAAAGGCGCGGGAACACGATGTACAGGATCGGATAGACCATGATCGTGTACGGTATGGCGAAGAAGCCGATCGCACCTGCGCCGAACAGCAGTGCGGGCACCGCGATGAAGGTGTAGGCGGTGTAGAGGTCGCCGCCGATCAGGAACCAGGTCACCACGGTGCCGAAGCGGCGGCCGCCGAGGCCCCACTCGTGCAGCAGGTCGAGGTCGCCCTTGCGCCAGTGCGCGGCGATGAAACCCATCCAGGTGACCAGACCGAACAGGAGCAGGAAGACGATGAGCGCGGTCCAGTTGATCATACGCCGGGTCCCGCTCAGTGCTCGAGGCGATAGACGAAGGCGAGGATCGCGGCACCAAGGACAATCCAGAGGAGCTGGTACCAGTAGAAGAAAGGCACGCCGGACCAGGTGGGTTCGACACTGTTGTAGAATGGCACCCAAAGGATGGCGATGAACGGGATCAGCAGCAGCAGTCTTGCCCAGGGAACCGGCCGCGCGGGCTTGTGTTCGTCTGGCCTTCCGGACATCGAATTCCTCCAGAATATTGCGAATTGCTTATAGCCGGCCGGCGTCCGATGCAATCGCCTTGTCTGGAGTGGCCGCTACCAGGACCGAAGCGCCCGTAGCCGCGCGGTCTTCTTCGACTGGTGCTCCATCATCCGCTGGAGCAAACCGCGCAGTGCGGTGATTGCCTCGCCGACGTTGGGGCCCTTGTTGAGCATCACACACTCGGCGCGGCCGGCCATCGCCGCGTCGGTCATCTCACCGCGCGTCGGCAGACCTGACTTCACCATCTCCTCCAGCACCTGGGTCGCCCAGATCACCGGCACATGCGCCGACTCGCACAGCCACAGGAGCTCCTCCTGCATCTCGGCAAGCCGTTCAAAGCCGATCGCCACCGCCAGATCGCCGCGCGCGATCATCACGCCGAACGGCTGCCTGCCAGCGGCGCGCACGATGATGTCGGGCAGGTTGGTCACCGCCTGCGCCGTCTCGATCTTGGCGATGACGCCGAGACGCTGCCAGTCGGGGCGACGCGCTGCCAGTTCGTCCTGCATCCGTGTGATGTCGGCGGCGCTCTGCACGAACGAGTAGCCGATCATGTCGGCGTGTTTTGCGACGAAGTCGAGGTCTCGCAGATCGTCTGCCGTCAACGGATCGAGATGAAGGTTGGCGCGTGGGAAGGTCAGGCCGCGTTCGGGCTTCATCTTGAAGCCTTTGCGCTGCGTCCGTTCGACACGGACCATGACGCTGCCGGGCTGGCACGCTTCGACGATGCCGCCGAGCTTGCCGTCATCGAACGAGACCTCTGTGCCGATCGTCAGACGATCCAGCACGTCGGGCGGTTCGCACACGGCCTCGATCGTCGTGTCGGAGGAAAACGCCGCGGCATCGGCCACGAGCCGGAACCGGTCGCCGGCCACGATGCGCTCGCCTGGCTGCCGCTTGACCTTGCCGATGCGAAACTTGGGTCCGGCGATGTCCATCAGCACGGGAATGCGGCGTCCCACCGCATCACCTGCCGTGCGGGTGTTATCAATCATCGCGGCCCAGGTGTCGGGGCCGTCATGCGCGCAGTTTATGCGGACGACATCGGCGCCGCGCCGCGCGATCTCCAGCATGAACGCGGGATCCTGCGCCGCCTCGGGCGGGAGAGTGACCATGATCCGCCCGGCGCCGTCGGGCTCGCCACCGAGCAGGGCTTGCGTGTTGGTATGCAACTGCATCTCGCCACGAAAGAACTCTTCGTTCGAAGGCAGCCAGTCTGGGGCCGTGTGAGCGCCGGACACCAATGCGCCCAGAGCGCTCTCCACAGTACTCAGCGTGAGCAGTACGCGGCTTTCCAGTCGGCCGAGTGACGACAGTCCATGTCGCATCAACTCGCGCTGCAAATCGCGCAGATCGTGATGTCGGAGCGCCAGGTAGTGCGCGAGATTGCCGGCGCTGGCGACGAACGACGGCTGCTCAATGTCGCTTTGCCAGCGCTCGATCGATCGAGCGGCCTCCATCATGATCGACTGGCGGAGGTCGCGAAGTGCTGCGAGCAGTTCCGGACTGGAAAGCGACATTGGAAGCCTCCGATTGCCAGCCCGTCATGGGTGTCGGCCGCGTTACAGCGAGTCGCCGAGGGGTCGCCAGTCCAGCAGGTCATCGGGCGCCTCTATGCGCCGGCGGTCCCAATCGGCCAGGCCGGATCGATGCCGGGCCACGGCCTTGACCGCCACATCGGGCGATCGCCAGCCGCCGGCGCGGCGCCCAGCGAAATGCAACAGCCATCGACCTTGAACGTGAAAGAGGCGCAGCGTGCCCGCCGCGCTGGGATATTCGTACGCCATCGGCGTTAGCGACCCCGATCTTGCCCCATTGGGTCGGATGGTGCCGACGAAGCCAGAACTTGTCTAGGCGTCGGGCCGCGATTGCACCCGTGCCAGCGGGTCGGTAAACCGTCTCGGCGTGCGGGTGTAGCTCAATGGTAGAGCCCCAGCCTTCCAAGCTGGTTATGCGGGTTCGATTCCCGTCACCCGCTCCAGCCGAGCGACGCTGGCGCGATCAGCGCGACGAACAACCCTTACCGACCGGCGTTTCCTGTCCTCCACGACAGGAGAGTTGGCATGTCATTCATTGCCGTAACCCGTCTGAGGGTCCGATCAGTCCGCTTCCTGCCCGCCTTTGCGATGCATTTCCTCCGCACTCGCAGGCAGGTCAGGCGAGCGCCCGGATTCCGCGGCGGGTCGGTCTTGCCCGATCGCCACTGGACCTTCTGGACCATGACGGCGTGGGACAGTCAGGAGAATATGCGGCGCTACATGACAACGCCGCCTCACCGAACGACGATGCCATACCTTCTCGACTGGTGTGATGAGGCGTCTGTGGTGCATTGGGATCAGCCTGAAGACGCTTTGCCGTCATGGCTCGCGGCTCATAAGCGAATGCGCGAGGACGGACGTGCCTCGAAGGTGCGGAACCCGAGTGCCCAGCATGCGACCCTGAACTATCGGCCGCCGCGCGTCTCAGCCGCAGCGAAGATCGCACCCAAACGTCCCGGATGAATAAACGCAAACGTTCCGGATCGCACGCCACGACAAATGGTTGCGGACAATCATCAAGGCGGCTTAGCCTTCTTGGGAAGCCCGGAGGAACGCATGCGTCGCCTGTTGCTGATGTTACCGTTTGCGTCGCTGGTGAGCCCCGGACATTCAGCTCACGCGCAATACTACCCGTATGCACCTCCCGGCTATTATGCACCCGGCTATTATCCGCCGCCGAGCTACTACCGGCCACCACCGCCGCCGCCACCGTCGTACTATTCTCCGCCGCCTTACCAGGCGCCCTACTACTACGGTGCGCCGCCCTCCAACAGTTCGGCGAACTGCGGCACGCCGGATGAACCCAAACCGTGCTATCGGTAACAATTGTATCGTTAGCAACGGCCACCATATGGGCCAGCCGGCCGCTGATTTCGTGCCTTACGCGGTATGGTGATGAAAGGCCCTCTCCTTCTGACGTGGAGCTTCGGCCGCCGCATGTCTTCGCTCTACGCGCTTGACGACGCTCCAGACACATCCGGCGCCCACAGCGACGTAGAACCAAGCTCCGGTTATTTGAAGCACCCACTGCCACCAGTGCATGGCTTCGCCCTCTGCTTCCGTCGGGAAGAACGCAGGCCCTTATGAAAGGTGGCGTCGATTCGTCTCGAGGGTCGCGGGATCGTGCGTTGGGCGGGGCTGCTGAAGCAGCGATCCATGACCTGGAGCCGGAGCCTGGGCACCCGCGCCGATCGTGTGGCGACCATCCGGCCGCGACGGCCTAGACATTCCGCCTCCCAATCGCTACATCGGCCGGCTCTCGGGGCGGCCCTTCTTGCGCGGCAAAAGCGAGACTGACGAGCGGGCACGGGGCACCCAAGCCGCTGAAAAGACTGACAGAGGGGTGTAGCTCAATTGGCTAGAGCGCCGGTCTCCAAAACCGGAGGCTGGGGGTTCGAGACCCTCCACCCCTGCCAGCGGCCCGCGAGCGCGCTATAGTCCCGCAACAGGTCTGGAGAATAATGACGTGGCGGTCGATCCGGCGAAATTCGTGCGTGAGGTGCGCTCCGAGATGGCGCGCGTCACCTGGCCGTCGCGCAAGGAGACGCTGGTGACCACGGGCCTCGTGTTCGCCATGGTGGCACTGGCGGCGATGTTCTTCTTCCTGGTGGATCAGTTCATTGGCATCGGCATCCGTGCCCTGTTCGGCATGAATGCCTGAGGAGAGATTTCCGGTAATGGCCAAGCGTTGGTACGTGGTGCACGTCTACTCGGGCTTCGAGAAGAAGATCGCCCAGCAGATCAAGGAGCAGGCGGCGCAGAAGGGCCTGGCGGACCAGGTGGACGAGGTGCTGGTACCATCAGAGCAGGTGGTGGAGATGCGCCGCGGCCAGAAGGTCAACGCGGAGCACAAGTTCTTCCCCGGCTACGTGCTGGTGAAGATGGAGCTGAGCGACGATGCCTGGCACCTGGTGAAGAACACGCCGAAGGTGACCGGCTTCCTGGGCAGCAAGACGCGGCCGAGCCCGATCAGCGACGCGGAAGCCGAACGCATCATGAAGCAGACGCAGGAGGGCGTGGAGCGCCCGCGCCCGGCCATCCTGTTCGAGATCGGCGAGCAGGTTCGCGTCGCCGATGGTCCGTTCACCAGCTTCAACGGCACGGTCGAAGAGGTGGACGAGGAAAAGGGCCGCGTGAAGGTCAGCGTGTCGATCTTCGGCCGCTCGACGCCGGTGGAGCTGGAATACGGGCAGGTGGAGAAGGTTTAGGGCCGAGGACGTCTGCCCTCGGTCCTTCGTGGCCGGTCAGAAGAATCTGGTGGCGTGTCGGGCGGTGGCAGAAATCGCCGTAGCGGCGAGTACTGGGGTCAGGGTGAATGCAGGTGCCTTGCGGGCTTGCAGAATTCTGAGCAGGGTGCGTTCGTCCACCTCGCCGACGACGCGGCAGAGCGCTCTGGGCCAAGCGTGCAACTGGTCATGGACTATGGTCCAACCGACCGCGCTGGCCGGTAAGTGGAGCGCCACTTCCGTCGCCAAGGTGAGGGGCACACCGACCATTCCCCTTCTTATGGGCAGGACCCGGAGCATGTCGTTCGTCACCTGCCAGACGACACCATGGTCGTCACCCGAGACCACAATCGAGCCGAGGGTGACCTTGACCTCGTCCAGTTGGTCGATGGGGAACATTGAGCTTTGCGCCATGTCTGATCTCCCTCGCCGCGAAGTCATGAATGCCTGTCGCGCATGATATCGGCGACGCCACAATGGTGACCGGACAGGACGTTACGATATCGTTAAATCCCCTCCTGCTCACGACTCAGTGATGTCCGGCGGTCGAAGTCGTAGCAGCACTGCTGACCTATAGGCCCTTCTCGACCATATCCAGCAGGCGCTGTTCGATCTCTCGGACTTGCACGCGGGTTAGCCGGCGCAACGGGCCTTCGAGCACAAGCATGGCCAAGCCATGGACCGCCGACCAGGCGAGATATTCCGCGCCGATGCGTCGTTCGGCTGGCAGCACGCCGGCCTCGGCGAGCCGATCCAGCGCGGTAGCAAGAAGCTGAAAGGGATTGAGGCCGGTCTTACCGGCCATGGCGGGGTTGGTCGTGGTCTCTGGGTCGCCGGGAACGGCGAACGCCATGCGAAACAGTCCAGGCTCGCTCTGAGCGAAGCGCAGGTAGGCGCTGCCGATCGCGCGCAAGCCCGCGCGCGCATGATCGGCGCCATGCCGGCCGCGCCGCAGTCTCGTGAGCTCCTTCTCCATCGCGATCGCAAGCGCTGACAGAGCGGCCGCGCGCACCGCCTGGAGCAGCGCGTGCCGACTGGCGAAGTGCCGGTAAGCCGCATTGGGGACGACGCCGGCGCGACGGGTGGCCTCGCGCAGCACCACAGCGTCAGGGCCCCCATCGCGCGCCAACTCAATGCCGGCGTCGAGCAGTGCCTGACGCAGATCGCCATGATGGTAGGTGCGCCGGGGTCGTGCGCGTGTCATGGCATCCATCATCACCGCTCCGCGAGGCATGTGGACACTGTCCACCCTGTTTGCTAGGTTGGTGTGGACGGTGTATACATTGCTAAGCGGTTGTGCAACATCGTCATTTGGATACGAAACGTATGAGGAGTTACCATGCAGATCCAACCATACCTGTTTCTTGACGGGCGTTGCGAGGAAGCGATTGAATTCTACCGCAAGAACCTCGGTGCCGAGGTGACGATGCTCATGCGCTGGAAGGACTGCCCGGATAAGGGTGGCATGACCACCACCCCGCCCGATGACAAGGTGATGCATTCGAGCGTCCGCATCGGCGATTCGACGATACTCGCGTCTGACGGGCAGTGTTCGGGACAGGCAAAAATGCAAGGCTTCGCGCTGTCGCTGACTGCGAAGGATCCGGCAGAGGCACAACGCCTGTTTGCCGCACTCAGCGATGGCGGGCAGGTACAGATGCCGTTGGACAAGACGTTCTTCTCGCCGGCCTTTGGCATGGTTGCCGACCGCTTCGGCGTGTCGTGGATGGTATACGTGGAGCATTGAGGGAGCGCTGCATTAGTGGCTCGCGTCGCGTTCACCGCGAATTTGCAGCGGCACCTGAACTGCCCGGAGATGATGGTGCCGGGACCGACGGTGCATGCCGTGCTGACGCAGGTGTTCGCGGCCGAGCCGCGTCTGCGGTCATACATCCTGGATGATCAGGACCGCGTGCGACGACACGTCGCGATCTATGTGAATGGCGAGCGCGTCGTCGATCGTGATCGACTCAGCGATCCGGTCGGCGACGCGGACGAGGTGTTTGTGTTCCAGGCTTTGTCGGGGGGATAGATGGTAGGGAATGCGGC
>Ga0210395_10003745_pt1 | contig 11670 bp, 10 predicted proteins | sample IncBWH4OmetaG_FD_150861 | JGI IMG/M metagenome (GOLD analysis project Ga0210395, IMG submission 150861) | Forest soil microbial communities from Barre Woods Harvard Forest LTER site, Petersham, Massachusetts, United States - Inc-BW-H-4-O ...
GCCGACCCGCAACTCATCGACATGAGGCACCGTCGGCCAGCCGCCGCGAGCGACGATCTCGTCGTAGGCCGCGATCGCCTTCTGGGTGAACTCTTCGGTCGCCGGCGACAGCATCGGCGCCGTGGCTTTCGGCATATGGATGGTGCGCGAGGCCTGGTCGAAATCCTGGCCGAACTGGCCGCCCCGGCCGTCGTCCATCAGCGCGTCGAGCGGGTCGTCGGCGAAGGCGCGGCTGGCAAGGCCGGTCAACGCGGCAACGCCGGCGCAATGCGCAAGAAAGCGGCGCCGATCGACGCCGTTGCGGCTGCGGTTTCGCGATCCGGCCTGTTTCATGAGCTGGAGCTGTCCCTTGGCGGGTCGATTTAGCATGCCACCGACATGCCGCCAAAGGGTCCTTATCTCGTCCGCGCCGCCCCGCTGTCTTGGCTAGGGCGCGCGGCGGGCAAATTTATGGCGTTAATACATCGCGACTGAGCGGATGGCGGCCTTGATCGCATGGATGCTGGTTGTTCGTGTTGGCAATCTTGTCAAGGATCGAAGACCGCCGGAGGCGGCGGCGCTTCGCGCCGTCCTTGACAAGATTGCCAACACGAACAGAGTGCTATCCATGCGATCAAGGCCGCTTTCTGGGCCTTCACAAAGACAAAAAAAGACCCCGGCGGTGACGCCGGGGTTTTGAGTTACGCCAGTACGACGGAAATTTTGGCGGATTGGCCGCTCTTGATGAGAGCCTTCGATTACAGCCGGTAGAGAATCTGGTCGGTCCAGAACCGCTCGAGCCGGTGCAGCGCCTTATTGAGCACCGAGAACTCGTCGGCATTGATGCCGCCGACCTGCTCCACGGTGCGCACGTGCTTCTGGTAGAGCGCGTCGACGGCGTCGCGCACGTCGCGGCCCTTGTCGGTGAGCTTGATGCGCACCGAGCGCCGGTCGACGCGCGAGCGCTGGTGATCGAGGAAGCCCATCTCGACCAGCTTCTTGAGATTATAGGAGACGTTGGAGCCGAGGTAGTAGCCGCGGGTACGCAATTCGCCCGCGGTGAGCTCCTTGTCGCCGATATTGTAGAGCAGCAGCGCCTGCACCGAATTGATGTCGGCGCGGCCGCGGCGGTCGAATTCGTCCTTGATGACGTCGAGGAGACGCCGGTGCAGCCGCTCGACAAGAGTGAGCGCCTCCAGATAGTGCGGCCGAATGTGGTCGAAGCGCGCCTCGCGATCGGCGGGCTCGACCGTCTTGACGACGGCTTTCATGATGACGCCTTTCCCAAACTTATTTTGTTTGTCGTCGACGGGCCCTGTTCCCGTCGTATGGCGTCACCCTACCGGTCAGGGTCTAAGATCAGTTTAAATAACAGGCTAAAAATAGGGTTTATTCGTCTTGGTGGAGGCGCGATTAAGCGTTGATTTGTAGGGGATCTTTTGACGATTTATTCACCCCGCGGCAGTGGCCATCTTCAGGAAGCATTGGTCTGCGGACACCCCGAGAGCCTCGCTATTGCGGTAACCGCAGGTGTTCAGGCTAGCACTGGATAGGAATAAGCTCGAAGGGTATCTAAAGGTGGACGATGACCCAAGTATTGGAAGAATTTATCGAAGCCGGCATTGACCCCTTTCCGGACAGCACATATGGGCCAGGATATCGGTGTAGCGCGCAATTGGTGGATGGGACATTCCTGCCTTGCGTCATAATTAGACAACGGAAATTTATCGTGGATCTAGCCGAACGCCGATTGGCCGAGGAAAGAAGCAAAACTGGCATCTTCCGCAATTCCTCTGATCCGTACCGTGAAATGCTCGCTCACTTCGTGGCAAGCGGTAACAGAGTGAATGCCTACAATATAAAACGACCGACCACGAGCCGCTTTGCCATTCCCCTATCTGTGTTGGAGCAGATACAGGGCGAGACGGTAATGTCCTGGACAGGCTTCGTTTTGGAAATGACGGACGGACACAGCTTCGCATTTGGCACCACGTTTCTTACCGCATTCTTTGATCTGCCTGAAGGATATGGATTCGAGAATGTTAAAGCGGTTACTAATCACTCGTACCTCGACGAAGAGGGACGGGTTCGCCCGATCAGAGAAGACGCCGAGAAGTGGCGCAACTCATTTTCTAGGTGCGTTGTGTACCGAGAAAAGCCGTACTTCGACTGCTTCGTGTGACTCTACGCGTAGCTACCGCAACAAGTCGCGTTCAACCTGATGGCACATAAGGAAGAAACTGTAGTGCTCTGGCGCCCGGTGGGGCCTGCTGAACTTCATTTGATCAAGGAAATGAACATGCGTGGATTTCCACCGCGCCTTCCGGACCAGCCAATCTTCTATCCGGTCCTCAGTGAGGATTATGCGACAAAGATCGCGAGAGATTGGAACGCGGCGGCGACTGGTCGGGGTTTCGTCACCAAATTCCGAATCTTGAAATCGTATTTGGATCGATATCAAGTGAGGGAGGTAGGCGGCCGAGCGCATTCAGAATATTGGATACCAGCAGAAGACCTGGATACTTTCAATGCCGCCATCGTGGGAGAAATTGAGATCGTGTCGGAATTCCCGGCACCAGAACGCTCGTAAGCATTTGCGTATTTGACATCATCCGCCGACTCGTAAAATTGGCTTCCAGCTTTGTGTGATGTTGAGACGTTAACCCGTTGATCCAAAAGCCGATCGGCTGTGGTGGGGGAGGTAGGACTCGAACCTACGAAGGCGTAAGCCAGCGGATTTACAGTCCGCCCCCTTTGCCACTCGGGACACTCCCCCGCACCGAAGCTGGGGTGCGATACAAAGGCGGCCCAGCCTGAGGGCCGCTATATGGTTGGCGCTTGCCGCCAAGTCAATCGAAAATGGGCCGAATTGCCAAGGCCTCAGCCACTGCTGGGCCCAGATCGCACTCACGTTCGCTGGACATTGAAGCTGCGCGGCTTTTCGTTGCGCCGGGCGATTTCGGCCATGGTCTGGTAGGCGGTTTCGATATGACGCGTCGCGGTCTGCGTATCGAACAGCAGGCTTGCGTCGCGGTTGCGGATCAGCCGGTCTTTCAGCGCCGCGAGATAGCCGGGGTCGCGGGCAAGGCGTAGCGCCAGCGCCTCGTACTCGGCGAGCGAGCGCGTGATCAGTTCGTCGAGGCCGATCGCCTTGAGCAGGCTTGCCGCCACGCGGCCGGCAAAGGTTTCGCCGAGGCAGGTCAAGACCGGCAGTCCGGCCCACAGCGCGTCGCTTGCCGTGGTGTGCGCATTGTACGGCAGCGTGTCGAGGCACAGATCTGCCAGCCGGTGGCGCGCCAGGTGATCGGGGACGCTGGCCTTCGGCGCCAAAATCAGCCGCTCCGCCGCGACGCCGCGTTTCTCCGCCTCCAAGCGCAGATTGGCCGCGGCCTTGGCGTTGCCTGCGAACAGCCACAGCACGCTGTTGTCCGTCGCCCGTAACAGCCGCATCCAGATAGCGAAAATCTCCGGCGTGATCTTCTGCGGATTGTTGAAGCAACAAAACACGAAAGCGTTTTGCGGCAAGCCGCATTCGCCGCGCGTCGGCGTGCGCTGGATGATGGCGCGGCGGTCGTCGTTGATCTGATAAGATCCAGGAAGCCGCACCACGCGCTCGGCGTAGAACGCGTCGTGATGTTCGGGGATAACCGTGGCATCGGCGAGGATGTAGTCCATGTAAGGAGCGCCCGTCGTGCCCGGATAGCCGAGATAGTTCACCTGAATGGGCGCGGCGCGGCGCGCCAACACACCCAGACGGTTATCCTTGGTAAAACCCATGAGATCGACGGCGATGTCGATTTCGGCCCGGCGCATCAGCGCGGCGATCTCCTGATCGCTGTTGTCGCGGACATCGATGAAATGCTCGAACGCCGCCTCAAGGCGCCGCCGCGGCGGCGAATTGTCGTTTTGTCCGAACGACAGCGCGGTGATCTCGAAGCGCGATTTGTCGTGCTGCTCGAACAGGCCGGCCGTCAGGTAAGCGGTCGGGTGCTCGTTGAAGTCGGCCGAGAGATAGGCGACGCGAAGGCGGTCGTGGGCATAGACCTCGCCCTGCCAGAGCGGCGGAAAGGCCGGCTGGTCCTGCACGTAACGCCTGGCGCATTGCAATTGCTCGGCGGGCGATGAAGCGATGGCAACGATGGCGAACGGCAGGGTCAACGGCTTGCCCGCTCTGACCATGGCGAGAAGCTCCGCGGTCTCCGCCGGCAAATTCGTCCAGTCGCAAATGCGCAGCTTTGACAACAGAAGCGGCGCGCGAAAATCATCGGCCTGGGCGAAATCGGGGTCGAGCGCAAAACCGCGATCGAAACTGATCACCGCTTCGTCGTGCCGGTTGAGCGCGATGAGCGCCACGCCGCGGTTCATCCAATCGGCGACCGAATCCGGCGCCAGCGCCAAGGCGCGGTCGTAGCTGGCGAGCGCCTCGGCATTGCGGCCGATCTTGCTCAAAACATCGGCGCGGTTGGCGTGCGCCGGCGCGAGCTCCGGCGCCTGTGCGATGGCGCGGTCGAAGCTTGCCAAGGCGTCGTCATGCTGTCCGAGCGCGTGCAAGGCGCGTCCTAAAATGACATGGCTGCGCGCTTGTTTCGGATCGCTGTCGAGCGACTTGCGGGCGAGCTCCGCGCCTTCCGCGAAACGGCCGTGCTGGCAGGAAATCAGCGCCAGGTAATAAAGCGCGTCGGCATTGTCCGGATCGGCGCGCAAAACGTCGGCGTAGCGCGCCGCGGCTTCGTCGACGGCGCCGCGCCGGTGCAGCGCAAGGCCTTCTTGCAGCAGATCGTTTACCGGGGAGACGGACATGGTCGCTAAGGAAACACGCCTGACGCCGCTTTGAAATAAGGTAGAAACCCGGTTGCGGAGCATTCGGCTTGCGGTCGAATTCGCGGACGGTAAGGATGCGGCTCATGACGGCACCAAATCCCAGCGGGCGGCGCGATTGAGCGGGCGAAAACAGTCTTTCCGTCGGCCGCCGCGTCGCGGTCAGGGCGAACAGCGGCGTTCCGACGGTTTTGGGCCGGTCATCCTGTACGGCTGGCACAGCGTGACAGCGGCGCTCACCAATCCGGCACGCCGCATCCGTCGCCTGCTGGCCACGGAAAATGCGCTGCGCCGGCTTGCCGAAGACGGCATCGCACTGCCGCTTGAGCCCGAACAGGTGCGGCCCGATGCGCTCGCCGCGCGCCTGACGCCAGATGCCGTGCACCAGGGCCTTATCGCTGAAGCCGATCCCCTGCCCTCGCCCGACATCGAGGACTTGCCGGCCACGGGCATCGTGCTGGTGCTCGACCAGATCACCGATCCGCACAATGTCGGTGCGATTTTGCGCAGCGCCGCGGCATTTGCCGTCGAAGCCATCGTCACCACGGCGCGGCACAGTCCGGAGGCGACCGGCGTACTGGCCAAAGCGGCGTCCGGTGCGCTCGAACTGGTCCCGATCGTCACCGTGCAAAACCTGGCGCGCGGCCTTGTGGCGTTGCAAGAACGTGGCTTCCTGACCATCGGGCTTGACGGCAGCGCGCCCGACGATCTTGCCGCGCTGGAACTGCGCGCGCCGCTGGCTTTGGTGCTGGGCGCCGAAGGCAAAGGCTTGCGGCAATTGACCGGCGCAACCTGCGACCGCCTCGCCCGCCTCGATCTGCCCGGTGCGATCAAGAGCCTCAATGTTTCGAACGCCGCGGCGCTCGCGCTCTACATCGCCAGTCGCGCGACTAGAGCATGATCCCGAAAAGTGGAAACCGGTTTTCGGATAAGATCATGCTCAACTACGATCAGCGTGACCCCAAAAAGCACGAAGGTCCGCACGACGCGGGCCTTCGCATTTGATGATCTGCAATCGGCTCGAACTAGCCGCGCCAGTACGGGCGATGCATCATGTAAGGCCGCCCGCCGTAATAATGCGGCCCCATCACATGCGGATGGTAGTAGCCGCCGCCATAGGCGACGTGCGGGTAGTAGCGGTGCGCGTAACCACCAGCATAGCCGCCACCATAGCCTCCCCCATATCCACCCCCATACGACGGATAGGCCGGAGGCGGGGCGTATTCCGCGGGCGGCGCGTAGCTGTGATAGGGCACCATAAGGCCCGGGCCTTCAAAGTCCGGGCCCTGGTTGACGACGTAGAGCGGTGCCGGCGTCGTGTAGACCGCGGGAACGCCGCAATTGCCGCAGCCGCTATAGCCGCCGCCGTATCCGCCATAACCACCGTACCCGACCGGAGCTCCGCAGCCGCCGCAACCGCCGCCCCATTGGGCGACCGGCGCGGCGTAGGTGACCGCAAAGCTCGGCGCGCAACACGTCACCGGCGCGCCGCAGTTGCCGCAGCCGACCGCGATGGGCTGCGGTGCAACCGGTGTTGCGTAGACGATCGGGGCGTAAGCCGCGGTACCGCAACCGCCGCAGCCGGTTTGGGCATAGGCAACTGGGGCCTGACCTCCCCAATCGCAGCAGCCGGCAAACGCAACCTGCGTCATGCCGGCTGTTATCAATGTGGCGATCGCCACCAGGATGGAACGCTTAAACGACATGATACTCCCTCAGTGAACAGCCCCGATGAGGAGGCGGATGGAAGCAGGCGCGGCCTGCCGGCGACGTTACGGACTCTTGGTTTAAGGACCTTTCGGTGGACCCTCGAAGTGCTGCGGACCGACCTGGCGGTGGCCGAAGTTCGGCTCGACGACCACGGGCGGCATGGGATAGTTCGGATAAGTGGTGACCGGTCCGGGCGCCGATTGGCTCGACCAGCTGCGATAGTAGGTTGGCGCCGGAGGCGGCAGCACCCGATCCGGCGGCGGATTGATTTCGAGGCGCCCGTAGCCGGGCTTCTTGCCGTCCTTGGGGAAGTAGCTGGGCGCGAAATAAGGCGTCGGCAGCAACAGCGGCTGGTAGATCACGACAGGCGCCATCTCGCCCGGCCGGTCGAGACCGAATTCGCCCACCACCACGCCCCACGAGGCGTTGACGCCGTTGATGATCACCGGCACGTCGGACCTGCCGGGAATGACGATTTGCGGCTCGCGCTGCGCCAAAGCAGGCGAAGTCGTCACAGCAAGGAACAGTGCCGCATGGACAAAACGCATCAGCAACCCGCGATCGGCGCTAAACTTTCGCGGATTGTAGGCAACCGGGCGGGCAAATTCGTTTAAAACCGGGCCATTGCGCTGCTTAATTGTGCGGTAACATTAATTGCTGGTGTTAAATCCCACCCGGCGCGGAGCCGCCCTCGCCTCGCGGCACCCACGACTTTCGGCTTACGACCTCTGGCGGACAGACAGCGGCTTGGCTGCGGATTAGCCTTACAAGCGGGATGGCTGTGCGGCGGCGATACCGGCGCCGCGGAGCCATTCCTAACGACCAACATCAGGGGGGTCCGTCCATGTCCACTATCGCTCTGAACCCGGCTCGATCGGGCGGCATGACCAGCGAAGAACGGCTCGTCATTTTCGCTTCCTCGCTGGGTACCGTCTTCGAATGGTACGATTTCTACATCTACGGCACGCTCGCGGTGTTCCTCGCGAAATATTTCTTCTCGAACGTACCGGCCAACATCGCGTTCATCTTCACGCTGTTGGCCTTCGCCGCGGGCTTCGCGGTGCGCCCGTTCGGCGCGCTGATCTTCGGCCGGCTCGGCGACATGATCGGCCGCAAATACACCTTCCTGATCACCATGAGCCTGATGGGTATCGGCACGTTCTTCATCGGCGTGCTGCCGGGCTTTGCCACCTGGGGCATCCTCGCCCCGACGGTCCTGGTCGGTTTGCGCCTGATCCAGGGACTTGCGCTCGGCGGCGAATATGGCGGCGCGGCGATTTACGTCGCCGAACACGCCCCGGCCAACAAGCGCGGCTACTACACGTCGTGGATTCAAACCACGGCGACGCTCGGCCTGTTCATGGCGATCCTCCTCATCCTCGGCATCCGCACCTATATGGGCGAAGCGGCATTCGGCGACTGGGGCTGGCGCCTTCCGTTCCTGCTGTCGGCGATCCTGCTCGCGATCTCGATCTGGATCCGGCTCAAGCTCAATGAATCGCCGCTGTTCCTGCGCATGGTCGAGGAAGGCAAGCAATCCAAGCGGCCGCTTACGGAAGCGTTCGGCCAGTGGAGCAACGCCAAGATCGCACTCGCCGCACTACTCGGCGCCACGGCCGGTGAAGCCGTCGTCTGGTATGGCGGACAGTTCTATGCGCTGTTCTTCCTGACCCAGACGCTGAAGGTCCCGGGTGTCACGGCAAGTATTCTCATCGCCACTGGGCTGTTGATCGGCACGCCGGGCTTCATCATCTTCGGTGCGCTGTCCGACAAGATCGGCCGCAAGCCGATCATTCTCGCCGGCTTTGTCTTGGCGGCCGTGACCTACTTCCCGCTGTTCCAGGGGATCACTCACTTCGCCAATCCGAAACTGGAAGCAGCGCTCGCCAATGCACCCGTGACGGTCATGACCGATCCGGCCGAGTGCTCGTTCCAGTTCAATCCGACTGGCGTCCAGAAGTTCACCACCGGCTGCGATACCATCAAAGCCGCGCTGGTCGGTCTGTCGGTGAACTACACCAACGTCACGGTGCCGCCAGGCACCACGGCGAGCGTGAAGATCGGCGATCAGACCATCGCCGCCGGCACGCCGGATCTCGCCAAGACCATCGCCGCCGCGGTCAAGGCGCACGGTTATCCGGCCAGCGCCGATCCGGCCGACATCAACTATCCGATGACGATCCTGCTGCTCGTCATCCTGGTCGTCTACGTGACCATGGTGTATGGGCCGATCGCGGCGTGGCTGGTCGAGCTGTTCCCGACCCGCATCCGCTACAGCGGCTTGTCGCTGCCGTATCACATCGGCAACGGCTGGTTCGGCGGCTTCCTGCCGGCGACCGTGTTCGCCATCGTCGCGGCGACCGGCAACATCTACTCGGGTCTGTGGTACCCGATCATTGTTGCCGCGGGGAGCTTCGTCATCGGGCTGATCTTCCTGCCCGAGACCAAGGACCGCGACATCACAAAAATGTAAAGCGAAAGCGGGACGGCGGTTTGCGCCGTCCCGCACCTCGTCTTGCCCTCCCCCGTCAGGCCTCAGAGCATGATCCCGAAAAGTGGAAACCGGTTTTCGGATAAGATCATGCTCAAAAAAAGAGTCTAGACGTGATCCAATTCAGTTGAATTGGATCACGTCTAGTGCCGCGGGGGAGTTTTATTTTTTGCTTATGACAGTTCGGGCCAGATCAGCCGTCGCGCGATGAAATTGCGCAATGCCGTTGCGCCGGCGCACAACAGCGCAAAGCCAAGTGCCACGCCTACGATTTCAGGAACGCTCGCCGCAATCGCCTGGTGCGAAGGACCTAATGTCTTGATTGATCCGGCAATGATGCCGAGCACCGCACCATATGCCGCCGCGCGCGCAACACGCCATTCGCGCGGCTTGTCTTCCGAAACATAGAGCGACGGCAGCGGCATCCTACTCGGCGGCTTCGACCTGGACCTCGACCTGGACCGGCCGCTGCGCCTGCAGGCCGGACAGATCGGGCAGCACAAGACGCACGATCTGCGTCTCGTCGCGCGCCACGATGTCGGCCTCTTCGCCGTCGTCGACATGGAACGCCGTGTATTGCCGGTACGGCGCGTCGTGGGCGATGCCCGAACCCGACAGCACCAGATAGACGCTGCGTTCGCCGGCGCGATAGGTGGCGCCGCGGGCAAGTTTTATGATCGACGCCCCGCATTGCCGCTCGGTGAAGGCGCCGAGCGGCTTTTCCGCCACGCCCGGCATGCCGTCGACCGGCAGCCATTCGTAATTGGCCGGATCGAGCACGATGGGATCGCGGTAGCGCGGTTTCGGATAGTCCATGCGCTGGCCGTTCATGTGCTCCCAGATCGCCTGGTAGCCGTCGGTCTGGCGGCGGCCCTCGACGTCGTCATGACGGCGGAAGATGCCGCCCTCGAACGTGCCGAACTTTTTCAGCTCTTCGGTGCCGGCATAGACTTCCTCGCGCGACAAATAGCCTGAGCCGCTGGCGCTGCCGAATTGCAGCACCGCGGTGACCGAGGTGCCCTCCGAGCTTTGCGGCCCATACGGCGCGCCTTCCGGGAAATAGCCGACGCTGCCCGCCGCCATCTTGCCGTTGCGGTCGAAATTCATCGTGCCTTCGAGCTGGATGCGGAATTGATCGAAATTGTGCCGGTGCCGCGGCGAGGCGAAGTCGCCCTCGAGCTGCCCGATATTGAATTGGAAATTGCCGAGCGTGCCCGGCGTGCCGTTGAGCAGGTGCCGGTAGTGAAACGTGCCGCCGCGATGCTGCAGGCCGCGTTTCCATTCGACGTCATCGTACTGGACGATCTTCATCGCAGGCTTCCTCGAACTGACGTTGCGATTTCGGCGCAATTCTAGTCCGTCTTCGCCCGCCTGTCAGGTGGGTTGCGGCGGCAAACGCGCTGCGGCGCCCCGCCGCGCTGGCCCGCGCCGGAATAGTCCACTAACATCCGCCCGGTCAGCGTGGGGGCAATGAGGCTCCTTAAGGCCGACTGCGTTTGCCGGCAACGCCTGCGGCAGTCTGGCGACCGTCCCGCCAGCGAGGAGCGTCAATGGAAACGGACATGCTGCATTCCGCAGCGCATGCCCTGCTCATTATCCTCGACCCGACGCGCTTGATGTATCTGTTCGGTGGCGTTTGCATGGGCCTGTCGCTCGGCATTCTGCCCGGCATCGGCGGCATCGCCGGCACGGCGCTGCTGTTGCCGTTCACCTACAATCTCGATCCGCCCACGGCGTTTGCGCTGCTCCTTGGGCTTGGCGCCACCACCACGACCGCCGACCCGATCGCCGCGATCCTGTTCGGCGCGCCGGGCCACGCCGCGTCGGCCGCCACCACGCTCGACGGCTATCCCATGACCCGGCGCGGCGAGGCCGGCCGCGCGCTCGGCGCCTCCTACATGGCCGCCCTGATCGGCGGGCTGTTCGGCGCTTTGCTGATGGCGGTCGCGCTGCCCATCCTGCGCCCGATCATCCTTTATATCGGCTCGCCCGAGCTCCTCGGCGTCGCCGTGTTCGGCATTTCCATGGTCGCGGTGCTGTCCGGCAATGCGCCGCTGCGCGGGCTCACCGCCGCGTGCTTCGGCATGATGCTGTCGATGATCGGCACCGACCCGCAATCGGGCACGCTGCGCTGGACCATGGACACGTTGTATCTGTGGGATGGCTTGCCGCTGGTGCCGCTCACGCTCGGCATTTTCGCATTGCCTGAGCTGTGCGACCTCGCCATCGGCCGCATGGCGGTGGTCAAGGAAGGCATGACGCTGGACACCAAGAGCGGCATGCTGCTTGGCGTGCAGGACTGCATGAAGCATTGGTTCTTGATCCTGCGCTGCGCATGGCTCGGCGCGGCGATGGGCGCTATTCCCGGCATCGGCGCTTCGGTGATCGACTGGATTTCCTACGGCCACGCGCTACGCACCGAGAAGGGCGCGTCGGAAACATTTGGCACCGGCGACGTGCGCGGCGTCATCGCCGCCGAAAGCGCGACCAATGCCCGCGAGGGCGGCGCGTTGGTTCCGACCGTCGCCTTCGGCGTGCCGTCGAGCGCCGGCATGGCGATCCTGCTCGGCGCGTTTCTGATTCACGGCCTCGTCCCCGGGCCGGAAATGCTGACCAAACACCTCGACATCACCTATTCGATGGTGTGGAGCATCGCCATCGCCAACATCCTC
>Ga0210395_10003749_pt1 | contig 11664 bp, 15 predicted proteins | sample IncBWH4OmetaG_FD_150861 | JGI IMG/M metagenome (GOLD analysis project Ga0210395, IMG submission 150861) | Forest soil microbial communities from Barre Woods Harvard Forest LTER site, Petersham, Massachusetts, United States - Inc-BW-H-4-O ...
CGGATCGGCCAGATACTCGGCGAAGCGCGTGGCGGACAGGTTGGCGTCGATGAAGGACGCGATGTTCTCCGCAGCAGTCGAGGGCGGACACGCCAGCGGAAAAGTAAGCGCGGCAACGGCGGCCAGCTCTTCGGCGTCGACAGAATCCGTCGTGCCGATATGGACCGCCAGCGTCAGAGGTTCCATTGCGCGAGGTGCTGGCCCGTCTTCTTGTCCAACAGAACGACGTTGGAGACCGGATCGCGGTAGGCGTCCCAATAGACTTCGCCGCGGACGATCGATCCTTGTGGCGCATTCACGATGACGTTGTCCAGCGCGTCGGCTGCATCGGATGTGCGGGGCTTGTAGGCGTCGGCGAACGGTGTCACGCCGTCGAAGCTGAAGTTGGTGGCCATGATGAACGAATTCGGCACTTGGACAGCATGGATCGTCACGTCGGCGCGCTCGACCAAGCTGCCGGGAAAGCTTTTGACCGGGACGCCGCTGCGCGTGTAGCCGAATCCCGGCGGCGGGTCGCACGGCTGCACGCTGCTGACGGTGACGTCTGCGACGTAGGTGCCGGCATCCACCCGCAGCGTGTCACCGATGTGGCCTATCGGCGCATCGCCGGCCCAAGCGCGCGGCCCGGACATCACAGCGATGCCCGCGGTGGTGACGGTCGCGGCGCCGACGAGGAAGATGGACAGGACGACCAGCCAGCGGTGCATCTTTGCCTCCTCGGCTCCCTTGTGGGACCTTCGCATGATTACACACGGGATATCGTGAGGGGGAGGGGCTGCACAGCTGGTCAGGGTATCGGCGAATGAGATCAGTCTTAGCGGCCGGTGTTATTTCGGTGCAGGTTCGATTCGCCTTACGGGGTGCGGGCTCATCGCCACTCTGGGACGATCAGGGCATCGCGAGATTACTGCTGACGCTGACCAGCCTTGCCGCCATGATCGGCCTGGCCGTGCCCGCGCACGCCGATGCCACCGACGACAGATTCCTCGCCACACTTCGAGCCGCCGGTATCACCGCCCCGGAGCCGGACAAGGCAATAGCAGCCGGTAAATGGGTGTGCAACATGGTCCACATGGGCGACCCGATGGTGGATGTCGTGAAGACGGTCCAAAGCGCCAACCCTGGCCTCCGCGAGGACAATGCCGCCAAGTTCACGGCAATCGCGGCCAACGTGTACTGCCCCGCAACGCTGTCAAGCGAATAGTGGCCAATAGTCGGAAATGCGGCACCGGCTCACAGCGCCCTCATCAAGGCGCTGCGGTGTCTACCAGGGGTTGTGATCGGATTTTTACAGCCCCGCTATCTGGAACCGGTTAACGAAACCTGTCGTCAACATTTCGCCTTTACCATCCTGTGACTAACAGCTGCCCATATGTCCGGGAGAGGAAGTAAATTTGGACTTCCTTCAGGTGCAGTTGATAGATCCGCTCAGCAATGTCCTGAACACCCGCGTCCTCATTTATTTGCTCATCGGGGTTGGCGTCTACTTCACGGTGCGCACCCGATTCATTCAGATCCGCTACTTCGGGCGCATGCTTCGCCAGCTCCGGAGATCCCACCGCCAAGACGGTGGGATCTCATCTTTTCAGGCATTCTGCGTTGGCCTTGCGTCACGGGTGGGCACCGGCAACATCGCCGGGGTCGCTATCGCGCTCACCGTTGGTGGTCCCGGTGCGATCTTTTGGATGTGGGTGGTGGCGGCGGTCGGCATGGCCACCGCGGTGATCGAGGCGACCATTGCCCAGATTTTCAAAGTCCGCTCCGACGACGGCGCCTTTCGGGGTGGCCCCGCGTTCTACATCCAGCGCGGGCTGCGCTCGCGGGTGGGCGGTGTCTTGTTTGCCTTACTGTTGGTGCTCGGATTCTCGACCGCATTCAACATGGTGGAGACCAACGCGATCAGCGACGTCTTGAAGTCATCGCATGGCATCGATGTCGGTTGGACAACAGTGGTTCTGGCCGTGCTGGCGGCGCCGGTCCTGTTCGGCGGAGTGCGCAGGGTCGCCAAGTTTGCTGGATCGGTCCTTCCGGTTGCCACACTGGTGTATGCCTTGATGGCGCTCGCGATTGTGGCGGTCAACATCACCCAGCTGCCGGCCGTAATCGAGGAGATTATCGGCGGCGCATTCGGAATCAAGCAACTGGCAGGCGGATTCGCCGGCGGTTTCGCGACAGCGATGCTTACCGGGGTAAGGCGGGGGCTGTTCGCCTGCGAGGCCGGCATGGGCAGTTCGCCCAACATTGCGGGCGCCGCGACCGTGGCACATCCGGTGGAGCAGGGCCTGATCCAGTCGCTGGCGGTTTTCGTCGACACGGTGGTGATATGCACGGCGACAGCGTTTATCGTGCTGATGTCAGGTCCCCGCGTTTACGATCCGGCTCACACGGGTTCGGCTGCCGGTGCAAGCCTGACCGGGTCCGCGATCGCCGCCGGCCTCGGTTCGTGGACCACCGGAGTGATGACGGCGGTGGTGTTTGTCTTCGCGTTCTCGTCGGTGCTCAGTAATTACGTGTGCGCCGAGGCCAACTTGTTCTTCCTGGGTGGCCGCCGTCGGGCGATCAGCGTCCTGAAAGTTGTGACGCTGCTGTCGATCATGTTCGGCGCCATGTCCAAGTTGACACTGGTTTGGGCGCTGGCCGATCTGGCGATGGCACTGATGGCCATCGCCAACTTGGTCGCGATTAGCTTGCTGGGAAACTGGGCGTTCGCGGCGGTGAGGGATTTTCATCGTCAGTCCGCGCGGGGCAAGGAGCCGGTCTTCATTGCCAGCGAGGCTGACTTGCCGGGCGTGCTCGACGGCGACATCTGGGAAATCCCAGAGCGCCGACAGGTCGGCGCGCTACCCGGCTCGCTGCCGATGCGTCGGGCGCCAATCAGGTCGTCGAGGGTCTCCCGGGCGCCGGCCGCGTAACGGCGTCGCGCTACGCGCAATACGCTGGTGGTCATGCGCGTCGATCCAGGGCCGCTGACATGGGGAGCTGTGGTTCAGACATGGCATCTGGACCTATCCTCCGCGACGGTAATCGTCTTGCTGGCCGGCGCATACGCGTGGTGCTACAGGCGCGCTAGGAACAGCGGGCAACCGGTCGAGCCGGCGCAGGCCTGGTGTTTTGGCGTTGGCATTGTGCTCTGGGCGCTGGCCGCGATCAGCGTCATCGGCGCCTACGCCTACGTCTTGTTCTGGGTGCGGGCGCTGCAGGTGTTGCTGCTGCTTTACGTCGCGCCGTTTTTCCTGGCGCAGGGCAAGCCGGTCACTGTGGCGCGCGATGCGCTGGGTCCGGCCGGCAGCGATCGCATTGATCGGCTGTTGGCGACCCGGTTTGCCCGGGTGCTATTTCACCCGTTGACCACGTCGCTGGCGATGCTGGCCACGCCGTGGCTGCTCTATCTGACGCCCTGGTACACCGCGGCCCTGCAGAGCGAATGGATCGGCGCTCCAACCCGACTTTTGTTGGTAGCGATAGGTTTTAGCTATTTCTATGCCCGACTGCAGGCAGACCCCGTGCCCCGCAGATACTCCCAGTTGATCTCGTTGCTGATCTCCGTCGCCGAGACCCTCGGCGACGGAGTCCTGGGGCTGGTCATCTGGCAGGGCTCTTTGATCGCCACGGCGTATTACTCGGGGCTGCACCGAACCTGGGGGCCGGATCAGCGGCTGGATCAAACGATTGGGGCCGGCGTCTTGTGGATCCTCGGAGACGTGGTTGGGTTGCCGTTTGTGCTGCTGTTGATGCGCGCGTTATCCCATGACGAAAAGGCGCACGCGACGCAGGTCGATGCCGCGCTGGACACGGCGGAAGCGGCCGAGAGCGAAACCGCAGCGCCATCGGCATTGTGGTGGGAGAGCGACCCGCAACTGCGCGAGCGATTCCGCCGACACTAGGTCTCGAGGCCTCTAAGCCACGCGGGCCTATCAGCTCGTGCATCTCCTCTGCTGGGGAGTCTCGCGTGGATTTGTGCTCTACGGGCCGTAGCTCATCCACAGAGGCAGAACGTTGTTGAGGTACTTCATGAACTTGGACAGCCCCACCCGGTGCTCCGTGAGTCCCAACGGGTCGGTGTGGCATTCCGGGAACGCGATGCCGAACCCGAACAGGCCGGGAGCAATGATCCCGTTGGTCGGGTTGTGGTCGAGTCTCCCCCACTGCGGAGTGCCGGGAAGTTGTCGACGCTCGAACCCAACGGTGTAGACAACGTGGTCACATTGGACGATTCGGTCCTGGAATTCCGGACTGTGTATCGAAAGACGGTCGAGCCGCTCCGGGTACACGCCGTCGATGTTCTCCCGAGCCCAGCGCGCCGCCTGGCCCTTGAGACCGACATCGTCGAACAACGTCCAATCTCCAAGGTCGACCGCGTATCTGAGCGGACTGCGGTAGAAGTTGACCACCTTTTCGACGGGTTGGTTCAGAAGGTGAGGGAGCGCGATCATTGTTGAGTGAGATGACCCGAAGACGGCGACGGTGGCACCTTCCAACGACTGCTCGGCTAGCTTTTCGGGGTCAAGGGCGACGTCTACCGGAATCTCCACCAGATCCGGATACGCCAACTTTTTGGCAGTTGCGCCGATCGCGAGGATTACCTTCTCGGAGGTGATGTCACCTTGATCGGTCTGGACTGTCCACTGCCCGTCGTGCAAGTAGAGATCGGTCGCCATGGTGCGAAACTCCCTCACTCGCTGGCGAAGATGCTCTGAGATCCACACCAGGGGATCGGCAACTAAGTCCAGTAGACATGTTTGGCCGGGATCGACGTCTGTCAGCTTGAATGGCGGTGCCTCGTGGAATCGAAAGGACGGTGATGCGTTCAGATAATCCAGGAAAAGCGAAGCGACGGTGTTGCTTGGGACGGCTCGCCACTTGTCGCCCAGATCACCTGCCCTGAAGTTCGGGTCGACCCAGGCGATCTTCTCTGGTGCGATGCCATGGTCGAGGAGCCTGCCCACCGCGGCAATTCCCGCGGGTCCGGCGCCGATCACCGTCCACCTGTATTGAGTCATTGTCGTTTCCTTACCTTCTCGGTGACGCGGGTACCGGGTGGCTCCCGCAGTTCGAGTGGTCACGTCCACAATGATTCGCCGCGCGCACGACCGCGAGTAGGGGCGTCTGCTTTGTGTACCCACAAACTGGTCTTGTGGCTTTGAAGTCGCGGCGCCGAAGTGTTTGACGTGATGGGGATTATCCGGAGATCCCCGGGTCCGGGGGTTCTTATGAAACTCTTGCGTTCGCTCGATAGCGGTCGCGAAGGTGGGACGGCGGCCTTCGCCGATCAGCCAGAGTGCCCGATGAGCGCGGCGTCTAGCGGACGCGGTCCGTCGGCAACGGCGTCGGGGCCAGCGTTGGGGTTGTCCACGATGGCGAGGTGCACCGGTGCCAAGCTTGCGGTTGACAGCGGTTATGTGCTGCGGCGCATACATGGTGCAAGCGCCAGAATCAGGGCTCAGAAAATGCTATTTATCTGCGATAATCCTGGCGCTGGATACCGGGATTGAACCCGTAGCAGTTGGGCCTTCCTGCCATCTTCTGACCAGCGCGGCAACGCCTGCCCGCGATACCCCGTCACGTCAAGCAATTAACCCCGGGGACGTAGGAATTTAAGCAACCCGAGAGTAGGTTGAGCTTGCGCTGGCTCCGTTAACGACGTTGTAGGGGAGGCTCACGTGGACTTGGGCGATTTGGTTGACCGTTTTGTGGGGTTCGTTCGGGCCGGCTACCCGCAGGGCGTCCCTGAAACCGATTACATACCTCTGCTGGCGCTTCTCCAGCGACGGCTGTCGGACGACGAGGTAGCGGAGGTGGCCACACACCTGGCGAGTAGCGGCGATTTGGACATCGACGTCGCCGACGTCGGCGCGGCGATCACGCGAATCACTGACGAACTTCCGTCGGAGGATGATCTCGACCGCGTTCGGCGTCGGCTTGAGGCGATTGGCTGGCCCGTTGCCCCGTCCGGGTAGAAGGCTCCAGGCGTTCCCGGCGGCAGTACCTAAGCATTCCGGGGACAAGTAGACCCTGGGGCATTCCGGTCACGTCGTCGCCGAAGCGGCTGTCACACGCCCTTCGCGTCGCGCGCCGAAATCCGTTGCACCGCAAAATGTGCATACAGGTCACCAATCGCCAGCACGCCAGGGACCACCCACGGGCGAGCGCCTAGTGCGGGTCGCGAACGCACCCCATTTAGAGGGGAGAATTTGGTCCAATGGGAAGTTAGTTGTCGGAAGTAAATGCTCTACGATAGTTTCGTGAGCGCAATCAATCCAGTCGCGCGGCGGCGGCTCACGTGAGCCGCTTCGTTCTCCCGGCGCCCCAGTTCGTGGACGCCAGCAGGTACGTCATCGCAGCAGACCCGAGGGATTATTGGCGCGCGCTGCAGACCGGGGGTGTGTTTGTCGATCCAGGCGGTTACTACCTCGTGACCCGCCGCGAAGATGTGGCCGCCGCGCTGCGCGATTACGCCACATTCGCCTCGGCCAGGAAGCCGCTCACCCCGTCAGGCAGGAAATCGCTACCGATCCCAGTTCCGATCGCATATGATCCGCCGGAGCACTCGCGCTTCCGTCGAATTCTGCAGCCCTACTTCAGCTCTCGCGCGGCGGATGAGCTTGTGCCCGTATTGCGGGAGCAGGCGTCAGCGCTCATCAACGCCGTCGCGCCCAATGGTGGGTGTGAGGCGATCAGTGACATCGCCGATCCGTTCCCGTTCGGGGTGTTGATGAGCCTATGCGGGCTTCCGTCGGACGACCGGGACAAGCTGGCCGCGTTGGCGGACGTCAACTGGGACATGACCGGTTCGCAACCAGGATCAGAACTATTCACCTACCTCGCCGCGGCGATTACAAGCGATGAGCGGCCGGCCCTTGCGGCGCGGCTGCTCACCGACGACGACCCCCTCACCGAAGAAGAAGTGATCGGGTTTTATGCCCTTCTTTGTTTAGCCCAGGATGGCATCCAGGCAGCCATCGGGTCGGCGCTACTTCGGTTGGCCCGCAACCCCCAGCTTTGTTCCTTGCTTCGCGACGACCCTGATCAGTTCGGGGCGTTCGTTGAGGAACTCGTGAGACTTGAGACGCCGCTTCCGTTTATCGGACGTTTCACCACGAAAACGGTGACCATCGCCGGCGTCACGATACCGGCGGGCTCTGTGGTGCGCCTATGCCTGGCATCGGCCAATCTTGACGAGAGCGAAAGGCCATCGGTGACCGTGGCTGACGGAAAGATCCGCGCAAGGCCACACTGGGGCTTCGGGGGCGGCGTCCATCGATGCCTGGGTGCTGCGCTGGCCCGCATGGAACTCACCGTGATCGTGGCCGAATGGTTGCGCGTCGTACCGGATTTCGAACTAGAACCTGACTTCGCTCCACGTTTCACCTTCACGCAAGGCGGCGCGATCAAGCCGGGCAGTCTGCCGCTGCGATGGGGGCAAACACGACCTTGAGCTGGTTGTGCAGGGATCCGCACTCCGTTTTGAATGCATGCCAGTACAAAGCAATCACGGGCAATAGGCGGCAAGATTTCCTAGCTGGATGCGTACGGAGCATCGGCTCGGAGGAGGCGGTCCATCGGACGGCGTGATGGTAAGACTTGTCGGCCGAATTCGATAGCGGGTCCCGTCTGTCGGATTTGTTACGTCGAAGCCTCCCGAGGAGCGCACGACGTCTGCGAGTTCGATGCTCGCGCCATCACTGAGGCGGACGCCGCGATAGTAGAGACTGTGTGGTGCGGATCATGACAGCTGGCTGATTTCCCGAATCGCAGCGCGCACTGGGGTAAGCGGTCCAGCCGAGGTCATCGGTTCCCGGCAGGCTGGTGATGCTTAGCTGCGCAGTTGTGGTTGCCGCCCTCGGTGTCGGCGTCGGGGTGGTCGGCATCCACGCTGGGAGTGGCGCGGCCCACGATGTCGGAGGGTTCGTCACTGGCCGAGTTGCCGTGGCGTCATGGTGCATCCGCAGCATCGCCCAGCCGGCGAAGCCGATCGCCACCGAGACCACACCGGTTTACGCCAAGAGCACCGCGGCGCGGCCCCACATCCGACCCCACGACTGGCGCAACGGTTCAGTCTCGGGCTCCTCTTTCGACCAAGCGTGGGCGGCGTCGGCGTCGGTGGGCGGCGGGAACAGATCCGTCTCGTCGTTCAGGCCTATGCCAGCGGAAGTGCGGGCGCTGTCGGCGCTGTTGTCGTCGGATTTCACGCCCTGTCTTCTTCGTCGGTAATTTTGCATCGGCATTGTGCGGCTAGGGGGTGACAGGCGGGGCGTTATCGGCAAGATCAGCCGGGATGGATCGGGCTGTCCCCAAGGAGAGTGGGGGCGGCCCGATCAACCACTCAGACGCGGACTAGGGCGATCTGGTTTCCCGTGGTCGCAGGTTCAGATGTCTCGGTGAACGTCGAAACAAGACAGGTAGTGGACTACTCGTGTCAGTTGCACTGTTTCGCGGCAGCATCAAACGGGAGCCCGTGGCCCCGACTCCAAGGGGTCATTCAAACTGCACGCTCTGAAGGAAAAGAAATCATGGGACTCACGGGAACAAACATCCTTCCCGGCTTGTCGGTAACTGTCGTCGGCGACGCGGAGGGTATCCGGTTCTCAATGACTAACACCACCGACGAAAACATAATTGTCGACCTGACTGTGACGGGACCTAACTTTCCGAAAGACCAGGAGAATACGGCGTACCAGATCTATGTCCCGCCTGCACGTCGAAGAAATCCGAGTGCATCGGCGTACAACGTCTATGTCCGGCCTAACTCATTCCCCGACAACCCCAGGCCTGTATTTTACTGGTGGGAACTGCCCCCAGGCGTGTACAACGCATCTGTTCAACCACATCGCGGGCCTAGTTCCGAGGTGGGGACCGGCCTTGTGGTTACTGCGCCAATACGGTCGGTTTCCGGTGGAAACGTGGCATTTCGCATTGGGCACCACGTCGTAGCGCCGGACCACCTCGCGAGTTAAGCAGTGCCAAGCCGCTAGCCGGAGTAATACTCCGACTCAGCGATCACCGGTTCGACCGTCGGAGGCTCGCCGCGCCCTAGCCTCCGCCGCGCCGAGAAAATCGCGCCACGGGCTGCCTGCGTCGGCGCAAAGCGGGCAAAGCCAATCGGTGGCTCGATGTCGTCGTAGATCGCCTCCATGCCGCCGCCTATGAAGTAGGCCTCGTGCCAAAAGCCGTTTCCGCCAGCGTCTTTGAAGAATTGCTGCCACCAAAGCTTGTGCGGTTCAGACCTGGTCCACCGTTCCAGGCTGTCAAGGTCGCGCCAGTACTGGCGCATACCGAAGTGCGGCGGTATCAGCGACCAGGTGATGTCCTCGTGCAACAAGAGACCATCTGGCTGCTGCTTCCAAGACTTCTCAATTTGCGATCCTGCCGACGATGCCGCGAACGCCGGTGGGCCGGTGACCTAACGTCATAGCGGTGAACAGCCACCAGGACTACGACACCATTCGCGCTGAGGACATCAAGAAGGGCGACACCATCGAGTTCCCTTGCAACCACCCGGACGTGCAGTGGCACGTCGAAGAGGGCAGGGCATCGAAGCCCCCTTGCAACCAGCCGGGCGTGCTGTGGTACGTCGAGGAGCTGGTGGGCTCTATGCTCGGCAGCCCGTTGGGCGATCTTTACACATTCACCGTGAAAGAGGTCGGAGCGGGAGCTGAAGTCGGCGTCAAAATCAGGGGTCATGTGCCCGTCCGCCGCGATCAGCGAAACCGATGAACCAAGCCGTTGTGCTAGTTGTGTCGCCAGTGGCGGCCGAGATGGCAGGGTTGGCGCAGGCTGAATTGCGACCGGGTTTAGCTGAGATCGCGTTGGCGTTGGCGCACAACGTCTTGGACAACCCGCGGACGGTTTCGAGCCACGCGGCGGTCGCGGGGAAGCTGGCCGACATTGTGGACAGGCTGCATCGGGGGGGTGCGGAAGCGCACCGGCGATCTTCGCTTACCGATGGAAACGACTGGCTAAAACAACACTTCAAAGCCGATGTGTGAGTCGTGTATGAACCGCAAAGCAAAGCTACCCAGGCATCTCGCAGGTGTTCTAATGTGACGCCCCATTGGGGGATTCGTCGAGGCATCGAGGAGGCCCCGTAATGACAGCGGTCGATGACATCACCAGCCTTCGCCAGCGGCGCGAGGAAATCGTCAATCAGCACGCCGAGGCGGAAAACCGGCACGACGTCGAGGCGACAATCGCGACCTTCCACCATCCACGTTACGAGTTCAACGGCGCCCCGAGCGACGGTACCGAGGCCGTTCGAGAGTTGCTGCAAGGCTTGATGCACGGCCTTCCCGATCTGCACATCGATCTTGTCAAGCTGCGCCATGCCGACGACGCCGTAATCATCGAAGGGCTTATCAGAGGAACCCAGGATGGCGAATGGGCCGGTATCCCAGCCACCGGACGCCGCATCGAGGTTCCGGTTGCCGCAATTTTCGAGTTCGACGAGGACCGACTCCTATGCGAGAAGGTCTATATGGACATTGCGACTGTGCTGACTCAAATTGGAGTGCTACCCGGCACTGGCTAAGCAAGGGCAGGCGAACAGGTTCAAGACGTGTTGGGTGCGTTTGGAGGCGCGGATATTTCACGTATCTTCCACGCCGGTTGCACAGCGACCCTAGATATAGCCTCTGACCTGCGGTTATGTTGGTGCGCGATACTGGGATTGAACCAGTGACCTCTTCCGTGTCAGGGAAGCGCTCTCCCGCTGAGCTAATCGCGCTCGGAGCTCGACTATGGAGGTGGAGACGGGAATCGAACCCGTGTGCACGGCTTTGCAGGCCGTTGCCTCACCACTCGGCCACTCCACCGCAAGGATTGATGCCACTTGCACCTTCGAGCGGACGACGGGATTCGAACCCGCGACCCTCACCTTGGCAAGGTGATGCGCTACCAACTGCGCTACGTCCGCGCGCAACGGACGAGATCGTCGCCCGGTGCGAAGCACGACGATAGTCCACGTGACCCGGCACACACAAATCCCTTGGTACCGTGCGTGTCGAGGCTAACACTCGCCCACGTCACAGCATGCGGCGCGTTCTGCGGACCGCTGTTCGTGCTAGTGTTCGACGTCGTTCGCCCTCTCGGCGCCGGTCCCGTGGCTCAGTGGAAGAGCGTCCGCTTCACACGCGGAAGGTCGCTGGTTCGATCCCAGCCGGGACCACCAGCATCAGCGCAGTTAGTGGGCTCAGATGCATCACTCGACACAACCCGTGGGCCGGCCTTCGGCCCTTTCATGCGGCCAATATGCGGCCAAGTCGCGGATTGGCCGCACGGCGGAAGATCGCTCGCCACGTCGCGCCGAAGAACCTTCCTCAGGCGGCTTTTCAAACGAGCGCCTGTCCAGGCGACGACTGCTCTGGGTTGCGCGCCAACCACATCGCAACAGCCGAGAACACGGTCGTGCGGCCGTTGCCCAACTTTGGCCAAATCGAGGTTTCGGCGCTGTCGGTCGCTGACTCGCCGGGCCAGAGTCGTCGTCGGCGAGACTTTCCTCCGCTAGAAGTCGCTGAGAGAGTCGAGCGCCACGGCGATGTTGTCCAGCTCGTCGTCAAAGAGGTCGGCCTAAGTGTGCGCGGTGACGGTAATGGGGGCGTGGCCCATAGCTTTCTGCAGCAGACGAAGGTCCGCACCGGCCCGCCGCGACAACCAGGCGTAGGTATGTCG
>Ga0210395_10003751_pt1 | contig 11663 bp, 22 predicted proteins | sample IncBWH4OmetaG_FD_150861 | JGI IMG/M metagenome (GOLD analysis project Ga0210395, IMG submission 150861) | Forest soil microbial communities from Barre Woods Harvard Forest LTER site, Petersham, Massachusetts, United States - Inc-BW-H-4-O ...
GACAAAGCAGCAAGAGCAACGTGCACTTTTGAAACTTATTGACTCCTCAATATGGAGACCTCGCCTACCGGAAACGCAGCGGCAGTACTTGGCAACGCAAATCAAGTGACCGGTCGAGATGCCTAACCAAGCGCTCCAGGCGGCGCCCCGGCATTCGCTTCGCATGCCGGGGTGCCCTCGCTCGAAGACCTCGCTCGGCGCGCCTGACCGCGAACGTTAGACGTGCCATGACAGGATGGACTCCGCCCGCGGTGCCCTACGAGATACATACCGGCCGTGAGCTGGAGTTCATGCTCACCCGCGGCAAGCCTCTCGCGCATTTCAGTGAGATTTATCCCCCAGAACCGGACGAGTCGATCATTCCGCAGCGTGCGTTCGCCCCTCACGTTGCGAATGGGACGTTTGAAACGTGCGCCTTTGTTCGGCTTCACACAGGGCCGCCGCCGGAGCGCGCTCCGCAAATGCGCGGCGCACTCCATATCTTCTATGCACTTCCAAGGGAGACGTGGCGAATTGACGCCTTCATCGCGCTGTTGAACGCCACCGAACGTGACGGCTGGAGCGAGGATTTTGAGCGCCGCGAAGGCACATTGCTCGGATACACCTCGGCGGAGAATGACGCTCACATCGAGCACATGGTGCGCGCTCCCGATGCTTTGCGCTTTCCCTGGCTGCGACGCCTTCTAGAGCAACGACAGAGCACGATTGGCACGTCTAACCAGCGCTTGGAGCGGCCGTGATGTTAAGTTTGCGGCGCGCCACGAGCGCGCTGCGCTATCGTGCGCTCATGTCGCGCACTATGCGTATGCGGGCGGCCGCTCAAGCTTTTCGTTAGGCGCCGTGACCGTACGCTCAACAGTCGCTCTTTTTGCCGCACCGGCTGGTGCGACGAGTGTTTTATTCTTTTCAGACCTTGCGAGTGGAAGACTCCGTGGCTTCCCCGTCGTAACTGTCCTCGGTTTCGGTGTGATTGCTTACTCGGTTGCGACAGGTATTACGGCCACCCTCGGCATGTCTGTTTTTTCCCTATTGAGACGCTTCAATCTCGTCCGATGGTGGTCAGCCCTGGCATCGGGAGCCGGGATTGGCTTTCTTGTCGACCTGGCGTTTGGAGCCACTCTTCGCGATGGCGTCGGTATAGCCATTACGTCAGGCGCAGGCGCACTCTCGGCGCTTATCTTTTGGCTCGTCGTGCGGCCGGTCACGGCGCCTAACCAACGCTTGGAGCGGCCGTGAGAGCTAAGCAGGCGCGCTGTGCGCGGCGGGATCATTTTGCGCGCACAGCGCGTGGATGCGGTTAGACCCCGGCCGCTAAAGCTTATCGTTAGGTGCCTCATGCGCTTTACCTTGACGCAACGTGTCTTGATCTGTCTCGCTTTCGGACTCTTAGCGTCTTGTGGCGTGTTGAGCTTCGATCACTCGGCTAAGGTTTCAAAGGCGCTGCTGTACGACGCAAACGGAAAGCCGGATGACGCAGCCTTCACGGCGGCTATGAACGCACGCTTTCCGCCCGGCGCTAAATCCACAGATGTTCAGGGGTTCATCGTATCAATCGGGGGAAGCTGCTCGCAGAACACCCCAACTCAAATGTATTGCCATGTCTCATCAAAGCGTGCTAACCGAGGCACCTAACCAGCCCTTGGAGCGGCCCGTGAGAGCCAATGAGGCGCGCTGTGCGCGCCGGGGTCATTTTGCGCGCACAGCGCGCAGTACTCGCATGTCCGCGGCCGCTCAAACTTTTCGTTAGGCCCCAGGAGGACACCTCATGAGACGCACGTGGACGATCATTGGCGTTGGCGATGTGCCTTGCAGCTTCAAGTGGTACCAATCGCTACTTGGCCTGCCGGAGACGACTCCTGCCCATGAGTACTGGGGTCAAATCCTCGACTCGGACGGAACGGTCTTGCTCTGCCTTCATGAGTGGGGTGCCCATGAGCATCCCTCCTTGATGAGCCCCGATCACGCACAGCCTGGCAACGGCCTCCTCTTGTTTATCCGCGTCGATGATTTCGCCATGGCGCTGCCAAGGGCACGCGCTCTCGTCGCTCGACTCGAGGAGGAGCCCCACGTGAACCAGAACACTGGCACGCCGGAGTTCTCACTCCGAGATCCGGACGGGTATTACGTCACGATCAGTGCGCTCTCTGCGGCCTAACAATCGTTGGAGGGGTCCGTGAACGGTCGGTGGTTACGCGCCGAGGGCGCGGGAAGACGTGTGCTCCCCGCGGCACTTGACGGGCGCCTCTGGGCGCCCCTCAACTTCACCGTTAGGTATTCCGAGGAGCGACGCTCATGCGTCGATTAGCAATTACAACGTGCCTGGTTTTTGCGCTCCTCTCGGGATGTCCGGCTGCGCCTGTCCTCGCAGGTCCAGAGACCTCGCAGCCGCGGACGGTCAGCCGCGCAACGGACGCCACGAAGACACTCACTGTGAAAGACGGCATGGTCTTTTACGACAGAGTAATTAGTCCATCGCGCGGCATCAGATTTCCGGCCGGAATCTACCTTCTAGAGGCAGAGGATGCATCGTATTGGTACCTCCGTTCCCCATCGCCGTTAGAAGTCCGCGAATTCAAGTCAGGCAAGGTTGCGAGTTCTCGGACGGCTCTCGGGGGCATCATGCTCGGCAAGTCCTTTTTCAAGACCATAGGGCTGCCTGCTGCCGGTTATCTCGACGCAGAGGCTGATGGGAAAGTGGCGCTATGGAGTCTGGGCGGCGAATTCATTCGTCTAGAGGGCAGCGCGTGGTCGAAATCGTTCTGACGTCGCTGACCATACGGGTTGATCGCGGGATGCCTAGCAAACGTTGGAGGGGACCGTGATGCGTGGTCTGTTTGGCGCCGCGGGCACCTGGGGACAGTGTGCGCCCGCGGCGCTCATCCGGCGTGGTCGTGCGGCCCCTCAACTTCACCGTTAGGCCTCAGGCGATCATCACCAGTTCATTAGCTTCATCGCACTAAGGAGCGCTCATGTCTCGGCAGATAATCTTCACAGCCAAAGCTGCTAAACCACCCGCCACCTACAGCCAAGCAGTCAGGGCCGCCGGGTTAATCTTTGTGTCAGGTACGGCTCCGCATGATCCACAGACCGGGGCATTGGTCGGGGCGACCATTCAGGAGCAGACGCGCCAATGCTTAAAAAATATCGCGGCCATTTTGGAATCTGCTGGTAGCTCGCTCGATAAGGTTGCAAGCGTCACGGTCGTGTTAGCGGACGAGCAAGATTTTCAGGGCATGAATGAGGAGTACTTGAAGTGGTTTCCTTCCAATGCGCCGGCGCGGCAGGGCGCCAAGTTGCCAGTAAAGATACCTGGTCTGAAGGTGTCGATTGCGGCGATTGCTGAGGCCTAACAATCATTGGAGGGGTCCGTGAACGGTCTGTGGTTACGCGCCGCGGGCGCTGGGAGACAGTGTGCGCCCGGTGCGCTTATCGGGCGCTTCTGGGCGGCCCGTCAACTTCACCGTTGGAAGTCGCGATGGAATACAGCTTCACACCTTGGGTTGCCGCTCGAGCAAGACGCTTGAGGCTCTATCGTTTACTGGTGAATTCATTCTGGTTTCTAATTCCGGTAATCCTCGTCCTAAATCTCCTTAGATTGTTATTTCCGGCCGCGAGCCCCGTGCTGTGGGCTGCACTATGGATTCCATTCGGGACTGCAATATATATCTTAGCCATCCCGTGGCTGGTTACGGGTGTTGGCTTTAGTTGGGGCATGATCAAATGTCCCGCTTGTGACCGTCGCTTTACTCGAGGATTTTCGCCGTGGATTCCGAAGACGTGCCAGAACTGTGGATTCAATATCTACACACTGGATCGAGGCGCGACTTCTAACTAGCGCTTGGAGCGGCCATGAGTGCTAAGGAGGCGCGCTGTGCGCGCCGGGAATATTGTGCGCGCACAGCGCGCGATCCGAACGAGCGGACGGCCGCTCAAGCTTATCGTTAGGCGTTTGCTATCACTTGAGACGGTAGCGTGAATTCCGGGGTGTGGTTTTTCTTCGGGTCCCTGGCAACGATTGCGGTAGCCGCCGTACTCTGTGGCAAGAACCGCGCACATGGAACATATCTATCGTGCGTCGCAATCCTTACGGCTGTTGGCATGGTGCTGGTATTTTCCTCTCTACCACCGCATTACTCTCGATTGGAAGGGGCCCTAGTTACAGTGCTGATGTACGCGCCCTTGGGTGCCCTTTACGCCTTCGTGCCTGGGTATTTGGTTCGACGGGGCGCCACCCGCAAGGAGATACTGTTTACGACCTTCATGATCACGCTTGTTGGCTTCCCGATTTGGTTCGGGCATGGCCTCTACGTCTCTTGCTATGTTGGGCATGATTGCCTTTGACGTTATGCAAACGCCTAACAATCGTTGGAGGGGTCCGTGAATGGTGGGTGTTTACGCGCCGCTGGCCGCGGGTGGCTATCTGATCGCTTGGTTCTTACATCCGCAACAGCTCTTGCGCGTCGGCCAGCTGGCGGCGCTGGGGGTCATCCTGGTTGTTCTACCGTTCACAGTTTGCTATGCCCTGGGGGGGTGACCTATGTGCGTGAGACACACGTGCATACAGACGACACCGGTGTTGCGCTCTAACCAACCACTCCAGGCGACGCCCCGGCATTCGCTTCGCATGCCGGGGTTCCCTCGCTCGAAGAACTCGCTCGGCGCGCCTGAGCGCCGAGGTTAGACGTTCGATGACACTTAGCATCTCACGCATCTTGTCTCTCGTCGTAGTCGCAGCGGCATACTTACGTGCGTGGTCCATCCCGTCTGGCTTATGGATCGTGAGCCTAGTTTCCGCCCCTATGCTGGCTCTGATTTGGTTCCCTAAACAGATCGATGAACTTACCTTCGGCGCTTGGTACCGGGGGTACCAGATCAACTCCCACACGCCCGCCGTCCTTATCTCTACGATGGGATGGGTCTTCCTACTTCTATTTGCTTCAGCCCTATTCCTCGGACGCTTCGCCGGGAAGTTATCAAATTGAGTGTGGGCGAACGTCTAACCAGCGCTTGGAGCGGCCGTGAGAGCTAAGGAGGCGCGCTGCGCGCGCCCGGGCTATCGTGCGCGCACAGCGTAACCGTCGTTCTTGCCGCTTTTTCGATACGGCGTCACGAACTTCGCTGGCATCAGTTTCACCGTATGCCGAAAAACCACTGAAGGGCCGCGCCCCACTCGTGCGCTCCCGAGCCGGCTTCCACGCCGATCAGGCACGGCGGCAGCTGCGCGACCAGCTCGCTAAGCTTCGTCCGCGACAGGCTGCACCGCAGCACCACCTCGCCGTCTTAATCAACGCCATGCACCGAGAAGGTGCTCTTTGCCAAGTCGATTCCAAGCGTAGAAACTAGGTCCATGGGACTTCCCCTTTCTGAAGGATCGATGTCGCAACTCAATCCCGACACCTCGGTGTCTTCTCGGGACGGGGAAGTCCCTTACATTCGTTAGGCAGCACGTGGACGCCATTCCGGACCGTTCTCAGCTCCTCCTGTCTCTTCAGCGGGCATTGCTCGGAGCGGTGCACTCGCAGCTCCGCCAGGCATCGATTGAGCTAGACCCTGGTTCTCAGCTCGTTCACGTCAGGTTTGAGTATGACGGCGCGCCTGATCCTGCGGTTAAGGAAAGTTGTTCCGGCGCCGCCACCGAGGTCATCGCAGACTTTCCAGCACCTTGGGAACTTGATGTGCAGCATCGCGTGGTACCGTATCCGGGTCGATTGATAGGCCTCAAGTATGTCGCATACCGGCGAGCGGAACGATGACGTGCTGCCTAACCAGCGCTTGGAGCGGCCGTAATAGTGATCAGGGTGCGCCGCGAGCGCGAGACGATTGTGCGCTCGCGTCGCTGGGCAAGCGGCCACTCATGCTATTCGTCAGAGCGCGACGCAGAGCGCTGTCATGACCGCCGCGGAAAACAAGGCAGCGCTAAAAGCAGCTTTTGAAGAACTCTCGAAGGGTAACGGCGCTCCGTTCGCGGCATTGTGGGCGACCGATTTCACCTGGACCATCATGGGCAACACGTCCTGGTCCAGGAGCTATCGTGGTAGGGAGTCGGTAGGTAAAGATCTCATGAGGCCGCTATTCACAAGGTTTGCGACTCGCTATACCAACACGGCGACGCGCTTCATAGCAGAAGAGGACTATGTTGTCGTTGAGTGTCGCGGCAACGTCATCACGAAGTCTGGCCAACCCTATAACAACAGCTACTGCTATGTATGCCGCATGCAGAATGGCCTTCTGAAAGAACTCACCGAATACCTGGACACTGAACTGGTCACTAAGGCACTTGGTGAAAAACTTGATGAGCCGCCGCGCTGTAACAAAAGCTTGGAGCGGCCTTGAGACATCTGTCTGGACGCGTGAGGAGCGCGCTTCGCCATTCTGCGCTCGCGGCGCGTAATCAGCCCCCGTGCGTGGCCGCCCAGGCTCATCGTTAGACCCTTCAAGATGTTTAAGACGTTTTCGCACAGGCAACTCAGCAGAGGTAACGCCATGAAAGTCGCTGTAGCCATATGCGCAATCACCCTCTGGGCAGGCATCGCCCCGGCTGCGACCCCGACCGCGACCGCTGAGGTGGCTTCGGCTGAGTCCGCAGCCCGAGCCTGGCTGGGTCTCGTTGATGCGGGGAACTACGCCAAAAGCTGGAGCAGCGCCTCTTCCGTGTTTCGTCAGAAGGTTTCCGAATCGCAGTGGGAAAGCGCAGCAGCAAGCGCTCGCGCTTCCTTCGGCGCTTTTAAATCTCGAACGTTGCAGTCGGCCACTCCGAGAAGTGCTCTGCCCGGAGCGCCAGACGGACAATACGTCGTCATTCAGTTCGCCTCTTCGTTTGAACACAAGGCAAGCGCCATTGAAACCGTGACTCCCATGATGGACACAGATGGCAACTGGCACGTTTCCGGCTATTACATTAAGTAGCAGGGTCTAACCAGCGCCTGGGTATGACAGCCTCTCAAGCGTTTCGTTAGCAGGCAGCATGCGACACACACCGACTCACGTCCCCCCGGTCGCATGGGCCTTGCTCGCGCTGAGCGTGTGCACCGGATCGCGCGTTTGTTTTGGAGGAGACACCATGGACCGGGCTTGCCCAGAGTCTGGTGTCAGAATCTGCTTGGACAGACATGGAAAGGTCACGGTTAACGGTAAGGCCGTGAGCCTTGAAAGCTTGGGTGGGACCCTTGCTGCAATTCAGCCGCGACCTACCGTCGTTTGCTATGCGCGCGACGCCCCGCAACTCGAACCTCCGGCTCAGGCAAGCGCTGTGATGGCCACCATGATTTCAATGCGCCTTCCGATTGGGATCTTCACGGACAACACATTCAAGACGCCGATACGGTGAAAATGAAGTGCGGCCTGCTGACCGAAACTTAGAGCGGGTCGTGACGGCCAAAGTGGCGCGCTGTGCGGAGCGGGGTCATTTTGCGCGCCGAGCGCGCTATGCGACGATGCCGCAGCCGCTCAGGCTTTTCGTTCGGCTGCACATGACCAAATGGCGGTACGCGGTAGCTTTCCCGTTTCTCATGTCGCTCAGCGGCTGCATCGAGATAACGACGTACGTCTCGCCCTCTGCGTCGGGCACGGTAATTGACGCCGCCTCTCACAAGCCCATTCAGGGAGCTACCATTTCGGTGGACGACCATCCAGGTTTATTTGCGCAAACGAACTCCGACGGACAGTTCCTTTTGGTGCCCGCTACGCGCAAGACACGTATCTTCGCGCTCGCTCCTTACGAGTCACTTCCGCCTGGCGGGACCGTAGTGGTTTCCGCCGACGGCTATGCTTCGAGGGAAATAGTGGTGAAAGGCAGAGCGAACTCGCTGCTCGTCTCTTTGGACAGGGTTCGCTAGTGCGGCCGAACCAACGCTTGGAGCGGGCCGTGACGCCCGGGCTGACGGGCGCCGCTGGCGAATGATGGTGCGCTCGCGGCACTTCGTCCGGCGGCGGCGGGCGGCCGTTCAAGCTCATCGTTAGGAGGCACAGGTGTGGTTGCACGTACTAACTGATCCGCTGCGTGGAAAGACTTCCCTTGGCAGAGTTATTTGGATATATGGCTTTGGCGCGTCAATTGTTTATAGCGTGCTGGGCTTGATCTTTGTGCCGGAAACGCCACTGGGTATCGGGGTCTACGTTCTGGCCGGGCTGGCACTTGGCATCGTTCAATCCGTCATGCTTTGGAAGTGCGCCTATAACTCCCGATTCCCGGCGACGGGCAAGCTAATTCGCGTCGTGGCAGTGGCTGGACTGCTCACGGTTCCATTAGTGCTGTATGTCCTATTCAACCATCCGGAGGCGTTGGTGCCTCCCTAACTAACTCCTGGGCAGCCGGGATCTATGCGACTACCTGAGCCGATGTTTGTGGTGATTAATCCGCTGATGCGGATGCTGCTGCGCTCTCCGATTCATTTCTTCTGGAGCAAGAGCCTGATGCTCATTACCTTCACTGGGAGAAAAAGCGGACGTCGTTACACGACACCTGTGCGGTACATTCGGGTCAACGGCGTTGTCCGTTGCTTCACATCGGCGGAAAACCTGTGGTGGCGTAATTTGCGGGGTGGCGCACTGGTTTCATTGCGAATTGAGGGAAAGGAAGCCCCGTACAGGGCACTGGCGATTGACACTGATCGCCCGAAGATCCGCGAAGCGCTCAAGCAATACCTGACGCTATTCCCGCAAGATGCCTCGTACCACGAGATCAGACTGAATCGAGACGGATCTCTGGTGGCTGAGGATCTGGATCGCGCCAGCCAGCACGCCGTCGTGGTCGAGGCGCGGCCGGCGACTCAGGCTTAGAGGTGCCCCGTACACCTCACAAAGCGCTCCCAGCGACGCCCGGCGTGCACTGCGTATGTCGCCGGGATGGTTGTGCGCCGCGAGGGCGCTTCGCCATTTTGCGCTCGCGTGGCGCTGGACACGTCTGCCTCCTGCCACTCAAGCTCTTTGTCAGGGCGCTCGGATAAGCACCACCCCCGATGTCTCACGTTCGCGAGTATCAGGCCTCGGACTGGCCAGTGATCTGGCCCATGCTGCGCGCTACGTTCCTTGCGGGTGACACGTATACGTTCTCGCCTCAGAGTACTGAGGAGGAGATCCATAAAGTTTGGATCGAGGTGCCAGCAAAGACCTTCGTAGCTTGCGACTCGGAGGGACAAATTCTCGGTACGTACTTCATAAAGCCCAATCAGCCTGGCCTGGGTGCTCACGTATGCAACTGCGGCTACGTCGTGGCGGCGCCCGCTCAGGGCCAGGGGATCGCCTCGCTGATGTGCGAGCACTCGCAGGCCGAGGCCATTGCCCTGGGCTTCAGGGCGATGCAGTTCAATTTTGTTGTTTCCACCAACGGGCGCGCGATTCGCCTTTGGGAGCGACTGGGATTCGCAGTTGTGGGTCGGCTGCCGGGGGCTTTTCACCACCAACAGCTGGGGTACATCGACGCATTCATCATGTTCAAGGACCTCGCACCCCAACCAACCCCTGGGGTTAGCGCAATGCCAAAACAATCCCTCAGCCTCACCTCCGTTCTGGTGCGCGAGTATGACGAAGCGATTGACTTTTATGTAAAGGTTCTTGGCTTCACTCTTATCGAAGATACGCCCATACCCCAACAAGATAAGCGCTGGGTCGTTGTGGCTCCTCCGGGTGCGGGGGAGTCACGGCTCCTGCTGGCGCGCGCCGTGGGCCCAGAGCAAGAGTCGCGGGTCGGAAACCAGACCGGGGGCCGCGTTTTCTTATTCCTGCACACGGATGATTTTTGGCGCGACTACAATTCCTACGCCGCAAGGGGCGTCATCTTCGCTCGGCCGCCCTCAGAAGAGCCATACGGTACCGTTGCAGTGTTTCGCGATCTCTATGGCAACCTCTGGGACCTCGTGCAGCGCAAGGAGGCATCCTCTGGTGCCATCCCTAACCAGCGCTTGCAACGGCCGTGATACGGCACGCTTGATTGCGAGGCGAGCACGAGGAAGAGTCGTGCGCTTGCTACTGGCAGGCGGCATCAGACACTCTCAAGGCAGCGTTGGTTTCGGCCGCGCACGCTTTTCGCCAGCGAATGCCTACCTTCGTAGCGTTGCTGCGCGGCGTTAACGTCGGCAAGAGTAAGCGTGTCCCCATGGGCGAGCTGCGCGCTCTGCTTTCGGGCATGGGCTATACGGGTGTGGCTACGCTGCTCAACAGCGGCAACGCCGTCTTCCGCGCCCGGGGAGGCACGCCCGCAAAGCACGCGGCAGACATTGCTGCTGCGATCTCGACTCAACTCAAGGTTGAGGTCCCTGTCATCGTCAAGTCGGCAAGCGAATTGGCGGCCATCATCGCGGAGAATCCGCTCGAGGCGCAAGCGGACAAGCATGCGCGCTTTCTCGTTGCATTTGTTCAAGACACCAAGGCGCTGTCGGGTCTTGCCGCCATCGAGTCTCTCGTAAAACCTCCCGAGCAGTTCGCCAGGGGTAAGAGTGCGGCTTACCTGTTCTGCGCCGCTGGCATACTCGAGAGTAAGGCTGCGGTAGCTCTCCTCGGCCAGTCGGGCACGTCGGTCACCACGAGAAACTGGGCCACGGTTCTGAAGCTACAGGCGCTGGCAAAGGAAGCAGGCGCCTGATAATCATGTCATTGGAGCGGACCGGGCTCGGACTCCCCTAACAGCGATGTCCGCATGATGGCCCGACCCCTGAGACTACGGTGAAGGCAGACCTATGGACACTGATCTTGATGCACTGTCTCGCGAGCAACTGGTCCTCGAAGTCCTGAAGCTTCGCCGGGCTATTCGCGCGCACCGCGACTCGAGCGGTCATGATTTGTGCTGGTACCACCCGGGCCTCTGGTCGCTGCTGCCGGAAAAGATAGCTCCGGCGGTGGCCGTTCCTGCGTGGCCTCAGTTCATGCGCGGCTGCATCCGGTATCGCCAGTCTCTGGAGGAACAAGCTCCCGATGCGCCACGAATTGATGCGGAATTCAAGGCGTAGCCGTGCGCTTGACTGGAGTACGAAATAACCGGTGGCCACGGCAGCGCCGCGCTGCGTGCGTTTTGAGGACGCTGCCCGATCCGACCGTCACACCTCAATGACACGCCTGACAGCCCTCCTCGTGGTCACGATTCTCTCGGTGCTCGCCCTGCTGCACGTGTACTGGGCGCTGGGGCCGCAGGGTACTTCCGCTGCGACGATTCCGGAAATCAACGGCCGCCCGGCCTTCAGGCCCTCGCGCCTGGCCACCCTCGGGGTCGCGATCGCACTCCTGACCGGGGCAGCCCTGGTCGCGATCGCCGGCCGCCTCTGGGTCGACCCGCTGGCTCCACCCCTTGTGCGGCTGCTGACATTCGCCCTGGGAGCGGTCTTTGTCGCGCGCGCCATCGGTGACTTTCGTCTGGTCGGGTTCTTCAAGCAGGCACGCTTTTCGCGCTTTGCGCTCCTCGACACGTGGGTCTATGCCCCGCTGTGTTTGCTGCTGGGTCTGGCGGTGCTGTTCGTTGCCTATCGCGACGTCTGATCACCGACGGGGTGCAACCGGTTGAGGCATACTCGTCCGCAGCGGGCAGCGATCGCGTGAGCCCGACCCTAGGTCAACGTGACATCAGACTATCCCAACGATCCTGACGGAGACTCGCTGCGACAGGTCGCGGGCAGCGGCAGTGATATGGCTGTGCCCATGGTCATCGACTTTTCGGTCGCAGCACCGGATGAGGC
>Ga0210395_10003753_pt1 | contig 11661 bp, 10 predicted proteins | sample IncBWH4OmetaG_FD_150861 | JGI IMG/M metagenome (GOLD analysis project Ga0210395, IMG submission 150861) | Forest soil microbial communities from Barre Woods Harvard Forest LTER site, Petersham, Massachusetts, United States - Inc-BW-H-4-O ...
GCGCCGTGCCCACCGTGGTCAAATCCGGGCCGAGGCGCCCTCCCTTGCCTTCCACCATATGACACGAGGAGCAGTTGGCGTCACCATAAAAGAGCTCTTGGCCGTGGGCAGCATTGCCGATCGGCTTCGTCGGCGCCTGAACCTGAACGCTTCGCAGATACGCAATGATCTGCCAAATCTCATCGTCGGTCATGCCAACGCCTTGACCGTTGGTTCCGTTGGCGGGCATCACCGTGCCGGGGATTCCCTGGCTGATGTTCTGGAACATATCGGCGTCGGAGTCTCCGTGACGCTTGCGAGCACGGGTGAGATCGGGGCCACGGCCTCCGCCGCGTGCGCCGAGGCCATGGCAGAAAGCGCAGTTTATGCGGAATTCAAATTCACCTGCCTTCGCGGCTTTAGGGTCAGCTGATAGTGGATTGTGGGTTTCTTCGGCACGAGCTGTGCAAGTCAAGGACGCCGCCAGTGCGAGCACTCCCAGCATGACAAACTGAATCGCGGTTAGCGTGCGAGCGCCGATCACGGATTCTCCCTGAACCGACGAACTCGGCGTTACCATTCTTGAGTTTCCGAGGTCACGAGATTGCGCGAATGATAGCACGGGGGCGTTGGCTCGGATTTCCCACAATGGGAGAGAGTTTACTGTTTAGTATCGGGTACCCCCCCCCCTCCCCCCTTTCCATGCAAAATCTAGAAAACAAGGGACTTAAAATATGACTATGTGCTAGATCTTTGAGTTTTAAGGAGTTACACGCAAAATCTAGACAACATGGGAGTTACGGGCGAACCAATTCCACTTTGGGACCGAGTTTCAGATGTTCGGGCGCGGTTGGGTTCAATTGTCAAAGAGCGGCGATTATCTCGCAGAAAACCTTATCAGGTTCAGGTTATCTTAGTTGAAAGATGCGGTCAAGGCTAAAAACCGGCACCCACCGGTCACTGCGGATGCCTAAGGAACACTAAACGAGACTACGGCGCAGGTGCCGGCCGCAGCAGTTCCATATCAATTGTTATGGACACATCGTCGCCAACCGCGGCACCCGCACCATTCACTCCGAAGTCTTTGCGGTTGACCGTGGTCGTGGCCGAGGCTCCCATGTGAAGGTTGCCTTTCGGGTCTTTGATTGGCTCGGTGGGGCCATCGACGTCGAGGACGACTTCCTTGGTCACGCCGTGAATCGTAAGATCTCCCACGACTTTCATTTTTCCGCTTCCCGCGGTTTCGACACGTTTGGATTTGAATGTGAGCGTGGGGTACTTGGCAACATCAAAGAAACTTGGGCCGCGCAAATCGCTGTCCCGTTTCTCAACCCGCGTGTCCACGGAATTGGCATCGATGGTCGCATCTATCGTGGTCTTCGCCGGGTCGGAAGGGTCATATTGAACCGAGCCGCTGACTTTGGTGAATGAGCCGCGAACCGTCGAAATTCCCAGGTGGCGTACGGAAAACTGGGCTGCAGTATGGTTGGGATCAATATTCCAGGTTTGCAAGTTTGAAGTTTGCACCTGGGCAGCAGCGGGAAGGGTCAGAATCAAGGACATGACAACAATGAAAACAAAAAAACGCATGTGCGATTATCTCCTTAGAATTAGATGTGGCGTGTAGATCGCAGACTCTTTCTCAGTCGCTTACCGTTCCAGGTTGAACGAGCCCTTCAGTTTGATATCACGCGACGAAGATCCAACCAGAACATCGAACTGGCCAGGCTCTGCTACCCAGTTCTTCTTCGCGGTGCTGTAGAACCCCATTGCGCCGCGGTCAAGCGTGAAATGGATATCTTTTGTCTCTCCCGGGGCCAGATCAACTCGGCGAAAGCCTTTCAGCTCTTGCGTAGGGCGATCCACGCTGGAGTGTCCGTCATGCACGTAGAGCTCTACCACTTCCGCTCCTGAGCGTGACCCGCCATTGTGAACCCGGAGGCTCACTTCCACAGGCTTGCCGGGCCCTACGTGGTCCGGCGAAACCTTCAGATCGCTGTAATCGAACTTGGTGTAGGAAAGACCATATCCGAAGGGAAAAAGAGGCTCTACCTTGTGCTTGTCGAAATATCTGTAGCCTACATAAATCCCTTCCGCATATTCAACCTGGAGGTTCTCGCCGGGATAGTGTCCGTAAGCCGGAGAATCTTTCCACGCTTTCACAAAAGAGACGGGCAGTTTTCCTGAAGGATTTGCATCGCCAAACAAGACATCCGCGATTGCATTTCCGCCTTCTTGCCCGCCATACCACAAATCCAGAATGGCGGGAACCTGCGCGATCCACCTGCTCATAACGACCGGACCGCCGGCGTTGATCACGACGACAGTATTCTTGTTGACCTTGGCCACGGCCTCGATGAGATCGTCCTGCCCGGCGGGAAGATCGAGGGATTTGATATCAAAATCCTCGGACTCAAGTTTCGCCGATCTGCCTACAACGATGACGGCAGCATCCGCTTTCGCCGCGGCGCTCACGGCTTCATTTCTGAGTTGCTCTCGGGCCTCCGGAGTGTCTTTGCCTGGATCCTCGCCTTCCATGGAGACGCCCAAAGCATAACTCACCTGCATGCGCTCGCCGGCTCGATCCTGAATACCCTTGAGCGGAGTTATGGAATATTTGGGAGTGACCAGTGAACTGCCGCCCCCGCCTGTTCTGGCCACTGCAGCACTCGGCCCTATGACAACGACTGAGTGAGTCTTCGCCGGATCGAGCGGGAGTACATCGTTTATGTTCTTGAGGAGGACGATACTCTCGGTGGAGGCTTTCCGCGCCAAGGCCCGTTGCTCTGGGGTATCGATTTCGCCGGTTGCGGTGTGCGGCTTGTCGAATTGCCCGCTGACAAACATCACGCGCAACATCCGGCCTACGTTGTCATCAATCGTCGCGGTGGATATTTTGCCGGACGATATTTCCGGAAGCACCTTCTCAGGGACCAGCCAGCCAGCACCGTTACCGGACGCCTGCGTTTTCGGCTTGGCCAGCCACGCTTTCATGGGTTCACCGCCGGGCATCTCCAGATCCATGCCGGCATTCACCGTACCGGCTGTGCTGTAGGTGCTGCCCCAGTCGGAGACTACGAATCCCTTGAAGGCCCACCCTTTTTGGAGAACGTTTTTGAGTAAGGCAGCGTTCTCGGCACAATACACTCCGTTGAGCTTGTTATAGGCCGACATCACAGACCAGACGCCAGCTTCCTGAACCGCAGCTTTAAATGCGGGGAAATAAATTTCTTGCAATGCCCGCTCGTCGACTTCGGCATTGATCCGATGCCGTTCGAACTCCTGATTATTTGCGGCAAAGTGTTTGACAGTTGCGATGACGCCCTCGCCCTGAACTCCCTCGATGTAAGCCACCGCCATGCGGGCAGCGAGATAGGGATCCTCGCCGTATCCCTCGAAGTTTCTCCCCCAGAGAGGAGTGCGGTTAATGTTCACGGTTGGCCCCAGAATCATGTCGCGTCCTAAAGCTTTCACTTCCTGGCCGATCGCTTGCCCCTCAGCCTGCGACAATTCCGTATCCCACGTAGCGGCCATTGCAATTCCCGCGGGGAATGCGGTTGTAGTGACTTGTTTCTCGGCCACCTCCGCACCGGTTTCAGAGGAAGGCCCGGCCCATGATCGTATGCCGAGCGGGCCGTCGGCCATTTTGATCGAGGGAATGCCGAGCCGTTGATTGGGGACGCTCTGCATCCAATCGGCTCCACTCAACATGGCAACCTTTTCCTGTAGCGTCATGCGGCCCAGCAAATCTTGAACGCGCTGCTCAACCGGCAGAGTGGGATTCTTGTAGGACGGAACGTCGGAACTGCTGGGCTTCTGGGCAAGGCACACGATCGCCGCGAAGAGAATCGACAGCAGACAAGGGAGACGCCTCATGGTCATAACCTTCTCAGATGGTCTTAAATTCACGGGTAAAGTTTATCGTACATGCCAAGCATTCGCTGCTGGTGTTGAATTTAGGCGACAGGCAGACCCCGACATGAACTCCGTTGGCGTGATGGAAAGCAACCCTCAGGTGAGCTTTCGCAACCAAACTGACGGCGTCGCACAGGTTGTCTTAAGGATGTTCGATCGCGATTAAACTAACGGAGCATTGATGAAACAAGCGGATAGCCGTAAGGAAGCGCGCAGGTCGCGACCTCATAGTGGACAGCGCAGGCAAAATTCAGGTAAAACAAAAACGGCCAAGATCAGTCCGCAAGACGTTTTAGGAACGAACCCCACCCCGGAAAACAGCTCGTCGCGGAACCTGGATCAAGAACAATCAACGCGGGAAACGTACGAAAAGCATCGTGGTTCCGAGTGGAATTGGGACGCGCGGGGTTTATTACCTTGAGCTTTTTGTCGTGAGTGGTTCCATGACAATCACGACACACATTTTTCATGGAGAAGAAAAGCAGGATGGCAGGCGTGAAAAAGTAAAGATGCAGGGATTTTCAAGGTTGTGTCCTGCTGGAAAAGTCGCCTCACCTCCGCGCAACCCGCAGCAGCAAAGCAGCACCGGGCAAGCGAAGGATGGTAGGCAAGAGGAAACGCAATGCGTATTGTAAAGTCCATTCGTACGTTGTTGTTCGCCGTTGTAGTGCTGGCAATGTCGGCGGCGTCATTTGCTCAAGTGGGGATAGGGATATCGGTGAATTTCGGCCCGCCTGCCCTTCCCGTGTACGAACAGCCTCCTTGTCCTGCTGAGGGCTATATCTGGACTCCTGGCTACTGGGCCTACGGCCCAGACGGTTATTACTGGGTGCCGGGCACGTGGGTGCTGGCGCCTCAGCCAGGATTCCTATGGACTCCGGGGTGGTGGGGATGGGGCGGCTCCGCGTTCATTTTCCACGTAGGGTACTGGGGTCCGCAGATCGGATTCTACGGCGGAATCAATTACGGATATGGCTACTTCGGGAACGGCTATGAAGGCGGGCGTTGGGACAACGGACGCTTCTTTTACAACCGCTCAGTGAACAATATCAATGTCACCAATATTCACAACGTTTACAACACCACCGTGATCAATAACACCACGGTGAACCGCGTCAGCTACAACGGCGGCAACGGTGGAATCACGGCGCGCCCTACGTCCGAACAAGAAGCGATTGAGAGAGAGAAACACGTTCCGCCTGTAGCTGCTCAGACTCAGCATGAGGAAGCTGCGCGCAACGACCCACAGCAGCGGGCTACAGTAAACCAGGGCAGGCCTCCGGTCGCAGCCACAGCGCGACCTGCAGAATTCAAGGGTGCCGGCGCCGTGCCTGCCAAAGAGGCAGGAGCGCCATACCATCCGCCAGCCGGTGCACAACATGGCAACGAGCAGGCTGGTCGGCCGGAGAACAATGTTCCGCGACCGGGGAATAACGAAGCGGCTGGTCGTCCGGAGAACAACGTTCCTCGACCGGGAGGAAACGAAGCGGCTGCCCATCCGGAGAACAACAATGTTCCTCGGCCGCCCGCCCCAACGCACGCCAAAGATATTCAGCCGCACGAACGTCCTCCTGCACCAAACACGGGAAACCCCAAAACGGACCAGAAATATCAACAACAGCAAGACAAGCTCTACGCGAAGCAGGAGCAGCAACACCAGAAACTCCAACAGCAGCAGGAGCAGGAGCACCAGAAGGCGGCCCAGCAGCAGGCTAACGAAGCCAGAAATCAGCAGATGGAACAAAAGCACGCGCAACAGACGCAGCACATGGAGGCACAACACACTCAGCAGCAACAGCATCTGCAGCAGAGGCAACAGCCACCGCAACAGCACAGTGAACCCAAGCCTGCAAAGTGAGTCCGCTCGCAAACGGAACGCTTAAAGGCAATCAATAAAGGCTGCGGCCGCGCCGGGTGTGATCCATCCCGCGCGGCCCGGCCACGCTTCATTTAATCCGCTCGCAACGATCAAGGTTCGATGGAACTCCACAAATGCCTCCACCGCCGAAGCGCAAGCGTGCATGCCTGCTATTCCCTATTTTTCTCGTGGTACGCTGTGGCCGCATGAGCAGGCTTTGCCTTAGACTCTCTATGCACAACGTTTCCCGGAGGTTTTTTTGGCCAGTGTTCGCAAGATCGCTCCCGCACTCAAGAAGCGTGCTGCGCAAATCAAATTGATCCTCATGGACGTGGACGGCACGATGACCGACGGCAGCGTCACGCTGCTCTCGCAAACCGACGGCACCGCCCTCGAAATCAAAACCTTTGATGCACACGACGGCCAGGGGCTCACGCTGGCGCACACCGCCGGCTTGCGAACCGGCTGTATTACGGGTCGCGAAAGTGCTGCGCTACTCCGCCGGGCGAATGAAATGAAAATGGAATTTGTTTACATGAAACAGCCGTTGAAGATGCCGGCGTATGAAGAAATCCTTCACAAGGCGGGGGTCCTCGATTCGGCTGTTGCTTACATCGGCGATGACCTTCCGGATATTCCGTTGATGCGCCGAGCGGGCCTTGCGGTTGCCGTGGGCAATGCCGTCCCCGAGGTCAAAGACGCTGCGCACTATACGACGAAAGCGCTGGCTGGACACGGTGCAATCCGCGAAGCAATTGAACTCGTTCTTAAATCCAAAGGCATCTGGGAAGCGATGATCGACAAGGCGCGTGCCTGAGACGTTAATTCTTCTTTGACGCTGGATCATTCGCCGGATCGAAGTACCGCGTATCGGTTGGACCGTAGCCAGAGATTTGCACAATCACGGGAGAATCGTCAGTCCGGGCAAAGTGATTGACGCCGCCCGGTTCCGAATAAACGCTTCCCGGGGGCAGCGTCTTTAGCGACTTCTCATCGAATGCCGTGCCATAACCGAAGTGCCAATCGCCAGAGATGACAGCCGCCATGCGGTCGTCGCGATGGGAGTGGGCCTGGATCGTGGTGTGGGCCGGTATAAGAAGCAGAATCGTATAAAAGCCTACTTTTGACGGGTCGCCGAACAACACTTTCGAACGAACTCCCGGCACAGCCGAACTGCCCGTCGGGTTATCGTTGAACACGCTCGCTGAGACCTCCTGCGGCGTCATGCGCATTTGAGGAAGGTTAGATGGGTTCGAAGCAAACGCGGTGCACAAGCACAGCGAGAAGATCACTACGTTCTTAAGCATCGCAACATTCCTTTCGATACGCTGTTGGTGTGCGTTGACGAATCGCTCGGCCTCGAGAATCTAAGACACCTCACAGGAACTTTATCAGCGCGTCGGTCGTTTCCCACGCTCTCGAGGTGTGCGCGCCAAAACAGCTTTTTTATTCTGCAGCCTTCGTCGCCAATGTTTCGACAACCGCGATGTTCTGCAGCAGTTCGGATGGAAAGCCGTGCCGCTCCTGCAAATAGACCGGGCTGTTATAACTGACCCAAACCTTTCCTTGAGCATCCTCAGAGACCAAAATCTTAAGCGGAAGGTCGATGGCGGTACTGGGTGCTGCCAGCATCAGGGGAGTGCCGGCTTTGGGGCTGCCGAAGATCAGCAACTTGGTGGGCGGCATTTTCAATCCCACCTTTTCCGCTTCTCCGCTGTGGTCGACGAGGGCAAAGAGCGCGACTCCTTTGGATTGCAGAATATTCTTGAGACGATCCACGGTTTGCTCGACTGTATGAGTGCTCGGCTTCACGACGATTCCCTTATCTGCTGCAGGTGCCATGGATACCTCCTCATGATTAGTTTTCGTGTTTTCGAGATTTAAATTCGCGGAACCGCGTACGGAAACCAGGTAGATCGCCATCGCCAACCCAACCAAGGCCAGAAACAAAGCGACTAAAACGGCCTGCATCGACGGACGCGAGGGCACAGGGTCTCCCCGATCCAACTGCCGGACCAATTGAAGGTGATGCCATGAGGAAAAGAGATTCACGACCACTCCCACTGCGATTAGCGCAGTGCCGAACCAGAGCGATAGCCCATAAGACTGGGCTGAAGGGGCATGCTCGACGACTTGGATCTGCTGCAGGAATAGACCGAATCGTGCTACGACAAAACCAAAGCCCATCAACGCTAAACCAGTGCGAATCCATGCGAGAAAGGTTCGCTCGGCAGCAAGATAATCGCTCAAGCTGGCTCGCTGCTTCATATCGCTTGGAGCATCCATTTTGCTTTCCTCTCGGGCGTCCTCATCAGAACCGGCGACATCGTCGCGGCTGGCTCTCATTGTTCCATGCGCCGCGCGGCCCGAAGGAGACCAACTCCGAGGCTTAGAACGGCGGCAGCGAGAAATAGTGCGCCGATGTAAGCGAGGTTCATCAAACCATTGGGCTCCGTCGCCGTTGGCGAGACGACGGAAAGAAAGAACGCGGCTGGGATCAGAATGGCGGCGATTGGTGCGCCGGTTCGCGCAATCCACTTCCAAAAGGGCGAAAGCACTGCCTCGTCAACATAACGAAGCATGACCAGTGAGAGCACGAGATAGACGCCGGCGTGCGCGTGCCCAGCTCGAAAGAGATCATGTCGTAACGGATTGTCGGTGTACCCGGGCGAATTTTTCGTCAAGAAGCTGAGAAGAGACAATCCGCCGAACATCACGGTGGGAAGAACAACCAGAAGGATGCCTGCAAGCATTCGCGATTCTCGTGACATGATGCTCTCCCTCAAAAATCTTTATACACTGATTTAGGGACGCCTAATTCCAGTCGTCTCTCGATCTTGCTGATGAATTGCCCGCCCATACCCTTCAATGCTTTCGTAAACAGATGACCAAGAATGCATCACGAGATGCAGTGTTTTTTCGCTTCCATGGAAGTCCTATGGATGCGTAACACCGTCGGGGTAGTCGGCGTGGGTCCAAGTCATATTTAATAGCCGCCCACTCTGAGGTTGTTGGATAATTGCATCAAACCCTGCTGAGCGTTTCCAGATGCACAGCATTTCGAGAGGTATTCCCATGAAACACATACTTTGGCTCAGTCTAATCATGTTATCGGCGAATTTGTTTGCTCAGAACACAATTCCAGCCGGCACCATCCTTCCCGTTGCTTTGAACTCTTCCCTGAATTCACGGAAAGTCAAATCTGGGCAAGTCATTACTGCACGAGTGATGCAGGATGTTCCGTTGCCGGGATCAACGATTCACGCGGGCGCTAAGGTTGTTGGCCGCGTGATCGATGTCAAGCCAGCAAATGGTGCCAGCGGCGCGCAAATATCCTTCCGGTTCGACACGCTCGTGGTTTCCAAGCGGCGGATTCCCATCACTACTAATTTGAGGGCCGCGGCATCGATGATGGCAGTGGAGGCAGCACAACTTCCGGAGAGTGGCCCCGATCGGGGAACGTCACAAAATGCCTGGACTACCGATCAGATCGGGGGCGAGGTTGTCTACCGCGGAGGTGGGCCGGTTGCTGATGGATTGTGGCCTGTTGGAGTACCGACTTACGGCGGCGTGCTGGTTCATGTGTCTGCCAAGCCTGGCACGCCGTGCCGGGGCGATATCGAAGGCAACGATCGGCTGCAAGCCCTGTGGGTGTTTTCCTCCGACGCCTGCGGAGTTTATGATTTCGCGGACCTGAAAATCGTCCATGCAGGCAGGAGTAATCCGGTGGGGGAGATCACGTTGGCGTCCAACAAGGGCGAGGTGAATGTCAGGGCCGGCAGCGGAATGCTATTGCGGGTCAATCAGACGCCGGAGCCATGACAGTAGTTCCTTACGACCCAGAGGTGGTTGTCATCTCGTCATGTCCACAACGGCGACTTTATTCACTCCGCTGCATGCCAGGTACAGCCGCCGGTCCGGAGTGGCAACCATGTTGCGGACCACACCACCGCCGGACGGGATATCTTCCCTGCTGAAGGTCTCGGATTTGGGATCGAACCTGACCAGCGTATTTGGCTTCACACCCGACTCGCTATACCAGACTTCGCCGTCGTTCGTGATTGCGATTCCGTACGGCTCTGACTCCGGCCCTCCGGGCGATGCCCATTCTTTGAGCAACTTTCCGGCTGCAGCATCGAAGTGCCCCAAATACCCACGCGCGAAGTCGGTATAGAAAACAGACCCGTCGGGCGCCAACGCAAGTCGGCGAGGGTGTGCGTTCGCAGCCGGCAGCGTGTATTCGTGGATCGTCATCGTGCGGGGATCGATCATTGCTAGCTTGTTTGTACCGAACTCGCAAAAGAATGGCATGTTGTTCTGCAAGATCACGATGCCGTACGGCACCGCATGTGGCGTAGGCACTTTCGTCAAAGTCATCTTGCCGGTTTTCGGATCAAGCCGCCCGATGTAATTCGTTTCTTCGTTGGTGAACCACAAAATGCCGTCGTGATCGAACACGGGCGTGTGGGGATCGATCTCGGCGCCGCCCGATGGGCGATACTCGGTAATTTCCCCCGTCTTTGGATCGAGCTTGCCAACGTAACCTCCGGAGATTGCGGTGAACCAGAGGTTACCGTCTTTATCCGCGACCAAGCCGTGCGGCCCGGACCGGGGCGTCTTCAGTGGGTATTCCTTAAACTCTCCAGTTTTGGGATCGAGCCGTCCGAGCTTGTTCGCTCCCTGGCCCGTGTACCAAAGCGAGCCGTCGGGCGCGAGTGCGGGGTCGTGCGGCCGTGATTTCGGCGTCGGGACCTCGTATTCCGTGATCTGCACGCTTAGCGTATTCACAGCCCCGAATGCGGCTATCGCGGCGACCAGCACAAACAAGCACAATTTGCGCAGAGACATGACTGCCTCCTTCAACCGAAAATTGTAGTCTTCCCTTCCGGGGCTTTCCATACCTGCGGCAACCTGTCTTTCAGCGCGGGACAGAAGGATTTCTGGAGAGCACGGATTTTAGACGCGTAGGGGAAAACGGCGTTCTTGGGCCCTGGAAAGCGAACGGTAAGAAGGTTCGACCACGATTCTGAGGCCGACACAGTTTTACGTCTGCCTCGGGGAACGATGAGATTGAGTAAGAAACCTACTTCGCCGTAACCAAGTTGTGTGTGATGGCGTGCACGGACAACGCTATCCGGTTCTGTACTCCTACTTTCCGCATCAGCTTGGCGACGTGAGCTTTCACAGTGCGTTCTTCGATGCCCAGCGCTGAACCGATCTCCTTATTGGAGCGGCCTGCCACCAGCATTTCCAGAACTTCTTTCTCGCGATCGGTAAAGGTAACACGGCCGGCTGGGAAGATACGTCCCGGGGACGATGACACTCGCTCGATGAACATGGAAAGCACCCGCCGGGGCGCCCATACCGAGCCTTCATTCACTACCCGGATGGCCTGCACGAATTCGGTTGGCGAGGCAGCCTCGTCCACATAGCCTTTAGCGCCTGAAGCAATGGCCTTCAGAATGGTCTCTTCATCGATGCCGGAACCTGTCACAATAATGCGCAGGTCCGGGCGCGTAGCTTTCATGGTGGCCATCAGGTCGAACAGGTTCTGGCCATTGCGATTGCCGAGCAGGATCAGATCGATACCCTGCAAGTTGCCAATATCGGGAAGCGAGGCAGAGATCAGTTCGAAATCCGACTCATTATCAAACAGGGCCCTAAATCCCACGAACCGCAGCGGATCGCTTTCCACCACGGCAATACGGATCGGCGCTTTCTTTACCGGTGCAGCTTTCGTGGCCATTGCAGATTTCATAGCTTTCCTACTCGGGTAGATGGGGCTAGCATAACTGCAATCGCTCCCGATGAAAAGCGCAGTAACGGTTTCGCAATTACGGCAGTAACATGGAAAATGTCAAGGAAAGAGGCTGAAAACTCATGAGATTACCCTTCCGATTACCCTCGCG
>Ga0210395_10003754_pt1 | contig 11660 bp, 8 predicted proteins | sample IncBWH4OmetaG_FD_150861 | JGI IMG/M metagenome (GOLD analysis project Ga0210395, IMG submission 150861) | Forest soil microbial communities from Barre Woods Harvard Forest LTER site, Petersham, Massachusetts, United States - Inc-BW-H-4-O ...
AGCAACGACAACCTCATCGGCGGGCTCAAGCGGATCGGCGGCCCGGTCGACGTGTCGGGCGGCTGGTTCGACGCGGGCGGCGGATACGAGAAGTTCGGCTACACGGCGAGCTACGCCGACGCGCTGCTGCTGATCATGGCGCGAGACGTCCGCGGGCCGAACTCGTCCGCCTTGCGCGCCGAAGCCGAGTTCGGGCTGAACTGGATGCAAGAGCTGTGGAACCCCGCGAAGAAAGTCATGTACATCCAGGTCGGGATCGGTAACGGCAACAACAGCATCGACGGCGACTACGACTTCTGGTTCCAGCCGCAGGCCGAGGACCGGCTCGGCGCCAAGCCAGGTGCCGCGGACTACTACGTGGAGTACCGGCCGGTGTTCGAGGCGGCGGCGCCGGGCAAGAAGGTCAGCCCGGAACTGGCCGGACGGTACGCCGCCGACTACGCGCTCGGCGCTCAGCTCGCCGTGAGCGGCGGCCGCGGATCCGGCCGGGCGAGCTCCGCCGACCGGGTGTCGGCGGAGCGACTGCTCGCGCTGGCCAGGTCGGTGTACGCGATGGCGCAGACGAGGAATGTCCGGTCCATCGTCACCGCGTTCCCCCACGACTACTACCCCGGCACCGAATGGAAGTCGGCCATGCTGTGGGGCGCGGCGGAGATCGCGCTGGCCGACGAGCGGGTCGGCGTGCCCCGGCCTGTGCTGCGGCACGACCTCGCGGTCGCGGCGAGCTGGGCCCGCGCGTACATCGCGCAGGGACACCCGGCGGGCGGTGACACGCTCAACCTTTACGACAACGGCGCGGTCGCCGAGGCCGAACTGCTCCGCGCGATGCGCGGCGCGCACGTTCAGCCGGTGATCGCCCCGCGGCTGCTGCTGGGCGACATGGCGGAGCAGCTTCGGGTGGGCGAGGCGTGGGCGCACGGCGATCCGTTCGGACTCGGCACCGATCTCGGGCCGTCCGATGCGGCGCCGCACGCGTTCGGGCTCTACGTGACCGACATGCTGTACCAGGAGAACGGCGGATCCTCGGCCTACGCCGCGTTCGCCCAGCAGCAGCTCGGCTACGCGCTCGGCGCGAACCCGTGGGGCGCCTCATTCGTGGTGGGCGCCGGGTCGGCGTACCCGCACTGCATGCAGAGCGAGATCGCCAACCTGTCCGGGTCGCTGACCGGAACAGGGAAAATCCAGGTCGGCGCTACCGTGGACGGGCCGAGCAGCCCGGACAACTTCGTCGGCCTCGGCACGGTGACCGGGATGCGGGCCTGCTCCTACGGGTCGTACGCGCAGTTCGACAACTCGGCCGCCGGGTACGAGGACAACGTGGTCTCGTGGCCGTCGGTGGAGCCGTCGCTGGACTATTCGGCGATCTCGCTGTTCGCGTTCTCGCTCGGGGCGTCCCCCCGGGGGCACCGGCTTGGCTGACGATCCGCTCGCCGCGGTGCTCGCGATCGACGGCGGGAACAGCAAGACCGACGTCGCTTTGGTGGCCGCCGACGGCACCGTGCTCGCGACGCTGCGCGGCCCGGGTGCCAACCACGAGGAACACGGCGTCGACATGGCGGTCCGCATCCTCGACCGGCTGGTCCAGGCGGTGGCGGAGGACGCGGGTGTCACGTCGGAGACCATCGCGCGGCACACCTCGGCGTGCCTGGCGGGCGCGGACCTGCCCGAGGAAGAAGCGCAGCTGACCGGCGAACTGCGGCGCCGCGGCTGGTCACCGACCGCGGTCGCGGTCAACGACACGTTCGCGGTGCTGCGGACGGGCCTGTCCGGCGCGTCACGCGCGTCCGGCGCGTCCGGCGCGTCCGGGGCGTCCGGGGCGTCCGGGGCGGCGAACGCCGGGGTCGCCGTCACCTGCGGGGCCGGCATCAACTGCGTCGCCGTCGCACCCGACGGGCGGATCTGGCGCTACCTCGCTCTCGGCACCCTCACCGGCGACTGGGGTGGCGGCCGGGGACTCAGCAAGCACGTGATGTGGCACGCCATCCGGGCCGAAGACGGCCGCGGCCCCGCCACCGCGCTCGCGCCGGCCGTGGCGGCGCACTTCGGCGTGCCGACAGTGACGGATGTCGCGATCGCGGTGCACAAGGGCAAGCTCGGCGATGACGACCTGCTGCGGCTGACGTCCGTGCTCTTCACGGTCGCCGCGGCGGGCGACCCGGTGGCGCGCGATCTCGTGGAGCGCCAGGCCGAGGAGATCTGCGTGATGGCGGTGACCGCGATGCGCCGACTCGGCCTGCCCGCCGCCGGAACCCCCGTCGTGCTCGGCGGCGGCCTGCTCGAAGCCAGGGACAAGCTGCTGACGACGGCCGTCGAAGAGCGGCTAGCGACCGCGGCCCCCGGTGTCCTGCCACGGGTCGTCGACATCCCGCCGATCGCTGGCGCCGCGCTGCTCGGGCTCGACTACCTGGGCGCGGACGCGGACGCGGCCCGCCGCCTGCGGCAGTGCTACCTCACACCCGGATCCCTCGGGGCAAGCACCTCTCCCGCGGGAGCGTGACGGCCGTAAGCTGACGCCGACGGATATTCCGGTCATCTCGAAGGGGAACTCGCGCATGTCGCAGCGACGCGTGTATTTCGGCGCCAGCCTCGGTCAGTGGAACGGGGCGGAGATGGCCAACGTGGCGGGTGTGCTTGACCTGGTGACCGCCGCGGAAGCTGGCGGTCTTGACCTGTTCACCATCGCCGACCACCTCTACTTCGGCGACAAGCTGGACGCCTACTCGGTCGTCGGGTTCGGGCTCGGCCGGACCACGAACATCTCTGGGATGGTGACGGTCACCAACCTGCCCACGAGACCGGCACCGCTAGTGGCGAGGACGATCACGTCGCTGTCCGCGCTGTCCGGCGGCCGCGTCGTGCTCGGGATCGGCGCCGGGGCGATCTGGGACATGATCATCAAGCTCGGCGTGCAGAAACTCACCCCCGGCGCGGCGGTGCGCGCGATGGAGGAGGCGATCGCGCTGATCAGGGCGCTGTCGGGCGGCGGCGAGCCAGTGTCCTTCGACGGCGCGTTCTACCAGGTCTACGGCCTGGACCCGGCGCCCATCCCAGTGCCGCCGATCTGGACCGGCTCGGTGGGACCAAGGTCGCTCGCGGTCACCGGGCGCGCCGCCGACGGCTGGGTGCCTTCGATGGGATCGGACTGGCTGAGCGCGCTCTACCGGCGGTCCCGGCCGGTGATCGACGAGGCGGCGGCCGAGGCCGGCCGGGACCCTTCGGCGGTCATCGACGTCTTCAACTTCGGCGGCCGGATCACCGCCGAGCCTCTGGCGCAGACCCGCGGCGAGGACGGGCGCTGGATCGGCGGCTCTGTCAGCCAGTGGATCGAGGCGATGACCTCCGCGGTCATCGAGCACAACGCGTCCGGTTTCATCTTCCGCAGCACCGACGACACCCCGGCGCCGGTGGCGGTGTCCCGGTACGCACGGGAGATCGTGCCAGCGGTCCGGGAGGCCATCGCAACGGCATGACCCGGTCGCCGCGACCGCTCCCTGCGGCGGGTGGCGCACAGCGCCACCTGTCGCATCCCCCCCTCCGTTCCGGTCACGGCGACCGAGCCCATACCCGCGCCTGCCGCGGTCCCCTCACTGACCCGTCAGGCGCGAGGCACGGACGACGGCATATAGCCAGGGCCGCCGCGCTCGCCGCGAAAAGCACCGCTGGCGCAATTTCAAAAGCGCCCGGGTGCTTATCTGGGCCAGGCTAAACTTTGCAGCCACAGGAGCGCATCATCCGGATTATGTAGCCGCATATGCAATCGCATCCCCCGCGCGGTTACGCGAATATCCCCAACCTAGGCGGCGGCCATCGGGATAGACCTGCCCCAGGAGGCGAACAGCTTCGTCGGTCGCGAGCGCGAGCTCGACGAGCTGCGCAAGCTCGTGCACGCGACACGCATGCTGACGCTGAGCGGCCCCGGGGGAATCGGCAAGACACGGCTGGCGCTGCGGACGCTCGCCGCGATGGCCGGCGACTTTCCCGACGGGACGTGCTTCGTCGAGCTGGCCGACGTGAGCAACCCGGACCTGGTGGTCACGCGCGTGGCGGGCGGGGTCGGGGTCGCGGAAGAGCAGGGCCGTCCGCTGCTCGACACGCTCGCCGACGCGCTGCGGCCGCGCCGCCTGCTGCTCGCCCTCGACAACTGCGAGCACATGCTCGATGCCTGCGCACGGCTCTGCCAGCGGCTGCTCGCCAGCTCGCCTGACCTGCGGCTGATCACCACCAGCCGCGAACCGCTGCGTGTCGCCGGCGAGACCGTCTGGCCGGCGCCGCCGCTGACGCTCATACCGGCGGGCGCCGCACCGGCGGGTGCGGACAGCGCACTCCCCCGCTCCGAGGCAACCCAGCTTTTCTCCGAACGAGCTGTCGCGGCTGCCCCAGGTTTCGCTCTCGACGCGGACAACGCGGTCGTCGTGGCGCAGTTGTGCTCCGCGCTCGACGGGATACCGCTGGCGATAGAACTGGCCGCCGCGCGTGTCCCCGTGCTGTCCGTCGAGCAGATCCTGGCCCGGATGACCGACAGGTTCGCGCTGCTGACGACCGGCGACCGGACCGCGCCGCCGCGGCAGCGGACGCTGCGGGCCGCGATCGACTGGAGCCACGACCTGCTCACCGAACCGGAGCAGGTGCTGCTGCGGCGGCTGTCCGTGTTCGCCGGATGGTCGCTCGACATGGCCGAGCGGGTATGCGCGGACGAGCTAGTCCCGTCAGCGGACCTGCTGGACTCACTCGCCGGGCTCGTGGATAAGTCGCTCGTCGTGCGCGAACCGGAGATGCTCGGTCAGGCGCGGTACCGGCTGCTCGACACGATCCGCCAGTACGCGGCGGGCAAGCTAGCGGCGGCCGGCGAGACCGCGACCTTCAAGCTCCGCCTCCGCGGCTATTTGCTCACGCTCGCCGAGGGCAACTTCGCGGTAGGGATGGCGCTGGTCCCCGGTTCGTGGCAGGAGCGGGTCGACACGATCCGCGCGTACGACATCGAGTCCGGCAACCTCTGGCAGGTGCTTGGTGACTGCCTGTTGGACGGGGATCTGGCGACCGGACTGCGGCTCAGCACCGCGACCCGCCCGGCCATGCTGATACGCGGTGAGTTCGCCCTGGGCTGCGAGTGGGTGGACGCCTTTCTCGCCGCGCCAGGGGCGTCCGCGGTGCCGCCGGTGATCCGTGGCGCGGCGCTGATCGGGCGGGCGCAGCTGATCCTGTCCTCCGATCCGGCCGGCGCCGAGTCGCCCGCGCGCGCCGGACTCGACCTGTGCCGCGAGGCAGGCGATCAGTTCTGGACGTCGGCCGGGCTCAACCTGCTCAGCGAGATCGCCGTGCACACCGGCCGGCCCGACGAGGCTGAGGCGCTCGGCCAGCAAGCGATCTCGATCGCCGAGGCCGCCGACGACGGCTGGAACCAGGGCTGGGCGCTCGGCATCCAGGCCGCGGTCGCCGGACTGCGCGGCAAGATGCGGGCGGCGGCCGAACTCGCGAACGCCTCGATCAGCGTCATGCGCGCCATCGACCACCGGTGGGGCCTGGCCCGAGCACAACTCGGGCTCGGTGACCTCGCCCGGATGCGCGGTGACCACGCCGACGCGCGCAACCGGTACACCGAGGCGGTCGCGTACCTGCGCGAGGTCGGCGCCCGACCGGAAATGGCGCGCTCCCTGAACGGACTCGGCCGGGTCGCGATCGAACTCGGCGCCACCGAATTGGCCAGGGAGCACCTCACCGAGAGCTTGCGGATCAGCCGGGCGTGCGGCACCCGCATCGGGGTAGCGCGCGGCCTGGAGTCGTTCGCCGCGCTCGCGGTCCACGAGGAAGAGCCCGAGCGGGCGGTGCTGCTCACGGCGGCGGCGGCCGCGCTGCGCGAGGCGGCCGGCCTGCCGCCGCTGCAGGGGGCGCGAGCCGAACGATACATCGTCCCGGCCCGCCGCCTCGGCGACGACGTGGTCCCCCGGCTGTGGGCACGTGGCCGCGCGATGTCCGCGGAGGACGCGATCACCCTGGCGCTTGAGCCGTCAGCGCCGGCGCCTCGGGTCGCCGCGGCCGCTGCCGCGGCAACCCCGCCGCCGAGTTCGCTCACAGCCCGGGAGAAGGAGGTCGCCGCGCTGATAGCGGGCGGCCGCAGCAACAAGGCCATCGCCGACGAACTGGTCATCAGTCCCGCCACCGTCGCCAGGCACGTGGCCAACATCATGACGAAGCTGGGCTTTCACTCCCGCGTCCAGATAGCCGCCTGGACCACCGACCCGGGTTAGCGCTGGGCGCGTGCCTCGTCGACGGTCAGTTCCGCGGCCGGGTCGGCTTCCAGCCGTTCGTCGGGGATCGGCTTGCCGCTGAGCACCGAACGGCCGTACGTGCCGGACTCCAGGCGCGCCAGCGCCCGGTCGATCGCCGCGAGCCGGTCACGCAGGTCCCCCGCGACCTCCTCGTCCTCGTCCACCTCGGTCAGCAGTTCGCCCGCGTCCTCGAAGTCGCCGGGGATGTCTTCGACCGACTCGCGTTCTGTCCCCTCCGCCCTCTCGGTCTCCTGCAACAGCTCAGCCACCTCAGCGCGTTCCGCGCGCAATTGGGCTCGCGCCCGACTCTCGTCCATGTTCGCCCTCTGTTTCCCGTCAGCCGTCTACCTGTAAAGGTGATGTCTATCAGGCGCCAGCACTTGAGGTGACCATCGAGGTCGCCGAAGGCGGCTCCCAGGCGCCGTCAACGGCCCGCACCCCGTCCGCGCGTGCTCCCGCCGGCGGCTCCCGGGCACCGTCGACGGCCCGCACCCCGTCCGCGCGTGCTCCCGCCAGTCACATCATCCTCTGGTGTTCACTTCGCATACCTTCTGACATTTTGCCGGGTAAATATATGACGATATATCCGGCATGTTCTGGTCACGGAGTGAGTTAAGTCAGCGCAGCGCGCTCCCGGAGGCGGTCAAGCTTTCGGCACATTCGGAACCCTGCATGGCTAATCGAGGCCGCGGGTAAAGCCGTCGGGGAGGATCACGTCCGACGGGGACAGGTCGTGCGCGGATGGATGGCCGAGGGAAAGGAGCGCCGAGTCGATGCCGCCGCGCAGCACGTCGAAGACGTTGCTGACGCCGACCGGGCCGTTCGCGGCCAGGCCCCACAAGCAGGCGCGGCCGATCAGCACCGCGCGGGCGCCGAGCGCGAGCGCCTTCACCACGTCGCCGCCGCGCCGGACGCCGCCGTCGAGCAGGACCTCGGCCTGGCCGCCGACCGCCTTCGCGACCGCGGGCAGCGCCCTTATCGACGCGGGTGTGCCGTCAAGGTTGTTGCCGCCGTGGTTGGACACCGAGATCGCGGTCGCGCCCGCGTCGACGGCGCGCCGGGCGTCGTCGGCGCGCATCACGCCCTTCACCATGAAGGCCGCACCCCACTGCTCCCGCAACCAGGCGACATCGGCCCAGGTCGCAGGCTTGACTGTCGTCCAGTCCCGGTAGGCGGCGAAGAAGGCGGGGGCGGGGTGCCCCGGGCGGGCCATGTTGGGCACGGTGAGGTCGGGCAGGCCGCCATGGCGCAGCCAGTCGAGCAGGTAGCCGGGCCTGGCCAGGCCCTGCGGCGCGTACCTGAGCATGGCCCGCAGGTCCATCCGCTCCGGTATGGCCGGGCTGCCCCAGTCCCGGCCGCCAGGGAACGACCAGTCCAGCGTGAGAATGAGCGCCACCGCACCGTTCTTCCGCGCGTTCTCAACCCGCTCGAGCAGCGTGTCGCGGTCCGCGGACCAGTGCACCTGGAAGAACAACTTCGGGTTGATCCGTGCCACCTCCGCCACGGGCTTACTCGCGAATTCGCTCAGCCCCATCGCGGTACCCGCGTCCCTGGTGCCCTGGGCCACGGCGACCTCGCCGAGCGGGTGGATGGCCTGCGCGCCGACGGGCGAGGCGATCACCGGCAGGTCAAGCGGTACGCCGAGCACGGTCGTCCGCAGGTCGCGGCGACCAGGCAGGTCCGCCACCCGCGGCGGGGCGAACCTCATCTCGCGGAACGCCGCGAGGTTGTCCGCGCGGGTCACGCCCGCCTCGGCGCCGGCTTCCAGAGCGAGGAAGACGGCCTTAGGCACCCTGCGCCTGGCCCGGCGGCGCGCCTCGGCCACGGTCTCGAACCAGTCCCGCGTGCTCGCCACGGAAACGCCGCCCGCCGCTAACGAGCCGTCCAGTGCCCGACGAGCGCCGGGCCGACCTGGTCCAGGCACGCGTCGAACGCGGCAAGCATCTCCTCGACGCTGCCGCACCCCTCGGCCCGCCACTCCTTGTTGGCCGCGGCGACCAGGCCTCCGAACACCACCGCGGCGATGCGCGGCCGCAGGTCGGTGACGGGGTCGACGCCCTCGCGGTCGGCGAGCAGGCGGATGATCTCGTCATCGCGGTCGTGCAGATAGCGCAGGTGCGCGGCCAGCAGCGTCGGCGTGCTCTCGACCAGCTTGATGATCAGCAGGTAGACCGACTCCTCGCCTAGGTGGGCGTCGTCGGCGGTGACCGCGCGCAGCGAGACGCGGAACGCGTTCCCGAGCGCGATGAGCGGCTCCTCACCCGGCGGCCTGGCGGCGAGCTCCTTGATCAGGACGTCAGAGAAGTCCCTGACGAAGGACACGGCGAGGTCTTCCTTGCTGGCGAAGTACCGGAAGAACGTGCGCTCGGAGACATCGACGGCGTCGGTGATCTCGCGGACCGCCGTGTGCTCGTAACCCTTGGCGTCGAACAGCCTCAGCGCGGCATGTACCAGGGCGTCGCGGGTCTGGCGCTTCTTGCGCTCGCGGCGGGGCGACTCGGGCGCCGACGCCACGGATGGCATGGACGCCACGGACACCTGTTGCATACATGCATGGTACCTCTACGTCACATACTGTCAAATGACATCACTTGCAAAGTGTCATTGACTGCCGTACCTTTGCGGCCCGACAAGCTCGAGGAACTGACCTCACGGGAGCTCGACGTGCCGCGGCTCGTCGCTCGCGCGCAGATCGCCGGTGAACTCGTCGTCGAAGAGCTTCGTGGTCCCCGATGACCGGCTCTAGCCCGGTACGCGTCACTAGGACCGCCTGCGCGCGGGCCACCAGACGCGCTCTCCGATGGTGAGCAGGCTGGCCGGGACCAGCACCGTGCGGACGACCAGGGTGTCGAGCAGCACGCCGAGCGCCACCGCGATGCCCACCTCGGTAATGTTCACCTGCGGGATCTGGGTCAGCGCGGCGAAGGTACCGGCGAGCACAATGCCCGCGGCGGTGATCACGCCGCCGGTGACGCCCAGCCCGCGCAGGGTGCCTTCCGTGATGCCGAGCCGCCGGGATTCCTCGCGGATCCGCGCGGACAGGAAGATGTTGTAGTCGACGCCGAGCGCGACAAGGAAGATGAAGATATAGATCGGGATCACTGATTGAACGCCCGAGTAGCCGAACGCGAAGCGCCAGAGCAGACTCGCCAGGCCGAACGAAGCCGCGAAGCTGAGCGCCGTCGTAACCACGAGCACGAGCGGCGCGATGATCGCCTGCAGCAGCAGCGCGATGACGATGAAGATCACGACGAGCACCAGCGGGATGATGACGGCGGTATCGCGAGCCGCGGACTGGGCGGTGTCGTACTGGATCGCGGGGTTGCCGCCCACCAGCGCGTCCGGTGCGTCCTGAGAGAGCCGCTGCCGCAGGTCGACGATCGCCGCCGTCCCCGCCGAGCCGAACGGCGGGACTGACAGGATCACCGAATAGCTGGCGTATCCCTCGACCGGCGGACCGGGGACGACGCTGCCGACATCCGGTGCCGAGCGCGCCGTCGGGGCGGCGGCGCCCGCCTGGCCCGGCGGGACGAGCAGCACCAGCGGTGAGATGTCACCCGCCGGGAAGTGCTCGGCCAGCAGCGCCTCGCCGGTCACGCTGCCTGGGTGGCCTTTCACGTTGTCCACCGGATTGTTGTCGACGCGCAGCGAGGCGAGGCCGGCGATCGCCACGCCGAGCAGGACCACGACGGCGATCGCCGTCCGCGCGGGATGGCGGGCGACCCGCGTTCCGATGCCCGCCCAGACACGGGATTCTTCGCGGCCCGCCGCCCCGAACCGCGGGATACGCGGCCAGAAGGCCGGCCGCCCCACGACGAGCAGCAGCGCCGGCAGGAACGTGATCTGGGCGAGCAGGGCGGACACGATGCCGACGGCGCCGACCGGCCCGAGGCCGTGCAGCGAGGCGGAATCGGCCGTCAGCAGGCAGATCATCGCGCAGGTCACCGTGGCGGCGGAGGCGATGAGGGTCGGCAGAGTCCGGCGCAGCGCGGACGCCATCGCGGCCTCCGGCACGGCGTGGTGCCGCAACTCCTCCCGATACCTGTGCACCAGCAGCAGCGCGTAGTCGCTGGCGGCGCCGAAGACCAGCACAATGAGGATGTCCGCGGACAGCGTGCTTACCGTCAGGCCGGCGTTGGCCAGGCCGTGCGCGGACGCCTGCGCGACGATGATCGCCGCGATCGCGCCGAACAGCGGAAGCAGCCACAGCACCGGGCTCCGGTACACGATCAGCAGGATGACCGCCACGATCACGAGTGCCGTGAGCAGCAGGATGGTCTGCTGGTTCCCGCCGCTGCTGTCGGCGTTCACCGCCGCCGGGCCGGTCACGTCGGCGACCAGGCCGTCACCGGCCTGCCCTACCGGGCCTGCGATAGCGGCCCTGATGTCCTTAACCGCGTCCCTGTCGACACCGCTCGAGTTGGCCTGGCCGGTGATGTTCACCGTGAACGCCGCGGCCTCGCCGTCGGCCGACGGCTGCACCGCGCCGGGCGCGGCGAGACCGGCCACCTGACCGGCGAGGCCCGCCACGGCGGCATGCGCCGAGCCGAACGCGGCCCGGTCCGACGGCGTGAGGCCGCCGTCGCGGGCGACCACCACGATCGCCTGGTTCGTCTGGGGCTGGCCCCCGGTGCGCGCGGCCGCCTGCGCGGCGGCCTCCTGGAGCAGGGCAACCTTGGTCGACGGGGCCGAGGACGGCAGGTAGGCGGAGGCCGTGTCGTTGGTGGCCTTCGACAGGCTGCTTGACAGCCCGTTGAGCAAGACGATGGCGAGCAGCCAGACGATCACCACCGGCCAGCGGAGCCGGCGCAGCGCGGTCGCGAAGGGGTCATCGGGCGTTCTCGGGGCCCGGCGGCGCGTCGGCTTGGTCCGGGCATGCGTCATCGCGGAGGCATCCACGTCGAAAGCTGCCTTCCTGTTACCGCCGGCCGAGCACGTTGCGCCGGAAGATGAAACCGATGATCAAGATCGGCACCAGCCAGCCCAGGTCGACCGTGTGCGTGTGGCCGAAATTATGCACGGTGCTGAGCACGTTGGCGGCGATGATCGCCGCGACGACGAAGGCGATGGCGACGCGTCGCACTGGGATGCGGCCCGCCCGGCGGACGGTGCCGGGGCTCGCGGGCGCAGGTGCCAGGCCGTGCGGCAGGTCGGTGAACAGCTCGCTGAGCTCCTTGTCGGTGCGCGCCTTCAGCGCTCGTCCGGAGCGATCCTCGAATTCCTCCTGCGTGAGACGCCCGGTCTGGAAGTGCTCGCTCAACTCGCTGACCGCGCGGTCGCGGTCGGCGTCCGACACTCTAAGGTCGCCGCGCGGGAAGCTCCTGTCCGGCGTGTCCATGGCTGATGTCCCCCTGCCCGGGTGGTCGCGTTCTAGCCCCTGACACTAACGACACT
>Ga0210395_10003755_pt1 | contig 11659 bp, 10 predicted proteins | sample IncBWH4OmetaG_FD_150861 | JGI IMG/M metagenome (GOLD analysis project Ga0210395, IMG submission 150861) | Forest soil microbial communities from Barre Woods Harvard Forest LTER site, Petersham, Massachusetts, United States - Inc-BW-H-4-O ...
CTCTCCCCCAAGACTCCGAGGGCTCGTTCGGCGATGATTTCTCCAACGGTGCGAGTGATTGCCTCGGCTACGTCATTGCCCGGGGCGCTGGTCTGGGTTTGTGTGCGTTGTAACAGATTGGCAAGCAGGTTTCTCTCGGGCGCGCTGAGAATGCGGTCGTCGCACAACAGGGAACCGGAGAGACTGTCGATCATCTCTCGTGCTGTCATCGGACTCCTCCCGGCAGAAAAGACACTAATCCAAGAACCGGGCAGTCCGGGAAGCGAGGGGGAACTCAAACTAGCAAAGAAAGATGCGAAAGGGAAGTATTAATTCAGAGTAGACAACGAGAATTCTGAGGAAAACAGGGATAATTTAGGAGCCCGATTACTTTTCCGCCATGGCTCCGACAAGGGATTCGAAAATCTTGAAGCCATCGGTACCGCCAAGCTCGGGCTCGCTCGCGCGTTCGGGGTGCGGCATCATTCCAAGCACGTTTCCGCCTGGGCTGCAGATGCCCGCGATGTTGTTCAATGAGCCGTTGGGATTAGCATCCGGTGTGATCTCGCCTTTTAGGCTTGAATAACGGAATACGATCTGATTGTTCCGCTGTAGTTCCGCCAACGTGGCCTCATCGCAAAAGTAATTGCCCTCCATGTGGCCGATCGGAATGGTCAGGACTTCGCCTTGCCGGCAGGCGTGAGTGAACGGAATGTCGGCGTTCTCAACTCTCACCTGAACCGGCTTGCAGACATACTTCAACCCTACATTGCGCATCAGGGCGCCGGGGAGCAATCCGGACTCGCACAAAATTTGAAAGCCGTTACAGATGCCCAGAACCAGGCCGCCGCCGTCGGCAAACTTCTTGACGGATTCCATCACCGGCGAGAATTTAGCGATGGCCCCGGTTCGCAGATAATCGCCATAGGCGAACCCGCCGGGGACGACGATGGCGTCGCAGTTCTGGAGGTCATGCGATTCGTGCCACAGGAATGTGACCGGCTGCTTCGCTACTTGCTGAATCGTCCAGAACGCGTCGTGATCGCAGTTCGATCCGGGGAAAATGATGACGCCGAATTTCATGCGAATTCCTCGCTGAGTGGGCTGTATTCTGAGTTTAACATGGGCATTCGGTCACTCGAATCAACGGGAAGCATCAGAGATAACACATGAATCTTGGCGAGCATTTTCGAATTACCGGCGGTGCGCTCAAGAACTGGTTGATCGCGCAGATACAGGACTCGCTCGCGGTCGGAGTGTTGTGGCTGATCGGCCTCTACGCGCTAAGGGTGCCGTGGGCACCGCTGTGGGCACTTCTGGCGGCATCCTTGCAAGTGGTCCCGCATTTGGGACCTGTGCTGGGATTGATCGGGCCCTGTCTGGCGGCGGCCTTGCGTTGGGGAGATTGGGAGCATCCTCTCTACGTTCTGATGCTCTATGCCGTGATCGTTGTGGTGGATGGCTTTTTCTTGCAGCCCTATATCATGAAGCGCGTGGCGAGAGTGCCGATTTGGGCTTCGCTGTTCACTCCGATCGTGCTGGGCATTCTGATTCCGTTCTGGGGAGTGCTGCTTGCGCCGCCGCTGCTCGCGGTCGTGTACGCCTACAAAGCGTGGCACGAGAAGCGGAAGGTGCCTGCAGAGCCTAGCCTTTAGGTAACCTGCACCTTTTTCGGTGCAAGGGTTCCTACGAAACGGGCGACATCTTGGACGCTCCGCATTTTTTGCGCATAGGGTAGGAGAGCGCCGTCAGCCTTTGAATTACTCCCCGAATTACCCCGTCCCCGAATTACCCAAGAAAAGTAATCCGTGCGTGATAGTTCCGTCCCTCCGTTCGCGCCTATTTAGGTGAGACAGAAAACGCCCGGCCATATTTTCCAGGGGCGCATGAAAAGGAGAACACCATGAATTCCAGGACAACGACGCGTATCGCAGGTATCACTTTATTCACTCTGCTGGCAATGCCGATTGGGCTTGTCGCGCAGGTACACCATCAACAGAAGAAGCAGAAACTTCAACACTACACTATCACCGACCTCGGCACCTTGGATGGCGGAACGTTTAGCCAACCATTCTCTATCAACAGATACGGCCTAGTGAGTGGCTCGTCGAACCTCGCGGACGGCAATCAGCAGGCAACCCTTTGGCTTGAAAAACTGAAGGTGGACATCGGCGCGCCCGGACTCGGGGGACCGAACAGCATCGCGTTCGGCGACAACGAAAGATTCCAGTCGGCCGGTGAAGCTGAAACCTCTACTTCCGATCCTAACGATGAAGATTTTTGCGGATTCGGTACCCACCTCACTTGTTCACCTTTCCTGTGGCAGAACGGGGAAATAATTCAGCTCCCGACACTCGGTGGCAACAACGGCGTTGCTATGGCGATCAGCGATCGGGGAGAAGTGGCCGGATTTGCGGAGAACTCGACACCAGACACGGGCTGCCCGGCTCCGCAAGTTCTCCACTTTATGCCCGTCGTCTGGAAAAATGGGGCGATTCACAAACTGCCTACGTTTGGGGGCGATCCCGATGGCGTCGCCCAGCAGATCAACGACAACGGAGAGGTTGTCGGCGGGTCGGGCACTTGTGCAACTTTCAATGCGAATTTCCTCTACAACCTCGTGCCGGTTCATGCTTTGCTCTGGGAAAAAGGTAAAGTCACTGACCTCGGTAATCTCGGCGGAAAAACGGGACAGGCGGGCGGAAACATCGCCTATGACATTAATAATCAGGGCCAGGTGGTCGGTAACTCGGACCTGCGGGGCGACAAAACTTTCCACGCTTTTCTCTGGACCAGGAAAACTGGGATGCAGGATTTGGGCACACTCCCCGGTGACGTAGCGAGCTTCAGCATCAGCATTAACGACGCCGGCTCGGCAGTTGGCGGGTCCCTGGACGCGAAATTCAACCCGCGGGCGTTTCTGTGGGAAAAGGGCGTGATGACCGACCTCAACACCCGGATTGCGGGTCATTCTCCCCTGTACCTACTGACGGGTTGCTCCATCAATTCCCGAGGGGAGATCACCGGCTTGGGTATGACCAGCAACGGTCAAATTCACACTTATCTCGCGATCCCGACACACGATGTTGCGACCAGCGAGAGCACTTTACAAGGCGTGATCAGCCGAGGATTCTGAACGACTATGCCCGCAAGCGGCTTCAGCCTGATGCCCCAGGTTCGCGTCCGTTCTTTGGGCGCAACCTGGGCTTTACTATACCTCGAAGGAACTTACCCCGCGGGCTCCGACGTGTGAACACGGAAGCTAGAATTCCCGATTTGGGAACCCGCCATGATCACGCCCACTTTCTGCTTGATCGCAGTCTCTCACTTACGATAACATAACAGCACACAGGTTATCTATAAGATAACTTCGTTCTTTGACAACCCGACATGGGCGCAGCTCCTGGCCACGCCAAACTGCTGAGTCCGAATATCCCGGTGGAGATGAGGACCTTCGTCCGGCGCTCTCAGCTGTTCCAAGAACGGAGTCGCAGGCCCCTGCGGAGACTTTAACTCCAATGTTTTGAATATTTTGTCTCTAACTACCTTAAGAACCATAGATCTAGGAGGCAAGAAAAATTCCGATCCTTTGTTTTCTATATTTTGCGAGAAATTGAGAGTTTTTTTGAGGGAATTGTTGCACCGAAACTGGTGCAGACCCTAAAGGCAATGTTGGAGCGGATTAGGGAGTCTCCCCGAATTACTTCCCGGCCTTGGCTTCTGAGAAAACCGCGAGATGTGGGGCACCCGGTGGTTGTTTCTCGCCTTTTGCTAAATGCCCCGACGGTCGCCGGCCGCGCACTAAGGTTTTCGCGCCGTGCTGCTCAAGATGGGCTAGAATCGCGGCGTCGCGGGTAGGAGTGGCCCCGGTCCTCTTCGGTCGCGCAAAGGAGCACTGACATGCATTTAGTAATTGAGAATCTTCCGGAGGCGATCCGGAGTACGAAGCAACAGCTTCGCGCAGCGTTGCCCGAATACAAAGAGATCTTCCGCGAGGTTGAGGCGGACATGCGTCGACGCGTGGAAGAAATCGTCAGCGAGCGTGAATCCGGACACGATGTTATTCCCATTGTCCAGTACGCGGATGTCGCGTCGGGGAAAGTTCCTGCGGAATTGATGAAGAAGATCAAGGCGCGCGGAGCTTGCGTGGTGCGAGAGACATTCAGCGAAGAACAGGCGACCGGATGGGATGATGAGATCGCCGCTTATGTCGAGCGGAACGACTTGGACTCAAAGCTTGCGAATCGCGCCGAGGACAAATACTTTGGCACCCTGGCTGCGGCCAAGCCCCAGATTTACGGAATCTACTGGTCGCATCCGCAGGTTGAGGCGCGGCAGTCCGAATCATTGACCAAGGCTCGCGTGTTTCTGAACAATCTGTGGCAGGTGGAGAGCGACGGAGTTCGCCACATCAATCCGAATGAAGCGCCTGCGTATGCCGATCGCATCCGTCGGCGGTCGCCGGGTTCGGCATCGCTCGGTCTTTCGCCGCATGTGGATGGTGGCTCGGTCGAGCGTTGGCTCGATGAAAATTACCGGAAAGTTTACCGGCATGTCTTCGCAGGAAACTGGCGGAAGTACAGCGCCTTCGATGCAGCCTATCGTCCGGAGGTGCGCGAAGTGCCCTCGCCCGCGGTGTGCTCGATGTTCCGCACCTACCAGGGATGGACGGCGCTCACGCGCCAGGGTAAGGGCGATGGAACCCTGCAGCTGATTCCCATTGCCGAATCGATGGTCTACGTTCTGCTGCGCGCTATACAGGACGATGTGCCCGAAGATGACCTTTGCGGCGCGCAGCCGGGACGGGCCCTTTCAATCAGCGATCGGTATCACGGCCTGCTGCTGAACGCGGTCTCGTCGATCCCGCTGATGGAGCCTGGAGACGCGGTCTTCTGGCACTGCGATGTGGTTCACGCCGTCGAAAACGAACATCGGGGAAGCGGCTACAGCAACGTGATGTACATCGGATCGGCGCCGGGCTGTCCGAAGAACAGTGCGTACCTCGAAAGGCAGGCGCTGACGTTCCTAGCAGGGAAGACTCCTCCGGATTTTCCTGCTGATAATTTCGAGGTCGATTTCGCAGGCCGCGGCACGGTTGCGGATCTGACCGAACTGGGCCGTTCGCAACTTGGAATTACGGAGGCGCTATACAAGAGCAGTCCACCTGGAACTGCTGCCTGATCGATGGACGGTATACACAAGGTCCCTCGACTTCGCGTGAGCGTGCTTCGCTCGATCACGCTGCGCTCGGGATGACAGTTCTTAGTTGGAAGTTTTCCGTGAACCCTCGCGCATCCCTCACTCTGGAATACTGTTACTTCGAAACAATGGATCGGACGATGCTCCGTGCTATACTTTTAAGTCGCCTGCGGTTGTTTTCGAGGCAAATCCCGAGGGTAATTCTGTGATCTCCTCTACGGGCGCGTCCTTTATAGTTAGAATCAGCGGAATCAAGATCAGCGCAATCGAAGTTTATTGAACACGAGGTATTTCCATGTCCGGGCACTCTAAATGGGCCACAATTAAGCATAAAAAGGGCGCGCTCGACGCCAAGCGCGGCAAGATTTTCACCCGTCTGATCAAAGAAATTTCGATTGCCGCCAAGAATGGCGGCGGAGATCCTGACAGCAATCCGCGGTTGCGTGGCGCCATCCTGGCGGCCAAGGCGGAGAACATGCCGCAGGACAACATCAAGCGGGCGATCCAGCGCGGCACCGGGGAGTTGCCGGGCGCGACTTACGAAGAGTTCTCGCTTGAAGGCTACGGCCCCGGTGGCGTTGCGGTTCTGCTCGACATCAATACGGACAACCGCAATCGCACGGTCAGCGAGATTCGCCACGTGTTTGGCAAGAACGGCGGCAACATGGCGGACGCGGGCGCGGTGTCTTACATGTTCCATAAGAAGGGTGAAGTCATCGTTCCGAAGTCGGCGATTAAAGAAGACGACTTGATGGCTCTGGTGCTCGATGCCGGCGCCGAAGACCTGCGCGACGATGGCGAGAACTGGGAGGTGCTATCCGAGCCTTCGGCTTACGAAGCGGTTCTCGAAGCGGTGAAGAAGGCCGGCATTGAGCCTACATCTTCAAGCGTGACTATGATTCCGCAAAACTACATCAAGCTGGAAGGGCCGGCGGCGAGCACCATGATCCGGCTGATGGAGGCGTTCGAAGAGCATGACGACGTGCAGAACGTTCACTCCAACTTCGATATCGATCAGAAGTTGCTGGAAGAAGTCGCCGGCTAGAGGCTTTCGATCCTGGAAATAAACCAACCCATTCTGGTGACCGGAGGAGCCGGCTTTATTGGTTCCAACTTCGTTTTGCAGTGGCTCGCGGCCGAAGCTGCTCCGGCGGTGAATCTTGACAAGCTTACCTACGCCGGAAATCTCGGCAATCTGATAAAAATTTCTGCCGATGCGCGGTACACCTTCATACATGGAGACATCGCTGACCGAAAACTGGTGAGCGAGCTTTTGGGGCGCAGCCGTCCGCGTGCCATCGTGCACTTCGCGGCCGAGAGTCATGTGGACCGGTCCATCCATGGGCCGGACGATTTTGTGCGCACCAATGTGAATGGCACGTTCAACCTGCTGGAGGAAGCGCGAGCTTATTGGACGGAACTCGATCAGGAAGAGAAGGGAAGGTTTCGCTTTCTTCATGTTTCTACTGATGAGGTCTACGGATCGCTCGGGCCCAAGGACGCGGCATTCTCCGAGACAACTTGCTACGCTCCCAATAGCCCGTACTCGGCGACCAAGGCGGCTTCTGACCACCTCGTGCGCGCCTATCATCATACTTACGGGTTGCCCGTCCTTACTACGAACTGCTCGAACAATTACGGACCGTATCAGTTTCCTGAGAAACTTATTCCGTTGACCATTCTGAATGCGATGAATGGCAAGGCGATCCCGGTCTATGGCGATGGGCAGAATGTCGGCGACTGGTTGTTTGTGGCGGATCACTGCGATGCGATCCGCACTGTTCTTGCCCGCGGCCGAGTTGGCGAAACTTATAATGTGGGCGGGCGGAATGAGAAGCCGAACCTTGAGATCGTGCACAGCATTTGTGCGATTCTCGACGAGCTGCGGCCTGGTGATCCTGTCGTCCCGCACAAGAAGCTGATTACGTATGTCCAGGATCGGCCCGGCCATGACCGCCGTTATGCCATGGATACCCGGAAGATTGAGCGCGACCTTGGTTGGCAACCGCGGGAGACGTTTGAAAGCGGGATCCGCAAGACTGTGGAGTGGTATCTGGCCAACGAGGCGTGGATTCGAGAAGTCACGAGCGGGCATTACCGCGAGTGGATTGCGACCCAATATTCGGTTTGATCCCAGAGACGGCGCTGGTTCGTGGTAGAAATTCCCTGGAACAGCACAGACTAAGCGGGTTCGTAGGGATCCCTCACTTCGTTCGGGATGACAGCGTAAGGTTGGGCGATCAGGAACGACGACGAATGCCAACTCACAAATCCACGCGCGGTTCTCACTACAAAGGCATCATTCTGGCGGGCGGATCGGGGACGCGGCTTTATCCCGTGACCCACGCGGTGTGCAAAAGCCTGCTGCCGATTTACGACAAGCCCATGATTTACTACCCGCTGTCCACGCTGATGTTGGCGGGGATTCGGGACATCTTGCTGATCTCGACGCCGGAAGATGTGCCGCGGTTCCAGCAGTTTCTGGGCGATGGATCGCGCTTCGGCTTGAACTTTCAATACGTGGTGCAGCCGCGGCCGGAGGGCATCGCGCAGGCGTTCCTGGTGGGCAAGGAGTTTATCGGGTCTTCGTGTTGCGCCCTCGTTCTGGGCGACAACATTTTCTACGGGCACGATCTGGTGAAGTGTATGCAGGAAGCAGCGAAGAAGACTGTGGGCGCGCGGGTGTTTGCCTACCGGGTGCAGGATCCTGAACGTTATGGCGTGGTTGAGTTCGACTCCGAAGGCAAAGCGTTGAGTTTGGAGGAGAAGCCGAAAGTCCCGAAGTCACGCTATGCCGTCACCGGCCTTTATTTTTACGACAACCAGGTCGTGGACGTCGCAAAGTCGCTGAAGCCATCTTCCCGCGGGGAACTGGAGATCACCGACGTGAACAAGCAGTACATGAAGCAGAAGCAATTGGACGTCGTGGTGATGGGCCGAGGTATGGCGTGGCTGGATACGGGAACGCACGAGTCGATGCTGGAGGCGTCTTTATTTATTCAGACCATCGAAACTCGGCAGGGATTAATGGTTGCGTGTCCGGAAGAAATTGCTTACCGTCTCGGATACATCGGCGCCGAGCAACTGGAGGCGACGGCATCTCTGATGAAGAATAATCGCTATGGCGCGTACCTGCTGCAATTGCTGACAGAAAAAGTGTTCTGATGGCCGGGCACGCTACGGAATGGTGGCGGTCGCCTGGTTCGAATACGCACTCTCCACGTTGCTCGAATCAATCGCTGTGGTTACGTAATCGTAGGTCGTTCCACTCTGGACGGAGCTGTCGGTATAGCTGGTCGTCGCGCTTACCGATGGATTGATCTTTGCGTAAGAGCCGCCCGATGCGCGGCGATAGACGTTGTAGCCCATCACTTGGGAGCTGCTCGGATTCCAAGAAAGCGCAACGCTGTGCTGAGACTGTTGTTGTTGTGTTCCGGTTCCTGTCAAAGTTTCGGTGGCTGGAGAGTTCGTCGCGTCGCTCACGAATGCGACGCTGCCCGGTGCACTTCCGGCGGCCTGCGGATCGAAAGTAACGCTGAAGGGAACGCTCTGTCCGGCTGGCACTGTAACCGGAAAAGTGATCCCGCTGAGCGCATATCCCTGACCGTTCCATGCCGCGGAAGAAACCGTAATGTCGGTAGTCCCAGCGGTCAAAGTCCCCTTCTGGGCCGAGTTGCTGCCTACGACCACGTTCCCAAAACTCATTGTCGTGGGTGCCACTGAAAGCTGGCCTGATCCCGCATTGACCGTCGTAGACTGTTTCGAAGCAGAGGAAACGCCCTGGCAGCCGACCAGCGCGAGCATCGCAGGCACTGCTAGCAGGTAGCCTAGAAGGCTCAACCGGAATGAAGCGGATCTTCTCTGCACAACACAATTATCCGAGCATAAGTCGCGGTCGGTCCAGAGGCCCCACAGCCCTGACCAACGGCAGATTCCGCCCGCTACTTTGGTAATGGCGGCGCTTGCGGCCTGGCAATATCGCTCTGGTTACTGCGTTTCCGAGTAGGGTACGTAACCATGTGCCTTCGTGCGCAGGCGATATAGAGAAGTGGTCGCTGTTATGTACAGTGTACCGTAATCGTCGTCTCCCCAGGCCAGATTTGCAGGCTGCTCAGGTAGCACGATTGTGCCAAGCTTATTGCCTTTGGCATCCCAAAGCCAGATGCCCTTTGGCCCGGTGACAAACAGATCGCCGTTCTTGTCGACTTTCATGCCGTCGGGGACGCCGTCATCTTTTTCGCCGGGCTCCTCGCCGAAAATTCGCCCGTTTGTGAGCGTGCCGTCGGCGGCAACTTCGTACACACGAATGTTTCTCTTCTCGCTGTCGTCGACATAGAAATGTTTGCCGTCGGGAGAAAAGGCGAGGCCATTGGGCTGCGCCAGATCCTTCGTAACCAGCCGTACGTTACCGTTGACATCGAGGCGGTAGACGCCCTGGAACGGGATCTCCTGTTTTTCGCCCGCGACCAGGTCCAGCGTCGGATCGGTGAAATAGAGTGCTCCATCAGGGCCGAGGATTACGTCATTCGGACTGTTGAATTTCTTGCCCTGGTAGCGATCGGCCAGAATCTTGTATTTTCCGTCGGGCGTCACTTCAATGATGGCGCGCAAAACACTCGCGCAGTCGATCAGGCGATGCTGGCGGTCGAAGGTGTTACCATCGGGATCGCCGAGCGCGATTACTTCTTCTTTCTTGCCGTCGGGATGGACGCGAAAGATCTTGTTCAGCGTTTCGTCGCTCACATAGAGGAATCCTTTTTGATCCCACACCGGTCCTTCGGTGAATCCGAAACCGGTTGCCACAGTGTTGAGTTGAGCGTTGCGATCCACGAGGCTCCAAAAATCTGGCGATGTAGCTTGGAGCTGAAACTCTCGCGCGGAGTGGGCTGCGCTTACAGAGGTTCGCGTGTGGAATGCAATCAGGAGAAAAGCTGCCAGGATGCTGCCGCATGCGATAGTCGCTCTCTGGTTCACGAATGCATCCCTTCAACTAAGTCAGACTGGCTTTTACTCATCGTCTCGTGCGAGTTCTGGTTCGCTCTTTTTTGCGGAACTGATCAGATAGCTCATAAGGTCGTCCAAATCCTGGGCGCTGAGCCTGGAAGCGTAGTCAGTGGGCATGAGTGATTTGTATTCCATGCGCTCGATATCGGACTTAAGGAAAAAGTGGAATGTTCCGTCGAGCGATTGCAGCTGCAAAGAAAAATTATCTTCGTTGCGCATTCTGCCCGTGAATTGTTGACCCGTGCGAACGACGACTACCGTGCTTTGTGCCTGCCGCTCCGAAGCCGGCTGGGTGATCGCGTTTCGAATCTCCTGGACCGAATGGGTAGCCCCGTAGCCGGACAAATCGGAAGCGATGAATCCGCCGTTGCCCGCAACCATGTGGCAGGCGGAACAGCCGGCATCCCCGTAGAACAAGGCCTTCCCGCGCGCCGGATTGCCGGGCAAGGCGGACGTTTTATTGATGCCCTGGAGACTGCGCAGATAAGCGACGACTGCTTTGACATCAGAATTTGCAAGCGAATGGAAGGCTGGCATTCCCGTTCCGGGGACACCTTCCTGAACGATGTGCGTTAGCTGAGCATCCGAAAGCCGCTGCACTTCGCGATTCTGGGCGATGTTTGGGGCGCGCTCTCCACCTCGACCGTCCAAACCGTGACAGCCTGCGCAGGTGGAAGCGAAGACCTTCTGTCCTTCGGTATTCGCCGAATTGAGTTGCGGTTTTGGGCGCGAGGATTGCGGCGTCGCTGATTGCTGAGCAAAGCAGATACTGGTCGCGAAAAGGAACAGAAACAATCTCTTGTGAATGTGACTGCTCCTTTTTCAAATGATCCGCGGAAGGCTTTTGCTTCCGCGGATCGCGACTGACCTGGGCCTAGAATGCTAGAAAAGGAACTTCGCTGCCACTTGCATAATGCGAGGGTCGCGCGCACTGGTGACCACTCCAAACGTGGAGTTGATCTCGCCCGTCGGATTCATGAACTGCGCATGATTGAAAAGATTGAATGCCTCAAAGCGCAACTGCAGTTCCTTGGATTCGGTAATTTGGGTTGTCTTCAGCAGGGCCATATTCCAGTTATTGAGGCCAGGGCCATGGAAGAAACGCCGCGAAGAATTCCCGAATTGTCCAAGCTGTTCGTTGCTAAAGAGAGACGTATTGAAATAAGTGCCACCCTTTCGCGGATTGGTAGTCTGCAGGACGTGTCCGCCGGCAAAGTTGGGAACGTCAACCGGGATGGCATTGGCACCGATCAGCGAGTTGTCATCATTCTCCGACATCGTGATCGGCAGTCCGGTAGCGAAGTTCGTGACCCCTGACAAACTCCATCCGCCAACCACCTTCTTAGCCCACCCCGCGGTGACGTACTTGTCGAACGGCATCAGCCAGTTGTAGCTGAATACGAAATTGTGCATCACGTCGAAATTGCAGAGGGAAATACTAAGGGCTGGATTGAACGGATTGGTGGAATCCTGCAGG
>Ga0210395_10003756_pt1 | contig 11659 bp, 19 predicted proteins | sample IncBWH4OmetaG_FD_150861 | JGI IMG/M metagenome (GOLD analysis project Ga0210395, IMG submission 150861) | Forest soil microbial communities from Barre Woods Harvard Forest LTER site, Petersham, Massachusetts, United States - Inc-BW-H-4-O ...
AAAGTGGTCAAAGTTCGGGCTAAACGAGCCATTCGCACAAGTCGCGGGCATGGTGGGGCCGCACACAACAGAGGTCCGCCATGCGCCCTTCCGCGCTCTCGATCCCGCTTTTTGCCGCCTGCCTCGCCGCCTGCAGCAGCGCTAACGTCAAATCTGCAAGCGACTACTCGCCGCCCGCCGCACCGCCGGTGCGAAACCCTCTCTACAATCCTTACGCCGCCTACGGCGAAGCCAATGCCACCTGGCAGCCGCCGGTGTGGAACCGCGACGGCACCATCGTAAAACCCGCAGAACCCGCCTCTCAGGACGATCGCCAACCCTACGAGTTTGCCCCCTGGGCCACCGGTGCGGCCGGCGGCAGTCAATACGCCCCGCCCGGCACTTTTTGATAGCCGTTGTCGTCGCGGCCCGCTCGCAGGAGCCGGAACCGCGTGGCCTTTTGCGATATCCGATCACGTGGCCAATCTTACGGCCGCGACCCGATTCCATCGTCCTCACCAGGCCGCTAACGCCGAGCAAACCCGATTCGCATCCCGCATTCACCGCGGCCAGAAAGGCTCGCTACAGAGAAGGTATTCGCGCCAACTCGCCAGATGCCCGACCCGGATCTGGAAATTCAATAGCGCATGATAAAAAGCCAGCAGGAAAAACAGCGCACAGAACGGCAGGCTCTTCAGAGCCAGTACCAAACGCGGCGCTATCCACGGCAACGACGACGCCTCGTACACCCAAGCCAGCAAAAAGAGGCAGCCGAGAGCAAACGTCGCGTAGACCGTCAATGCGGTCTGCCGGCGCCGCACTTTCCAGTGTCGTTCAAGCTCGGCCGCCGATAGGCCATCGCATAACGTCGCCGCATTGAGATCAACGCCTCCTTCCCGATTCGGGCCGAGATCTCGGTCCCGGCGCGACGCGGAGCGCATGATGGCGGACAACTCGCCAATCAAAGAGGCGCTGCGCGAGATGCCGCGCAGGCCCGCCCATTCGACCGGTCCGGCAGACAGCCATCCAAGGCCGCGGAACATTCTTCGAAAGAGCGAAGACCGCTGCTGCTCTGCCGCACCGGGAGCCTTGCTCCAATGCCGATGTCCAGGCTGGGTGCGCATCGCTTCAGCTCGCAACCGAGGACACCAGCGCATCGATGTTGGTGGGGATGCCGTCGATGCGGCCCTCGCTACCGTCCGGCTTTCGCCAGATGAAGGTCGGCGTGCCATTCAACCCGATCGCCTGGGCAATCGCCATGTTCGCCCGTAACCGCTCCGCCGCCGCCGGGATCGGCGCGCCGTTGACATTTCCAACCTGCCAGGCCGGGACGAGCTGGTCGGCGGGCTTGCTCAACAATGCCAATGCGCTGCGCGTGCTCTGCCCCTGGTCCTCCGGATCGAGCACGGATAACGGAATGACGGCGATCTGCAGGCGGCCTGCCGCCACGTAGGCATGCAGCATCTGAAACGCACGCACCGAATAGATGCATTGCGGGTCGACCAGCATATAGAGGCGCGGCGCCGATGCCGGGCCGATCGTCCCGAAAGACGCCTTCTGTACCAAAGGCAGCGCCGCTGCGGCAGTTGCCCCCGGCTGCTCGGGCTGCCCGCTACCCACCATCACGGTTGGGATCGCACCCGGAATATGCGCAACCTGCTGCCGTGTCAGGTCTTTGCCGGCGGCATCCCACATGACCCCGGGGATCAGCCGCTCCTGGTCAGCCGTCGCATAGAACACCTGGAATTGCGCGCCGCTGCGGACGAAGAAGCCCTGCAGTCCGTGCTGCACGCCGAGATCGGTGATGTTGCCGCTCGCGATCGATTCGAGCTGCGCCGGCGCCAGTTCGACCGTCGCTCCCGAGACGGCGGCCTGCCCGTCCGGTGTGACTTGGAACAGCATGAACTGATCCCCGCTCCGCGCGGCGATCGCACGCATCCCATGCGAGGCGCCGAGATCGCTGACCACGGCGCCGGCCGCGGCGACGTGCTGCACAAACGGTAGCGATGCGAGGGCTGCCGGAAGCGGGCGAACGACGGCGAAGGGGGGCCGCGGCGACGGTGTGGGAGGCGCCTCGGCCTGGTGGTTGGCGACCGGTATCGCGCTTGAACCCGGCAGCCCGCAGAGCGGCGGAGACGCTGCGGCGGCTAATGCCGGGCACCAGACCAACGCTGAGATGACGATTGACGGGCGCATCGCGACACCTCCGTTGCGGAGATCTCACGATGACCGTCAGGTTTGCGAACGGCGAGCGCCGATCGAAGCGTCAGCCTCTAGTCGTGAATCCGCGCCAAGGCGAGCGAGGAACTCGGGCGAGCCAATCTTGCGCTCGCCATTTGATGCTGACCACCAAATACGCAAGCGCCAAGCGGTAACGCCAGGGCGAGAACGACTGCAATTCACGTTTTGATTCATCCAAAAAAGGAAGCGCGGCGCCATCAATTCCGCCGGACCATTTCGACCACATCGAGGCGACGTCAAACTTCGCCTCGGCACCCCTCAGAGTCTTTGGGCGCCATTCTTGGATGATGGCGAGACAGTCTCCCCAGGTATTCCTCAACTCACGGAGTGCATCACTACCGTCAGAGGCTACGTCGTACCTCGACGTATTCCCGGTGCTGATGCGGTGATCCCACTCAAAGTACACCCGACGAAAACTTTCGCACAGCTCTATCCGCTCATTGTCACTAGCCAACTTCTGCTTCAACATCATCGCCACACCTCACCTACCGATCTCGTTTTTCCTCCATATGTCGTCCGACCAAGTAATAGAGCCATAGTAAGCCCGTATCAGCCAGACAACGCGAAAGCCAATGGAGTCCGACAGTGTTTTAATAGTTTTGGCATTGTAATAGTCAAGACTCCATCATGAGTGCGACCCCAAGGAACCTTTGCTCGCAAAATAACTGATACTGTCGCACCAACCATGTCAACCGACCATTTTTTGGAATAGCGCACCGGGCTCCGCAAAACCAGTGGCAAAGATGGCTTAAATATTGCGGCTCCAGACGTCAAAAAAACGTCCAGTTTGTCTCCTTTGGATTAATTTTGATCGAGCGGCGGACGGTCTCGGCCGGCCCACGCGGCAAACTTCGGCCGATCGCCGATCGGCTCTCGTCCTTTGAGGCTTTGATCAACCGAAGACAGCGATAGGAAGGAGTTTGCGCGCGATTCGGGCGAGCTTCCGGGGGCGGAGGATTGACGATGTCGGGCGAGGTGCGCGAGATGCTTTTACGAATCCGCACGAGCGGCGATGATCGAGGCGTTCTACGACGAGGAGCTGTTGCCACGAATCGGGGTGGGTAAATTTCTCGATCTAGCTTTCGGACGGCTCAGTCTCGGCGTCCATCACTGCGATCACCGAGTCGCTGTCGCATGACTAGCGCGACACGGTCGGCAGGTTATTGACGGCGATCAGCACGCCATCGCGGATGGCGCCGCCCCTGTACCGCCCGAAATACTTCACCCGGACCGGCAACCCAGGCTCGATCGCAACCACGCCATGGATGCGGGTCGCACCGGCGCGGCGTTGGTCAACCAGCGACCATAGCCCTTTGCCGGCAAGGCCGAAGCGAAATTGGCCGGCGGCAACCAGCGTGCCGTCGCGGCGTTCGGCAACGTGCAGCGCCTCGATCCTGCCGGAGGCGAGTTCCCGGAAGCCGGTCACGACAAACCGGCCAGCGACGTGGCACTTGGTTTTGCGCCAGTCGCGACACCCCGCCGGGGTAGCGCGATCCGGCGCGCTTAGAGACGATCCCTTCGGCGCCGAGCGCGCGCGCATGCTCGAAGAGATCCGCGCCGCGGCCGACGATGTCGTCGACATAGATCAGGCGCGCACCGCCGGCCTGATCGAGCATTTGCCGCAACCGTGTCTTGCGCTCTTCGATTGGACAGCGGCGCAGATCATGACCGTCGAGATGCAACAGATCGAAGGCGAATTAGGCGAAACGCCCCATTCTGTGGCACTACGTTAATGCCAAATTCCAACTTGCCCCAGCAAACTCAATCGGTTGTGGCCGCCGACCGCAGGTAACTGTAGAAGATCCACCTCACACGATATCGCCCCTTGTCCGACAGTGGTACGAAATGTGACAGCTTCCTTACGTCCTTACGAGCGGGCTCCCGATCCAACTTTTGTGCTTCATCACCGTTCCTTTCACCGATATGTTGCGCCTCGAATATTTATTCGGCCGTATTCAAATTAAAAGCCAACACATCCCCATAAGCACTTACGGATAAGTAGTTAGCATGGGTTAAGTTTTCATGATGATCGTAGTTATCTATAATGCTAAACTCGATCAACTGGGGCTTGATACGGATCTTAAAATGGAGTTTTGGCTGAAATTATGATCCGCAACTTAACCTACTTGCGAAAGACAATTCACTCTGCGCTAATATGGTTATCGCGATCCCGGAGGGAGGGGGCTCTGGTGCGCGCCGCACCACGCTATTCAGTGGAGACGAGCGGCCATGACGATCTGCGACGCGACCCAGGCCAACGGGTCAGACCTCGAAACGCCCTTTGATGACCGGCGTCTGTTGGCCACGATAAATGCCGCGCGGGCGGGCCACGGGTATCGCAGGAGCGATTCTACGACAGCCGAGGCGGTGCGCCAGATTGCGGCGCTCAGTCGTCGCGAGCGCCAGGTTCTCGAGGGCATCGTCGCCGGCCAGCCGACCAAGGTAGTCGCCCAGGATCTGGCGATCAGCATTCGCACCGCCGAGGTACATCGCGCCCGCATGCTCGATCGGCTCGGCACTCGCACCACTGCCGGCGCGATCAGGTTGGCCGTTCTGGCAACATCGTCCTCGGCCAAAGCTGGGATGAGCCGGCCTCCGAGATTGCACCGAAAGCATGATCGAGTGAGCGATGCGGGTAACCCTCGCACGATGAGCAAAGACAGGTCGATCAGTCTCGATAATATCCTGATCACCTCAGAGTTGCTCGCACGCGGGCCGCGGAGGTCAGATCTTCCAAGGGCGGGGGCGTCAGCCTTGGAAGAGCTTGCCCAGCAGAGGGTAGAGTACCCGTCTGACGTGCTGTCGCGTTTTGCTGAGCTTGCGCGGCAGTTTTGCCACGCGGGTTCCGCGGGAATCAGCGTTTTCGAGCCGCAACCCGATGGCACCGGTATTTTCCGCTGGGGCTCGCTGACCGGAACGGCGGCGCCCTTCGGGGGGGAAACAACACCCCGCGATTTCAGTGCGTGCTGCATGTGTCTCGACAAAGCCGAAGCGATCCTGATGGATCGTCCAGGCCGGTGTTACGAGTGGTTCAATCGCCCGAGCTCGCCGGTCGTCGAGGCTCTTCTCGAACCGTTGTTCGTCGGCGGCTGCCACCCTCTCGGGGCGCTGTGGCTGATGTCCCACGACGACAAGCAGTTCGACCAAGGCGACGCTTCGACGCTGACCCAGATGGCGGCTGTTCTCAACCTGACCTTGACTATGATTTCCGATATCGCGTGTAGGGACGCCGCGCTCGAACAAGCCGAAGCAACCCTGCATCGATCGTCCAAGCTGACGGCATTAGGTCAGCTCGCCGGCGAGGTGGCGCATGATTTGAATAATTTGCTGACTGTGCTTAGCGGCCAACTTGAAAAGGAGGCCGATCGTGATCGGCGTCAGCGTTCGCGACAAAATATACGAGGCCAGCATCGCAAAGACGACGGCGAGGCCGAGCGGCGTTAACAAGTACTTAGCCGGGCCTTGCAGGAAGATGACCGAGGTGAAGACGCAGCTGATCGCCAGGTGGACACCAGAGTCGGCACCGCGATGCTGGCCGCGCCGTAGAGGGTGGCTTCGGGCAGCGGCCTGCCTTCCTCGGACAACAGCCGGTGGATGTTTTCGATCGTCACCGTCGAATCGTCGACGAGGATGCCGCCGGCCAGCGCCAGCCCGCCCAAGGTCATCGTGTTGATCGTGTCGCCAAGGACATACAGCACGACCAGCGACGCCACAACGGCAAGCGGGATCGAGATCATCACGACCAGGGTCGAGCGCCAGGTGCCGAGAAACAAAAGGATCATCAGCGCCGTCAGACCGGCGGCGATCGCGCCCTCGCGGACGACCGCCGCTACCGCCTTGCTGACAAAGACTGACTGGTCGAACAGGTGGCGCCCAATTTCTGGACCGATCCGACATCCGGGATTCCCTATTACCTCGCGGTCCAGACCCCCGAGCCCCGCCTCGCCTCGCTGAACGTTCGACGGCGTCGTCACCCAGCGCAATATCGATGTCGGCAGCCTCGCCCAGGCGGACGCGACGACCGGCACCGTTCTCTTCGCAATGGCGCACAGCGATATGCTGCGCATCCAGCTCTACGTCCCGCAGTCGGCTGCTTTCGGCGTCGCCCCGGGGGTCCCGGCGGTCATCCGCGTGCCGGAAATCCCCGGCCGTCCGTTCCCCGGCAAGGTCACGCGGATCGCCGATGCGCTCGATCCTGCGACGCGAACCCTGTTGACCGAAATAGACGTGCCCAATCCCGAGGGCGAACTGAGCCCCGGCATGTATTGCACCGTCGAGTTGGATGTCCCGCGCAAGACCCCGTCGCTGCTGGTGCCGGACCCAGCAGTCGTCTTCGATGCCCAGGGCGTCTATGTCTTCGTTGTCGAAGACGGCGTCGCTCATATGCGCAAGATCACCGAGATCCGCGATCTCGGCACCGAGGTGGAGGTCAGCGAAGGCGTCAAGCGGGGCGAACTCGTCGTGGTGAACCCGCCCGTCGATCTCGAAGACGGCAGCAAGGTCAAAATTCGCGGCCAGGCGACTGCTACCGCGGCACCGTAAAGCGCCGGCCTGCCTCAAGCTTAAACTTAAAACGAAGATGCCGATGTTGTTGGCGAGTAGCGCGTTCCGTCGCATTCGGGGATGGCCGGGTATATTAACCCGTCTCCTTGACCACAGCGGGGCGGCGAGGCGGACGGGCGACGTAAAGAAAGTGCGCGGCGAGCGCGACACTGCCGCCGATCGCGGTAGCGATGACCCGATGCAATGCCGCGACCGGTTCCGGCAGACCGCCAAAGGCAAACAGCAGGGCGATGTAGCCAGTGGTGAACATGCTAAACAAAGCATAATTGACGCGCAATAACGCGTAGCATCCCCACGCCATCACGGCGATTGGTGCCATCAGGATCGTTTGCGACGGCCGCAGTAGGGCGACGATGAGTGTCGCAACGCCGGCGCCAGCCATAGTGCCGATGATGCGGGTCAGGGTGATCCTCACTGTGTCGCGCAATTCCGAACGCAGCGCGATCAGGATCGTCATCGCGATCCAATAGCCGTTCGAAAATTTTACAACCTGATAGGTCGCGGCGGTGAGGCCGACCGTGACCGAGAGGGCCACGGCATAGCGAAACCGCGCGGTGCCCGGTTCCAGGGTTTCGCGAAGCGTCAACCGCACCGACCCGAGGGAGAGCGGCCGGTCGTTCGCGTTCCGGGGAGCCGGAACATCGCATTGCCAGCAGACGAGTGCCCACAAGCTCGACGCTATGACGAACTGAAGCGTGCCGCCTAGGGCGACTAGCACACCGCGCAACAAGGCGAAGGTCGGATCGGCCGGGAAAGCGGCGGCAATGACTAGAGCGATCGACCACTGCAGCACGATCCACCACACGGCGGTGCCGAGCCCCACCGCCGCCGCCACCCCGAACGCCCAGATCGCTGCGGCCACAGCTTCGGAGAGCGGCGTGGCGCTTGCCAGAGTACCAACGGTGGCCGATATCGTCATGCCGACGAGAGCCAGCAGCATCGGCGCTGTGGCGAAAGAAGAGAGCCGCTGAAACAGGCCGAACCCGACCGAAAACGCGCCTGCCGTCGCGACAAGCGCCGCGTAAGGCTGGCCAAGGACCAATCCCCAAACGAGAATGATCACGATCGCAGGCACGCAGCACAGCGCCGCACCGGGATGGAATTCCTCCCATTGCAGCTTTATTACGTCGGCGGTTGCGGCGATTATTTCGCGCAGCGGCGAGAGGTCTGTCGCGTCGTCGTCGATCGGCAACGGATCACCTCATGGTGCAGCGGCCCCGTGATCGGAAACGCGGGGCTCGCACCCGGCCAAGCCCAAAGCCGCACAATTCCGCGCCGGCCGAGTTCCATCGCTCGAGAAGCGTCGGCCAGGACGACGGCAAAGGACAATCATGATGCGTTTGCGGCGGGGTCGAGGCCTGCCTCGTCAAGCCTCACCGCCGCCAGTGGCCAGCGATCCAGACCCAGCCGGGGCGATGCCTGACCCAGGCTCCGGGGACCCATGCCGCGTGAACATAAGGAGCCACGACGTATCCGCCTGGCACCCAGACATACTGGACACCGTTCCAGCTCCAATAGCCCGGCTGCCAGACATAGCCGGGAGCAGGTGGAGGGGGCGCCACCTCGACCACAGGTGCGGGCGGGGCGAAGCCGACCACGACCCCGACGCGGGCGACGCCAGGAGCGGCGGCGAGCGTCAGGGCCGCGGCGCAGAGAACGGGAAGGATCAATCGTCGGCTCATGGCGGGGTTCCATCTTCGGCTCATCGGACGGGTTCCTGGGAAACGCCTCGCGTCGGCGATCAACCTACCGATGGGGATCGGCCGCTCATTTGACGCCCATCAATAGCTTCCTGCTTTTGTGCGCCCGCCCGCGACAAGCTGAGAGCCGAAACCGGCAAGCGCGAGATTGGCCCGGAACTAGGAAGGACGGTGGAGCGGCGAGGCATCGCCGCCTTACCCGCCGATCAAGCGCCGCGACAGGGATGCGTGCGTTCCGGATGTTGCCGGGCTTGACCTTTGCTGCGAGCTAATCCGCGGTCGGCGTCAAGATTTCCGATGCGACAGGCAACTTGACGACAGTCAAGGCGGGCGGCCAGCCGCTCGCTTATGTTGGCGTTCTCTGAGGCGCCATGATGGCGCTCGCGACAAAACCGGGAGCCGAGATGACACCAGCGCTCCCCACGTATCACCCGCCTGCGTCGCTCACTATCTGCGCGGGATCGCGTTCCCGGCGACCAAGCACGACTTGAGAATAGAGGCGGATAAAAACCACGCTCCGCCAGAGGTGATCAAGCTGATCGACGAATTTACCCCCCCGAGCGCTACCACACAATGCCCGAAGTCATGAAAGCCCTCGGCGACGTCGAGAAATCGTGAATTCAAGGACTTCGACCGTGGCACAACCGACTCCCGGGCAGGCATTCGCTCAGTCAGGTGTCTGGAGAAGGTATCTAGGACAATCCTGTTACGCCTGCACGACCCAAACGTAAGGAGCTGACGATATGTTGACGAAGACTGTGACGAGCTTGGCCTTCGCGGCGGCTTGCTTGACGACAATCGCGACTCTTCCGGGGGCTTCCGCCCAAGCTGCGACATCCCACAGGTCCAGCGCCTATGTCGCTTCCACCTGGGCGCCGCAGCAGAACCTCAAAGAGGCCGAGCTCTACGACCGCCTAATTGCGACCGATCCGGCCTTCCGCCGCATGCGGATGCGCATCGAATGCGGCCCGATCACCGATCCAGTGCTGCATCAGCAATGCATCGAGAGCTTCCAACAGCAAGTTCAAGCATGGTACGATGGACAGCTGCAAGCGTTTTACGGCTCGTCGACGGCGCCGGGGAACTATACCTCCAGTTCCGGTCAGTAATCGGGTGACGGTGAACCCACAGGAACGCTGTAGCCTCCTGCGGCAACCGACCGAAAAGATCGAGGAACAGCGTCGCTCAAAAAACAACAGCGTCACCCCGCGGCAGCGCAACGCGGATCGAGGCCGCCCAGTTGGGCGGTCTCCCCGTGGGCTGAGTCTCAAAGGACGCGCGTCCAGTGTCGGGCGCGAAATATCTCGTCTAGAGGAGGATGATATGAGATGCGCGTCCCTGCTTTCCCGCTCGCCGCGTCGTTAATACTTCTGGCCACGCCCGCTTTCGCGCAAAGCTCCAGCGGGACCACTTCGGCGCCGGCCGGTGGACGCTGGCGCCCGATACCCTGGTGACGCTCGACACCCAGCAGAGCGCGAGCAATCACTCGAGCAGAGTGGGTTCAAAAATGTCCTCGTGACCCGGTCTCCTATGTCATCCACGCGCAGGCGCCGGACGGGTCGTTCATCGTGATGCAGGTCAGCCCGGACCGACTGCACGCGATCATCGAGCCGGCTTTGGGAAGCGCGTCCCCGCCGGGCGGCTCTTCCAGTTCGGAGAGCGGCACCAATCGCTGACCTTACCGGACCCAGCCGGGGTCATGCCTGACCCTGGTTTCGGGTACCCGGTCCGAGGTGAACATAACGGCCGACGGGCTAAAGACCTGATTCTCTTCACCGGGCGACGCCCACATCGCCGGCTCCCGCAACAAGTGTGTAGCAGGGCTGAGGGCTCTCCAGACCAACGCTTACACGCGAATCGTCGAGTTAATGTTGCGGGTCATTCACAAAACAATCAAAAGTAGACTGAAAATCGTCCGGCGGAATAAATTTCTGTACGGCCCAAATTCGAGCGCATTCTTCGGAATTGAAGACTGTCAATGAGCATTGGTATGAGCGACAGTATTTGGTCGGCTGAGGCCGACCCTGCGGGAACCGGCCCAAACGCCAACGCAAGATATTCGAAACATGGCCGGCAATCGTGCAGTCACGTTCATGGAACCGCACCAAATGGAGGTGCAGAACAAGGAATACCCCAAGCTTGCCGATCCAAAAGGCAGAAAGATCGAGCATGCCGTCATCCTCAAGCTGGTAACGACAAACATTTGCGGCAGCGACCTGCACATCTACAACGGCCGGTTTGCGGCTCCCAGCGGGATGCTGATGGCCACGAGAATACCGGCGAGGTCGTCGAGGTGGGCTCACATGTCGAATACATTAAAATGGGCGACATGTGCTCGGTACCGTTCAACGTCGCCTGCGGCACCTGTCGCAACTGCAAGGAACGGCATACCGATGTCTGCCTGCGCGCGAATGAGGAGCTGGGGTACTACTGCGCCTATGGCTTCAATCTGGGCGGATGGCAGGGCGGTGGCCAAGCCGAATACATGGTCGTGCCCTGGGCCGACTTTCAGCTGCTGAAATTCCCCGATCGCGCTCAGGCGCTGGAAAAGATCCGCGACCTGACCCTGCTCTCCGACATTCTGCCGACCGGTTTTCACGGCTGCACCGAAGCGCGCGTCGGTCCGGGATCGACGGTGTACATCGCCGGGGCCGGACCGGTCGGCTGCGGCGCTGCGGCGAGCGCCCATCTGCTCGGTGCCTCTTGCATCATCGTCGCCGACAGCAACAAAGCGCGGCTCGCGCTCGTCGAGAAAGCCGGCTACGAGACGGTGGACACGTCGAGCGAAACGCCGGTTCCAGATCAGGTCGAGAAGATCCTCGGGACCGGTCAGCGTTGGGTCGACGGCGGCGTCGATTGTGTCGGCCTCGAGTGCCACGGCTACGGGCCGCACGGTGTCGGCAAGAACGAGGAGGAAGCGGTTGTCAACATGCTGATGGAGGTGGTGAAGCCCGCCGGAGCCATCGGCATCCCGGGCGTTTACACCGACCAGGACCCCGGTGCGCCGGCAGCGCTCAACAAGCAGGGAAAGATCGCCTGGGCCTTCCCCCCAAGGCTTGGGTCAAGTCGCCGTAGTACACCGCCGGCCAATGCCCGGTCATGCATTACAACCGCGACCTGATAATGGCGATCCTGTGGGATAGGATGCCGTATCTGACCCACTGCTGAATACCGAG
>Ga0210395_10003759_pt1 | contig 11650 bp, 12 predicted proteins | sample IncBWH4OmetaG_FD_150861 | JGI IMG/M metagenome (GOLD analysis project Ga0210395, IMG submission 150861) | Forest soil microbial communities from Barre Woods Harvard Forest LTER site, Petersham, Massachusetts, United States - Inc-BW-H-4-O ...
CGGCTTTCTTCTGCGCCTGATATTTGTATTTGCCGTAGTCGAGAATTTTGGCGACCGGCGGCACCGAGTTCGGCGCTATCTCGACCAGATCGAGGCCGGCCTCCTGGGCCATGGCAATCGCTGCCTCGATTTCGGTGACGCCCTTGTTGGCGCCGTCTTTGTCGATGAGTTGGACCTCGCGAACGCGGATCTCCTCGTTGATGCGCGGACCCTCCTTGGCGGCGGGTTGCGGCGCTCTGCTGGGGCGACGAATGGGTTTTGTCTCCTTACGTGGTTACAGCAAACGCGGAGAATCGGGAGTTTCCGCGCATAAGTCAACGATAATGCGCGTCGCGTGCATCGCGACGGCAAGCTTCATGATTTATGTTTCATCACCGAGACTGCGTAGAGTGCAAGCCGTGAGACCGCCGCATGAACGATAACAGCCTGAAATTCCTGCACATTGGCGACGGCGCCGCGCGGCGCGGCATCGCCGTGCGCGCGCAGGCGGGCGCGCCGCCCGGGCTGTTCTGGCTCGGCGGCTACAAGTCCGACATGAAGGGTACCAAGGCAGTGGCGCTTGCCGACTGGGCGGCGCAGGCGGGGCGTGCCTGCGTGCGGTTCGACTATTCCGGCCACGGCGAGTCGGAAGGCGCCTTCACCGACGGCACCATCGGCCGCTGGCTCGCCGATAGCGTGGCCGTGTTCGATGCCTGCTGCCGAGGGCCGCAGATCCTGATCGGCTCGTCCATGGGCGGCTGGCTGGCGCTGCTGCTGACGCGGGAATTGAAGCGGCGCGGGCACAACGGCGCCGCGTCCGTGGCCGGCATGGTGCTGATCGCGCCGGCGGTGGATTTCACCGAAGAGCTGATGTGGAAACGCTTCACCCCCGAGATCAAGCGCGACCTCGAGGAGACCGGCGTCTGGGCGCGGCCGTCGCAATATGCGGCGGAGCCTTATCTGGTGACGCGGCAATTGATCGAGGACGGCCGCAACCACCTCTTGCTCGGCGGCCTGATCGAGACCGGCTGCCCGGTGCGCATTTTGCAAGGCGTCGAGGATCCCGACGTGCCGTGGCGGCACGCCGTCGAGCTGACCTCGCGGCTGGCCAGCGACGATGTCGTGCTCACTTTGGTCAAGGACGGCGATCACCGCCTGTCGCGGCCGGAGGATATCGAGCGGATGATCCAAGCGGTGAGGGAGTTTTAGCTCGCCGCCGCTTCGGCTTTCTCGAACGCCACGCCGAGCTCGTCGCTTCTGCGCCACACCACGCGGCAGGCGCGCCGCGTGCGGCCGTGCTCGAAGGTCAGCTCGAAGGTTTCCGGCACGCCATAAGTGTTGGCGAGCTTGAGGCAGGCGCCGCCGGACGTGATGTTCTGCACCGTGCAGTGAATGACCGGCGAGCGGCGCGGCACGATGATCTTGGCGCTGCGCGCGATGACGGTGCGTGTGACGTTTCTGCGTTCGTGCATGACACGGTTGCTGCGGCCGATTTGTCGGCGAGAATTGCGGTGCCGACCCGCGGCTTATTTAGCAACCAAGTGTTACGGATCGGCGAACGTTGAGGTGCGTGAAAAGTTAACGGCGCTGAACGATTTCGACGAAATTTCTTTGCTTTCCGGTGTGTGGCTCGGCCGCGAGATCGCAAAAAAGTGCGGGAGGCCGTAAAGCCTCCCGCCGCCGCAATTGTCCCCACAAATTCAGGCGACGCGTCAGCTTCTGCCGACGACGTCCACGGTTACCGATGCGAGCCCGGAACAGCCGATGGCGTGGGCCGCTCCCGGCGTCAGGTCGATGATGCGGCCTTTGACGAATGGCCCGCGATCGTTGATGCGCACCACGACGGAGCGGCCGTTGCTGGTATTGGTCACCCGCACCATGGTGCCAAACGGCAGCGTGCGATGAGCCGCGGTCAAGCCGGAAGCCACGACCCGTTCGCCGGTCGCGGTTCGCCCCTCGGAATAAACTGAAGCAATTCCGCTTTGCGCCGATGCAATCGTCGGCACCATGATAGTAGAAATAACAAGAGCCGAAAGTACAAAAAGCTTCGTCAGGCTATTGCCAGCCATGATCTTCCTATTCAGTTGTTGATGGGATGGGTGAAGTGGCTCTTTGGTCTTGAGCCGGGGCCGCTAAGACAGGCTAAATATGGTCATTGTGCGACGCAGCAATTTTGCATAATCTTTGCGCGGTAACGGGTTCCTGCCCCTATTGTGGGCAAAACTCGTAAGTTGTTGTGTTTAAATATGGAAAGAAGGAGCGCCGGTAGCCGGAAACCGTCGCCATGCGCGAGCGGAATTCTGCTCTGCGTGCAGTGCGGAATCAAAACGGCGCCGTCGGCCGTTGGTTCAATTGGCCCGCCGGGTCAACGATTCGACGGCGGCGGTTACGCCTGCGCGGCAGCGGCCGTCGGCAGCACGTAGCTTTTGAATTGGTCGCGCAGCGCGGTCTTCAGAATCTTGCCGGTCGCTGTGTGCGGGATTTCGGGCACGAAGGCGACGTCGTCGGGCATCCACCACTTGGCGATCTTGCCGTCCAGGAACGACAACAGCTCCGCCTTGGTCGCCGTCTGCCCCGGCTTGAGCACGACGATGAGCAGCGGCCGCTCGTCCCATTTCGGATGGCGCACGCCGATCACCGCGGCCTCGGCCACTTTGGGATGGCCGACCGCGAAGTTCTCGATGTCGATCGAGGAAATCCACTCGCCGCCCGACTTGATCACGTCCTTGGAGCGGTCGCTGATATGCCAGTAGCCGTAGCGGTCGAGCGTGGCGACGTCGCCGGTGTCGAAATAGCCGTTGTCGTCGAGGATCGAGCCCTCTTCCTTGAAGTAGGCGCGCGCCACCGACGGCCCGCGTACTTTCAGCCGGCCGAACTTTTTGCCGTCGCGCGGCAACTCCTTGTCGTCGTCGTCGGTGATCTTCATGTCGACGCCGAACGGCGGATGGCCCTGCTTCATCTGCACGTCGAGCCGTGCATCGCCGGACAGGCCGGCATATTCCGGCTTGATCGAGCCCAGCGTGCCGAGCGGGCTCATCTCGGTCATGCCCCAGGCGTGCAGCACCTCGACGTCATAATGCTCTTGGAATTTCTGCGTCATGGCGCGCGGGCAGGCCGAGCCGCCGATCACCACTTTTTTCAGATAAGGCAGCTTTAGATTGTTGGCTTCCAGATGCTGCAGCAGCATCAGCCACACGGTGGGCACCGCGGCGGTGAAGCTGACGCGATAGGTGTCGAGCAATTCGTAAATGGAGGCGCCGACGAGCTTGGCGCCGGGCATCACCATGGCGGCGCCGACCATCGGCGAGGTCAAAGCCAGCCCCCAGCAATTGGCGTGGAACATCGGCACCACCGGCAGGACGACGTCGCGGGAGGCAATTCCCATGGCGTCGGGCTGCGCCGCCATCATCGAGTGCAGCACGTTGGAGCGGTGCGAATAGACCACGCCCTTGGGATTGCCGGTGGTGCCCGAGGTGTAGCACATGCCGGCCGCGGTATTTTCGTCAAAGGTTTTCCAGTTGAAATCGCCGTCGACGTCGGCGATCCACTCCTCGTAGGGCACGGCGTTCTTCAACGTGGTCGCCGGCATATGCGCCGCGTCGGTCAGCACCACGTATGTCTCGATCGACTTCAGCTTGTCGGCAATTTTTTCCAGGATCGGCACGAAGGTGAGATCGACAAGGACCATACGATCTTCCGCATGGTTGACGATCCAGACGATCTGCTCGGGGAACAGCCGCGGATTGACGGTGTGATAGATGGCGCCGATGCCCATGATGCCGTACCAGGCCTCGAGATGCCGCCAGCTGTTCCAGGCCAGCGTCGCCACCCGGTCGCCGAGCTTGATGCCGTCCTTGCTGAGCCGCTGCGACACCCGCAGCGCCCGCTTGCGCAGATCGGCGTAATTCGTGGTGTGGAACGGGCCTTCGATCGAGCGGGTGATGACCGGCCGCTCGGCATGATAGGTCGCGGCGTGATCGAGGATGCGATTGCAAAGCAGCGGCCAGTCCTGCATCAGCCCGAACATGATGTCGCCTCCCACGCGTCGTGCATTATCGCGTTAGGCCGCGGCGGGCGCCGGCGGCCGGCTTTAAGTTAACCTCATGCGCCGCCAAGGCAAATACCGATTGCCTTGAATGACGGCGTCGGCTCGGCTTAAAGCATAGCCAGCGGCGGCGCGCGGGTGGGAGAGCTGTGGCGTGAGGATTTGCGGCGCGAAAGCTGCCTTGGCGCTTGGCGTTCTGCTGTGCGCTGGCGATGCGGCGTGGGCGCAATTGGCGCTGGTCCCGCAGGCCAAGCACGTCCGGGCCGAGCACGGCCCGCCGGCCCCGGTCGCTTTGCCGCAGGAATTTGCCCCGCCGCAGGAAGCCTATGCGGCCTTCCCGGAAGAGCCTGCCGCCGCGGCCGCGCCGGCGGCGCCTTCGGCCTGCCAGGTGCGGCTTGCCAAGATCGCGGTGTTCCAGCCGCTGCCGACGCTGGTCGGGCCGGGCGAATGCGGCGCCGTCGATGCGGTGCATCTGGACGCGGTGATCCTGCCCGACCAGAGCAAGGTGACGGTCACGCCGGCGGGGATCCTGCGCTGTCCGATGGCGGAAGAGCTCGCGCACTGGGTGCGCGAAGACGTGGCGCCGACGGCGACAAAACTCGGCTCGCCGCTGCGCGTGCTCGACAATTTCGATTCCTATGAATGCCGCGGCCGCAATCGGGTGCGCGGCGCCACGCTCAGCGAACACGGCCGGGCCGACGCCATCGACGTGCGCCTGTTCAAGCTCGCCGATGGCCGCTCGCTGACCTTGACCGATGTGAATGTCGACAAGGCCTGGCGCGAGACCATCAAGGCCAGCGTCTGCGCGCGGTTCTCCACGGTGCTCGGACCCGGCTCCGACGGCAATCACGAGGAGCACATCCATCTCGATCTCGCCGAGCGGCGCAACAATTACAAGCTCTGCGAATGGGATGTCCGCGAGCCGCCGCCCCCGCCGGTCGCACAGACAGAAGACACCGCGCCGCCCGCCGAGGCTGCTGCGACTCCGGACGACGACGACACGGCGCCGATCCCGCTCGACATGGTGCCGCTGCCGCGTCCGCGGCCGAAACTCGCCGAGGACGCGTCAGCCCGCACGAAAAAATCCGATCGCAATTAGCCGGCACCGCAAAGATGCAACACTTCGCGTCAACTGATCGGTTGTTTTGCGCGACAGTCTAGAAAAAAGTTAGCGACCATCGAAATGGAGTCCTAGGAGATTTGGGCGCATCGTCGCAGTGAGGGCGATCTCTGCTGGGCTGGGCTCATGCAGGACTGGATGCTCATAGCGGCGCCGTTGGCGCTCACTCTGTATTTCCTGGCCTTCCAAGACCAGTTCAGAGCGTTGTTGTCTTGGGTGAGCGCGCTGGTTAATTAGAGCATGATCCGGAAAAGTGGAAACCGTTTTTCCGGAAAGATCGTGCTCAATCAAAAAACTAGAGCGCAAATCGCTTCAATCTGAAGCGATTTCGCTCTAGGCCGCCTGTTCATGACCGTGCCGCGGGCAGGAGCTTTTCCAGCAAACGCGGCATGGCTCTGGCGTATGACGACGGCAGACCGATCGCCTCGATGAGCTGGCCTGCGGCCGCCGCTCCGTTCCCCTTGCTTAGGAACCACTGTATCCGCTCTTTGACGGCATAAGGGATCGGCTCGAATTTTTGTTCGGTCACGACGAGCCTGTCGCCGAGCGAAATAGTTCCGGCATTGAGAAAGCATCCGAATACGCCGCGCCGGTGCACGATGCGATCGAACGCGATCAATTTCAAAATCTTCTTGCAGGGTTCGCAATGAAAGGTGAGGCGGATCAGCGCTTGGCCCAGCCTGATGACTGTGCCGGAAGGCAAGTCGTACAACCCGTCATCCTCGAGGAGGACATTCTCCCGCAAGTCCCCAGGTTTTAGGCCACAGCCGGCCAGGATCGGCCGCGACGCGATCAAAACCTGGCGAAACGGCGCGCAGGCGGCACCGCCGCCGATGCCGTCCTTGTCGAACGCGAATGTCGTGACCTCTTCGAGTGCCGCGCCGTGTTTGCGCTTGATGTAAAGATTTGTGACGGTCAAAGCTCATTCACCCTCGTTGTTGCAACGCGGCGAACGGCCTGCGCCGACGATGGGGCGAAAGATTGGCGCTGCCGAAAATGCTTCCGGCGGTGCGACCACATGTCCGCTCGCTCCGGCTGACCTACGGATATGTCCTGAGTTGAAGCAACCACGTCGCCTGACTAAGCAGGCTGATGGTTCCTTTTATATATCGATGGGCAGCCGAATGCCGCGCCGCCTAAGGACTCAAACGACCGGCGCGAGAGCGCTTTTGGCTTGGGCACTCGCGCGCTCGCCCCGCGTTTCGATAGCTTTCCGCGCCGGGCGCGCTTGACGCGTGTCCCGGTACGAAATTCGCGAGAAGGCATTGGCATCGATCGCCGCCATGGCCATTTGCATCGCCGCTTCCGCGGCTGTTGCATCCATGCCGGTGATGAATTTATCGAGCGCCCTGCGGCGGCGGGCCATGGCCTTTAGGAGAGCTTTCCCATTGGCACGCTCGACGCTCGCGCGCCACTTCCCCGGCTCTCGCTCGAAGGCTTTGACGACAAACTGCTTGTACTCCATGGCGACCCCCCGTCGCCCTTGAGTCTGTCGCGGATTATGGCGGGCGATGGGCGGTACTATGTTACAATGCTGAACGGTTGCCTTAAATGCGGCCGCAGCCCGGGGCGGAATTGCTGCTTCCCCCCTTCAGGCAAAAGATCAAAGCTGCCGGAAATCGCACCAGCCGCGCAATCCGCCGAGGCTTCGCCCCGCGGAATTCAGCCCTTCAGCGGCCCATTGTTACGAAGTCTTTTTCGGAGCCCGCGTCGCCATACAGCCGCAGACCACAAGTGCGATCATGACGGCAAGAAAGATTCCAAGTTCCACCATGCTCATTCTCCGTCGCCCTGCATGGGGTGGCATCAAGTCTTGCGCAGTACGCAGACAGCCTAGCAGTATTTTCGACGCCGCGTCTTGCTTTGACGATGGTGCGTCCGGAAGCCGCGGTCAGCCCTGTGACGACGAGGCTACGAAACCGTCTCGCCTTCTGGCGCACAGGTGAAGCAGTAAGAGCCGTTCATGAGGGTGGTCATTTCACCGACGCGCGAACCGGACGCGGCCTCCAGCGCCTCGTCCGAGACGTCGCGGTCGAAGATATCCTCATCGGTTTGATTCATCGGTTCGATCGGGGCCGGCTTGACCGCGCGCCCCGCCTCCAAATGTCTCTTGGTCGCAGTCGGCATTTTACATCACCGGCATTTTTGTGCGCCAGCCGATGCCGTCAAGATTGACCCCGGCATGCGGTAGCCTGGACATCGACTGCGTTCCGGGCTGACATCACCGGCCCGCGGCCGCGGGCTACCGACGGAAACCTCGATCGTGGACGAGCTCTTTGAACAAATCCGGCTGGCCGCTCTCGCTCTCGCGGAGTTCGGCAGCCATTTGTTCGATCCGACGATCAGGCTCGGGGTCACCGGGCTTTCCAACGCCGGCAAGACCATCTTCATCACCGCGCTGGTCCATGGCCTGCTGCGCGGCGGACGATTCCCGGTGTTCGAGGCGATGGCCACCGGCCGCATCGCCCGCGCCTATCTGGCGCCGCAGCCGGATTATGCGGTGCCGCGGTTCGACTATGAAAGCCATCTGGACGCGCTGGTCGACAAACGGCAGTGGCCTGACTCGACGCGGCAAATCAGCGAATTGCGGCTTGTCATCGACTATCAATCGCAGCGCGGCCATCGGCGCGCGCTGACCCTCGATATCGTCGACTATCCGGGCGAATGGCTTTTGGACCTGCCGCTGCTCGACAAAAGCTATGAGGCATGGGCGGCCGAGAGCGTGAGTCTCTCCCGGCTCGGGCCGCGCGCCGCCCTCGCCAAGGATTGGAATTCCTATCTGGCGACGCTTGAACCGCAAGGCGCCGAGGACGAGCAGACAGCGCTGACCGCGGCAAAGCTCTTCACCGCCTACCTGAAGGCCTGCCGCGACAAGAACTATGCGATGAGTCTGTTGCCGCCGGGGCGGTTTCTCATGCCCGGCGATCTCGACCATACGCCGGCGCTGACTTTTGCGCCGCTCGATGTCGCGAGCGAAGGAATTGCCCCGAAAGGTTCGCTCTGGGCGATGATGCGCCGCCGCTATGACGCCTACCGGGACATCGTGGTGCGGCCGTTTTTCCGCGATCACTTTGCCCGGCTCGATCGCCAGGTCGTGCTGGTCGATACATTGGCCGCGATCAATGCCGGCCCCGATGCGGTTCTGGATCTCGAGCGCGCGCTGGCCCAGGTTCTCGACTGCTTTCAAACCGGACGCAAAACCGTACTGAGCACGATGCTGCGTCCGCGCATCGACCGCATCTTGCTCGCCGCCACCAAGGCCGATCATCTGCATCACACCAGCCACGATCGGCTCGAAGCCGTGCTCAAGCGCCTGACGCAAGCGGCCACGGCGAAAGCCGAGCTCGCCGGCGCGCAGGTCGATGTCGTTGCGCTGGCCGCCGTGCGCGCCACCCGCGAGGCAACGGTGCGGCGGGCGCGCCAAGAGCTGCCTTGCATCCTCGGCGTGCCGGTCGCCGGCGAGGTGCTGGCGGGCGAGACGTTCGACGGGGAAACCGAGGCCGCGCTGTTTCCCGGCGACTTGCCCGACGACCCCAACGAACTGTTCCGCAGCGACGCCAGCGCGTTTCGCGGCATTGCCACAACCTCGCCGCAAAACGCCGACTTTCGCTTCCTGCGCGTACGGCCGCCGCTGCTCGAGACGACGGACAGCGGCACGCCTGCGCTGCCTCACATTCGCCTCGACCGCGCGCTGCAATTCCTGATCGGAGACCGGCTGCAATGAGCAAAAACTGGCCGCATCGGCCGCCCGCCGTCTTTCGCCTCGACGACGATCACGTGATGGTAGGCTTGGCCAAAGACGACGCCGCCAAACGCGCCGTGCAAGTGATACCGGAGCCCGACACCGAGACGTCGGTCATTGCCGTCGACGATCCGCTGCAATGGCCGCGACGGCGTTTCCGCTGGGGCGCGGTTTTTTGGGGCGCCTCGGGCGGCTTGATCCTGCTCGCCGCCGGTTTGGCGGTGGTTCGCCTGATCGAGGATCTGTTCGCGCGCAGCCAGGAATTCGGCTTTCTCGGCTTGGCGCTCGCCGTCCTGGCCGCAGTCGCGTTTTTGGTCGTTGCCGTTCGCGAGACCATGGGTCTGGCGCGGCTCGCGACCATCGAGAAGCTGCATCGGCGCGCCTCGGATACCCTCCTGCACGACGATCGCCAGGAAGGTCTGGCGGTTGCGCGCGATCTCCTTGCGCTGACGCGCCGCATGCCGCGGCTAGCCCGCAGCCGCGCGACCATGGAAAGTCATCTCGGCGATATCATCGACGGCGCCGACCTGGTGCGCTTTACCGAGCGCGAGCTGATGACGCCGCTCGATCAGCAGGCGCGCCGCATCGTCACCGCGGCGGCAACGCGGGTGTCGGCCTTCACCGCGGTGAGCCCGCGCGCCGCCATCGACGTATTGTTCGTGTTCGGCTCGGCGCTGGTTCTGGTGCGCCGGCTGTCGTTGCTGTACGGCGCGCGACCGGGCGCGCTCGGCCTGGTGCGGCTCATGCGGCTCGTAGTCTTGCATCTGGCGATGACCGGCGGCATGGCGACCACCGACGGCCTCGTTCAACAGATGCTCGGCCATGGCATCGCGGGCAAGCTGTCGGCGCGGCTCGGCGAGGGCCTGCTCAACGGTTTTCTCACCGCACGCTTGGGCCTCGCGACAATGGACGTCGTGCGGCCTTTGCCGTTCACCGCCTTGCCCCGCCCCACACTGCGCAATCTGATGAGCGACGTGATGCGCGGCTTTGGCGAGAAGGACGAAACGCCGTAGTCGATTGATCGATCTTTGAGCGGCTGGAACTGGCCGCTATCGCATCATCAAGGTCATGCCGCCGAGACCGAGCGAGATCTGGAAACCGGCCTGAACGCCCCGCAGCTGGAGAACGACGCCGTTGCCGTTCTGCAGCGTTGCCACCTGGCCGCCGCCGACGAAAGAGCCGCCTGCGCCCGCGCCCGCATAGGTGCCGGCAATGGCGCCGGGACTCGTCAGATTGCTCGCGGTGCCGACCAGATCCACCGCCGCGATACCGAGGCTGCCGATGCCGATGCCGCTGACCGACAGCGGATATCTGACGCCATGGAAGATCAGGACGCCGCTGCCGCCGCCGACGCCGATGATGAATCCGGCCTTGACGATATGCAGGCGGACGTGGCCCACGGTCTGCGCCTGTGAGGGCGTCGCAGCGCCCAGCAGCATGACCGCCAACGACACCGCGACTATTCTTATTGCACGCGTAAAGCCCAGCATTGACGCCTCCCGATTGATTTTACCGTTCCGTTCGACTTGAGCGGAGCAGTAACACAATACTCCATCGGCTGACATATTGGACCACGGTCCAATAGGCGCCCGAGCCGCAGGAAAAAGCATCGCCGTCGGGTTCAATGCGCGTAAATCAAGCACGTCGTCGTGCCGTGCGCGAGAATGCGGCCGTCCTTGTCCGTCAGCTTTCCCTCAGCGGTACCGACGCGGCGCCCGCAGCTGATGACCTTGCCTTCCGCTTTCACCAGGCCGGTCTGCGGGGTGATAGGCCGAAGGAGCGAAATCTTGAACTCGAGCGTCGTTTGCGCAAAGCCCTTGTCCAGCATCGACTGGACGGCGAGCCCCATGGCGCTGTCGAGCAAGGTTGCCGCAAGGCCGCCGTGGACCGTGCCTGCCGGATTGCGGTGCCCCGCGTGCGGCGTTGCGGCGGCAACTACGCGGCCCTTGGCAACCTCGACAATGTCATAGCCGAGCGTTTCCGCCATGCTGTTCAGGGGCAACGTGCCGTCGACCAGCCCCTGGACGAATTCGAGGCCGCTTAAGGCGCGTTGTTGGTCGTCATCGATCACGCCGAAGCGTTTGCCGACAGATGATTGCGTCATGAATTGTGCTCCGCGCGCGTTGGCAGAGCGTCGCCCGGGAGTGCCTTTGGAACCACCCGTTTTCTGCGGGGCTGATCGCCCTAGCGTCAGGCCTTGTGCGCCTGATGCTTGTCGATGGCCGCCTGCACCGCGGCGCGCGACTGATCGCCGGCGGTGGTGTACTTCGCCTTGGCGTCGTCGTAGCTCCATTGCCGCAGCTCGTTCGCGTTGCGCTGGAAGTGCGGGTGGACGTAGCGCGCCATCAGCTCGTAGCTTTTTTTGGTCGCCGGCCAGTCGGCCCAATTGTGCGCCAGCAAGAGCACGCCGCCGAAGCCGCCGTTGGAGCCGCGCCACAGCCGCTCGAAATGGCGGATGCAATCGTCCGGCGTGCCGATGCAAGCGATTCCGGATGACACCAGATACTCGGCCGGGTCGCTGGTGATGTCGGGCGGCACGATGGGGAAGGTCGCCACTTCGGCGAAATAGCGCTTGAAGTCTTCGAGACCGAATGTCATGTCGGCGCGCGCCTGCTCGCGGGTTTCCGCCACGTGCGCAAAGGTGACGATGCGCCACCTGCGACGGTCCGCGGTCTTGCCGTGCGCCCGCGCGCTCTCCTCGTAGACGCCCCAGTTGCTGGCATGCGCTTTGAGCGCATCGTCCGAGGTGCCGCCGATCGACAGC
>Ga0210395_10003761_pt1 | contig 11648 bp, 12 predicted proteins | sample IncBWH4OmetaG_FD_150861 | JGI IMG/M metagenome (GOLD analysis project Ga0210395, IMG submission 150861) | Forest soil microbial communities from Barre Woods Harvard Forest LTER site, Petersham, Massachusetts, United States - Inc-BW-H-4-O ...
GGCCCAGGCCGCGACCATCATCCTGGACGGGGTGCGGTCCGGAGCCTGGCGGATCCTCATCGGCGAGGACGCCAAGAGCATCGACGCGGCGGTGCGGGCCAGGCCCGAGGCCGCCTACGACTACGCCGAGCTGTTCGACCTGCCCCGGACGCCATCCGGGCCCGAGGATACGGACACCTGAGGCCACCGCCGGGTGAGGGCCCGGCGGCCAGGTCAAGGTCCAGCATGGCGGCTAGCTGACGGCCCAGGGTGGTCTTCCCCGCGCCGCCGCCCCCGATGATGTGGACGCGCTGCGGCCGGACGGCGGTGTTCACCAGGGCCAGTCTGCCCCGTCCGGAGTCCGGTAGCGTCCGGAGGATGCGGTCCATCGATGACGTCCTGCAGGACCTGAGCGAGGCCACAGCCAGCCTGGGCACGAACATCAGCGCGCTCACCGAGGCCGAGGCGCGCGGGGCGTCGCTGCTGCCCGGCTGGACCCGGGGCCACGTGCTGAGCCATCTGGCCAGGAACGCCGAGGGCGGCACCCGGCTGCTCGTCTGGGCCCGGACCGGGGTTCCCAGCTACGAGTACCGGAGCGTGGCGGCCCGGGCCGCGGAGGTCGAGGCGGGAGCCGGCCGGCCGGCCACGGTCCTGGTGGCCGACGTGGGCGCCACGGCCGCCGCCTTCGCCGCTGCGGCCGCGGCCATGCCGCCGGACGCCTGGCAGAACCTGGTCACCTGGACGACCGGCCAGCAGGACCAGGCGGGAAACGTACCGCCATCCCGGCTGGCCGAGGTCCTGATCCACCGAGTGGACCTGGACCTCGGCTACCGGCCGGGCTCCTGGCCTGCAGCGTTCGTGCGTGACATGCTGCCCCGCGCGGCCGGGCGCCTGAACGAGCTGGCGCCGGCCGGGCTACCCGGGCAGCTGACGGCCACCGACACGGGCCGGGTCTTCCAGATCGGGCGCGATACCGGAGGGGTCAGCGGGACCGAGGCCGAACTGCTGGCCTGGCTCCTGGGCCGCTCCGACGGCGCAGTCCTGGACCGGGACCGGCCCGGCCCGCTGCCACCCGTCCCCAGCGTCTACTACACCTGAGCACCGGTCAGGGGATGAAGACCGGCCGGCGGCCCCGCTGGTCCCGGGCCCATACCTCACCCACAGTTGACAGCGGGACCCGGTCGATGTCGACTTTTACCTTCCCTATGGCCAGCAGGTCGAGCAGTTCACGCAGCAGGCCGGTGATCACGTCCGCCGGCGGCATGGTGCCCGTGCCCTGGCCGAAGATCTCCAGGCCCGCGCTGCGCAGGACCGCGGCTGGCAGCGAGATCGCCGGGCCGGCCATATCGCCTGCCTGAAGCAGGCGGACCCGCCCGGACCTGGGCTGCGCGTCGTGGCGCTCGATCGAGGCGCAGAAGACCTCGGTCGGATGCCCCCACAGGTAGTCGACCACCAGGTCATAGCCGTCTGATCCGCCCTCGGCGGCGAAGGTGGCGGCCAGCGCGTCATCCGGCTGGCTGAGCTGGATGATGGCGTCCGCGCCCAGCTCCGGCAGCCGGTCGAGTACCTGCTGGTTGCGTCCGGCCGCGACGACCCGGCCGGCCCCGAAGTGCCGTGCCGCCTGCACGGCCAGCTGGCCGGTGACCCCAGTGGCGCCGAGAATGAGCACCGTCTCGCCGCCCGCCAGTTCGCACCGCCAGCCGAGCGCCAGCCACGCCGAGAGGCCGGGATTCCACGCGGCGGCGGCCACCGCGTCGTCGAGGCCGTCGGGGATGGGGAAGGTCATCTCGGGCCTGGCCACCGAGTACTGCGCCATCGTGCCGCACCGGGAGCCGAAAAGCACCCGCTGGCCGTCCGGCCTGCGGCCCGCCCCGATCACGCCGGGCACCGCGGGCAGCCCGCCGTCGCCGTACTGACCAGTGCGGACCGAGTAGTGGGAGCCGTCGGCGCGGACCCGGTCGATGTTGTTCAGCGGCGCGGCGGTGACCTCGATCAGCTCCTCGCCGTCTTGCGGGACGGGCTGGCCGAACTCCTCCCATCGTGGAGCCTGCCCGAAGGCATGGAGCACGGCGGCCTTCACCGCCGTACCTGCCCGCGGCCAGCGAGCCGGCCGATGCGGGCCTGCCAGGACCGCAGCACCCGCGGCGGCCGGGGCGAGCGGGATGGGCGGGGCCGGTGCAGTGCGGCGGGCCCGCGCCGGGCCATGGCGTGCGCCCGGTCGCGGGCGCGGTCATGGCGAGAACGGGCCGAGCCGCGGCCCCGCAGGCCAAAGGTGTCGGCGGTCCAGTCCACGGCGACGCGGTGAAGCAGGCGGATGGTTTCTAGCATGACCGTCCCCTTGTTTTATGAGTACATCGTACTCCCAAGGAGTACATCGTACTCATAATTTGGCGCTACGCTGGGCCCGTGCCAGAACCGCCCGCCAGCCAGCCCATTTGGACGCGCCCCGGCCCCGGCGCGCGTAAGCCCCGGTTCAGCCGCGAGCAGATCGCGGCGGCCGCGCTGGCCATCGCCGACAGCGAGGGATTCGAGGCGGTCTCGATCCGCCGGGTCGCCGCCGCGCTCGGCGCCGGGACCATGAGCCTGTACCGCTACATAAGCGCCAAGGCCGACCTGGTCGCGCTCATGGACGACGCGATCATGGGCGAGTCGCTGATCCCGGACGGCCAGCTTCCCGCGGACTGGCGCGAGGCCCTGGCCATGATCGCGCGGACCACCAGGACGGCGCTGCTGCGCCACCCGTGGGCTGTGCTCGCGCTGCAAGGCAACAGCGCCGCGGCCCAGGATGGGTCGTTCGGGCCGAACGGCATCCGCCACTTCGAGCAGTCCCTGGCCGCCGTGGCCTCCGCTCCGCTGGACACCGGGGCCAAGCTCGACCTGATCGCTATCGTCGACGACTACGTCTTCGGCCACGTCCTGCGCGCGGGCGAGCAGCAGGCCCGGGCGGCCAGCCCGGATCCCGGGCACGCCGCCGCTATCGCCGCGTATATCGAGCAGCAGCTCAGCACCGGCCAGTTCCCGCTCCTAGCCAGGCTGGCCGGCGATCCGGCCGCCCGGTCGATCGGCGATCCCGCCCTGCTCGGTGACCGGTTCGAGCGCGGCCTGCAGGCCCTGCTCGACGGCGCGCTGGCTGACGCGAGGTCTGACGTCGGGCAGTGCTCTGCGGCCGGATCCGAACGCTAGGGAACTCGGCGAGCATCGCTTCGCCCCGGGCGGCACCGTCGGTGGCGCCGGCAGGCGCTACGGTGCGGGCGGGCCGGCCTGGACGCGGCGGCGCAGTTCGGCCCATCCGTCCGGGGTACGCGGGATCGTCCACCAGCTCTCTACCCACCAGGTCGCGCCTGCGGCGGCCCAGGGCTCCGGGTCCGGCGGGCTGAGCGCGACGAACTCGCCGGTGCTGTCGGCCTCGATGATCACGTCATAGGAGGCGCCGGATCGTCCCAGCTGGTCACGGCGGGACCGGACCTGATCGACGAGGAGAGCCAGCTCGCCGGGAGTGCGGACGCCGCGCCCGTCGTCCTGGTCGATGACGGCGGGCAGTAGCCCGTCCCAGCGCGCGGCCCGGTCCAGTGACGGCTGGCGGTCCCGGCCGGCGACGTAGGCGCCGACCATCCAGACCGGCGGGCGCGGCTGCTGGGCCGGCGGTGGCGGCGGCATGAAGTCGGTAGGCCGGGCCGAGTAGTGCTTGCCGTCGTAGCTGAACGGCTGGCCGCGCATCAGCCCGTCGTAGATGGCCAGGCATTCGTCCAGCTTCTCCACCCGGGTGCGCCGTCCCTCGTCGGGCTCGAAGGCCGTCCAGCCGCCGTGCACGGCACCGAGCCCGGCGCTGAGGATGGCCCGCCCCCCGCTGAGCCGGTCCACGGTACCTACGGCCGAGGCCAGGTCCCACGGTTTCCAGCGGGCAACCGGGGTCAGCAGGGTGCCGAGCCTGATCCGCTCGGTCGTCATGCTGGCCGCGGCCAGCGACACCCAGGCGTGGACACCCCACACGGCCTCCCAGGTGAACACCCCGTCCCAGCCGTGCTGCTCGCCGAGCGCCGCCATCTCGGCGAAATCCCTGGCGTCCGCATAAGGAACGACGAAGCCGAATCGCATCGCCCCAACCTACAAGGGGGCACCGTCAGGGACCGGGGAACGTGGCAGCCCCCGCTGCTGCTGCGAGCGGGGGCTGCCGGAGGACGAGCGGTCTAGCTTGATTCGGGGGTGGGGGTGGAGGTCAGCACGATGCCTGCCGGGTCCATGCCGTCGCCGGAGTTGGCCCCGTCGCCGCCGAGGTTGACGGTGCCGACCACGCTGCCGTTCGCCGCGTCCAGCACCGTGAGGATCCCCGAGGTGAGCCCGGTGACCCACAGCTGCGAGCCGTCGGGCGTCAGGGCCAGCACGTCAGGCCCGCCGGCCAGCGAGATCGTACTGGTGACCTTGCCGGTCTTGGTGCTGACCACCGAGACCGTATTGGAGTCGGGGTTGGCCACGTACAGGGTGCCGCCGTCGGCCGAGAGAGCCTCGCCCCACGGGAGCTGGCCGACCGGGATCGTTCCGGTGACCTTGCCGGTGGCCGCGCTGATCACCTCGACCAGCCCCTGGCTGGTGTTGGTCACGTAAACCGTCCTGCCGTCGGGGGACACTGCGATCCCGTGCGGATCACCGAGGCCGTGGATGACGCCGGTAACCCGGTCGTTCGCGGTGCCGAAGATCCACAGTCCCGCCGCCGTGGTCACATAGGCCGTGGCGCCGGACGGAGAGAACTCGATCTGGGCCGGCGCGCTAGGCAGCGGCAGCGTGGCGGTCACCTTGTCCGTCGCGGTCGAGATCACCTTGATCTCCGTGGGCGACCCCCGGCCGGTCTGCGGGCCGGTGTCGGCCACCCACAACTGCGATCCGTCCGGCGACACCGCCAGGTCATCGGGGTTGATCCCGACATGAATGTCTGTCTCGGCCGGATTGTAATTCTTCGGGTCAAGCGTGGCCGAGTCGACGATCGACACCATGTCGTTACCGGTGTCGGCGAAGTACAGCGTGTCGCCGTGGAGGGCGATGCCCTGGACGCTCGAGGCGTAGTTGACCTCTCCCGGGTCGCCGGGCACCGCCGGGTCGCCCACGTTGTAGTTCTGGACGTAGGAGCAGTTGGCCGTGTCGATGGCATCGAAGGACTGGTAGCCCGCGAGAGCGATATAGGCGGCACCGGCCGGCCCGGTGCACGTCGACGCGGCCAGGCGGGCGGTGCTTGACCCCTTGGCCCCCGCGTGCGGCGCGGCAGATTGGCCGACGGTCAGCGCGACCGTGGTCCCGGCCACGACGATCAGCGCGGCTGACCCGGCCATGAGCGAGCGGCGCACGGTCCAGAAGCGACCCGAGCCGGAAGAATCGAGCAGCGACATTCAGATCACCCCCACTGTGCTGGTCGCGCCGTTGCGCACCGGTTTGCGGCCGGGCGGTTGGACCGGGAAGGTCTGACTGGCTCCGGGGATGGGCGGGAGCTGGAACTGGAGCACCTCGTTCTCCGCTGCCTCCAGTTCCGCCTTGGTCCCCGGGAGCCGCGGGAACCTCCGGTTCGGGATGGCGCCGAGGGCGCTGGTGAGGTCGCCGACGGTCTTCCGCCGCCACGGCGTGATGTTCGGGTTCACCACGCCGGTCACCGTCTCGATCAGCCGCTGCACCGAGGTGTGATCGAAGGTGTCGTGGCAGACGAAACCGCCCACGGTCCAGGGCGACACGATGACGCACGGAACCCGGAAGCCCAGGCCGATCGGGTCGCTGACCTTGTCGACGGTGATGAACTCGCCGGCCGTGCCCGTCGGCGGGGTGGGCGGGGTGACGTGATCGAAGTACCCGTCGTTCTCGTCGTAGATAAGGACGAAGACGGTCTTGGCGAAGACATCGGGGTTCGACGCGATGGCGTTGATCTTGCTCGCGACGAAGTCAGCGCCGGCCGCGGGCATGAAGTCGGGGTGCTCGGACTGGTAGGACGTGGGGATGAGCCAGGACACCGTGGGCAGCTGGTCGTGGGCGGCGTCGTACTCGAACTGTCCTGCCTGGTAGAAGCGCATCGCGTTCTGGTACAGCGGCGACGACACCGAGGCGTTCTGGTACTGGTCGAAGTACTCCAGCACGTTCATGCCGTAGTTGTCGATCTCCTGGTAGACCTTCCAGCTCACCCCGGCATTGGTGAGCATCTCCGGGTAGGTCTGCCACGAGTAGCCCTCGGGCGGTACGTAGTTGCCGTAAACCGGGCCGCCCGCCACCCCAGCCGGATCCACCTGGCCGGTCATCAGGTACAGCCGGTTGGGCCAGGTCGGGCCCATCATCGAGCAGTGGTAGCCGTCGCAGATGGTGAAGGCATCAGCCAGGGCCCAGTGGAACGGGACGTCGGCCCGCTTGAAGTAGGCCATCGTGTACTGCCCGGCTACGCCGTCGGAGGCCAGGTGCGCAGTCACGAACCCGTCCATCTTCCCGCCGTCCCAGGACTGGTGCTGGGGGCCCCAGCTGTGGCTGGTGGAGGGCAGGTTCTGCGCGCTGGTGCTGGCCGTGTCGGTGTGGAACGGGAGCAGGTACTTGTCGGGGTTCTGCGCGTCGGCCTGGTAGAAGCGGCTCTTGGGCACGCTCGGGTCGGCGAAGCCGCGGACGCCGGGCATGGCGCCGAAGTAGTGGTCGAAGGAGCGGTTCTCCTGCATCAGCACCACGACGTGCTTGATCTCGGACAGGGCCGCGCTGGTGAGGCCCGCGCTGCCGGGCGCCGCTGGCCTGGAACCTTCGATGATCTTCCGCAGGCTGGATGGCAGAGCGAAAGACGCCAGTACCATCCCGCCCGCCGACGCCATCAGCTGGCGCCGACTCACCTCAATCGTCACGTAGGGGCCTCCAAACGCGGGAGTAGCGACCTGAACAGGGCAAACCATAGCGAATGGAGTCAGGCCCCTCCGGCAAGGCTCGCCCGAACCCGGACAATATTGCTCGCAAATGGCTCATAACGGAAGCAAAGAAACCATCAAGTGACCAGAAAATGAATAATCCGGGTGGTTACCCGCGCTACGCGGCAGCCAGACGGCTGAGTTACGATACATCGCGTTGCCTGAACACTGCCGGAAGGAATGCGATGGAGACGACCAACGGGGGCCCGCAGGACGCGGCGACAGAAGGGTTGCCGGCCGAGCCGGGGACCAGCCCGGCCATCCGCGCTTCGGACCGGGAACGGGACACCGTGGTGCAGCGCGTCCAGCAGGCGTTCGCCGAGGGCCGCCTGGATGACGCGGAGTTCGACGAGCGGATGCGGGCGGCGCTGACGGCCCGCACGCACGCGGATCTCGACGTGCTGCTCACGGACCTGCCCGCCGCCTCGGCACCGGCCCAGGTGCCCGCGGCCGGCGGCCGCAGGCCTGGCCGGCTGGCGATCGCGCTGAAGAGCTCGGTCCGGCGGGCCGGCCGGTGGCGGGTGCCGGAGAAGTACACCACGGTCGTCTACAAGGGCGACGGCTGCCTCGACCTGCGGGCCGCCGAGCTGAGCGGCCCGGTCACCACGTTCCTGACGGTGGCCTACAAGTCCAGGGTGACGATCCTGGTGCCGCCGGGTGTACGGGTGGAGATGACCGGGTTCGGCGTCACTCAGGGTGCGGAGGAAGAGGATCCCGGCTACCGGCTGCCAGTGGACGCCCCGGTGATCAACGTGCGCGGGATCGCCTACAAGGGCACCGTCGAGGTCAACACCCGCCGGCCGGAGCGGCGGGCGCTGGGCCGGTAGCGGTCCGCCGGGCCAGGCGCGCCCGGCAGGTAGGCCCAGCAGGTAAGCCCGGCAGGTAAGCAGAGCCAGGGACCGGCCTGGTGGCAGCTGATGTCGTGCGGGGGCTCGTAGAAGGTTGCGTCCCAGAGCTGGGCATGGCAGGTCTGGCACGACACCCACAGGTGCCCCATGCCCCGGCCGCGCTCGGCTTGCTCCCGCGCCGGGGTGCAGATACAGGGTTTCCAGCCGACTCGCGCCAGGCCGGGCCACAGCGGGTGGCCGAACGGGCAGCGCTGCGGGCGGTGCGAGAACAGGGACACAGACATGACGATGATCATGTCATAATCGCAGCTCGGATAGCTAGTTCGAAGAAAAGATCTAACTCTGGGCCGCGCTTGTGGCGGCGGGCGGGGGCGCCGGGCCTGATGCGGACATGGAAGGATGGGCGCCGTGACATGGAAAGCCCCAGACGTAGAACGGCCGGACGGGCCGCTGACCGGACCCGAGCGCCCGCTGCTGCAGGCGTTCCTCGACTGGCACCGGGCCACGCTGCTCTACAAGTGCGCCGGCCTGACCGGCGAGCAGCTGGCCGAGCGCACCGTGCCGCCGTCGGGCCTGTCCCTGCTCGGGCTGGTGCGCCACATGACGAAGGTCGAGCGCACCTGGTTCCGTATCCGGTTCGCGGGCGAGCCGGTCGACCAACCGTACGGTGAGGATGCGCAGGCTGAATTCGAGCTGCTCGACCCGGCCCGGGCCGCGGCCGACTATGCGCGGCTGACCGAGGAATTCAAGCTCGCCGATGCGGCCGTGGCCCACGCCTCGCTGGACGACACGTTCGTGCACCGGGGCGAGGAGATGTCGCTGCGCCTGATCTACTTGCACATGATCGAGGAGTACGCCCGCCACGTGGGCCACGCCGACCTGCTGCGCGAGCGCATCGACGGCGCCACCGGCGAGTGACCAGCGGGTTTACCAGGCCGCCTCGGTGACGTAGTGCCCGGCCGGCAACGCGGGCAGGGTGGTGAACCGGCCGGGGTCGGGGCCGCTGACGTCCAGCCAGCCGAACTGGAGGCCCTGAACCAGGACGTACTGGCCGGCCGACCCGAATGACAGCACTCCGAGGCTGGCCTGCAATGTGATGTACTCGCCCTGGTTATACCGGCCGGTCTGGGTGCAGAGCACGCGGACCAGCCGACCGGTGCCGGCCTGCAGCTCGGCGATCTGCACGATGACCGTGTGGCTGCTGGCCAGGGGTGTGAGCTCGCGCAGGGTGACCGCGATGACGTCATGCCCGTCGGGCGTGATCAGCGCGCTCTTGATGGAGCCCGCGGCGACCGTGCCACTGGGGACGATCAGCTTGGCATCGGTCAGGCTGTCACCCGGCGCGGCGGTATCGAGCAGCCGGACTCCCGCCACCGTATAGATGAGCGGGTCGATGGCGCGCAGCCAGGTGAACGCGACCATCCGGCTGCCGTCCACCCAGGATGGCGCCCCGGGCGCGTACTGGGGGCCCTTAACCGGGGCGGTCCAGGTCCGGATGGTCCCGGTGGCGAGGTTGATGACCTGGAGAGTGCCGATGGTGTACGGGCCTGAATAGCGCGCCAGCGACACCGCCAGCAGCTTGCCGTCGGGGGACAGCGCCATGCCCTGAAAGTCATCAAGGCGTTCCGGGGCGGGGGCAAGCTCGGTCAGGTGGCCGGGCTTACCGCTGGCAGAGATACTGAGCCGGAACAGGCGGAGGCCAAAGGCGCCCCCGGGGCTGGTTAGGTTCTGGCTTTCGTAGGCACCGATGATGAAGCTGCGGTCATCGGCGGCGCCGGTGACGAAGGCGACGTCTTGGGCGATCGACGGCACCTGCACCGTGCCGGTCACCTGCCCGCCGGCAGACACGCGGACCACCGCCTCCGTTTCGTTGCCGTGCGCGCCGCCGCTGATCGTGACGTAGAAGCGCGGGAGGGCGGCCGAGGCCGGCCCGGAGATTGCGGGCTTGGGGGACGCAGACAGGCCGGCGATAAGCGCGACCACGGCAACGATGGCGATCAGCGCGGCGGTAGCGGAAAGCGCCACCAGGCGGGGACGCCAGCCGCGGTGCGGCGCGGGGGCTCGCAGCGGCCGGAGGATTTCGGGCTGGACCTTCCGTGCTGTGCGCTTCAGCTCCTCGCGCAGCAACTCCTCAATGTCAGGCATGCCTCACGGCTCCTTCGGGATTCGGGCCGGGAGGATGCGAGCCAGCGCATCAAGGCCGCGGGAGGCGGTAGAGCGGACGGCGCCCTCGCTGATGTGCAACGTGGCCGCTGCGTCGGCCACGCTCATGTCCACGTAATAGCGGAGAGCGAGCACCTCACGCTGCCTGGCGGGCAGCGCGCGGAACGCCTCGATGAGCTCGGTGCGCTGCTCGAACACGAGGGCGGCATCGGCGTCTGGCCGCTTGGGAGCGACGATCTGGGCCTCGTGCCTGCGGGCGACCGAGCGGCGGCGGAGCACGGACCGGCTGCCGTTCAGCACGGCGGACCGCGCGTAGTCCAGGGCGCTCGCCTGCTTGCGCAGGGTCCGCCAACGGCGGTGCAGCTGCTCGAAGGCGTCCTGCACCACGTCTTCTGCGGTGGCCAGATCACCCACGATCAGCACGGCCAGCCGGACCAGCTCCAGGTGGTGGGCCCGGAACAGCTCGGTCACGTACCGCGCAGGATCGGCCGCTATTTCCGCCGACGGGTCATGGGCGGCCTGCTCAGGCCGTGGCCCTGGGCTGCGGATGACATCCGCCGGATCGGCTTCCATAGTAGGGAGACGTTATGAACGCCCGTGGCGCTGCGATGCGAGGTCACAAGTCGGTAAAAGGGACGCGCGGCATCATGGGTCGCTGACGGCTGGCCGGCCGGTATAGACGGCGCGGAGGCGCAGCGGCCCGGGGCCCGCGTAGGCCTCGACGGCGTGGGCGATCCAGCCCGCGGTGCGCGCTACCGCGAACACGGCCTCCCCGGAGCCCCTGATCATGCCGGCCACCCGGACCAGGGTGGCCAGCGCGAAATCACTGTTCGGCAGGGGAAGGGACTTCTGCCTGACCTCGGCCAGGACGGCCTCGGCCACGGCGAGCTGCGCGGACTTCGGCGCGGCGCGGCGTACCAGGTCGAGCAGCAGGACTCCGCGCGGATCGCCGACCCGGTACACCTGGTGACCGAACCCGGGCACCCTCTCCCCCCGGCGCAGCAGTTCGCCCACCACCCGGGGGACGTCCTGCGGGCCGCTGGCCGCGGCCAGCATGGCCTCCACAGCGAGGGAGGCCCCGCCGTGCAGCGCGCCGCTCATCGCCCCGAGCCCGGTCGTGACCACTGCGTACGGGTCGGCGCGGACCGAGGCGGCGACCCGCGCGGCCAGCGTGGAAGCGGCCAGCTCGTGGTCGGCCAGCAGGACCAGCGCCGCGGACAGGGCCCGCCGCAGGGCGGGAGTCCCCCGGTGGTCACACAGCCGCGGCCACAGCCGCCCGGCCAGGTCGGCCTGATCGCCCGCCTCGGCACCCACCGGAGGCAGGCAGTCCACCAGGCCGGCGATGATGCTCCGGCCGTCCGCGAGCACGGCTGCCGGGTCGAGCTGCAGTCGCAGCGGGTCGGTCGCGGCCATGGCCGGGACGATGACCTGGAACCGCTCCAGCGGCAGCGTCCCGGCGGGCAGGGCGGCCTGGGCGGCACGGCCTGCCGCCAGCGCGGCGGGGGTCGCCCGCCACGGACCCGCCCCGGCCGGGGCGGGGAGGGTGGCGCCCTGGGCCTCGCGGCCGGTCCGGGCACCGCGAGAGGCGCGGAGCGACCGGGGGGCGTGCGGGCCGCGGGCCGGCTCGGTGGCGCGGGGAGCGCTGGCTGGCGGGAGCTGTCCGGTCCAGAGCAGCTCGGCCACGTCCTCAAAGCTGTGGCTGGTCGCCAGGCGGATCGCGTCCAGGCCGCGGTAGCGTAGCCGGTCGGCG
>Ga0210395_10003767_pt1 | contig 11642 bp, 9 predicted proteins | sample IncBWH4OmetaG_FD_150861 | JGI IMG/M metagenome (GOLD analysis project Ga0210395, IMG submission 150861) | Forest soil microbial communities from Barre Woods Harvard Forest LTER site, Petersham, Massachusetts, United States - Inc-BW-H-4-O ...
GGTGGCCGACCGCGTGCTGGTGCTGCGGCGCGGCCGCAAGGTGGCGGAGAAGCCGATCGCCGAATCGAGTCCCGAGGAGGTAACCGGCCTGATCACCGGAGCGATCGATGCCGCTTGAGGCGCCCGTGACACTGAACGGAGTGGCGGAGCAGCGCGAGCACTCGCTGCTGCAGTGTCTGCTGTCGGCGCAGGCGTTCTGGGTGACGGTGGCGCTGCTGATCATGTGCGCCGTGATGTCGGTGCTGCAACCGCAGGCGTTCGCCAGCAGCGAGAACTTTTACAACATCACGCGGAACTTCGCGTTCATCGGCATCATGGCGCTCGGCATGACAACGGTCATCGTGACCGGTGGCATCGATCTTTCCGTGGGCTCGGTGATGGGATTAGCGGCGATCGCCGCGGGGCTCGTGCTGCAGGACGCGGGGCCATGGTGGTTGGCGATGGGTGCGGGGCTGGCGACCGGGTTCGTCGCCGGCGTGGTGAACGGTGCGCTGATCGCCTGGGTCGGCCTGCCGCCGTTCGTGGTGACGCTGGGTACGCTGTCGATCGGCCGTTCGCTCGCCGTGGTGCTGTCGCAGAACAAGATGATCTATGATTTCGGCCCCGACGCAGACACCATCTTCGCGATTGGTGGGGGGCAGATATTTGGCATCGCCAATCCGGTGTGGGTGCTGCTGATACTGACCGTGGTGTTCTCCGGGGTGCTGCATCTGACGCGGTGGGGGCGACACCTGTACGCAATCGGCGGCAATGAGCAGGCGGCGGTGCTGACCGGCGTGCCGGTCGCGCGCGTGAAGCTCGCCGCGTATATCGTATCGGCGACGATGGCAGCACTTGCGGCGGTGTTGATCATTGGCTGGCAGGGTTCCGCGATCAACGCTCTCGGCACCGGCTACGAACTGCGCGTGATAGCCTCCACCGTGATCGGCGGCGCCAACCTGATGGGCGGCGAGGGCGGCGCCTACGGCGCGTTCATCGGTGCGGCGCTGATCGAGGTGATCCGTAACTCGCTGCTGATGGCGGGGGTGGATTCGAACTGGCAAGGCACGTTCGTCGGCGTGTTCATCGTGCTCGCGGTGCTGTTGGAGAAGCTGCGCGGACGCACGCGTGCGTAAGCGGCAAGGAGGGAACGAGATGAAGCAATATCTGGCAGGTGCGGCGGTTTTGCTGTTGACACTGGCGGTCGCGCATCCCGGCGCGGCGGCAGACAAGAAGTACGTCTTCGCGCTGGTGCCGAAGAACACCAACAACCCGTTCTTCGATCAGGCGCGCGACGGCTGCAAGAAAGCCGAGAAGGAACTGAACGGCGCAGTCGAATGCCTGTATGTGGGACCCGGCGAGCACGGCGGCGGCGAGGAGCAGGTGCAGGTGGTGAATGATCTGATCGCGCGGCACGTCGATGGCATCGCGGTATCTCCGGCGAATGCGCCGGCGATGGGCCGCGCGCTTGCCGAAGCGAACAGGGCCGGTATCCCGGTGCTGACCTGGGACTCCGATCTGCTCGATCGCGACAAGAAGGAGCGTATCGCCTATGTCGGCACGCATAACTACGAGATCGGTGTGAACCTCGCGAAGCTGGTGGCGGCGATCAAGCCGAAGGGCGGCACGATCTGCATCCAGTCGGGCGGCGCGGCGGCGGAGAACCACAACGAGCGGATGCAGGGCATTCGCGACACGCTGTCCGGCAAGTCGAGCAAGTCACCGCCCGGCGATCGGCTGACCGGGCAGAACGGCTGGAAGGAAGTGGACGGCTGCCCGCTCTACACCAACGACGATTTCCCTGTGGCGGTGCAGCAAATGGAGGACATTCTCGGCAAGTATTCGCAGCTCGACGCATTCGTGCCGACCGGCGGCTTCCCGCAGTTCCTGCCGCAGGCGTATCGCAAGGTGGCGGAAAAGTACAAGGCGCGAATCGACGATGGTTCGCTGGCGTTGGTCGTGGCGGACACGCTGCCGGTGCAGATTGATCTGCTGAAGGCGGGACTGTCGCGCGGACAGGTTGGGCAGCGGCCGTTCGAGATGGGCTACAAGGCGATGTACTTCCTGAAGGACATCAAGGACGGCAAGGCAAAGCCGAAGGATCCGACCTATACGGGGCTCGATGTCTGCACGCCACAGAACGTCGCGACCTGCGTGGGCGGCTGAGCATAACGGCAGCGAGTCAACGGTTCGGCGACTTCTAGTCTAATTGTCGGAACTGTCGTCGAACCCGTTGCCGAGGATCGCAAGCAAGCCGCGCGGTTCGGTGCTCCTGCCCTGGTGCTCCAACAATCGCGCGAGACTCTTGGCCGCGCGAAATTCGAATCGCCTCGCCGACTGGCTGCGGGCGGCTTCGATGGCCCGGGCAAAAGCGGCTTCGGCCGCCGTGGTATCGACGGCATGCGAATTGAGCATGATTTCGCCATGCACCCTGTGGGTTTCGGCGAGGTACCAGCACTGTCCGGTGCCGGTCATTCTGGCTAGTTCGGCATCGACGGTCGCAAATGCCGCGTCGTATCGCCCGGCCGCTGCCTGCGTCTCAGCAAGCAATACGCCGCAGAACGGCGCGAAGGTCGCAATGCCTTCCTTGCATATCAGTCCGAGACCGCGACGCATCTGCGCCGTACCTTCGTCATGATCGCCAGCGTGCCAAAGCAGCCAACCTTCGTGAAATGAGCCAAATGCGAGCCACATGGGCATACCGTGCTCGCGAGCCAGATCGAGGTAGGCGCGGAGGGGAGAAGCACTCCTCACGTGGTCGCGGCGCATCATCTGAAAAAACGCGGCATGCAAATACGCGTATGCTAAAGTTGGAACATGCTCCGTCCGCACGGCATGAGTGATTGCCTGATCGAGGTGACCAGAGGGGCTTCCGATGCCGAGTGGCCATAGTGTCAGGCCAAGATAGGCCACCGCGGGAACGGCCAGGTCCTGGCCAAAATGAAAGGCCAAAGGACGATCTCGTTCAGCATCATAGTGAGCGTAGGCACGTTCGAGATGCAGTCTCGCAGCGATGAAGTCACCCGCGAACCAGCACGTCATGCCAGCGATCCGGTGAGCAATCCCGGTTTCCGGCAGGTCAGGCCGGATTTCCACGCTGCGGAGGAAAGCGTCTGCCAGCTCCCGCATCGCGAGCAGGTCTCCGCTGAGGAACATCCCGCTCCACAATCCATATTCGGCGGAGAACCGCTCGGGCACGTCGGGGATCGTGCGCGCAATCTCGCGAGCCCTTACGAAGGCTGCTTTCGTCTCCGGCGCAGCGAACCCCCGCACGACTCGCAAAGCGTTGCCATAGCTTATCTGCAGTCGCAGGTGCGAGGTCTGTTGTTCCTCCGTGTCATTGAGGTCCTGCGACAGATCGAGCGCTTTCTCGATGTGCGCGATTGCCTCGACGAAGGCGGAGCGTTGCAATGCCAGGCCACCCGCCTTGCTCCACCACTCGACGGCAGGGCCGCTCAATCCAGCCTGAGTGAAGTGATGCGCCACCACCTCGGGCTCGGTCTCGGCCCGTTCCGGAATCTGATCACGAACGGCTTCGGCGATCTTCCGGTGAAACTGCTGACGAGGAGGCTTTGGCAGACTGGCGTAGACAACGTCGCGCACCAGCGCATGCTTGAACGTGTAGATCGCATCGGGTGGCACGCCACGCTGAAACAACAGCCCCGAGGCGGCCAACTGGTTCAACTCTCCGGTAAGTTCGGCGTCCGGCATATCTGCGGCGGACGCGAGCAGCATGTGGGAAAACTCCCGGCCAATCACTGAGCCGACCTGCGCGACCATCTTGGCTCCGGGCAACCGATCGAGGCGCGCCATCAGCGAGGCCTGCAGCGTATCGGGTATCGCGAGCGACACGGCCAGCGCATCGAGCTCCGGCGCTTCCAGCACCGCCCGGGTCAGTTCCTCGATGAACAGCGGCACGCCGTCGGACTGAAGTACGATCCGCTCCATCAGTGGCGACGCCAGCACGCGGTTCTTCACAACCTGCGCGGCCAATGCTGTCGCGTCCCGCCGGTCGAGCCGGCTCAGGGCCATCAAACTTACGTTGGGACGATCGAACCAGGGAGCCACGAAGTCCGGACGATAGGACACGATCAGCAGCACAGGGAGTGCCGGCACCTGCTCGATCACCGCGTCCAGCAATTCGATCGAGGTCGGGTCCGACCAGTGCGCGTCCTCAAACAGGATCAGCACCGGCTCCCTGCGTGCCAGGTTCGCAAGCCGATGCATCAACGCGGCGAATGTCCGCACCTTGCGCTGTTGTGGACTGAGCTCCGGGTCTTGATAGCGACCGTTCGTCGGGATGGACAACAGCGCCGCGAAAAGCGCCATGTCATCGGGCGTGGGTTGCGCGGGCGCCAGCATTGCTTCGAGCTTGCGCAGACGCTCCTCGGTGCTCTCGCCACGCATGAAGCCGGCGTCGCGTTCCATTCGTGCTGCGATCGGGTAAAGCGGGCTGTCCTGATGATACGGCGAGCAGAAATAGCGAAGGCTGACCCGCGGTTCGTCGGCCAGGCGCTCCTCCAGCGCGGCAAGCAGCCGTGACTTGCCTATGCCTGCTTCACCGGACAGGAGCACGGTGCGCCCCTCGCCGGTCCTCGATTGTCGCCATCGACGCACCAGCAGGTTCAGTTCTTCGTCCCTGCCGATCAGCGGCGTGACAATGCCCGCATAGACTGTCTCGGAGCGGCTCGCGGCACCGGTGGTGCCTCGCGCGCGCCAGGCCTTTACAGATCTGTTGAAGCCTTTGAGCGGGACGACACCTAAATCCTCCAACTCGAACATCTGCCCGAGATGCGACCGGGTCGCTTCGCTGACAACGACCGTGTCGGGCTGGGCGAGCGCCTGTAGCCGCGCCGCAAGATTTGGAGTTTCGCCCACCGCGGTGACTGTCTGGGCAGCGCCGACACCGATCAGATCGCCCGTGACGACCAGGCCAGTGGCAATGCCGACGCGCACAGAAAGCTTGAGTGGACCGATCGCGTCTATGATGGCCAGGCCTGCGCGCACCGCACTCTCGGCATGCGCCTCATCGGCATTCGGCCAGCCGAAATACGCCAACACGCCATCGCCGACGAAGCGGGCGACATAGCCCTGCTGGCCGGCCACCGCGGCTCCAACGCGCGCCTGATAGGTCGTGAGGATTTCCCGCAGATCTTCGGGATCGAGTCCGCTGGCCAGCGGCGTCGAGCCCACGATGTCACAGAACAGCACGGTGATCTGCCGCCGCTCGGCCGCGGATATCGACGCATGGTGTCCGTCGGGTGGCGCGCCGATCGGAAGCGACGCGGCGTCAGCGCGGAGTGCGGCGATGGCATTCAACAGCCGACGCCGATGGCCCACCAGGACAACGCCAAGTTCTTTGAGGTCTTCGCCGGTCAGATCGGGTAGCAGTTCAGCGGTGACGCCATTCTCGCGGAATGCCGCCTCGTAGCGGTCCAAACCAAGAGATCGCAGCCACCCTGCTACATCCACCGCCGCTCCCCCGGCCAGTGGTTCTCGAGGCCAATTATTGTCCCCGTGGACCGGCCTTGTCCAGAAGCTCAACGGTTGACTGGCATGCCGATCGCGCCGTGGCTGTGAAGTGCGTCACACGTTTGGCGTGTTCATAGCTTTGGTGTCGCGTTTCATAGCTCCGGCTGCGGATAGTACGGACCTTCCCCGAGTGCCTGCACGCGCTGCCAAAAAGCCTCGCCACTTGCCTTGCCGACCTCGTCCAGGTCCGCCGCCTGACGCCAGATGTTCCACGACTCCGGGTGCAGCCGACTGGCCTCCGCCAGATGCACATCGCCCTCGGCGGCGTTGCCATGCCGCCGCAGCCAGACGCCCAACCGAAAGTGCGCCTGTGCCTGTGCGATCTCCGGTGTGATGCGCGGCAGCCTGCGCGACGCCATGTCGGCTGGCAGCGCATGGCGCCCGGTCAACACCCAGTCGCGCACCGCGTCCAGGTACGCCCCTCGCGCAGCAAGTCGCGCTGACTGGTGCTCGGGCGCAAGCGTGCGGGTGGCGCGATCCATCAGCCGGAAGTGGTCGGTCGATCCGGCGTTCTCGGGCGGACGCACGATGCGGCCGGCCTCGTCGATCCACACCGCCTGCGGCACGTTCACCATGCCGTAAAGGTCGGCGACATGATGCTCGGTATCGATCAGGCACCAATACTGCGCGTTGGCCTGCTCGATCCATTGCCGCGCGTGTTCAGCGCCGCGGCTTTCCTCCGCGACCGCCACGATCATGAATTCTTCGCTCTTCAGGCCATCGAACAATTGCTGCCACACGGGCAAGTCAAAGCGACAGCCTCACCAGGAGGCCCAGGTACAGAGGAACACCTTTTGCCCCCGCAGCGCCGACAGCGTGTGCGGCACGCCATTGATATCTGGCAGCGTGAAGTCCGGCGCGATCAGTTCGGAGAACGCGGTGTTGCGCTGTTCGGCGCTGGCGCCCAGCACCCAGGTCTCGCCGGCCGCATCGCTGACCACCGGCCGGTCGAGCAGCCGCCAGAATGCTGCCACATCGACCAGGCCCTCGCGCACGGGCAACGGCACGCAGACATCGTCCAAGCACATGCCTTCCGGCCTCAATGTCCAGCCGGTGGCACGTTCGGCATCGGCGGCTGACAGCCACAGACCATTCGTCGCGGCCACCGCCATCTCGCCCTGCTCGGTCAGCACGGTTGCCATCGCGGCCTCCTCTCTTGCCCGCGTCCAGGCAAACACGTTCAATGCCGCGCGCGCAAGGTCATAACGTGAAGGAGACATTGATGCCGAGGCTGGCGGGAAAGATCGCCTGGATAACCGGCGCAGGCAGCGGCATCGGCGAGGCTGCGGCACTCGCGCTGGCCGACGAGGGTGCCACCACAGTGCTCACCGGCCGCACGGCTGAGAAGCTGGATCGCGTCGCCGCGCGCATCAGGCAGCAGGGTGGCGAGGCGTTCGTGCAGCCCGCCGAGCTTACTGATGCCAAGCAGGTGCAGAAGGTCGGTGAGTTCATCAGGAACACTCTGGGCAGGCTCGACATCCTGGTGAACAACGCCGGGGTGAACATCGTCAATCGGCACTGGGACAAGCTGACCCCGGAGGGTATCGACGAACTGGTGCAAGGCAACCTGTCGCAGGCGCTGTACTGCGTCACGGTCGCGCTGCCGCTGATGCGCGCGCAGAAGGACGGTGTACTGATCCACACCGCCTCGATTGCCGGCCGCGTCGTGGGTGGTTTTCCGGGGCCGATCTACAGTGCGGCGAAGCACGGCGTCGTGGCAATGAGTCACTCGATCAACATGCAGGAATGCATCAACGGCATTCGTTCCACTGTGTTCCTGCCGGGCGAGGTGGCGACGCCTATTCTCGACAAGCGGCCGAATCCGGTGGGACCGGAGGAGCGTGCGCGCATGGTGCAGTCGGAGGATTGCGGCGATCTGATCCGCTACATCGCCTGTCTGCCGAAGCACGTGGTGATGAGCGAGGTGATGTTGGCGCCGACGCACAACCGGACCTACATCGCCAACCTGCAACAGAAACTCTGAGGACGACCGATGGCTTCGAACCGCAAGAAGGTCATGGTGCCCCACACGATGGGCAATGAAGGTGTCGCGCTGCTGGAGCGGCGTGATGACATCGAGGTGGTGACGTATCCGGCCGGCATCGCGCAGGGCGATCTGCTGCCGATGCTGTCGGACGTCGCCGGCATTGCGCTGTCGGGCACACCGTACAAGCAGACCGAGATGGGTGCGTCGCCGGCGATGGAGGTGGTGGCGCGTATCGGTGTCGGCTACGACGCGGTGGAGGTGCCGGCGCTGACCGCGCGCCACGTGCCGTTGATGGTGGCGGGAACAGCGAATTCCACGTCGGTGGCGGAGCATGCGTTCCATCTGATGATGGCGCTGGCCAAGCGCAGCACGGCGCTGGATGCGCTGGTGCGCAAGGGCACGTGGGCGGATCGCCATGGCGGGCTGCCGATGGAGCTGTCCGGCAAGACGGTGCTGATCGTCGGCTTCGGCCGCATCGGTACTCGCTCGGCGCGACGCTGCCAGGGGTTCGATATGAACGTGCTGATCTACGATCCGTATATGCCGGCGGAGCAGATCACCGCGGCGGGGTGTGAGCGGGTTAGCGATCTTGATGCGGCGCTGCCGCGGGCGGATTTCGTGTCGATCCATTGCCCGAAGAACCCGGAGACGGTGGGCATGTTCAACGCCGCGCGGTTTGCGAGCATGAAGCGCGGTGCGTTCATCGTCAATACGGCACGTGGCGGGATCATCGACGAGCCGGCATTGCATGGGGCGCTGACATCGGGGCATCTGGCGGGTGCGGGGCTCGACGTGTTCGACATGGAGCCGACGCCGGTCAACAACAGACTGCTGCAACTCGACAAGGTGATAACGTCGCCGCATATGGCGGGGGTTACCACTGAGTCGGTTGCGGGGATGGCGGTGGTGACGGCGGAGAACATCCTTAGCGTGCTGGATGGGCAGCCGAACCGGAACAATGTGATCAACCAGGAAGTGCTGGACTGACAGGTGACCCATGCCGCAACCGGATCACATTTCCAAACTCGGCGTTCCCGACCCGGCAACGCTGGACGACGACCTGAAGGTCATCTGGCAGAAATGCGTGGACAAGCTCGGCTTTGTGCCGAACGTGTTCAGCGCCTACAGCCTGAACCCGCGCAGGCTGCGCAATTTCATGGCGATGTACAACGAGATCATGCTGTCGGACTCCGGCCTTTCCAAACTGGAGCGCGAGATGATCGCCGTCGTCGTGTCATCGGCCAATCGCTGCTACTACTGCCTGGTCGCGCACGGTGCAGCGGTGCGTGCGCTGTCGGGCGATCCTGAACTCGGCGAAATGATGGCGCTGAACTATCGCGTGGCGAAACTCGATGCTCGAAAGCGCGCGATGCTTGACTACACCTGGAAGCTCACCACCACGCCCTGGCTGATCGACGATACGGACCGCGCCGCACTGCGCGAGGTGGGCCTCGCGGAGCTGGACATCTTCGATCTGTCGGAGACCGTAGCGTTCTTCAACCTGTCAAACCGCATGGCTTCGGCGACCGACATGATGCCGAACCCGGAGTACCACAAAGCAACGCGATAGGCGTCAGCGGCACCCGCAGCACCCCCGCCCGAAGCGCGGCACCAGGTGCGCCACGATGAAATCGCGCGTCACGCCGATCGTTCAGCTTGCCCTCGGCGTCGAACTTGTTCTGCATCTGGGCGATCATCACCTCGGGCTGGTTCAGCACCAGCCCGTTCAGGAACACGAAGCACTGCCGCAGGTGATACTGCGCGCGGCTGGTTCCGTGCGTGCCCCATCAGACCGATCGGCTTGCCGTCGCATCGGATCGTCTCCCGCGTTGCGACGGTGCGCATAACACGTCGTCGGCGTGGCGCCTAACGGGGATCGTCGAGCGCGTCGCGCACCGCGCGGCGCAGTTCCTCCTTGCGATACGGCTTGCTCAGCAGGCGGCGGCTATGCGTCCCTGAGCCACTCCACCTTGCGTCAGGGAACCCCGAGGTCAGCAATGTCCGCAGCGACGGCCGGCGCGCCACGGCAACGCGCGCGAGATCGCGACCGTCCATCGCGCCTGGCATCACCACATCGGTCAGCAACAGGTGGATCGGTTCGGACGCGTCGACGAAGTGCATTGCCGCATCGGCGTCCGGCGCTTCGAGCACGCGATAACCTGCTTCGCTCAGTTGCCGCACCACGATGCGGCGCAGGCTGGCATTATCCTCCACCACCAGTATTGTCTCGCTGCCGCCAGGTGACGCCGGTTGTTCCGACCGTTCCTCGTGCGCGGCGAATAAAGCCGGCAGGCGAGGAAGATACAGCCGGAACGTGGTTCCTTTGTCCGCTTCGCTGTACACGGAGATATGGCCACCGGACTGCTTCATGAAGCCGAACACCATGGAAAGGCCGAGCCCGGTTCCCTTGCCCTGCTCCTTCGTGGTGAAGAATGGCTCGAAGATACGCAAGAGAACTTCCGACGCTATGCCGGTGCCGGAATCGCTCACCTCGACCACGACGTAGTCACCCGGCGTCACGTCGGTATGGGCCGCGGTATAGGCCTCATCCAGCCGGCCGTTGCGTGTATCGATCAGCAGCGCGCCGCCATGTGGCATGGCGTCACGCGCGTTGGTGGCGAGATTGGCGATCACCGCCTCGAACTGCGCCCGATCGATCTGCACCGGCCAGACATTGGGGGTCAGCGACATTTCGATTGTGATGTTCTCACCAAGCGTGCGAGCGAGCAGCCGCACGATGGCGCCGATGACCTCGTTGATGTCAGCGCGCTCGGGCTGCAGCGGCTGCCGGCGCGCGAAGGCCAGCAGGCGGCGCGTCAGGTCCGCACCACGCAGCGCCGATTCCAGCGCGTCGCGGACCAGCTCGTCGGTCATCTGATCGCCGGCGCGGATCTCGCGCAGCATGTCGAGATTGCCGATGATGATCGCCAGCAGGTTGTTGAAGTCGTGCGCCAGCCCGCCGGTAAGCTGACCGACCGCCTCCATCTTCTGCGACTGGCGCAACTGGTCGCGCTGCACCTCCGCCTCGCGCCGTTCGGTCACATTGCGCACGATGCCGACGAAGGCATGGTTGCCGCCCTGCGGTGATTCGCCGACCGCGAGCTCCATGGGGAAGGTCGAGCCATCCTTGCGCCGCCCCATGACCTCACGGCCGATGCCGATGATCTTGGCGACACCGGTCTTGAGATAGGCCGAAACGTAGTGGTCGTGTTCGCTGTGATAGGGCTCCGGCATCAGGATGTGCACGTTCTGCCCGACGACTTCGTCCGGCGTGTAGCCGAACAGGCTGACACAGGCCTTGTTGAACGACTGGATAATGCCGGTGCGATCTATGGTGATCAGGCCGTCGACAACAGTATCCAGGACAGTGGCGATGAGGCTGCGCAGTCTGGTCTCGCTGGCCTTGACCACGGCTTCTGCGGCGGTGCGCTCAGTGATGTCTCGGGTGATCTTGCCAAACCCATGCAGCGTGCCGTCGGGCGCACGGTTGGCGGCGATCACCACGTTGGCGAGAAAACGTGAACCATCCTTGCGGACGCGCTCGCCGATGGTCTCGAAGTGTCCGGTGGCGGCAGCGATTTCGAGTTCGCGCTCAGGCACTCCGGCGGCGATATCCTCCGGCGGATAGAAGCATGAGAAGTGGCGGCCGACGATTTCGGCGGCCTCATAACCCTTGATCAGCTCCGCTCCGCGGTTCCATGACAGGATCCATCCGTCCGGGTCGAGCAGCAGCAGTGCGTACTCATGCACGACGGCGATCAGCGACGGCCACATTCGCTCTGGATCGGGGCAGACGACAGTGGCTGGCTGGCCTGACGACATAAAGGGCTCGGCGACGCTGTTGCTCGCCGCCAGCAGACCATTCGAAGGGTAAGGATCGGTAAAGAGATAGTTAACGCGCTACAGAACGTTGAACCAGTCTCAAACTCTAGAAGGTCGCGATGTTCCGGCGATCCGCCGGCGCCCTCACCTAGGTGGGCAGCCCGCTCACGCGTATGCAGAGGTTTATTCATCACTGGCATCAGTCGCCCATCGACCGTCATGGTCGTCCACGTCCTTACCGCACGCGTCAAGAGAAGACGTCGATGGCTGAGCCAAGCCCAGCCATGACAAATGGGACGGAGGGGACTCTTTAACCTGGATT
>Ga0210395_10003768_pt1 | contig 11638 bp, 13 predicted proteins | sample IncBWH4OmetaG_FD_150861 | JGI IMG/M metagenome (GOLD analysis project Ga0210395, IMG submission 150861) | Forest soil microbial communities from Barre Woods Harvard Forest LTER site, Petersham, Massachusetts, United States - Inc-BW-H-4-O ...
GAGCCCTTCGACTCCGCTCAGGACAAGCTTCGGCAGGATGCCGGGAGCGACGACGAGCCGAGTAGCTTTTTCGCAGGATGCGAAAAAGCGAGCGTCCCCGCGGCATGGATGCGCGGTCCCCTGATCGCGGCGCAGGCGCGCTATTCGGCTAGAACCGCGCGGAGCTTGTCCAGAGCCTTGGCCTGCAGGCGCGAGACGTGCATCTGCGAGACGTTAAGGCGCTTGGCGATCTCAGTCTGCGAGACCGACTCGTAAAAGCGAAGGTAGATAATCACGCGCTCTCGGCCGGTAAGGACCTGAAAGGCCCGTTCGAGATTCGCGCGGTCTTCGAGGAGCTCGAGACCCGCGTCGGGCGTGCCGACGGTATCCGCGAGCGTCTGCGACTTCTTATCGGTCTCGCCTGAGATTTCGCTGTCGAGCGAGAGGAGGTTATAAGCCTGACCCAGTTCCTGGGCCTCCAATATCTCGTCTTCGCCCGCTCGGAGGTGCTCCGCCAACTCGGTTACCGTTGGGCTGCGGCCAAGCGATATCGAGAGCTTATCGCTCGCGCGGTTGACGGCGAGATTGAGCTCCTGCAGGCGGCGAGGCACCTTCACGGCCCAGCCCTTATCGCGAAAGTATCGCTTGATCTCGCCGACGATCGTCGGCGTCGCGTACGTCGTGAACTCGACGCCGCGTTCGAGATCGAAACGGTCGATCGCTTTGAGCAATCCGACCGTTCCGACTTGCACCAAGTCGTCGAGCGGCTCCCCGCGGTTGGCAAACCTTACCGCGAGAAAACGAACGAGATTGAGATGAACGACGGCAAGCTCGTCGCGCAGCCGCTCGTATTGGGAATCCGCGGTTTGGTTGTGCTGCGAGTGCCGCTCGCGTCGTTCGATGAAGCGCTCGAAGAGCGCGCGTGTCCGCTCGCGGTCGCGTCGCGCTTGCTCCCGTTCTTGCACTAGTGACCTAGTGGTCCGTAACGCCGGTCAGCCTCTTGACCATCAGCAGGTCTGTCCCCTGCGGACTGACATCGTAGCTAACTTCGTCCATCAATGTCCGAATGAGGAAAACCCCAAGCCCGGCGATGCGAGCTTCATCGAAGTTCATGTTCGGTGCTTGTGCGCGCGCGACGCCGTGACGCCCGCTGTCGCGCACGCGAACCCGTAATGAATCGGAGAGCGCCTCGCAGGTCACGTCGATGAACTCGCCGTGCCCTTCGTGCTGAATGACGGCCGTGCACGCCTCCGCGACGGCCAGCTTCACGTCCTCGATCTCCTCGATCGAGAAGCGCAGGCGATTGGCAACGGTGGCAGCCGCGAGGCGGGCTAGTGCTACCCATTCGGGTCGAGAAGGAACGCGCAGTTCGACGAGCTCGTTATGGGAACGCTCGACGGCCGGATTCATACCAACGCTTTCATCGCCGCATCTTCGCTTTCAAAGATACCGAAGATCTTGACCAACCCCGTTATGTCGAAGATCTTCTTAATCTGCGGATTGGTGCAAACGAGATTGACCGACCCGCCGTGCTCGCGCACGCGTTTGAGTCCACCGATCAGGACGCCTAGACCCGTCGAATCGATATAACGCACTTTCTCCAGATTGATGACGAGGAAGTAGACGCCTCGGTCGATCAGCTCCCCGATTGCGTCCTTCACCTTCGGTGACGTGTAGACGTCGATTTCGCCGCTAAGGTCAACCACGTAACAATCGCCGGGAGCCTCCCGCACGTTCACCTTGATGTCCAAGTGCTATCCCTCCGCCTTCCGTTGGAGTTCGTCGCGAGTCTCTTCAGCCGTTGCCTGCCCCTCGGCAACCGCGGCATCCAGATTGGACCGCGCGCTCTCGACGACTTGCCGGCCCCGTTCGTACAGATCCGATACGCTCGACTGCCATTGCGACGTAACGTCGCCAACTTTCTCGCGAAGGTCGCCGGTCGCGTCCATCGCAAAGTTGCCCGCCTCGCGCGCTTTGCCGGCGAGGCGATCGCGCGCCTCTTCTTGCGTTAAAAACGTGGCCGCGGCCACACCTGCAACCGCACCGATGAGAAAACCGGCGAAGAATCGACCCCCGCCATTGCCTTTGCCCATAATTGAATTACTCCCTAGTTATTTAGTCTTTCCCGTAACCAAGCGTCGTAAACCGGCGCTGATGCCGCCAATCGCCGCGCCGACGTTGATGATGGCGGGGGTAACGGCGCTTCTGGTAAGGTCGGCAGTGCGCGAAAGAGTACCTACCGTTTCCTCGATAGATCTTGTCACTTCGTCAACGTGCGCCAGCGTGTTGCTGACGGGCGTGCCGATGTTTTCAAGTTGCTTGTCCACCTCGTCCAGCGTCGTCCGGACTCGACCCAGCGTTTTAGCGAGCGCCAGCGCAGCGACAAAAATCCCAAGGCCGACCAGCAGGATGCCCACGCCCGCAAGGACGTCAAGGATGAGTGGACCATACTGCGTTCCGTTCAAGCTCCTGCCTCCAGCGGCGCGCGGTTCGTTTCGAGTCTACCCATTCCCCCCGCGATTGTGACCGGGGGACCGAAAGCCCTTAGATCTGCGACAACGGTGGGGAGAATGCCGAGAACGCGCTCGATCTCCGCCGGCGTCGTGGCGGTGCCGAGGGAGAACCGAACTCCGCTCGGGGGACCATCACCCTCCCAGGACATTGCCGCCAGCACGTGGCTGGGCTCGAGCGTACCCGACATGCAGGCACTTCCCGCCGAGGCCGAGACTCCCGCGAGGTCGAGCGCGATGATGAGCGCCGCCGGGTCGACCCCTGCGAAACTCAGACTGCTACAGTTGGCGAGCCTCGGGGCATCGCCGCCGTTGACGGTGACGCCGGCCACCCGCAAGCGAATCTCGGCTTCCAGGCGGTCGCGCAGGGCTTCCGTATCCGCGGCAGCCCGTGAACGCTGCGCGACGGCCAGCTCGAGTGCGCGCGCCATGCCCACAATGGCCGGCACGTTCTCGGTGCCGGCCCGGCGCCCCGACTCTTGCCCTCCGCCGACGACGAGCGGGGCGAGGGGCACTCCACGGCGGACGTAGAGCATCCCGACGCCTTTAGGCCCGTAAAACTTATGAGCCGAGATCGAGAGCAAATCGACTCCAAGTGCTCGCACATCGATCGGCAGCCAGCTCGGAGTCGCCACGGCATCGCTGTGAAAAAGAACGCCTCGGCTACGGGCGATCTCAGCAAACTCGGCGATCGGCTGCACGGTTCCGACCTCATTGTTCGCGTACATGATCGAGGCCAGGACGCTCTGGGCCCGGAGCGATCGTTCGAACTCGGCCGGTTCGACTCGACCCTGGCGGTCGACCGGCACCAAACTCGTTTCGAATCCGTCCTCACGCAACCGGTCCAGAGCCCCCAGGACGGCGCGATGCTCGATGGCGGAGGCCACGACGTGCGCGGGACGGCCGAGGCCTCGCGTCGTCCCGAACAGCGCCAGATTGTTCGCTTCGGTTCCACCGGATGTGAACAGAATCTCGGCGCGGGTGGCGCCGATCGCCGCGGCCACGGAATCGCGCGCGGCGTCCAGCGCGGCGCGCGCCCGCCGCCCCTCAAAATGCAGGGAGCTTGGATTAAAATTACATTGGTCGGCGGCTTCGCGCATCGCGTCCGCGACCGCGTTGCGCACCGGTGTCGTGGCCGCGTGGTCTAAATAAATTCGATTTGAATTCACAGAATGCTCCAAGTATGCCGCACTACTATTGGGTTGTGCGAAGCTCCAACGCACAACTCCGAGAAGTAGCAACGGGAAACTGGCGGTTCGAGTATCACTCGGACCGCCTTCTTTTTTCTGCCTCGCGCTCCGCGATGATCCGTTCGGCCCCCTGCTTCCTCGGAACGTAATACCTCCGCTCGGCCAAACTCGGCGGCAGGTTGAGTTGCTCGACGTCGTAGTCGTCGTGCGCGTAGTGGTAACCCTCACCGTAGTGGAGTTGACGCATCAACCGGGTCGGGGCGTTACGCAAGTGCAGAGGCACGGGATCGTTGCGCGTTTGCAAGACGTCGGTCAGAGCGGCACCGTAGCTCGAGCCGACACTGTTGCTTTTTGGGGCCGTTGCAAGATAGAGCGTCGCGTGAGCCAGCGGAAAGAAGCCCTCGGGCATCCCGACAAAGTGTACCGCCTGCTGCGCCGCGACGGCCACTTGCAGCGCGGTGGAATCTGCTAGCCCGATGTCTTCCGATGCCAAAATCACCAGTCTTCGCGCGATAAAAAGCGGGTCTTCGCCGCCCTCGATCAGACGCGCGAGCCAGTACAGCGAAGCGTCCGCATCGCTTGCGCGAAGCGATTTGATCAGCGCGCTGATCGTATCGTAGTGCATTTCGCCGCCCTTGTCGTACCGGGTATTGCGACGCTGCATCGCTTCGCGCACGACCTCCACGTCGACGTGCGGCGGCTCCCCGCGTGCAGAAGCGGCGGCGAGCTCGAGCGAGCTCAGAGCCGCGCGCGCGTCGCCATTTGCAAGGCCGACCAACAACGCTCGAGCCTCTTCATCGATCCGAAGCTCCAGCGCGCCCAGGCCGCGCTCCGCGTCGCGAAGCGCACCATCGACGATCGTTCCAACCTCCTCATCGGAGAGCGCGTCGAGCACAAAGACTCGAGCTCGTGAGAGCAGCGCCGAGTTGACCTCAAACGACGGGTTTTCGGTCGTGGCGCCGATCAGCGTGACGGTGCCGTCCTCTACGAAGGGCAACACGACGTCCTGTTGCGCCTTGTTGAAACGATGAATTTCGTCGATGAAGAGGATCGTCGGTTTTCCGGAGCGCCGCCGAGCTCTCGCGTCGTTGAGAACGCGCCGTAGGTCGCTGACGCCGGCACTTACAGCCGACATTCGCTCGAAGTGGGCGCCGGTACGACCGGCAATGATTTCGGCCAGCGTCGTCTTGCCGCTGCCCGGCGGGCCCCACAGGATCATCGACGGTACGGCGTCGCGTTCGATCGCGGCGCGTAGTGCGCGCCCGGGCCCCAGCAACTCTCGCTGTCCAACGAACTCGTCGAGCGTGCGGGGCCGCATTCGCGCGGCCAACGGCATCACTATTGCCTGAAAATCGAAGAGCATGTCCCCGCCTCTACGGTGGGGCAGGCACCTTGAGCGGCTTCGGCGTCGCCAATTTCCGGTGAAACTGGCTGGGAAACTGCATCGTCACGTCGTTTTCGGCGTGGGCATCGCCGGTCTGCGTGTTGTACAACACTTTGCCGGCGCTCATCTTTCGAGCGCCCGAAACAATATGCACGGCGCCTTGCAGAAGCAAGGTATGGGCTTGGTCGTCCAACGTGCCGTTGTCGGCGGTAACGTTGGTATCGGCTTGCACGTAATGAACGTTTCCAATGGCTCTGTAGACTTTCGCCGCTCCGTCGATCTGCGCTTTATCGGCCGTGAGCGTCGAGGGGCTCGACGGGTGAGCCCCGCCACCATTATCCGTCAGGCTTCCGGCGCCGCCTTGCGAATCGTGCATCACGACGTGGCCGTTGAGATAGAGCTCTTGTTTCTTGTAGTTGCCGTTGGCGCGATCTGCGGTAACGTCGCCGCCGACGCGTGTCATGACGACCTTGGCCGGAGTGCTGAAATCGCCCGTTTTAAAGTTTGCGTCGAGCGAGCTGGCGTGAACGGTCCAAACGCCGAGATCGAATGCGGCAGGGGCCGAGCCGGGCGAGGGGCTCGCACTCGGCGACTTCGGAGAACGCTGCGGCGGCGATGGTGAGACGCTCGGCTGCAGCGATGGCGAGATGCTCGGCTGCTGCGAGGGTGAGGAAGTAGGCTTGGCGAGTGCGATGAGTGTCAGACTGCCAACGAGCAGCGCGAGAAGGCGAATCATAATAGTTGCGTACGTACCTTTACCAAAGGACGCTCAATCGGTCCAAGGAGCGCTGCGAAGCGACTCTCCGAAACGGCGCCTTCGCGTAGCAACCGAGGACGCGCGCCCGAAATATCGATGATCGAGGATTCGACGGAATAGGGAACCGGCCCGTGTGCCACGACCAGATCCGCGGGCGGAAGCATCGAGCCATCGTCATCGCCGAGATATGGGGGGCCTCCCGGACGGAGTGCGGTCGTGCCCGCGATCGGCCCGCAGCGTTCGAGCAGCGCCCGCGCAAAGGGCTCGTCCGGAACCCGAAAAGCGAGCGTGTGCAAGCCTGCGGCCAGCTCGTCGCTGATAAAAGCTGGTTTGCGAATCAGAACGATCACGGGACCGGGAAGCAACCGTTTGGCGACGGTCGCCGCAAGCGGATTCTCAAATGCGTACTCGAGAAACTCGAGCGCCGACGCTACATGCATCGTCAGGGGCCGGCTGTCCGGTCGCCCTTTGGCCGCATAGACCCGGTCGATCGCGGCCGAATCGTAGGGGTCGCAGCCGATGAAATAACTCGTGTCGTTAGGCAAGATGACCGTCCCGCCGGAGAAGACCGCGCGCGCGACCTCTTCGGCAACGTCCTCAATCCGCGCGGCCGATGCATCGATGACGCGCCCCGCGCATTCCAGAGCCATTCCCTCATCATTCCTCGTCGACCCGAGTCTTCGCTGTGCCACGGGTCCGCGGGCGCCTAAACGCGCACTCGCGCGCCCGTGCCGATGGCAACGCACGAAAGCGGATCGTCGGCGACGATGGCCGGCACTCCCGTGACGTCGGAGAGCAGCTTGTCTAAGCCGCGCAGGAGCGCTCCGCCCCCCGTCAAGATGATGCCGCGATCGATGATGTCCGAGGCAAGCTCCGGAGGCGTTTTCTCCAGCACCGATTTGACCGCTTCGACGATGGCGGCGATGGGCTCCGAGAGCGCCTCGCGTACCTCTTCGCTCGTGATCTTCACGGTCTTCGGCAGACCGTTGATGAGGTCGCGGCCGCGAATCTCCATTGCCAGCTCCTGCTCGAGCTTGTAGGCGGAGCCGATCTTGATTTTGATCTCCTCGGCGGTGCGCTCCCCGATCATTAGGTTATAGACGCGGCGGATAAACCGAACGATGCCTTCGTCCATCTTATTGCCGGCCACGCGAAGCGACTGCGATACGACGATGCCGCCGAGCGAGATCACGGCGACGTCGGTCGTTCCGCCGCCGATATCGAGGACCATGCTGCCGGAAGGCCCATCGATTGGCAGACCCGCTCCGACCGCTGCGGCCATCGGCTCTTCGATGATCTCAACATCGCGCGCGCCGGCCAACTTCGCGGCATCCTTGACCGCGCGTTCCTCCACGCTCGTTATCTCCGCGGGTACGCAGATCGTCACGTGGGGTTTGGGTTTGGCGATCGACGACCACCACGAACGGCCCTTCATGACTTTCTTGATGAAGTATGAAAGCATCGCTTCGGTCACTTCAAAATCCGCGATGACGCCGTCGCGCAACGGCCGAATCGCCATGATATGCGCGGGCGTTCTGCCGAGCATTTGCCGCGCCTCCTCGCCGACGGCCAATACCCTACCCGTGTTCATGTCTTTGGCGACGACGGAGGGCTCGCGCAAGACGATGCCCTTTCCTTTGACGTAAACCAAAACGTTAGCCGTACCGAGGTCGATGCCGATTTCCAAGAACTGACTCCTACTCTAAGAAAGCGCTAGCTCGCCGAAACTCGCGGGTATTCACTCGTTTCGAAGAATCCCGCCGGCTCGACGAGCGGCGTCACGCCGCTGCTGCGCTGCACCTGGCCGCCCAGCTCCGAAAGCATCTCTTCCAAACGGTCGTAGCCGCGATCGATGTATTCCAGCCCGATGATTTCGGTTTCGCCCGCGGCTGCGAGGGCGGCGACTACGAGACCCGCGCCGGCGCGAATATCCGGTGCTTCCACCGGTGCCCCGGAGAGCTGCTTGGGACCTTTGATGACCGCAGCATTGCTTTCCATCGTCACTTTGACCTCGGCTCCCATGCGGGCTAGCTCGTTGACGTACGAAAAGCGAGCGTTGAAGATTGACTCCTCGACGACGCTGGTGCCCGGACAGGTACAGAGAAAGCCGACCATTTGCGGTTGGAGATCGGTCGGAAAACCCGGATATGGAGCGGTAAGAATGTCCGTGCCGCCGGTAATGCCATCGGCCTTCACCCTGATCCAGTCGTCGCCCGTAACCGTGACGACTCCGCATTCCACCAACTTATCGGTTAGGGCTCGCAAGTGATCCGGGCGGCAGCCGGTCACCGTCACGTCGCCGCGAGTTACCGAGCCGGCCAGCAAAAGCGTGCCGGTCACGACGCGGTCCGCGATGATCTCGTACTCGACGCCGTGCAGCTCGCGGACTCCCTCAATGGCGATCGTGTCGGTTCCCTGACCTGCAATCCGCGCTCCCATCGCGACTAGAAAGTTCGCGAGGTCCACGACTTCGGGTTCCATCGCGACGTTCTTCAACGTCGTCGTTCCGTCGGCCAGTACCGCGGCAAGCATTGCGTTCTTGGTTGCACCTACGCTCGGCATGCGAAACTCGATCGCGGCCCCGGATAACCGGGTACCCCGCGATGCGGCGATGAGATAACCGTGTGCGTTATGCACGTCGCATCCCAAAGCTACGAAGGCTTGCTCGTGCATGTCCGTCGCGCGCGTACCCAACACGCAACCGCCGGGAAGCGGAACCTCGGCTCGCCCAAAGCGTCCGAGGAGCGCGCCGACGATATCGAACGAAGCGGCGAGCTTGCGCACGAGGGCGTACGGCGCGCGATAGGACGCGACGTTGCTTGCGTCGATCGTCACCGTGTTCTTGTCTTCGTAGCGAATGCGGGCACCCAAAGCTTCCAGCAACGACCACATCACCGAGACGTCGGTGATGTGCGGCACGCGGTGGAGCGTTACCGTGCCTCGCGCCAGCAGAGCCGCGGCCATAATCGGCAGTGCGGCATTCTTCGCGCCGTGCGTTGCAACCGAACCTTCCAGGCGCGCGCCGCCCCGCACTCTGAGCGTCGTTTCGAGGCGATCGAGCATATAGAATCTACCGTTCGCGTAGCCTGCTAACTCGCCTACCGATGGCCGGTCAATCGCAGTTGCGCGCTCGCGAAATCAATAGCGGCCTGTTCGCGCGCATAAGCATCGCTGCCGCCCGCGGCACCCTTTTGTCGCTCGGTCGCCGCGGCCAGCCGCTCGCGTGCCTCCGCGACGACGACGTCGTCGAACGCCAGTGCCTCGTCGACCAGAACGGTAACGCGATCGGGCAACGCCTGCATAAACCCCTCGCTCGTGGCGAGCTCGAGACGCGAGCTCGCGCCATCCTTGAGGAGGTTTGCCCGCAATATCCCCGGCTTTAACGCTGCGAGGAACGGCGCGTGCTTCGGAAGGATGCCTTCCTCACCTTCGGTCGTCACCGCGATAACCAGCGTCGCATTGCCGTCGAAGACGACTCGAGCCGGTGTCACCAGTTTGAATGGGATGCCGTCAGCCACGAGCCATGCGCTCCGCATTCTCTCTCACTTCATCGATCGTGCCGGCATAGAAGAACGCGCCCTCCGGCAGATCGTCGACCTTGCCTTCGAGGATTTCCTTGAACGACGCGATCGTCTCGGAGAGCTTAACGTATTTCCCGGAACGCCCGGTAAACTGCTCGGCAACGAAAAACGGCTGCGAGAAGAAACGCTGGATGCGTCGCGCTCGCGCTACCGTGATCTTGTCGTCTTCCGAAAGCTCTTCGACGCCGAGAATCGCAATGATGTCTTGCAAGTCTTTGTAGCGCTGAAGAACTTCCTGCACGCCGCGAGCGACCTCGTAGTGCTCGTTGCCGATGATCTGCGGGTCCAAGATGCGCGACGTCGACGCCAGCGGATCGACCGCCGGATAGATGCCCAGCTCCGAGATCGGTCGCGAAAGCGCGGTCGTCGCATCGAGGTGCGCGAAGGTCGTGGCGACCGCGGGATCGGTGTAATCGTCGGCCGGCACGTAGACCGCCTGAACCGATGTAATCGAGCCTTTGCGCGTAGACGTGATGCGCTCTTCGAGTATGCCCATGTCGGTGCCGAGGGTGGGTTGATAGCCAACCGCGGAGGGCATGCGTCCCATGAGCGCCGAGACTTCCGAGCCCGCCTGCATATAACGAAAGATATTGTCGATAAAGAGCAACACGTCGGCCCCGAGCACGTCGCGAAAGTACTCCGCCATCGTTACGCCGGTCTGCGCCACGCGAAAGCGCACGCCGGGCGGCTCGTCCATCTGTCCGAACACCAGTGTGGTTTGCTCGAGGACTCCAGACTCTTTCATCTCGAGCCAGAGGTCGTTGCCCTCGCGCGTCCGTTCGCCGACGCCGGTGAACACCGAAAAGCCCTTATGAACGTACGCGATATTGCGAATCAGCTCTTGAATCAGCACCGTCTTGCCGACTCCAGCACCGCCGAAGAGGCCGACTTTTCCGCCGCGCGTGTAGGGTGCCATCAAGTCCACGACTTTGATGCCGGTCTCGAAGATGCGGGCGGTCGGCTCCTGGTATTTGAGCTCGGGTGCGGGCCGGTGGATCGGCCAATACGCCGCGGCTTTGACCGGAGCGTCGCTGTCGATCGTTTTGCCGAGCACGTTGAAAAGGCGCCCGAGCGTGCCTTCACCCACGGGGACGAGAATCGGTCCGCCCGTGCTACGCACCGGCGCTCCCCGCACGAGACCGTCGGTCGAACCCAGCGCCAGACATCGCACCTGGTTGTCGCCGAGTTCGTCCTGCACTTCGAGCGTGAGCTCGCGCGCCGCCGCCGCTCCGTTGCCTGCGTTGCGCGAGTCGTCGTTTACCTCGACCACCAGGGCGTCGCGAATGTTGGGCAGCGTCTCCGCCGTAAACTCGACGTCGACGACGTTACCGAGCACTTGCGAGATTTTTCCGGTGTCAGCCATGCTTGTTACACGTTCCTTACTAAGATAGTACGTCTTCTAGAAACTTTGAGGTGAGCGCTTGGAGTGAGGCGTGCAAGCCTTGTCCAAGTGCATCATGCCTCGGAGCCGCTCGTCGCTCCGCCATCCTGGCTGCGCTCCTGCTGCCTGCCTCCTCAGCATGACGCACTTGGACAAGGCTTGCACGCCTCACTCTACGCCCAGCGCTTCAGCGCCGCCGACGATCTCGAGCAGCTCCTTGGTAATTGCGGCTTGGCGGGCGTTGTTCATGGCAATCGTCAGTTCGTCGATCAGCTTCGACGCGTTGTCGGTGGCACTGGTCATTGCGACGAGCTGTGCGGCGAAAAATGCGGCATCGGTTTCGAGCATCGCCGAATAGATCGTGAACTCGAGATACTTCGGAAGCAGTCGCGAAAGCACGAACTCCGGCGAAGGGGAGAACTCTACTGCGCCCCGAGCGGCGCGGCTCTGCTCCTGGGCGCCGTCGGTTCCGGCGAAAGCCTTCAGATCCTCGGCGAGCACCGGTACGAGTTTACGCGTTTGCGGACGCTGCGACATCATCGATACGAGCTTCTGCGAGACCAATACGATCTCGGAGATGGTGCCGTGCACGAAGTCGTCGGCCGTCCGGCTCGCGACCTCGCGCGCGGTAGCGATCTTTGACGCGCCGAGCGGCCAGGTTGGATGCTCCGGGATGCCCATGCGGCGCACGGCATTGCGCGCCTTGATACCAACGGTATAATAGCGGACCCCGCTGCGGCCACGGGCGAACGTCTCGGCCGCGTGAATGACGTTGGAGTTGAAGGCGCCGGCGAGCCCCTTATCGGCGCTCATGAGAACGATGCCGGCGGGGGCGCTCGCGTTCCCCAGCTTCATG
>Ga0210395_10003770_pt1 | contig 11628 bp, 6 predicted proteins | sample IncBWH4OmetaG_FD_150861 | JGI IMG/M metagenome (GOLD analysis project Ga0210395, IMG submission 150861) | Forest soil microbial communities from Barre Woods Harvard Forest LTER site, Petersham, Massachusetts, United States - Inc-BW-H-4-O ...
CTTTGGCGCGAGCATCGCTGACTTCCTGGGGATTGCCGCTGTTGAAAGCGATCCAGGCCCAGGCGAGGGCGAGATTGGGATCTTCTTTTACGGCGGCGCGCCAATCGTCGTTGCAGCGCTCGAGATAAAGATTCTCGTAGTCGGCAATGCCCTTCTGATACAGCTCACGCGCCTTGGCAGACGAAGTGGTCACGGGCAGCGCGGCGGATTCGCCCTTGATGTGGTGCGCATACAGAGGCGCAGCGAGACAGAAAGCGAGCACGGCAACGGCACAGATTCTCAGCGAAACGGTGCGCATCAGGTTCTCCGGAACAGAGCTTTGTGGGGAGGAGACTACGAGACAGAGGGTAACATCGGCGTAATCGGGGGACGAGGTGACGAAAGTCGGTGCACGGTGGGAAGCTTGGGTTCGGTTCTCGGTTCTCAGTTCTCGGTTCTCAGTTCTCGGTTCTTTGTTCTCGGCTTACGGTTCGCTTATTGGGCGGGTTCGCGTGGCTTGCGTGGAAAAATTCTGAGGCGTTTTGCGAGTCGCGGGCGCGATTGCTTGTTTTTTTGATCGATGTTACTTTTTGGTTACCCCCCCTCCCCCTGGGCCTATTGGAATCATTGGATTAGCGGAAAATCGCCGGCAAGATCTTGGGGCTCAATCGTTTACGGGCAAAATATTGATAACACATGACTTTGCTCCGACTGCCAGGGATTGGTCAGGGCGCTGCCGCATGGTCATCATCTACCTACTCGAGGGCTGTGCGCAAGGTCAGATGTCACTGGGGTCTGTGGATTTCGACAAAAGAAAAGCCCCTGCCAGGTGCGGCAGGGGCCGAGAGACACAAAGATTTTAGAAGAGAATCTTCAGTCCCAGCTGCATGTTGAAGGCTTCGCCAGGTCCGATGCCAGGAGCGCCGTTGAAGTCGCCGATGGTATCGGTGATGTTGCCGTTACCAGGGCTGGTGGCGCCCACACCCGAAGCGAGGTTGATGCGGTTGAATAGGTTAAACATTTCGACGCGGAACTGGGCCTTAACCCGTTCCGTGATCGGGAAGTTCTTAAGTACCGACAGGTCGAAATCCCCGAAACCCGGGCCGTAGATCTGGTTGCGGCGCAGGTCGCCACCGAAGACGTTCGGTCCCGAACAAGGAGCGGTCCCGCCGTCCGCCGCCGGCAGACAGAACGCACCCGGGTTGATCCAGTGCACGCCCGTGAACCCACCGACGTTCCTCTGGAAGCTATGCGACACGCCGGCGAACGGATCGCCGATAATGTCATAGCCCGTGCGCACCTCATCGAGAGGCTGCCCGCCGTGGAAGGTAAATAGACTGTTGACCGACCAACCGTGTGACAGCCACTGCGGTCCACGGTCTGAACCTTGGATATCCCACGTAAAAGTACCGGACAGATTCTGCCGGGTATCGAAATCGCCGTTGCCATACTCGGCGGCGGGATTCGTACTGTCGAAGGGGATGGCGCCTCGATAGGCGCTGATGTCGTCCAGTTCGTGCGCCCAGGTATAAGCAAACGACGAACTCAGCCCGTGCCACGCCCTTAACCGCAGCGTGCTCTGCAGCGCATTGTAGTTCGAGTTGCCGATGCTGTTGAGCTGGTTAATCGAACCGAAGTTCGGGTAAGGCGCAGCGTACTGGCCAAATTGATTGATATTGAGCATGATCGAAAGCTTGTGACCTACGCTCCCCACATAACCCACCTGCCACACCGCGAACCCGTTGCCAAAGCTCTTCTGGACATTCAGGTTGTAGTTGTAGAAGTAGGGAGTGCGAAAATTCTGGTTAACCGAGAACACGTTAAAAGACAGCGGCAGCCCGGTGTTAGGGTCCGTGCAATCCGTCGAACCCGCGGTAAACTTTCCAGAGACGCACGTTGCGACTCCCGGGAAGATGGGCGTGTTCGACTGCCACGTGTAGTTCGCCCTGCTATACAGGGAAACGGGCTTGGGGCCTGCCGGATTATCTTCCAGACCGTCGGCTCCGCTCGGGGGCCGGAAGTCCAGGAATGGGTTCATGTTGATCTGGTCATAAAACACGCCGATCCCGCCGCGGATGACGAGATCTTCGCGGCTGGTCGGCTGGTAGGCAAAACCCAGGCGTGGAGCGAAGTTGTTTTTGTCCTGCGGAAAAACGTTGCCGATTCCGTTGCCCTGAACCACCTCACCTTTCCCGGGAACGAAGAGTGCGATGTCCTTGCTGCCATTGTGCAGTGGGCCGAAATAGTCCCAGCGCAGGCCCCAGTTGACATTCAGCCGGCGCGTGACCTGCACAGAGTCCTGCCCAAAGAAATCAACCCCGTTGACCACGACTTTTCGCTCGGCATCGCCCACCGTGATGCCCGATGATGAAACGTCACCCGCGAGGAAATCGGCCAGAGCGCAGGTGGGATCGCCAGAAGTGACGCATGTGCCCGACCATGCAGTTCCGGGATAGCTTCCGGTAAAGCTGAAGGTTCCGAGAGATCCCCGGTAGTAGAACTCGTCCACGCGCCCCTGGCGGAACTCGCCGCCGAAGCGGAACTGATGTTTGCCCACGTTGTAGGAAACGATGTCAGCCAGCATTCCCGTGATGTCATTGCGGCCTTCAGGCGGTGTAATTCCAACCTGCTCAAAGCCGGCGATCTGTAGATTGGGCGCGCCCAGGATCGGCTTTCCGTTGATCAAGGCATCCGGACTGAGGTCCAACCCATACGAACTCGTATTGAAGCTGTGGTTGGCGTCGTTGAAGACCTGATTGAAGTAGTTCACGCCGAACAGCAATTGATTCGTCATTTTCGGCGTCAAGACCGAGTTGAGCGTGGCCGCGTAGTTGTAGACGTGAATGGGCGCCTTCTCGAAGTAGAAGGGATCGTTCGAGCTCGCCGTGGCCAGTGCGGCGCTGCCGCCGAGCGGAGCGATCTGGTCGCCCTGACCGCCGTACCAGCGGATGGAAAAGTGGTGCTTCTCGGTAAAGTTGTGGTCGAACTTGATCAGGCCGTTATAGCTGTAGCCGATCGACGGGTTGGTCGCGAAGAAGTTTCCCACTTTGGCCGGCAGATTATTGATCACGCTTGGCCAGAGATTCGCCACCAGTTGCTTCGAAATCGGGCTCTCGGAAACCCCACCAGCACTGAGAAGGGCCAACGCATTGTTTTGATAGGCGACCGACGGTTCCGTGTTCAACCCCGAAAGTCCAATCGTGTATTTCTGCTTTTCGAAGGTAATAAACCAGAACGTCTTGTCCTTGATAATTGGTCCGCCGACCGAGAAACCATAGTTCTCGTTGCGCAGTGGAGGCTTGCTGCTGGGCAGGCCCTCCGACGCCAGCAGGCGCGGGTTGAAGAAGGGAGTGGACGCGCCGAAGACGGTGTTGCGGTTGAAGTAATAGGCGCTGCCGTGAATCTGATTGCCGCCGGACTTCAGCACAACGTTAACAATGCCGCCGGCGTTGCGTCCGCCTTCGGCGTTGGAGTTGGTCTGGGCGGCGAACTCGTCGATGGCATCGAGCGGCATGATGACGCCGGCGATGCCGGACACGCCGCCCTGATTGACGGCAGGAATGTTGTGCCAGAAGTCGTTGTTGTCGACGCCGTCGATCTGCCAGTTCATCTGGTTGGCGCGAGTGCCATTGAGCGAACCGAAACCGCCCACCGAGTATCCACCGTAACCAGGCTGGACGGCGGCAAACTGGGTGAAGTCGCGGCCGTTCATGGGCACGTCCTCGACGGATTCTGTAGGCAGGATGTTGTCCTGCGCGGCGGTCGTGGTGTCGAGGACCAGGGCGGCGGCGGAGACTTCCACCGAGGTGCCGGCCGACCCTACCTTCAGCTTGACTGGCAGGGTGTAGGCGCTGCCGGCTGTGACTTCGATTTTTTCCACCTTGACCGGGCTGAAGCCCTGGGCGCTGACCGAGATGGTATAGGTACCGAGGATCAGATCCTGGAAGGAAAACTCGCCACCGCTGGTGGTCGTCGCCTCGTGCACCGCAGCGGTCGAATCATTGGTTGCCTTGACGCTCGCCCCAGCTACAACCGCTCCCGACGGGTCGGTCACCGTGCCATTGATCGCACCCCGGAACGTCTGGCCGTAAGCGCTAACCGTAACTAGCAGGACTGCAAGAACCAGACCAAACCAGCGTCGCATAGTCATCTCCATTTGTCGCCCTCTTGTGTGAAGTCGATGTTCGGGCTGAACGGCGGCCCCCAAGCTGAACTATCGTTGTGGAGATGACAAGGCACTTTTCCAGCCAAATCTTGGAATTGTCTAATGCATATGTATTTCAATAACTTGCAAGCCGATAGCGGACATACAGATACGGAATTGCGGATTGAGAGACGTCGATCTATGGAAAACAACATTGTGCCAGTCACGGAAGTGTGCCTCGCCGAGGCGGGCGCATCGAATTTCTCGATACGCCAACCCTAAAACTTTGAATGTAAAAGGTTTGGAGAGCAGTGCCCTAGGGGGCCGGGAAGCGACTTTAGAAAGTGAACGCGACGCCGCCACGCACCGAGCGGGCGGACTGGACGAGGTAGACGGTCTGGCCATCCTGGCCGAGCACGGGGATATAGCCCTGTGCCAGGAGGTTGCGCAGGTCGATCAGGGCTTCCATGTGGCCGCCCAGCATGGGAATGGGCTGGCGGAGGAAAACGTTGAAGAAGGGGTCGCTCTGTCCGGTAGAAGCGTTGAACATATCGACGGGAGTGACGGCGGTGCCATTCACCCAGCGATAGGAGGCGATCCAGCGGGTGTGGGTGCGCGGCACAACTCCGCTGAATTTGGCGGCGATGGCATGACGGCGCTGGGTGTTGAGATACTGCTGCGCTTCCTGCAGAGCGACATCCGGTTTGGAAAGATCGAGCACGCCGCCGAAAGCATAGTCGAGAGTGGCGGTCAGGTCGTCAGAAAATTTGCGTTGCAGGACGACGCGCAGACCGTTGGTGTCGAGGGACGGGCCGGTGTAGTTGAAGGTGCCGGAGGAAATGTCGGGCAAGAGGAATCCGCCGGCGGCCGTGGTGATGCCGGTGCCGGTGAGAGCGGGATCGCCCACCCGGTCGATAAAGGCGGCGACCTGGACAGTGTTTTTGCCCATGCGGTGCGAGACACTGAGTTCCTGATGGTGGGCTCGCTCAACCTTGGGAGCGAAGCCGACCAGGCTGACGCGGGGATTGGATTCGCTCAGATCATCCGGGGCGGAATCGAATCCCTTCTCGCTGCGCAGGTCAGGACGGGAAGTCGCATAGTTGTATTCCAGAATCGTGTTGGGTGAAAGGTGAAGATCGGCGGTGCCGTAAGGGCGGAACGCGGAAACGTGACCAAGAAATTGGATGGTCTGCAGTTCGCTGCCAAACTTTAATTCCAAGACATCGCCGACGCTAAGGTTGTCGTTGGCGGAGAGCGCGATGGCCTGCAAGGCGGCGTTATGCAGGTTAGGATCGGAAGCGGCAAAACGAAGGACCGTCAAAGCCATAGACGGCTCAGACCCGTCAGCGAGACGATGAGAAAAACTGGTACGCAACACCCCGGCGGGAACTCCGTCTCCGTAAGCTACGTTGCCGCTGAAGCCCAGATGTCCTTCGGAGAAGATCGATCGTTCCAGCGTGAAGCCGGTGCTCATATCCGAGCCCGTACCGTAGCCGGCGGCGGCGGAGCCCGCGAAGAATGCGACCGAGCCGCGCAGGTCGTGGGACTGCTTCTCCTTCTCCAGAGGCACGGGCAGCGTGGGGTCGTCAAACACACGCAGGATGGGACGGTTCGCGACCGAACGCAGAGTCCATTTCCAGTCGTCATCATCCGAAACCGGGCGGATGGGTCCGAGTTGCATGGCGCCGAGCAGGGTGCTCAAGGTTACGTTGACGCGAACGCTGTCCCCGGGTTGAAGACCGACTTTCTCGCGCAATGCCGGCAGAAAGGACGGGGCGGTGACTCTGAGAGTATAGAGGCCGGGTAACAGGCCGGTGGCAGCATAATATCCCGCGCCATCGGTAAATACGGTGAAGGTGCGATCGGCGGCGCCAAGAATCTGCACGATGGCGCCCATCTGGGGTGTACCGGAGACATTGCGAACGTATCCCGTGATCGCTCCGGGCCTCTCTGCGGCCCAACCGGGAAGCGACAATCCCAACACGATCACCGAAGTTACGATGGCCGACGTTCCGATGGCCCAGGTTCCGAGCTTACGCAGGCTCACTCCACCCCACCCCCTGGGGGGGAAATTCGCAGGGAGTTACTCTACTGCAAACAGCGCCGACGGATCAATGGTCTGCTTGGAAATATTGTCGTTTACTTTGATTTCGATCTTGTAGGTGCCGGGCTGCAGATTAGCCGCGACAATCGACTTCTGCAGCGTCACTTGTTCGCCGATGTTGCCCATGGTGTCAGTGGTTTCGGTTTTCTGCACCACCGATTTATTGGTTGCGAGATTGGTGATGTTGTATTCGAAAGTGGCGGAAGGCTTGTGGGTCTTCTCATCCACGCCGAGATTATAGACTTGCATCCAGAAATTCAGCTTCTGGTCTTTACCTTTTTTGAACACAGCCGGTGTGCCGTTGGCCGGAGCCACGCGCGGCCGAACTTTCATGGTGCCGATTACGAACATGCCGGTACCGATATCCTTGGTAGGAACCGGCTCCATCAGGTCCGCCACCACCAGACTTGAAGTGGAAAGCTTGTCTTCGGCGAACTCCGGCACATGGATGCTGCGGCTCCAAATTCCCTTGCGGTCTCCGTTCACGTCTTTCACCGCGACATAGAGCTTGTACAGGCCCGGGCGCAGCGGCAAAGCTTTGGTGTACAGTTCGGAGTTCTCCGCGGTGCGCGGCAAAAGCTCGGCGGGAACGTCGACTTGCACGGTCTCTTCAAAAGTTTGCACGATCTTGCCCGTCAGGGTTGTCAAGCGGGCGTAGATGTTCACGGTGCCGCGCTGAACGCCGTCTTTGTTGACGAAGGTGATATCGCGATTCTTCATCTGCAGCGTGACCGGCACCAGCACCGTGTCACTGGTGACTTTCACGAAGTCGGTTCGCACATCGAACGGCATCGGGTTGAGGATCATCTTGGAGTTGACTTCCTCTTCCAGGTCGGCAAACTTCACCTTGGGAGCGGCCTGCAGCTTGGCAAATTGATCGAGGCGATCAAACTCTTTGGTGGCCTGCATCGAGCTGTCGGGACCGGCGCCCAGGCGTTCCAGGCCGCCGCCCTGGAAACGCTGCGTCTTGTTCGCCATTCCCATCTGCTCATAGAGGGTCAGGCCGGCGTTCGGGGTATAGAGCAGGGCGTCTTTTTCGGAGCGGTCGAGAGTCATGTGAAATTCGCCGCACATACAGGTGTCGACGAATTCGATGATAACTTCCTGGCCAATACCATCGATATAACGATAGCGCCAGTCTTCAAAGGGGAATGTGGAAGTTTCGCCGCCGCCTTCTTCCATGGGGCGCTGGTAACTTCCGCCGGAGGGATGAGAATCGATCTCATCGGGCTTGCCGTAAACGATGTAGATGCGGCCGCGATCGGTTCTCCAGCCTGGGACGCCCGCCGCGAAATGCTCGTTGGCGTAGGCAATGCGCTGGTAGTGCTCTTCCTTGTATTCGTTCTCTTCGGTGTCAGGCGTGGGGTCGCGACGCTGCCAGAAGGCCTCGATGAAGTTGTCGCGCTCTTCGTCGTTAGAGAGCTGCTTGAAGGCGGCGCGTTCTTCGTCGGTGATGATATAGATGACGTCTTCTTCCAGCCACTTCTTGTAGGTCCTGCTGACTTCCTGCTTGAAAGCGCGCTCGTTCTTCTTTCTTTGCTTGGCGTCGATTGAACGCTTGAGAGGATCGACGGCGTCGGCGGGCTGAGCCGGTGCGGCGGCCACGTCCTGAGCGGGTTTATCGGCGGATTTCTGGGCGAGCTGGTCCTGCGCCGGTTGACCCTGCGCCGGTTGACCCTGCGCCAGCTGATCCTGTGCAGGTTGACTCTGCGCCGGCTGATTCTGGGCCAGGGCGCAGCCGGCCAACAAACCAACGGATACGAATAGAGTGCGGAGAACAGCTTGATATTTAGCAACCGGGAACATGAGAGGGACTCCTGCCAGACAACCGTCGTCTGCCTATTTTAGGCCCGTTCGTCGTGTGAAAGCAAGATTAAGTCGCGCCCCAAGAACCTTACCTACGAACCGTGTAAACGAACTACCGCTGTCGATCTAAGAAGCTGGGGAGGCATCCCCGAGTTGCCTAGGGTTGACGCAAATCGGCAATCGCCGGCTTTCTTGTTGTTTGTCGTTAGTGCCGTTGGTTGGATCGCGCTCGCGGGGTTGGTTTTGGCCGCTTGCGTGGGCGAGGAAGCCCACGCGACAGCCGAAGGGACGCCGATGCTATGAAAACCGCCAAAACGACTAGCGGTCAGGCTATAATGGTGCGTTCCGGGGCAGTCACTATCACTCGCCACGCGTAAAGGGTCGCGGCCACTTCCTTATATTCCTGATCGGGAACTTTCTCGGCACCAGGATCGTAACAGAGGGTGTGTGTCCGTCACCCAAGCCAAATCAGCCAGGGCGGTTTTGTGTAAGTGCAGGGTGGGGCAGGACTTGGCTCTCAAACTTGGCCAGGCAGGTTGATAAATCACCCGGACAGTGACGGAAATCATGAAAGCTTGGAAAAAAATTGCGATCGGCGTTGGGATTGCGGTTGGGCTCGCAATCCTTGTCGCTTTGATGGTGAGCCAGAGCAGGAAGAACGTCGTAACGGTGCAAACCGGAAAGCTGCAGCGGCAGGATTTGGCGACGGTGGTGAGCGCTTCGGGCGAGATTAAACCGAAGACTTACGTGAACATCGGCGCCAACGCCTACGGAAAAATCACCCACTTGTACGTAAAGGAAGGGGATCGCGTAACGAAGGGTCAATTGGTGGCGCAACTGGAGAACGTGCAGTCGACGGCGGATGTGACGGCGAATCAGGCCTCGGTGCAGGCGGCTGAAACCGACGCACTGGCAGCTGACGCCGCGCTGAAGACGTCGCAGGCCGACCTGGTTCGCGCGCAAGCCGACTATGACCGCAACAAACTCGACTGGGATCGGGCACAGAGTTTGTACAAAGATGGGCTCATCGCGAAGTCCGATTTCGACAGCCGTAAGAATGCATGGGCCACGGCCGATGCCGGACTGGTGCAAGCCCAGGCGCGCGTGGCGCAAGCCAAGGCGCAGAACGATTCGGCGGACAAACACACATCGCAAGCGCGCGCAAATTTGACGCGGGTCAGCGATGTGCTGCAGAAAACGACTTACAATGCGCCCTACGACGGCATCGTCACCAACCTGCCGGTGCGGGAAGGCGAGTCAGTGGTGGTCGGAATTCAGAACGCTCTGGGCAGCATCCTGATGACGATTGCGGATATGTCGGTGATTACGGCTGAAGTAAAAGTCGATGAAACCGATATTGTGAATGTGCACCTGGGGCAATCGGCGGAAGTCACGATTGACGCGATTCCCAAGAAGATATTTCATGGCACGGTTTCAGAGATTGGAGACAACGCGATCGTGCGCTCCAGCGGCGTTTCCACGTCGCAATCCGCGACGGCGAGTGAAGAGGCCAAGGACTTCAAAGTGGTGGTGACGTTATCGGATCCGCCGAAAGACTTGCGTCCCGGACTTTCGACCACGGCAAAGATTACGACCGCCACCCGGACGAACGTGCTGGCCCTGCCGATCCAGGCGCTGACCCTGCGCACCAAGGACCAGTATGAGCAACAGAATAATCCGCCGGGTTCGGTCCACGCCGCGGCACCGGCGGCGCAAGATGCCGCATCCAAGTCGAAGAAAGGGGATGACGTGCAGGGGGTCTTTGTCATCCGCAATAAAAAGGCGATGTTCGTCCCGGTCACAACCGGAATTACCGGGACCACCGATATCGAAGTGCTCGACGGCCTGAAAGAAGGGGACGAAGTCATTACCGGCAGTTACAAAATCTTGCGTACATTGCGTCCCGGGAGCAGCGTGAAGATCGACAATTCGGTACCCAAGAAAGAAGATGAGTCATAACCTTAGCCGGCCTGGTACGTCCAACGGGAAGCCGGTCGAGGTCTCGAAGTACGACATAAGTACGGCGTCTCAGAAAACGGAGCCTGCTGGAAATACTGAACCCCAAAACGATCGGAGAGCTCAGTGGCACCAGACAGAGTGAGCGACCAGGAGAAAAAAATGGCAACCGCTGAAGTCATCAGTATGCCCAACCCCGCGAACCTAGCCCCGCCCGAGTCCTGCATGATCGCGGCCGAGGATCTGTGGAAGACCTACGACATGGGATCGGAGCAGCAGGTGCACGCGCTGCGCGGCGTGAATTTGCGCATCCAGCGCAACGAATACGTCGCCATCATGGGGCCGTCGGGTTCGGGCAAGTCGACCCTGATGAACCTGATTGGCTGCCTCGACACGCCTTCGCAGGGAAAGTACTGGCTGAACAGCCAACTGGTAAGCGAACTGGATGACGACGAACTGGCGCGCATCCGCAACAAGGAAATTGGATTCGTATTCCAGACCTTCAACCTGCTGGCCCGGGCCACGGCACTGCACAATGTGGAGTTGCCATTAATCTATGCCGGCGTTCCCACCGAAGAACGCATGGAGCGCGCCAAAGGCTCACTGGCGGCGGTGGGCATGGAACAGCGCATGAGCCATAAGCCCAACGAACTCTCCGGCGGCCAGCGCCAGCGCGTCGCCATTGCGCGCGCCCTGGTGAACAAGCCCTCGATCATTCTGGCGGACGAGCCCACGGGCAACCTGGACTCGCAGACCGGCATTGAAATCATGGCCCTGTTTGACCGGCTGCACGCCGAGGGCAACACCATTATCCTGGTCACACACGAGGGCGATATCGCCGAGTACGCGCACCGCGTCATCCATATTAAAGATGGCGTCATCGCGAGTGATGAAAGCAAGGGCCCCGGGCAACGGAGCTAAGAGTTGCGGATTCCCTTCAAAAAGAGCGCCCAGCCTTGCGGCTGGGCGTTTTGCTTGTGGCTCCGCTCTTCGCCTAACTGATACCTACCTCCTCTATCTCCCAAACCGCCGCACGCTGTAGGAAATGGGCAGACCGACGACGACCATATGCACGCCCAGTCCTAGAAGAATGTCGTGAAGTTCGTAAGGGCCCCGCTCACGAAGTGCGGAGAGCGGCAGAACGATATAACTCATCACCAGCTCCACCGCCATGCCAAAAAACAAGCCGCATACCAGTGGATGCTCAAGCAAGAAGGCCAGCCTGCGGCTGGCCGCGTAGTAGACCGCTGTTGCCGAGCAGGCGATGAAGAAGTGCAGGAGAACTCCCAGAATATAGGTAGCGGTACCGCCCTGCAAAGCGGACTGTCCCAGCAGGCCCGCGGCAATCACCAGCGGAACTTTCCGCCCGAACAGCGTGAAAGCCTGGGTCAGGTCTAGCGTCCCGGCAATCAAACCGCCGGCTGCGATGGCGTAGAGCGCGCCGCTTTTCCTCGACGGACCGGGTGCGGAATCTGGGGTCATGCGAAAGCTCCTCGTCCCTTTTTATGTTTTCCTGTTGCTTGATCTGTTTGGACGTGACCTGAGCCAAAAGATCATCAGGAAACGTGCGCGAAGTCCCTGAATTTGAGCTGAAAGCCTCTGAAAATGGAATGCCTCTCGATAAGATCGGCTCTACGTG
>Ga0210395_10003771_pt1 | contig 11627 bp, 14 predicted proteins | sample IncBWH4OmetaG_FD_150861 | JGI IMG/M metagenome (GOLD analysis project Ga0210395, IMG submission 150861) | Forest soil microbial communities from Barre Woods Harvard Forest LTER site, Petersham, Massachusetts, United States - Inc-BW-H-4-O ...
CCAACAGGTGACTCCTTCTCAGTCAGGCAGCACGCCGCGCCACGCGAGCATGTCACTGCCCCTGGATCACCCGCATATAAAACATGCCAGCCCGCACATGACCAGCCACTACGCCAAGGTCCACGACACCACCATCCGGGAAGCGTTCGACCGCTACCAGTCCCAGCGGGTGAACATCTCCGGCCAGCAGATCGGCTACGACCCCGACGCCCCGGCCGCATCGGCCGAGTGGGTCAAGCACAACCTCAACCGCGTCCGCGACAGCCTCCCGAACGGCTACTGCGCACGTCCTGCACAGCAGGACTGCCCGCACCCCAACGCATGCCTGACCTGCCCGGACTTCCAGACCACCCCCCAGTTCCTGCAGATCCACCGGCGGCAGGCCGCGGCCAACAGCCGTCTCATCGAACAAGCCGAGGGCAAGGGACAGCTCCGCCTCGCCCAGAACCTGCGCCGCGTCCAGGCCAACCTGGACCGGATCATCCCCGCCCTCGAAGCCCTCCAGGACGACGGTCCCCGCGATGAACCGAGCTGACAACTCCGCGTTCCTCGCGCAGGCCAACGCCCGGCGCCACCAGGCAGCACTCGCGGCCGCGCACCACGCCATCGACCAGCTGCGACGCGAGGGAAAGCCCGTGACTTACGCCGCAGTCGCACACGCCGCCGGCGTCTCCCGGACATGGCTCTACAGCCAAGAAAAGATCCGCGACCTCATCAGCGACCTCCGCCAGCACGAACCACCGGCCGCCGCGCTCACCGCGCAACGCGCAAGCACCAGCTCGCTCCGCCAGCGGCTCGATACCGCCTGCGCCGAGATCACCCGCCTGCGAACCGAGAACCGCTCCCTCCGGGACCAGCTCGCCCGTCAGCTCGGCCTCCACAGAATGCACCCGGCCAGCAAAGCGCCCGCCGAGCCGCAATGACACTGGCACCGGCCACTCCCGAAACCGCGGCGTTGACATGTCCGCGCCGCAAAAACACCTATCTACCAGGCACGATACACAAACGACTCCAGATAACCGCCGATATGCGCTGGCCAGCGCTGCCTGACGTCGTCGCTGTCATCCGTCCAGATCGGGCTGCTATGCGCGTTACTGGCTGGATGTCGGCGTTCGCTGGTGCCGCCGCTGTGGCGGAGGCGGGGTCGGGCCACGTCTCGCCGAGCACCAGCCGCGAGGCGACCGCGAGGAGCACTCTGTAGCCGCCGTTACCGGATGCCAGGAGCGCTTGCCAAAACCTGGCGGATCTTCCGGGCGATGCCCAACGCGTTGATCGGGAACTCGGAACTGGTTCCGCCGGGGCGGATCCGGATGACGGTCTGCCCCGGGGGCCGGGTCAGCGTCACCTGAGCGCGGAAGAACCGGTTGGAGAGCCGGGTGGAGCCGATGCTGACCAGGATGGTGTCGGGGTCTTGGTTTGGCTCTGCCGCGAAGAGACAGGCCTGGGGCATGCGCACCCCGGGGACCACATGATAGTGCGGCCCCAGGCCGGCGCGGAGCACCCTGGTGACTTCCTCGCTCGTCAGGTCTGCTCGGGGGGTCGTGATGGTTGGCAACGACAGCTCCTTCCTCACGTACTGGTAGTACTCTTCCAGTTAGACGACTACTACAACTATAGTAAAATTGGAGAGATCGTCCAGCTATGAACCCTCCCAGGGCCGCAGGCAACGATCCGCGGGGACAGGCGTCCGCCCGGCGCCGCGACGGCATCCGGCGCCGGGACGAGCTGCTCGACGCGGCCCTTACCTGTTTTTCAGAGCGCGGGCTGCTCGGCACGCGGATCGCGGACGTCCGCCGGGAGGCCGGCGCCAGCCCGTCCAGCGTCTACAACCTCTTCGATGGCCTGGCGTCGCTCACCGTCGCCTTGCTGGCCCGCACTTTCGAGCGCCTTTTCGCCCATGTGGCCGACCGGGTACTGTCAGAAGACCGCCCCGATGCCGCTGTCCGCGCCTTGGTCGACGGGCACCTCGAGTGGGTCTTGGGCCACCAGGACGAGGCCCGGTTCATGTACGGGGCCATGGCACTGGAACTCGCCCACGCCGAGCGGGAGGAACTGGCCGAGCTGAAGGCCAAACTGGCGGTCCCGGTGATGGAGCACCTGGCATCGCTGGCCGGCGAAGGTGCCCTGCCGACCTGGCCTGCTTCCACCCTGGAGTTCATCGTCCTTGGCCCCGCCCATGAGGCATCCCGCCGCTACCTGGCCGGCGCCCCGGCGGACCTGGCCGGGTTGCGGGGGCTGCTGCCGGACGTGGCCTGGAAGTCTGTCAGCGCGTTCGCGGCGGCGCCAGTCCGGGAACCAACAGCCGGGTGAGCCGACGTCGATCACTGGGAACACGATCATGGCCGTGGCCCTGCCGAGCATGCGGCACCTGGCGGGCCGATCGGCCAGCGAAGGTTGGTCGTAGCGGGATGTCTCGAACCGACGAGAAGAACAGCACCAGGTACTGGTTCGACCGGCAGACACCCGGCCTGAGTCTGCTCTGCGCGGACTTCACCACGCACGAGTATCCCGCCCATATCCATGACGCGCTCATGGTGGCCGTGACCGAGACCGGCGGGTCGGAGATCCAGGTCAGTGGCGGCCCAGACGAGGCCCATTCGGCGGCACTGCTGGTGGTCAACCCCGCCGAACCGCACTCCAGCCGGATGAACGGCAGCCGTCGCTGGGAGTACCGGTCGTTCTATCTTGAACGATCCGCCATCGATGATGTCCTGCGGGGCCTAGGTGTCAGCGAGCTGCCCGGGTTCAGCCGGAACATGCTGAAGGACAGCGACCTGATCAGGGGATTCCTGGCATTGCACCACACGCTGGACGACGGGCATGCCGATCAGTTCAGGCGGCGCGAACTGCTCGTGGGGACGTTTGGCCAGCTCACCAGGCGCTACGGGGATGGCGGCGCGCGCGTTCCCGTCGCGCCGCGCGACCGGATGCTACTCGATTCGGTCATCGAGGTGATGCGCGACCGCTACACCGGACACGTGACCCTCGCCGACCTCGCCGTGGTCGCCGGACTGACCCAGTTCCAGCTCATCGGCCTGTTCCGGAAGGGCGTCGGTATGACGCCGCACGCGTACCTGACTCAGATCAGGCTGGAATCCGCCCGCGCCGCGCTGCGCCGGGCGATGCCGATCGCTGAGGCGGCGATCCAGGCTGGCTTTTACGATCAGGCGGCTCTAACAAGGATTTTCAAGCGCTGCTACGGCATCACGCCGCTGCAGTTCGCGCAGGCCGCGCGCGCCTGACCCCGCGCAATTTTCGCCAATACCAGGCCGCACGGCCCGGCGTTGCATCGAGGCATGAGCGGATACCTTATCGCCGACGTGACGGCCATCAGCGACCCCGGCCTCCACGAGCGCTACCAGCCGCTCGTGCCGCCGTCGTTGCGCGCCTTCAACGGTACCTACCTAGCCCGCGGCGGCGACGTGACCGTCCTGGAAGGCAACTGGCACCCGCACCGGCTGGTCATCGTCCGCTTCGAGAGCGCTGCACGGGCGGCGGCGTGGTGGGACTCAGACCAGTACCGGGACGCCCGGGACATGCGCCAGGCCGCGACGCAGACCAACATGATCGTCGTCGAGGGCACCGAGTAGACGCAGCAAGGAATGACAGGTATGGACATCGAGGTCAGGCGGATCGCCGCGTCGAGGATTGGCGAGCGGGATCTTTCCCCGCAGTCCTTCGGCACAGTGTTCTGCGATCACATGCTCGTGGCCGAGTGCCAGTACAGCGAGTGGACGGACGCCCGGATCGAACCCTACGGCCCGCTGTCACTGCCGCCGTCGATCAGCGGCTTGCAGTACGGGATTTCCGTCTTCGAAGGACACAAGGCCTTCCGGACCGTTAGTGGCGAGGTTGTCCTGTTCCGGCCGCACGAGAATTGGGAAAGGCTCCGCCGGTCGTGCCGGCGGTTGGTGCTGCCGGAGGTGCCCGAAGACATCTATCTCGAAGGTCTCAAGGAGCTCATCCGGACCGACCGGGACTGGGTGCCCGGGCCCGGCGAAGGCGCGCTGTACATCAGGCCCTGCGTTTTCGCGACAGACGCCGCTCTCCGGGTCGGCCCGTCCTCGGCATGCCGCTTCGTGATCTTCACCTGCGCGGTCGGGCAGTATTACCCGGCGCCGTTGCGGCTGCTCGTGACCACCGACCATGTTCGCGCGTTCCCGGGCGGTACCGGGAACGTCAAGCCGGCCGGCAATTACGCTCCCGCGCTGCTCGCCGAGGCGCAGGCGCGCCACCGCGGCTTCAGCGGCGTGCTCTGGCTCGACGGCCGCGAGCGCCGGTTCGTCGAGGAGGCGGGTGTGATGAACGTCTTCTTCGTTATCGACAGCACGGTGGTCACGCCCGGTCTCAGCGATACGATCTTGCCCGGTATCACCAGGGACAGCGTGATCACGCTGCTAGAAATGATGGGCATCCCGGTCGAGGAACGGCCCGTTTCCATCGACGAGATCGCCGCAGCCCACGCCACCGGCCGCCTACGGGAATGCTTCGGCACCGGAACCGCGGCCACTATCAGTCATGTCGTCGAGATCGGCTACCAGGGCAAGACTCTCCGCCTGCCGCCAGTGGCCGACCGCGAAATCGCCCCGGCCGTACTGACCCGCATGACTGCCCTGCGCGCCGGTCGCGAACCAGATCACCTTGGCTGGCTGATCCCCGTCTGACCCGTCCGCCGCTATCTGACCCGTCCGCACCCCGGAGGATACCTGTGTACTTCCTGCTGCTATACGATGCCCTGGACCAGTTCACTGACCGCCGCACCCCCTACCGCGACGCCCACCTCGCGCTGGCTCGCGCGGCAAACGAGCGCGGCGAACTGCTCCTGGCCGGCGCCTTCGCCGAGCCCGCCGACGGCGCCGCGCTCGTCTTCAAGGCCGACGACCGGTCAGTCGCGGAGCGTTTCGCCGCCAGCGATCCCTACGTCAAGGAAGGGCTGGTCAGGCACTGGACGGTGCGGAAGTGGACCGTGGTGATCGAAGCCGGCTCCTGACCGGCCCGAAAAGCCCCGTGAACCGTGTCAATCGGGCCGACCGCAGACATCGCCCCCAGTCCTCGCCCTGGACCAGGTCACGTCCGGGCATGGGCCCGCCGCTGATCACGTTTGCTGGCATCGGCAGCGGCGGCTCAATCTCCCATGCAGAGTTCGGCGGCTGGGCGGTGGTCGGCGGCGGCGCCGAAACGGCCGATATGGGCGGCGCCTGTGCTGGGAGCCTCAGCTAGCCCTGACTGCACAGAGTCGGCAGGGAGGATGGGGATAGTGCTTCCGGCCCTGCTTGCGCGGTTTTGCGGTGGTGCGGGCGTAGGGTCGGGAGCCTGGGTCCCGGCCTGACCTGCGAATCGGCTGACGCCCTCTCGGGCTGTCCTGCTAACGATTCGTCGGCCGGGTCCCAGGTTTATTTTGGCACCCACCGGCGTGCCGTCCCGATCTGCCCGTCCTGTGCAAGAGGCCGGGGTTCACAGGTCCGGCGGCCAGCGGGTGCGTGCCATCCCTCAACCCCAGAAAAGGGACCATCGTAAAGACACGCGCCATCACTGGTGGCGTGGACACGCACGCCGACGTGCATGTCGCGGCCGCGCTGGACCCCATCGGCGGACTGCTCGGCGTCCAGGAGTTCCCGGCCACCGCGGCCGGCTACGCCGGCCTGCTGGGCTGGCTGGGCGGGTTCGGGACCGTCGCCCTGGTCGGCATCGAGGGCACGGGCAGCTACGGCGCGGGCCTGGCCCGTCACGTCACCACGGCTGGCATCCGGATCGTCGAAGTGGACCGCTCCGACCGGCAGGACCGCCGCCGCCAGGGCAAGTCCGATCCGCTGGACGCGGTCAGCGCCGCCCGGGCCGCCCAGTCTGGCCGGGCGGCCGGCGCGCCCAAGGGCCGGGACGGCGCGGTCGAGGCGATCCGGGCGCTGATGGTCGCCAAGCGCAGCGCCCGCTCTGAGCGGGTCCAGACGATCAACCAGGCCAGGGCCCTGGTCCTGACCGGGCCCGATGACCTGCGGACCCGGTTCGCCGGGCACACGGCCGCTAGCCTGGTCAGCGGGCTGGCGTCGCTGCGGCCCCGGCCCGGCGACGTCGTCGGCTACGCCACCCGCATCGCGCTGCGGGAGCGGGGGCGGCGCGCGGAGTTCCTCGACGGCCAGCTCGAGCGCCTCGACGAGCTCATCGCCCCGCTGGTCGCCGCTCGTGCTCCCGGCCTGCTCGCCCTGCACGGGGTCGGCCCCGACACCGCCGCCCTGCTCCTGGTCGCCGCCGGGGACCACCCCGAGCGGCTGCGCTCGGAGACCGCCTGGGCGCACCTGTGCGCGGCCGCCCCGATCCCGGCATCATCGGGGAAAGTCACCCGCTATCGCCTCAATCCCGGCGGCGACCGCCAGGCCAACCACGCCCTATGGCGGATCGTGCTCACCCGGATGAGCGCCCACCCGCCGACTCTCATCTACGTCGAGCGGCGCACCAGGGAAGGCCTGTCGAAGAAAGAGATCATCCGCTGCCTGAAGCGTTACGTCGCCCGCGAGGTCTACCGCCACCTCCGCGCCCCCGGCTAACGCTCACTCTCCGGGGACGGCCTGACCCTCAAATCGGCTGCCGCACCCGTGCTGGCCTGCTAACGATTCGCCGGCCGTCCCCGGATCCCTGTCCTGCCTTGCTGGGCGCGACCTAATAAGAGCTTTCCCTCACCCGAGTGGACCTTCCCTGTCTTGTCCGCAACCCAGCAAATACCCCCGTTCACCATCCTCTTCAGAACCCCAGAAATGAGACCAGAAAATGTCACACGAATCCCTTGACAAGGCATAGGAGCATCGTTATGCGTAGTTTGAGGTGTTAGGCGCACACTCCGTTCGTTACGTAACGTCATTCCGGCAATGGCGCCAGGAGCAACCGGACGGCCGACTGGCCGATGGGTAGTCGCGGCAGCTCGTCTTCGAGCCCGAGCCAGGCCGCCGGTCCGGAGGCGGGCGCCGGCGCGATGGCCGGGCGGGCCTGCTGTGGGCAACACACAGCCAACACAAGTCCGGGAATTGGCGAAGATCAACACGCCGGTAACACGAACAAGACGGCATTCCCCGGCACACGACGGCACGATAGCTAGAATAGGCATGTAGGTCCAGTGCCAGCGTCAATGCGGGTGAGCTGGGCCGATTACCCGCCGTGGTAGTGAGGGTTCAGGAATGAAAGGACTCCTGAAAAGCGGAAGCTCAATAGCATAATCGGTTGTCCTGCAGTCCTGGTCTCAGGAGAAATCAACACATCGATAACACGAACAAGACGGTACTACCCGATACACGGTGGCACGATTGCTGCCATGACCGTACAAGTCCAGCGACCGGCAAAGATGCACGTGTGCTGAGCGAGTTATCTTGCTGCCGATGATGATCTTGATCGTGGACGACCGCCTTGTAAACGGTCGGTCACACATCATCGACCGCAATCCAGGTGGGCTACAACAGGCTCGGTTAGCGCTCCTCGCGGTCGCTTAGGGTGACAAGCGGGCACATTGTTATTAGCTCGAACAATTACAGATCGCCGAATAGGAATGCCTACTGAAGAAATAGGCATCTGTGAGCCCACGCACACAGAACATCCGTTCGGGCGCGGGGGTGGCGTGGCGGATGGCGGGCCAGCCGACGGGATCATAGCGACTTGTCCCCGGTAACCAGCCGTTGCGGTCACGTCGAGTTCAGGGCCGGATTCGGCAAACGCTGGTGCGCATACCAGCGGGCGGCGCCTTATTTTCCGGGTCCCGGGCTGGTGAGGGCGCTGAGTACGACGGGGGGCGTCAGCAGCGCCGATCCGCTGAAATATCCGTATGTCTGCCGCAGCAGCACCTTGGATGGCGAGGTGTGGCTGCGGCCGCGGCCCAACGGCCCCAGCACGGTCCTTCTGCCCGGCCCCGGCAGCATTATCCGCCTCCAGCAGCGGCATCGACGAGTCATACAAGACCGTCGACTTCCCCTCGGGAGTGTGACCCGTCACGATCCGGCGGCATTCGCAGGCCGTGGTTTAATCCCTCTTCCTACGTGATCGCTACCTCAGGGCCCCGGCAAAGTCGTCTGGCAGTTCATGATCGTTCGCGGTGGCCGGTCCGGGCGGCGGAATATGCGTCCGAAGGCTATGTCGAGCGGCTAGCGAGTGGCGCTGCGCAGGGTGCGCGGCGGCGCCATGATGAGGTTCAGGGCCATGACGCCAGCGGCGAGGCCAAAGGCGATGCTGATGCCTGTACGGTCAACGACGATGCCGGCGAGCGTGGGTCCGAGGATCTGTCCGAGCGCGAACATCAGCATCGTCGCCGCGAGCCCGGCGGACGGCCGGCGGGCGAACACCTCGTCGCTCCAGATCACCTGAATTGCCACGACGAGGTTGTAGGTGATGCCAAAGGCTAGCCCCGACAGGAGCGCGAGCGGTGCTCGGCTCGCGCCGGCGATGATAAGGGCGAGCGAGCATGTGAGCAGCGCGCCGCAGAGGCGGAATGCGTTCGCCGTTCCGTGGCGGCGGAGTATCTGGTTGGCGAATGCTCCGCCAATGCTCGAGATGCCGACGACGACGAACAGAATGCGAGCCATGGTCGCGCCCTGCGCGGACTGTACGGCGTCGGGGCCGAACGTCCAGTAGACGGAGGCTGACAGGCCGACCAGGAACGCACTTAGCAACAGCGGGCGAGAGCGCGCGCACATGAACCAGCTGATCTTCAGTTGCGGAGCCTGGTTGCTGCCGGCAGCGACTTTCGCCTCGGGAAGCAGCACGCGCGCGGTCACTGAGACCACCAGGGCGGCAGCCGCGAAGGTGAGCCATGCCGCGCGCCAGTCGCGGCCTAGGGCGATGGCTGCCGGCGCGGCGAGCGCGACGCCCCAGCCAGTGCCTGAACTGATCGCGGCGAGCACATCACCGCGCCGGCCTGGGTCGACGTGTTCGGCTGCGACGTCAGCGAAGGGCGGGAGCGCGAAGCCTGAGCTGGCGCCTGCGACGATGACGCCGAGCGCAAGCACTGAGACGTCCGGGGCCTGCCCGATAATCGCCATACCCGCGGTTGCCAGCAGTCCCGCGATGATCGCGATGCGTCGCGGGCCGCATCGCGACACGGCCGAGATCGATGCCGCGGTGGCAGCCAGATACGTGAGGTAGGCACCGCTGGCAAGAAGACCGACAGCCGTAGCGTCGAGGCCGAAGCTCCGGCGCATGTCGGGGACAAGCAGGCCGTAGCCGTAGCGGGCGAGCCCGAACGTCGTTGCGACGAGCGCAATCCCCGGGACCGCTGTGCGAGCGGTTTTCACTGAGCCGTCTGGGCGGCGTGATCGAGGGGACAGCCGGGACCGGAGTAGCATGCGGCGCGGTCGCACAGGCGGCATACCCTAAGCGCGCCAGGACGATCGTGGGCGAGGCCGTGGATGATCCGTTCGAGCAGGCGCTCGAGGTCAAGCCGCTCGGCCGGCGTGAGGTGTTCGAGCAGTGGCGCTACTGCCTTGGCTCGTAGCTCAAGGACGCGAGCCGCCGCCTTCAAGCCCTCGCGCGTGAGCAAAAGTGCCTGTGTGCGCCCGTCCCTGCCTGCGCGCCTTTCCACAAGCCCCGCCTCAGCCAGCCGGTCGACGAGGCGGCCTGCGCCAGTCTGAGACAGCCCGACGACGCGCTCGAGATCGCCGACGGACCCTCCCGGGTGCGCCTTTAGGTGGACAAGCGCAGCCGGCCCACTGCCCTCCTGCGCGCTGGCGGCCTGCGTGGCCTCGCGCACACGATCAGCGACAGCCAGCGCCTGCGCGGCCAGGAGCTGCTCAAGCCGGCGGTGATTGAGTTCCACGCGCCTACTATACAAGCATGAGTCATGCTTGTATATCGGGTAAAAAAGTTTCCCGAAGTTATCATCACTGATAGATCCTGCTCTCGGCGACCTGGTTGAGCTGGCCGCAGAGTCCGCAAATGACCAGCCAGCCTTACTGGCGGTGCTGGCCCAGGGTGGCTGATCCGCGGCATCGCCGGGGCGTGCGCCACCGGCTGGCGGTGATCTTGGGCCTCGCGTTGTGCGCGGTGGTGGCCGGGGCGCGGTCGTTCACCGCGACTGCGGAATGGGCCGCCGACGCGGACGAGCAGACCCTGTACATGCTCCGGACCGGGAGCAGGGTGCCATCGGGAAATCGACGGCGGACCTTGCAGCGCCTGGACGCGGATACCTTCGATCTCAATCACCCTGATGATGCGGCGAGCGCCGGGGACGCGCTCAGCGACCAGGGCGCCGCCAGCCGGGCCGCGGCCGCCGGTTGAGCCATTGAGCGGAAGCGAACTGCGCGTGCTGCGCTAGAGGCGGTCGGGTTCGCCCGCGACCTGGGCCTGCTCGCACCCGCCGCCCGCAGCCCGCGCTAACACACCCTGGCCCTGCGGGGTTCCGACCGTGCGGCAGAGCCACAATCATCTTGATGCCGAACGGGCCGTGGTTTGACCTGCGACCTCGCCAGCCCTGGCCCCGCGGCGGGAGGCCTGGCCGGGCTGGACGGGCGTGGCTATGGCGTGCAGGCTGGTGGCGGCACGCCCGGCGGCGTGCTCGTCGAACAGAAACGGGATCGCGTTGCCGACGGCCCCGGCGGGCAAGGGTGACCCGTCGGCGCCGGCGGCGAGCGCGACTTCGCGTAGCGGGGACTCATGAAGGACGACCAGGGTGACCGGTTCGGTCCTGGCCAGGAGGCTCCGCAGCGCGTTCGCGTAGCGCCGGGACGCGTCGCCGGGGCTTTCGCCGTGCGGCAGGCGGTCGCTCAGGGTGTGCTGGCGCTTCCAGGACCAGTAGGCCTCGATCGGCGCGCCGTCGAGGTCGCCGGCCCGGAGTTCGTCGAAGCCCGGTTCGATCAGGACCGGTACGCGCCGGCCGTGCAGGGCGATGCCGATCGTTTCCTGGGGGCGCTGGAAGCGGGTGCCGACAGCGAGGTCGATGTGCACGCTGGCGAGTTGCGCGCCGAGGGCGCGCGCCTGCGCTCGCCCTCGTTCGGTCAGCGCGACGGGGCGGGCGGGGTCGTTGCTGAGCGCGTGTGCGGTGTTCGCCGTCGACTCTGCGTGCCGGGCGAAGACAAACAACCGGGGTACCTCAGCAGACATCGCCGGCCTCCTTCCCCTAGGTGGTCCTGGAACGCGGGCGACGGGTGGAGCCCGGCGCAGGCGGCCAGCGCCGCTTTCGGCGCCCGTCCCTTCGTTCTTTGCCTGCCAGCCTCGGGCCGGACAGGGTGAGCAAGCCTCGCCCGATTCGCGTGATCCGGATCGCGCCGGGTGTTCCCCCGACGGCGGTACTTGCGGCTATCTCGGGCGCAGACCGCCTTCGCCTCGGCTGCCTGCTTCCGGGACTTCTCGGTCGACGAGACCGGAAAGAACAGGTCGGGGTCGGCCGACCGGCAGGCGGCGAGCACCTGCCAGTTCCACTCGGCCGGTCGCGTCAGCCTCGGCGCGGTCCAGGGGGTGGCCGTTTCATGCGGTCCCCGTCATCGAGTGGTCGCGCCATCGCTGATACCCCCTCGATACCTGGTCGCTTCCTCGTGCGCGGCTGGCGTGTACCGCGGCATGGTGCGCGGGCCCGGCGGGTGGGGAAGTAGCTGCTGGATGTGTGGTTTGCCGGTTCGGGAACCGTGCCGGGTCACGAAGGTGCCCGCGGCCGCGGCGAG
>Ga0210395_10003773_pt1 | contig 11621 bp, 13 predicted proteins | sample IncBWH4OmetaG_FD_150861 | JGI IMG/M metagenome (GOLD analysis project Ga0210395, IMG submission 150861) | Forest soil microbial communities from Barre Woods Harvard Forest LTER site, Petersham, Massachusetts, United States - Inc-BW-H-4-O ...
CGCCAGCCCCGGCGGCAGAATCTCGCGAACCGCCTGCTTCGTTCCCAGCCGCAGCACGGTCTTGCCAAAAGAAAAATCAGCGACTGCCGCTGCCTGTAAATGGTTCGCGGTCTCCGTGCCGCCGTCTTCGGCGATCACGACAACCTGCACTGCACTCTCCAGCAGATGAGCGACCGCAATTCCATACGTCGCGGCGAAAATCCCGAACTGGTCGGCTACGCCGGCAAAAGTTTCCAGCGTCTCTTCCGCCTTCTCGCGATACCCGGCCTCTCCGGTGTAATGATGCAGTCGCGTCAGGGCAATCGCCGCCATCGGATTTCCCGCCGGCGTAGGCGAGTCCTGCAGCGGCTTGCGCCGCGTTGCCAGCACGCCCAGACTCTGTCCTTCGGCCGCAGGCTCGCTGTCAAAGAATCCCCCGGAAGTCGCGTCGTAAAAGCGCGCAATCATGGCATCCGCAATCTCGCGGGCAAACTTGAAATATCTCAGCTCGGCCGTCGCCTCGTAAGCGTCAAGGCAGGCCAAAGCGGTAAATGCATAATCCTCAAGCAGCCCCGGAACCTCGCGCAGAGGAGCCGCAGGATCCGAGTAACCGACCACGTGCAGCAGCGCCCCGGACGGTGTGGCCACCCCGGCTCGTGTGGCCGCGGGCGACTCGCCCGCGCTCTTTTGCTGGTGCGTCTGCGGCTTCCACGCCTGCCCGAGCACCCGATCCAACGATCGCAAAGCAAACCGCCGCGCGTCGTCGAGACCCAGCACCTTGGCCGCTTCCAGATAGGCCGAAACGCACAAGCTGTTCCACCCCACATAAACCGTTTTGTCGATGTACAGCGTCGGCCGCAGCAACCGCGCCGCATACATCTTCTTCTTCGCCGACGCCAACAACTCCGCGACCTTGGCGGTCGTGAGCTTCATACGCCCGGCAATCTCCTCCACCGAAGCCCGCACGTAAAGCACATTCTTCGCCGGATTATGGTGCATCTCCCCGACTTCGTTGATGTCATAATGCAGCGCCGCGACCTGCGCCTCATCCTCGGTCAGAACCGCGCGCGTCTCCTCAAGCGTCCAGGTGAAGTAATCGCCGTCATCATCCATATTGATGTCGGCATCCTGCGATGCATAGAACCCTCCACGCTCCCGGTCACTCAGCCACTCATCCATCCAGCGAATAATGTCGCGTGCCACGTCCGCAAAAAACTCCCGCCCCGTGGCCTGATACGCATGCACATAATTCTTCAGCAGCTCAGAATTGTCGTAACACATCTTCTCGAAGTGCGGCACCACCCAGCGCTCATCCACCGAATACCGATGAAACCCGCCCGCCAGTTGGTCGTACACGCCACCATTCGCCATATGCGAGAGAGTAGTGACGATCAGATCGCCCAGCTCTGGGTGCCCCATTTCTCGCGAGTCTTTTTGCGCGAGAAGTGGGGGTTTTGACTTTTGCGCATATCTCTCAATCAACAAATCCAGCGCCGAAGGATGCGGAAACTTCGGCGCCTGCCCAAACCCTCCATGCTGCGGATCAAACATCCGAACCGCCGAAGTCTGAATCGCCGCAATCACGCCCCCCGAAACCCGACCATCCTTGCCGGCAAACGACTCCGCCTGCGCAATCGCCGACTCCAGCATCTTCGCCTGATCCATCACCTCGCCATGCTTTTCCGCGTAAGCATTCGCAATACTCAACAACACGCGCCGAAAACTCGGACGCCCGTAACCGTCTTGGGGTGGGAAGTACGTCCCGCCATAAAACGGTTTTCCATCCGGCGTAAGAAACGCCGTCAGCGGCCATCCCCCCTGCCCGCTCACCGCCTGCACTGCAGCCTGGTACCGGCTGTCAATATCCGGACGCTCGTCCCGATCCACCTTCACCGCAATGAAATGCTGATTCACAATCGCGGCAATCTCCGGATCGTCATACGACTCCCGATCCATCACATGGCACCAGTGGCACCACACTGCGCCAATGTCGAGCAGCATCGGCTTGTTGTCCCGCCGCGCCGCCGCAAATGCCTCCGCCCCCCACTCATGCCACTGGATCGGCTGATGCATGGCAGACCGCAAATAAGCAGACGAAGCGCGAGCGAGAGAATTGAGAGCGCTGGTAGTAGTCATGATCTTTCCAGTCTATCGCGCCCCGCTCGAGTGCTGTCATCGAACGCGGCCCACTCAAGTGTTGTCATCCTGAGCGGAGCGGGGAAGTGCGCGAAGCGCATTTCCCGCGGAGTCGAAGGACCCCTTTCACGATGGCGCTCCGCGGGGCTAAGCAAGGGATTCTCTTGCGAGTTGTCGACCCCATCGTGTTCTCCGCGGTAATGCGGCTGCTACCTTTCCGCCACCTCGTCCAGCCGCGCGAGTGTATCCGGATATTTGCGCACAAGTAGCACCAGCGCCGCCGCCTGAGGATTCGGTTTCGCCCGTCCCTGCTCCCACTTCTCCAGCGTTCTTTCGTTGATCCTCAATTTGCGCGCGAACACGGCCCGCGAACAGCGCAGCTTCTTTCGCGTATCCCGCAAGAGCTTCGAATCCACCTTGGGAAGGGGCGACACCTCGACCTTGTAAGTGCGCAGCGTGAGCTTGCCCCCGCGATGATTTTTCATTGCCGCCACGCCTTCCATCAGTTCGCCAAAAATATCCCTCTTTGCTTTTGCCATCACCGCATCCTCCGTGGCCCAATAGACCGCCTGGTTGCTCGTGCAGCTAGCTCGCCTTCGATTGCCGCCTTGAGCGCCTTTTTCTCTTTTGCCGTCAAGTCCGCAGCTTCGTTCTTGTCATAAAGAGTCATCAACCAAATCTGATCCTCGGACTTGAAGTAGTAGTAGACAATCCGCAGCCCGCCCCTTCGGCCCTTGCCTCGTCGTGCATCCACCCACCGCGCCTTGCGAAACCCGCCCGTTCCGGGCATCAAATCCCCAAGTTCCGGATTGGCTGCGAGTCGCATCTGCATTTCCCGATAGCCTTCATCATCTAGATAATCCGATAAATGACGTGTAAACGCAGGCGCTTCGATAAACTCCATGACTGTATGTACGCCATTAGAGTATAAACTCCATGTATACGCTATTGGCGTACCGTAGTCAATTGACAGGTCATGGCGGGCGCAAGACTTCCACCCTCCTAAAAGAATGCCGTACATCCCCTGACATTTCCCTCCGCATCTACTATGTACAATAGTAGCCAGTCTCAGCATTCCCAGAGGGAACCGAGAATGAAACCGAAAGCGGCGGGAGTGGTCTTTTCTATTAGTCTGGTGCTGATTGTTCTCAACACGTTTCTGCTGAATCCGCAAGCGCTCCGCGCACAAGAGACAACCGCGACACTCTCAGGTACTGTCACGGATCACACCGGTCGCGCCCTGCCAGACGTGAAGGTCTCGATCAAGAATGTATCCACCGGTCAATCAACCGAAATACAAACCAAGCCCGACGGCCTCTACACGGTCTCGAACCTCGCGCCCGGAGACTATGAGGTCTCCGTTTCATCAGCCGAGGGCGCCAAAGCGCAGCCCGTCACGCTGACCGCCGGGGCCAGCCAAAAAGTCGACCTGGTTCTAGAAGTTGTGCCGCCGCCCGAAGCGCCAGCTCCCACCACCCCGGCACCCACCGAGACCCTTCCCAATGCCCCATCCAGCACGTCGTCCAGTATAAAGACCGAGCCCTCCCTCGAAGACCTAGGCTTCTCCAAGTCCGAAACGCAGAGCAACACCGCGCAGCAGGCTCTGCTCGACAAGCGCACTCGCATGCTGAAGATCCACCAGCGCATGGGACTCATCACGACGATCCCCTTAGTGGCGACCGTGATTCTCGGGCCCGGTGCGGGCGGTAAAAGTGAAGGCACGGCGACGCGCGACCTGCACGTCGCGCTCGGCTCGCTGACCGGCGACCTCTACGGCATTACCGCCTGGTACGCGATCCGCGCTCCCAGAATCAAAGGCACCGAGAAGCGCGGCCCGATTCGTTTCCACGAGGCCATGGCCTGGATTCACGGCCCGGGAATGATCCTCACTCCAATTCTGGGCGCGATGGCCTTCGAACAAAAGAACAACGGACAAAAAGTTCACGGCATCGCCCAGGCGCACGGCCCGGTCGCCATCGTAACCGCCGGAGCCTTCGGCGCCGCGCTGATATCAGTCTCACTGAAATTCTAATGCGGATTCTGGAATGACCTCGAGTTCCAGCACCACGACGACGTCGAAACCAGCACCGCGATGTCGAAACCAGCACAACGACAAAGTCGAGCTCGCGCACAACGATAAAGTCGAACTCGGGCACCACGATGACCTCGAGCTCGGCACAACCGGGAAGGGCACGACTTCAGTCGTGCCGTAAGCTGCTCACTGGACGGCGGCTTTAGCCGCTGAGGCCAGCTCGGTTCGAAGATGGAGAAGCTATGAACAAGAAGACCAGGAAAATCTTCCCGCTATTTCTGCTGCTGGCTGCGTCCAATCTTTTCGCCGCCGACCACCAATGGGTGCTCAAGCAGAGCACGCTCACCTACCACGTCTCGCACCCGCTGCATCAGAGCGAAGGCGTAAGCCACGCCGCCCGCGGCAAGGGCATTTGCCACGACGGACAATGCGACTTCCTGATCGCCGTCCCCGTCAAGACCTTCGACTCCGGCGACAGCAACCGCGATCTGCACATGATCCAGGTCACGCGCGGCGCGGAATATCCCATGGTCACGGTTCGTACCCGCCTGCCCGAGTCGGCCTCGACGTCGTCCACCGTCAAAGCCGACATCGAGATCCAATTCGCCGGCCAGATCGCGCACTACCAGCAAGTAGCTTTTGAACTGGCGACGCAAGGCAACGAAACCCGCATCACCGGAACCATCCCCGCCACGCTCACCGATTTCAAAATCGATCCCCCCTCGCTCCTGACCCTCCCCGTGAAGAACGAAATTCCAATTCGCGTAGAGATGACCTGGAGCCCGCAGTGATTAGAGGGGGCAAACAGAGAGAGAAACGCCTGGCGGGTAATCGGAGCCTAGCAGGCTACCGAAAAACTGCTCTTGGCACAGGTTTTGGGAAGGGCACGACTTCAGTCGTGCCGCTAAGTTCCGCAGAATCAGCCGCGCTTTAGCGGCTGAGGTCTGCCCTGTGCACCAGACAGAAATATTTAGGATACGACCGCAATTCGCCCCTCGTCTTTTTCCACAGCCTCCCACAGAAAGAAATCGCAATTCGTGTGACGGACAACCTTTACTGAGAAATTCAAGAAGCGCAAGCTAACTACATGTGCGCCAGTTCTCCGTACAAGTTCGATCCCCTAAGCGGCGCTCAGCCCGAATGTAAGTCCTTGCTCCGCAATATTTTAGCGATAAAGCCTTGCGGCTCAAGATTATACCCGCAACTCACTCGATCCCGAGTCCGCAAGTCATTAGAAATCAGTATCTTAAGAGGCAGGAGCAAAAAAAATATTAGGACCATCGATTCCGAAGGTCAGCCGAGAAGTTGCTTCGCGATCTCGCAATACAAATCGATCGACTCCGCCAGTTGCCGCTTCTCGATGAACTCGCCGTCAGTATGCGCCACGTGAATCGATCCCGGACCAATCAGCAGCGGTTCGCCCCAATTGGTCAGCTTCGGAATGTCGGTGGTAAAGGCTGCGATCATAGTGGGCAATCCGTCGACAGTGCGCAGACGAAGAAAGGGAAGCTCCAGCGGAAACGTCACCTCGACCGAATCCCCGGCAGTCGCCACAATCTGACGCCTCAAATCTTCCGTCGGCCCAACCAGCCGGTAAAGCAAATCAGCGTGTGCATAATCCGGAATCACATTGGGCGCGCGTCCACCTTCAATCAACCCAATGTTCAGCGTGCACGGCCCAACCTCCGGATCACAAGGCAGCGGCATCGCCCGCAAGCGTGTGAGCGCCGGAATCAGCTTGTCGATCGCCGACTCGCCCAGTTCCGGATAAGCCGAATGCGCCATGCGTCCGGTCGCAGTCACCTCGGCCCGCAGCGTCCCTTTCGACGCGAGCGCCAGACGATTTTCAGTGGGCTCGCCATTAACCAGAAATCGACGACGCGACTCCCGCCCGTTCGCCGCGGATTCCGTCGCGGCATATTCATTCGCCATCTGCGCGCCCAAACTGTCACGCTCTTCGCCCACAACGAACAGCATCCCGACATAGATGTTCTGCTGCCGCAGTCGCTCCGCCGCCGCGATTTGCGCCGCGATAATCCCCTTGGCATCGCACGACCCGCGCCCGTAAATGCGTCCCGCATCCTCCGACGAAGCAATGAACGGTGGCACGGTATCCATGTGCGTGGAGAAAACGACCGCGGGATGCGGATGCTCCGCCGAAGTCGCGTACAGGTTGAAGCGATTCTCTTCGACCAGCATCTTCTTCGTCTGATAACCGAGCCGGCAAAGCTCTCCGTAAAGATAGTTCCCCACGGCAGCTTCGTTGCCGGTGATGGACTCGATGTCCACCAATTGCCGCGTAAGCGTCACAGCATCCATGGAGGAGAGAATAGCAGAAGGCAAATCGACGTCAGACCTCAGGCCAAGACCGAAGACCCGCTCTTTGTGTACTCTGGAAACGTGAGTGCTTCGAGCCCAACTATCCGCTCTCTGTTTCTCGAAGGTCCTGCCGGACGCCTGGAGGCGTTGCTCAACGCAGGAACAGCCGACGCCACGCATGCCGCGCTCGTCTGCCATCCCCATCCGCTATTCGGTGGGACGCTGCACAACAAAGTTGTCTTCCACACCATGAAGGCGCTGAACAGTTTTGGCCTTCCCGTGCTGCGCTTCAACTTTCGTGGAACCGGATTGAGTGTAGGCGAACACGACGATGGGAACGGAGAAGTCGACGATGTCCGCGCCGCGCTCGACTGGCTCGACACCGAGTATCACTTGCCGCTCGTGTTCGCTGGATTTTCTTTCGGAGCGGCCGTCGGTCTGCGCGCGGCATGTCCGGATACTCGGGTTCGCGCGGTAATCGGAGTTGGAACGCCAGTCGGCCCAGTCGTCGCCGAGAGCGAAGTGCCGCGTACCTACACCTTCGAATTTCTGCAGGATTGCGCCGAGCCGAAATTATTCATCAGCGGAGCACGCGACGAGTTCGGTCCGCGAGCGAAGCTGGAAGCCTTGGTTGCATCAGTGCCGGCGCCGAAGAAACTGGTGCTGATAGAAGGCGCGGATCATTTCTTCGAAGGCCGTCTGCGCGAGATGCGGGAAGCAATCGAAGCCTGGGTGAAGGAGGCTGTCAGCTGAGAGTCGGCGGCTCTCTTATAATTCACTCCGCATGCCCGACTCTGCCATCGAATCCAAGTCCCGCGAGATGCGCGACGCGGCGCGCTTGATCTTCACGCAGGCCTTGGATGAGGCATCGATCGTAAAGGGCTTCGCGCGGCACGTGCATTGCGAGCGCGGCGTGTTACGAGTCTGCGAAGATCTTTACGATTTGCAGTCGTATTCGCGTGTGCTGGTTATGTCGCTGGGCAAAGCCGGACACACCATGGTCGAAGCGCTGGCGGCTCAGGTCGGAGCATCGCTCGAAGGAATCGTCGCCAGCTCAGTTGAGCCAGCGGCACAGATTCACGGGTTCAGATATTTTCGCGGCGGGCATCCCACACCGAATGCCGAGTCGATCCAGGCGGCGAGCGCGATGCTGCGAGCGCTCGCGTCCCAGCCAGCGTCAGCGTTGGTGATTTTCCTGCTCAGCGGCGGAGGTTCTTCGATTGTCGAGAAGCCGATCGATGACGAGATTGCGCTCGACGATCTCATCGCGACCTATCGCGCCCTGGTGCATTCCGGCGCGCCGATTGCCGAGATCAATGCCGTGCGCAAACATCTCTCGGCGGTGAAAGGCGGACGGCTTGCGCTGGCGGCGTCTTCCGCGCAGCAAGTCTCACTGCTGGTGTCCGATGTGCCGGATAGCACGCCGGACGCGCTGGCCTCGGGCCCGACCATGCCCGATTCGACGACCGTCGAGGATTGTTACCGCATCGCCGAGAAGTACGAATTATTGCGGCAATTTCCGCAGTCGACGCGCGAGTTGTTCGACCGCCACTCGTTGGAAGAAACGCCGAAGTCGGACGATCCGGCGTTTCATCGCGCGCGCTGGTGGACCGTGCTCTCGAATCAGACGGCGATTGAAGCGGCCAGCGTGGCGGCGGAGCGTGCAGGCTTCATCGTGCATGTGGACAATTCCTGCGACGATTGGGATTACGAAAAGGCTTCCGACTATTTACTGCAGCGCGTGCGCGAGTTGCGAAAGCAGTTTTCGCCGGTGTGCCTGATTTCTGGCGGAGAAGTTACCGTGAGAGTCGCGAATGGCGGAGTAGGCGGACGCAATCAGCAGTTTGCGCTGACGTGCGCGGAGAAGATCAAAGGAGAGAACATCACGGTGCTCAGCGCCGGGACAGACGGAGTGGATGGAAACAGTCCCGCGGCTGGCGCGATTGTGGACGGCTTGACTGTGGCGCGAGCCCGAAGCCGCGGACTGGATGCGGGCGATGCGCTCCGAAACTTTGATGCGTATCGGTTTTTCAGCGCGCTTGGTGATGCGATCGAAATCGGACCGACGGGGAATAATCTGCGAGATCTGAGAATCTTGCTGGCGTATTGATTCGTTGTTAGGAAGGGCCTATGCGCCCGGCCGAATGCATAGGTCCTTCGCTTCGCTCAGGATGACAATCGCTGCTTAGGCAGTCTTCTGCATCTTCGCCATGGCCTCGTCCATGCCGTGTTTCATTTCATCCATTGACAGGTCTTTGGTGTGCGTGGCGATGGACCACTTGTGGCCGAAGGGGTCCTTCAGCTTGCCGTAGCGGTCGCCCCAGAACTGGTCCATGACGGGCATTTCGACTTCGGCTCCAGCTTTGACAGCACGATCGAATGCGGCGTCGACGCCGTCGAGGTAAATGTGCAGGCTCATAGCTGAGCCGCCAATGGACTGCGGCGACAGGCAACCGAATTCGGGGAATTCGTCGGTCATCATGATGATCGAGTCGCCGATCACCAGCTCGGCGTGCATGATCTTGCCATCGGGACCTTTCATAACGCCGCGTTCCTTGGCGCCGAATGCCTGCTTGTAGAATTCGATGGCGCGAGCGGCGTCGCGCACAGTGAGAGCTGGGGTGAGAGTGTGGTATCCGTCGGGAACGGGTTTTACGGGCATGAGATCTCCTCGTTGCAGAATTTTCGGGAGGAAGTTTACAACAAAATCCGAGCTCCGATTGTCAAAGGACGATTAAAACAAGCTGAGGATCAAAACTTAAACCGGACGATGAAACAGGAACACACGACGCAGGTTTAGAAAAAGCGAGTCACGCCTTCTTCCATCACCACGACGCGGTCTTTCGTGCCGGCGGCGCGGGCTTCCTGGTCGAGTAGCTGCAGCGGCTCGTCGACGGGCTCGTGCGATAGACGAAAGGTGCCGTAGTGCATGGGGACCATCCAGTGGGACTTGAGGTCGAGAAAGGCTTGCATGGCGTCGGCGGGATTGGCGTGGACATTGCGGAACTGCGGCGGATTGTAGGCGCCGATGGGAAGCAGAGCGAGTTCGGGGGCGAGACGGCGTCCGATTTCGCTGAAGCCGGCGAAATATGCGGTATCGCCTGCGTGATAGACCGAATGCTTGCCGGCCTTCAGCACAAAGCCGCCGTATCCACGATGCGAATCTTTCAGGATGCGCGCGCCCCAGTGGCGCGATGGTACGTGCGTGACCGACAGGTTGCGATGGCGCGAAGTCTTCCACCAGTCAAGTTCAATGATCTCAGCGAAGCCCAAGTCAGAGACCAGATCTGAAACGTGCGTCGGAATAATAATCGAGGGAGCAACTCCGCGGGTGCGCAGGTTGTTCTGCACAATGGCACGCAGCGACGGGCGATGCAGGTGATCGAAGTGGGCGTGCGATACCAGCACCAGATCGATAGCCGGCAGATCGGCAATCCGTAGGCCGGGACGGCGCAGGCGTTTTAACACGAAAAGCCAGCGCGCAAAATTGGGGTCGATCATGACGCTCTGTCCGCCTATTTGCACGAAAAAGCTAGCGTGGCCAATGAAAGTAACACCGAGTTCGCCGTTGGTGGCGAGGCGCGGTTTGTAGGTTTCACCGCAACGTGGAGTCACCGCGGAGCGGCGCACGAGTCGTCCAAACTGAGTGGCGCGTTTGCGAAGGGCCGGATTGCGAAGCGTTTGCTTGATCATCCTGCGTTGATCGTCCTACGTTGATCATCCTGCGGCAGAGCCCGAGGGACGAACTGGAAGCATCGTCAGTCCCTCATCCTAAAGCCTATCGCCGCAAGAGCAGAGTGATAAGAACGATGCGGCGGATTGAATTAGTCTGTCAATAATTTTAGATGAAGGCGAGACGGCGCGGGCTGCTTTTTCGTTTTGGCGCCGTGACTGCGGTAATGTGGCGGAACGGAGAATCCTGTTCTTGAGGCGGCGCGCAATGGCATCAATTGCTTGACCTTAATCGCATTGGTCATATCTAATTCGAGGGCGTCGTTTTCGAGTTCTCTTCAGGGACGTTTCAGGAAAGAAGGAGAAGTCCGCATGCGAGTTGCATTTCTGGGGTTGGGAATCATGGGGCACGCGATGGCGACGAACCTGGTGAAGGCCGGCCACGAAGTGACGGTGTGGAATCGCACGCCGGGAAAACTGGTGGAGGGTGCGGGAGTGGCTCCGACTCCGGCGGCGGCAGTACAGGGCGCGGAGGTGTTGTGGATGTGCGTATCCGATACCGATGCGGTGGAGAGCGTGCTCTTCGGTGCGGAGGGTGCGGAGACATCGTCGGCTACGGCGAAGTTCGCCGAGCGCGTGGCGGGGAAAGGCGTGGCTTGGGTTGATGCGCCCATGACCGGGTCGAAGATTGGCGCGCGCGACGGGACGCTGGTGTTCATCGTGGGGGGAAGCGAAGGTCCGGTGGAGCGACTCAAGCCGTTATTTGCGGCGATGGGCAAAAAGATTTTCCGCATGGGCGAAACCGGCAAAGGCCAGGCCACGAAACTGGCGATGAATTTGCAGATTGCATTGATCTTTGAGGGATTCGCCGAGGCGTTGACCCTGGCCACGAAACTGGGCGTGGACACGCAGCAACTGTTGTCGCTGATCGACGCTACGATGGTGCGGTCGGGCGTGGTGGATTACAAAGGGCCGTTCATTCTGCAGCGCGACTTCACGCCGAATTTTCCGTTGCGGCTGATGCACAAGGATATCAAGCTGACGCTGGAAGCGGCGAAGGAAGCGCGGGTGAAGCTGCCGGCACTCGAAACCGTGGAAGAAATTTACGAGATGGCGACCGAAGATGGCCACCAGGATCTGGACTACGCGGCCACGCTGACGCTGCTGGAAAAGTGGGCGGGCGTGCAAGTTAAGGGCAAGGCCGCGTAAGGAGCAAACGCGCGCTGGGATCACTGTTTAGCGTACTTCCTCGGAGGCCCGTTTCTGATGAGCGCGCTACCTCACCTGGGGAGTGCGACGTCCGGGTACGCTTTTCAAAGCCCCATCGCATCGCCACGGGTCTAGGCCTGTCCTCTCTGCGACGGTCAATGTTAGCGACCGTGAAGCTTCCCGAATGTCTGATCCAGCCTCAGCAAGCCAACAAGGGTACCTTCCCGTTACTCTGGTAATGCCGGAAAAATCGTTATTACACAAGTATTACAGT
>Ga0210395_10003774_pt1 | contig 11621 bp, 6 predicted proteins | sample IncBWH4OmetaG_FD_150861 | JGI IMG/M metagenome (GOLD analysis project Ga0210395, IMG submission 150861) | Forest soil microbial communities from Barre Woods Harvard Forest LTER site, Petersham, Massachusetts, United States - Inc-BW-H-4-O ...
GCGGGCGATGCCGCCACGGGCCGGGCCCGGGTGGTCTGGATCGAGGGGGAGGCGGGGTCGGGTAAGACCGCGCTGTTCCGAGCCGCACTGGCGGACCACGGATCACGGCTGGCGTTGCTGACGGCGGTGCGCCGGCTGGGGCACGATCGGATTCTCGTGCTCGTGACAAGCCGCCCGGAGCCGGTGGTGGCCGATGGCTGGGAGCGGATGCGCTTCGATCCTGACCGGTGCGTGGGGGTAGCGCTGGGACCGCTGTCACCGGTGGAGGTGGCCGAGATGGCGGGACACAGTGGCATCCACCTGTCCCCCCAGGCAGCGCAGCGGCTGTGCCGCCATACCGGCGGCCACCCGCTCTACGTCCAGACGCTGCTCAGCGAGCTCCCGCCGGAGCGGCTGGCGGCTGCCGACGGCGAGCTGTCGGCGCCTCGGTCGCTGGCCCTGGCCACGGTCGCGCGCCTGGCGGCCCTGCCGCCGGACGCCCGCTCCCTCGCCGCGGCCCTCGCCGTGGTGAACCAGCGGATCCCGCTGCCAGTCGCCGCCGCGGTGGCCGGGATCGGGCAGCCTGCCCGGCCGCTGGATGATCTTCTTGGTACCGGCTTCGTCACTTGGCAGCCGGACGGTCAGCCGCCGTCCCTGCAGTACGCCCACCCGCTGTACCGGGCGGCGGTCTACGCTGACCTTCCGCCGTCGCGGTGTAAGGAACTGCACCGCCGGGCCGCGGATCTGGCCGACGGCGAGGCGGCTCTGGCGCACCGGGTGGCGGTCGCGGACAGCGCCGCCGACGCCCTGGCGGACCAGGCCGATCATGCGGCTCGGGCCGAAGCCGACAGGCAGCGGCTGGCGCTGGCGGCCAGGTACCTGCTGTGGGCGTCGGATCTCAGCTCGCAGCCCGCCGCCGCGCACAACCGGCTGCTGCGGGCGGCCCGGCTGCTGCTCGCGGCCGGGCACACCGGGAAAGCCGGGGAGCTTCGGCCGCGGATCGAGGCGTGTGCGCCAAGCGCACTGCGCAGCCTGGCGCTGGGCGTGCTGGCGCGCGACCAGGGCGACGTAACCGCCGCCGAACGGCTGCTCTCCGAAGCCGCCCGGCTCGCTGACGCCGCGCAGGCCCGGACCGACTCCACGGAGGGTGCTGATGTCAAGGCCGACGCTCTCGCTCAGCTTGCCTTCTTCTACGTACGTAGGGCCCAGGCCAGGGAAGCTGTCGCGGCAGCCGAGCAGGCGCTGGCGCTGCGGCCGGAAGCGGAGGTTGAGCGAACCGCGCTGGCTTCGGCTGTGTTCGGCGCCGCGGTGCTGCGCGGCGGCCAGGCCGGGCTCGACCGGCTCGCCGAGCGCCTGCCGAGCGCGTGCAAGATGTCAGCGCGGCCGACGTGGACCTGCTCATCACCCGCGGCTCGCTTGGCTTCTGGGCAGGCCGGCTGACCGCCGCCATCGGCGACCTGCGCTGGGCGCTGCGACTGGCACGGCAGGACACGGCCCTGCTCTTGCCGGTCGCCCGCCTGTGCCTGTCCCAGCTGCTGTTCGAGGCAGGGGACTGGGACGAGGCGCTTGTGCATGCCCATCTCGTCCTGTCCCTGGAGCCAGACCGGGAAGCCTCCTGGGCCGAGACCGAGACGCACAGCGCCATCGCCTGCGTGCTCGCCGCACGGGGCCAGTGGGCCGCGGCCGGGGAGCATCTGGCGACAGCCCAAGCCATCGCCGCCGAAACACAGTTCCCAAGCGAGATCAAGGTGATGGGCAGGGTAGCCCGAGCGGCAAACGCGCGAGCCCGCGGTGACCCAGCAGCAGTGGTCGCCGCCCTCGGGCCCATGCTAGGCCTCGGGAACAGGGAAACGCCGGACGTGGCCAGGTTCAGGCAGCTCCGGCGGCAAGGCTTGGGGATCTTGTGGTGGCCGCAGCTGATCGAAGCCTTGCTGGACGTAGGCGAAGCTGAGACGGCAGGTCGGCAGTTCGGCGAGCTGCGGGCCGTCGTAGCCGAGCGCCACCTCGGGTTCGCGTTTCATCTCGCCGCTCTGCAAGGCCGCCTGAGTGCGGCAGCCGGCCAGCCCGATCAGGCCGCGGCGCAGTTCCGCCGGGCTGCCACGCTAGCCGGCCCCGACGATCCGCTGCTGGACCGGGCGCTGCTGCTGCACCAGGCGCTGGGCCGGCTCCTGCACGCCAGCGGCGACCGTCGCGGCGCCGTGGACGAACTCCGTGCGGCGCACGAGCTGCTCACCGGCACCGGCGCCGCACCCTTCGCCGCCCGGGTGGAAGTCGACCTCGCCAAGGTCGGCATGCCAGTGGCGGCACGACAACGCCACGGCTCCCCGCTCGCGCTCACCGGCCGTGAAGCCGACGTCGTCGCCCTGGTGGCCAACGGGATGTCCAACACCGAGGTGGCAGCGGAGCTCTACGTGAGAATCAGCACCATCGAGTATCACCTGCGAAACGTGTTCGCCAAGCTCGGCATCACCTCGCGGCGAGAGCTGCGCCAGTTCGCGGGGCATTAAGCAGCAGGCTGTCTAAGGGGCCGAAGACGCGGGTCCAAACTGACCTGATGGACGCTCGCGCGGGACGTCCGGGCGCGTGACGGGTGCCGCAAACTCGTCCCGGGAGACGAAGCGGCGTCGCCCCCTCAGCGGGACGAGCTCCCCGATGCGGTGCCCGTCCCTGGTGACCGAGAAGGACTGCCGTGCTCGACGGCGTCCATGATCTCCCGCGACCTCGACCTCAGGTCGCGCTGGGTGATCTCCGGCATACTCATACCTACACGTAGCACCGAGTGCGACGCGGCGCTCGCCACGGCGACGGCGGATTCCTCCGGAGGTGGCTCATCCGCTGAGTTCTTCTCCGTCCCGAACGTAGCGCGGGCCAGCCACGTCCACATCGCCGACGGCTACCACGTCCGGGCCGAAGGTGACGTCGCCGTCGACCTTGAACCGGCGGCAGTGACGCAGCGACGGCGGGCCGGCCGGAAATCGCCGCTCGAAGCCGGACAGCAGTCCGTAGAACTCATTGTCCAGCGTGACAACGGGCCCGGGGCCGTCGAAGTCGGGCCTCAGCTGCCCGTCGCGGGTGAGCTGGTAGGCGTCCGACCGCACGACCAGCAGGTCGTTGGTGGTTTTGACGGGGGCGAACCGCTGGCGGGGAACCTGGATGGCCCGGGCGCCGGGGATCGAGCCGATGGCTGCGCCCATCGCCGACTCGAGCTGGAGCACGGGCGTGCTGGCCGGGTCGCGCGGGTCGACGGTCTTGCTGTTGACGACCAGCGGAAGCGCCGGTGCCGCCGGGTCGGCGGCCTGCAACCCCTTAAGGGCGCGCAGGTCGATCCATATGTTGTTGGTGTTGTACCAGCGCCAGCGTTGGACGTCGGTGAACGAGGTGTCGTCGTCGGGCACCTGGGCCGTCTCCCGCAGCACCATCTGCCCCTGGTAGCGGGCGAGGTGGCCGCCCTTGCGGTCAGCCGGCGTGCCGCGCACTGCCTCCAGCGCGAACGGCACCTGCTCGGCGGCTATCCATGCGGCGATCCGGGGGTCGGCGAGCGCGCCGAGGTTGTCGGAGTTGGACACGAAGGCGTAGCGGAGCCCGGCGCCGAGCAGGGCGTCAAGCGTCCCGGATGCCGCCAGCGCGGGGTAGATGTCGCCGTGGCCGGGCGGGCACCACTCCAGCTGCGGGTCAGCCGGCCACTGGACCGGCTGGAGGTCATCGGCGCGGATCTTGGGCTCGCGGCCCTGCAGGAAGTCCGGCGGCACGCCAGGCACGCGCAGGCCGTCGTAGCGGCCCAGCACCTTCAGCGAGGGGCGGCGGGTGGCCGGCGAGTTCATCAGTACCAGCGGGAGCCGGGCGCTGTACCGGCAGCGCAGTGCCAGCACCTGCCTGGCCAGGACATTGAGGAAGGTCACCCCGGGCTTGACCTCGAGCAGGGACTTCGGCCCCGACAGGCCCATGCTCGTCCCCAGCCCTGCGTTGAGCTTGATGATCACAAGCCGGCCGAGCACGTCACGGGCCTGGTCTGGCGGTGGCTCGGGCAGTTCCTCCAGGCGCGGCAGGTCCGCGACCGGCTCCAGCGCCTCGCCCGGCAGCAGCCCGGCCCGGGGCGCGCCCAGCTGCCGCAAACGGCCGTGCAACGCGGCCAGGTCGGCAGCACGGGCGCCGCCGGCCTCGGCCTTGGCCAGGACAGCGGCGATGTCGGCGACCGCGCTCAGCCGATCGGCGGTTTGGTCATCGGGGCCACGGCGTAGGCCGGACAGCTCTCGGACGGCCGGACTGATCAGTTCGGTCACCATTTCTAAAATTCCTTCCCCGTTGTGATTGGCAGACGGGTCACGTCCCGACTCCTTCGGGACGATCACCATGCCGCCACTCTCGCGGGCGAGGCGCGCCAGCGCCTCAGGGAAACCCGGTAGTTCCGCACCGCCCCGACCCAAGGACAACCCCCAGGCACCCCCTAGGGCGCGGCGCACGACAGCCGCCGGGCAGACGTCAATGGGATCTGGCTGGTATCGTTTTCCCATGGAAGCTGTTGTGGACCAGGCGGGTCGGATAGTTCTGCCCAAGTACATCCGCGACGCACTGGGTCTGCTCCCGGGTACAAGAGTCGATATCTCGCCTTACGGCGCTGGCGTGCAGGTCATACCCGCGGGCCGGACTGCGCGCCTAACCGAAGAGAACGGCGTACTCGTGTCGGTCGGCGAGACGCCTGTTGATGACGACATTCTCTTTAGTCTCATCGACGCGGGCCGCAAGTGACCGTCGCGGTCGACACGAGTGTCGCCGTTCCCCTCCTGGTTCGCTCGCACCGGCATCACGCGGAGGTGGTGCCGCTCGCCTGCCCGACACGCGGTTCGCCACGCCGCTGACGCTGAGCGGCCCGCATGCCCGGACAGTCCATGGCACCCTGAGCCGCCTGGGTATTGCCGGGGGTGCCGTGTACGACGGACTGGTGGCCCTCGCCGCCAAGGAGCACGGCGTGGCCCTCGCAACGAGAGACGCTCGCGCCGCCTGTACCGGCCGTTGACACTGCTACCCTCAGTGATACTGCTGACTGTCCTGATGACCCTGATTTCAGGGGAGGTCAAACGATGGCGAGTCTGGGGCGCGGCGGGGATGAGCGGCTGCTGGCGGAACTTCAGGCGACGCCGGTGGGGCGCCGGTGGCTGCTGAAGGCGGGTCTGGGGTCGGCGGCGGCCGCCGCGGCGGCGTCGCTGGGCCCGGTAGCCGTAGCGCAGGCGGCGCCGGAGGCGCGGGCAGCTGCGGCCGCGGCTGGGTCGGCGGGGCTGCAGTTCGCGCTGGACGTGCCGGGTATCTCGGGGCTAGCGCTGGTGGCGAACGGGGCGGACGTGCCGCTGGTGGCGCATACCGGTGCGTCGCGGGCGGCGCTGCGGGCACTGGGGGGCCTGTGGAAGGTGATGGATCTTTCGGCGCTGACCCATTACGTGCTGCGGGTGCCGGCGCTGCCGTCTTCGCGGGGGATGCTGGTGTCGGTGCAGGGCCGGCGCGGCAGCCGGAACGTGATCGCGAGCGAGGTCTGGCACGCCCCGGCGGCGGCCACGCTGGCGCTGGCCGAAGCCTCCCAGCGGCTGCTCGGGTCGCTGGATTACGTGGTCGGCGACTCGCCGCGGCTGCGGGAGCTGGGGCTGACGCTGAAGGACTTCCGGACGGCGGCCGAGGTAGTGCAGCTGGACCTGGTCGGGGATACCTACCAGACCGCGACGGCGCTGACGATGAGCCACCCGCAGGTCGCCACGCTGGACCCGATGGGGGCCGCGACGACCAAGGCGGTGCTAGGGGACACCCCGCCAGTGCAGAGCCTGGGGACCTACATCAAGACGATGCAGCGGGCCGGGCGGGACTTCGCCACGCTGGAAGAGGCAGTCGACCCGGACGGGTCCCCGACGGTGATCGAGATCGATGGGACGGACACGACGTTCTCCACCATCGTGCTGAACGACACCGACACGCGGTTCACGGCGGCGACCACGTTGTCGGTGATGGGGGGGATCAGCGCGGTGCGGGATACCGCGAGCCTGGGGGCCGTGAGTGACGGGCCGCTGGAGGATGATCCGGGGGCGCAGACGAAGACGTGGGTGCAGCCGCAGGGCATCGTCCCGCAGTCCCAGCCCGCCGCGCAGGTGGCCGCGGCGAGCGGGGTGAGGGTGAAGGTGGCGAACCCGGGGTTCTTGTTCGGTACCCAGACCAAGGCCGGGGACCTTTCGGGCACCAAGGTGCCGGTCACGATCTACAACAACTTCGTCCGCTGGGTCTGGGTGTATGTCCAGTACCTCGGTGCGGGCGGGGTGAACCTGTCGGCCAACTCGGGCGCGACGTTCCCCGACACCCCGCACGCCAAGTTCCTGGACATTTTGCCGGCGGTGCCGACCGTGTTCGGGATCCCGCTGCTGTACACCAACACCCTCAAGGTCAGCCTGGACTTCCCGGCCGGGGCGCAGACCGCCCGGCTGCTGTACTGCGGGCTGGGCTCGGACATCTTCGGTGGCGGCTGGGGTCAGTACTTCCCCGGCGCCTACCCCGACAACGCGACAGCCCCCACCGACGAAGTCCTCTACCCCGCCCTGAGCACCGGGATCTTGTGCATCGGCCTGAACGCCCTCGCCCTGGCCACCGACGTGCAACTCGCCCGCACCTGGGCAACCGTCAAGAAGCTGTTCATCGACCGACAGAGCGTGGGAGGAGCGGTAAAGGTCCTGCTCAGCAGCAGCTTGAAGCTGACTGCTGCCGAGGTGGCGGCGACGACTGTGTGCGGGGGGCTGGCGCTGTACTCGGACCTTCGCGAGTTCGGTGCCGATATCAGGAACCTGTGGGGCCTGCTGCTGCGGATGGGCACCGTCGTGCCCAAGCTGCTCTTCGCCAGGCCGCCGCGGGCAGTCTGGAAGGAGATCAGCGCCAGCATTCTCCTCGATCAGACTGCCAACCAGATATCGAAATCGATTCCGATCATCGGTCAGGTGCTGGCCATTGCGGCGGCGGCGGGGGATGTGGCGGCGCTGGCGCAGGTGGGGGTGGAGACGGCGATCTCCCCGTGGGTGATCGGGAACGAGGTGAGCCTGACTTATGACGCGACGGTGACGGTTTCGCGGGATCCGCGGTCGGGGTCGTTCCCGGTGTCGGCGCGGTCGTGGCGGCTGGAGGCGGTGGTGGACGGGGCGGCGGTGCTGAGCCCGCTGACCGGCCCGGTCAACAGCGGCGGAGTGGCGCGGTCGGCGCCGCTGGTGGTGCCGGTCAAGGGGGTGCCGTTCGGCGGGACAGAGATCCGCTGGTCGGTGGTGTTCCTGGACGCGGCGGGCCAGCAGGTCGGCACGGGGGTGTCGGCCGGCTTCGCGAACAACGACCCGGCGCACGTGCCGGACGCGGTGAGCTTCGCGATCACCCAGCTGCCGGCGCCGATCACCTCGGTGACCGTCTTCAAGCGGACGGTCACCACGGCGTGGAACCCGGCGGCCGGGGGGTATGTCTGGTCGCCTTCGGTGACGGTCGCCGCCACTTTGGGCAGCCCGGGGGCGGTGGACGTGATCAGCACCAGCGTGGCGACGCTGGCCGGGGTGGCCGGGGTGGTGTGGCGGGAGGGGGACCGGTACTACCTGCGCGGCGTGCCGGTGGCGCAGAACGGGCCGACGATCCAGCTGGGCACCGCCACCCGGGAGGGGTACGCGCGCCGCCCGTTCCTGCTGCTGGATTCCTTCGTGGCGGCGGCCGATGAGGGCAATCATGTGCTGGTGGAGCCGGATGAGGCGACCAGCGGGTACGTGATCCGCAAGGTGTCGCTGGATCCGGTGACCGGGGCGCTGAGCTGGGATCCGGCGGTGTCGATGGGGATGTTCCTGCTGCCGGTGTCGGCGGCGGCGCTGCACTCCTCCGGGCGGGTGGTGGCGGTGTCCACCGAGGCGGGCCGGCTGGGCTGGCTGCAGCCGGTGGAGACCGCCCGGCCGCAGCTGGCGGCGTATACGGCGGGGCCGGGCACCCAGGTGGGGCTGCTGGCCTCCCCGGTGGCGCTGGCGGTGACCAACCCGGGCACGGTGCTGGTGCTGGAGGCCGCCAGCCAGCGGGTGTCGGCGTTTGACCTGAACGGCAACCCGGCGGAGTACTTCACCGCCGCCCCGTCCCCGGGCTACACGCTGCCGCTGGTGTCGGACGGGACTTACCTGGACATCGCGGTCGACGGCGCGGAGCAGGTGTACCTGCTGTACTTCACCGGCACCGGCACCGCCCCGGGCGATTACCGGGTCGATGTGTACAACGCGGACGGGTCGCCGCTGGCGACGCACAGCCCGGGGGTGAACGTGCCGCACCTGGCGGTGGATTACTGGCGGTCGATCTTCGCCGCCAACTACGCCCCGCTGGCCAACCTCGGCACCACCACCCCGCACATCAGCCCGGCACTGGGCGTCCCGGAACCCTCCCTGTCCCGCTTCGACCCCGCCACCGGGCCGTGACGACAGCGCCGCCGGTGATGGTGTGACCGATGGGCCTTTACCGGGCGAACTTGCGCAGCTCGCGCCGGGAGCTGATGCCCAGCTTGGCGAATACGTTCCGCAGGTGGTACTCGACAGTATGGGTACTGACGTACAGTTCGGCGCCCACCTCGGTGTTGGTCATCCCCTTGGCCACCAGGGCGACGACATCGGCTTCGCGGTCGGTCAGCGCGAGCGGGGAGACCTGCCGTTGTGCCTGCCGGGGTACCGCCACGGGCATGCCGGCCACGGCGAGGTCGGCTGCCACGCGGGCCAGGTAGGGGGCGGCACCGACGCCGGTGAGCAGCTCGTACGCCGCACGGAGCTCGTCCACGGCGCCGCGGCGGTCGCCGCGCGCGTGCAGCAGCCGGCCGAGCTCGTGATGAATCCGCGCCCGCTCTAGCAGCGGATCGTCGGGTCCGGCCAGCATGACGGCCTGGCGGAACTCCGCCACGGCCTGATCGGGCTGGCCGGCCGCCGCGTTCATCCGGGCCTGCAAGGCCAGCAGCGGGGCAGCCAGGCTGGGCCGGCCCTCGGCCGCGACGGCCCGGAGTTCACCGAACTGGCGCGCCGCCGCCACGCTGTCGCCGGTGTCAAGCAACGCCTCGATCAGCAGCGGCCACCACAAGATCCCGAGGCCTTGCTCTCGGATCCTGCGGTACACGGCTGCGGCGGGCCATATCCTGACGCCGAGACCATGCATGGGCCCGATGGCCTCGATCACTCCGGCCGGGTCGCCGTGGGCCCGCGCGGTTAGCGCCTCGCTCACCTTGAGCATCGCCCTGATCTCGGCCGGGAACTCTGTTCCCGCGGCCATGGCCTGAGCCGCCGCCAGGTGCTCTCCCGCCGCGGCCCACTCGCCCCGTGAGGAGAGCACGCAGGCGATAGTGCTACGTGTCTCGATCTCGATCCAGGAAACCTCCCGGTCTGGCGCCAGGGACAGCACGACATGGGCATGCACGAGCGCCTCGTCCCAGTCCCCTGCCTCGAATAGCAGCTCCGACAATCGCAGGTGAGCGAGCGGCAACATCAGGGCCGAGCCGCGCCGGGCCAGGTACAGTGCCCAGCGCAGGTCGCCGATGGCCGCGGTCAGCCGGCCCGCCCAGAAGCCAAGCGACCCGCGGATGATGAGCAGGTCCACGTCGCCCGTCGTGACGTCTTCCGCGCGTTCGGGCAACCGCTCCGCGAGCCGGTCGAGTCCGGCCTGGGCACCGTGCAGGAACGCCGCGCCGAATACGGCCGAAGCCAGCGCGTTTCGCTCCGCTGCCGGTTCCGGCCGCAGCGTCAGCGCGCGCTCGGCCGCCGCGACCGCTTCCGCGGGCTGAACCTTGTTGACGTAGAGGAAAGCAAGCTGAGCGAGGGCATCGGCCTGGACAGTGTCGGCCCGGAGATCCGTGGCTTCCGTGGAGACGTCGCGACCCGCCGCGGCACCGGCGAGTTCGGCCGCTTCCGTGAGCAGTTGCTCGGCGGCGATGACCTCGCCCCGGTGGCGTGCCAGCACGCCGAGGACCAGGCTGCGCAGCGCGCTTGGCGCACATTCCTCGATCCGGGGCCGCAACTCCCCGGCCTTCCCGGCCTGTTCGGCTGCGAGCAGCAGCCGGGCCGCCCGCAACAGGCGGGTTTGCGCGGTCGCGGGCTGGGAGCTGAGATCCGCGGCCCACAGCAGGTACCTGGCAGCGAGCGTCGGTCGCTGCCCGGCCGCTTCGGCCTGGGCCGCCTGATCGGCTTGGTCCGCCAGGGCGTCATCGTGGCTGTCGGCGGCCGCCACCCGGTGAGCCAGCGCCGCCTCGCCGCCGACCAGATCCGCGGCCCGGCGGTGCAGTTCCTGGCGCCGGGCGGGCGCGAGGTCAGCGTAGACCGCCGCCCGGTACAGCGGGTGGGCGTACTGCAGGTACGGGAGCTGACCGTCCGGCTGCCAGGTGAAGAACCCGGTGCCGACAAGTTCATCCAGCGTCCGGGCGGGCTGCTCAATCCCGGCCACCGCCGCGGCGACCGGCAACGTGACGCGCTGATTCACCACGGCGAGCGCCGCGGCGAGGGAGCGCGCGTCCGGCGGCAGCGCCGCCAGGCCCGCCACGGTCTCCAGGGCCAGCGACCGGGGCGCGGGCAGCTCGCCGTCGGGAGCCGCCAGCTGCTCGGGTGAAAGCTCGCTGAGCAGCGTCCGGATGTGCAGCGGATGGCCGCCGGCATGATCGCACAGCCGTTGCGCCGCCGCCAGTGACAGGCGGACGCCGCTGCGCTCCGCCATCTCGGCCACCTCGGGCGGAGACAACGGCCCCACCGCCACCTCCAGGCACCGGTCAGGATCGAAACGCAACCGCTCCCAGCCGTCAGCCGTCATCGGCTCCGGGCGGCTCGTCACCAGCACGAGGACCCGGTCATGCCCCAGCCGCCGTGCCGCGGTAAGCAACGCCAGTCGCGAGCCGCTGTCTGCCCAGTGCAGGTCTTCGACCACCACTACGGTGGGCCTGTCTTCCTCCGCCCGGCTCCAGACCTCGAGCAGCTCCAGGCCGGCCGGGAACGCCGCCGTGGCGGTGGCGACTCCCAGCTGGCGCGCCAGGTGGAACGGAATGTCACCGGCCAGCTCATCCGCCTCGGCAGTGAGCACGGTGAACCCCTCGGGGAGGGCGCTGAGCGCGGCCCGCAACAGCGCGGTCTTGCCCGACCCCGCCTCCCCCTGGATCCACGCGACCCAGGGCCGGCCCGCGGCGGCATCGCCCGCGATCGACGCGATCGCGGCGAGCTCGTCACCCCGGCCCACGATTCCGGGGGCAGCACCCGGCATTGCCGCCGCCAGACTCCTCCCTGCCCGCACAACGCATCATGGCACGGCCCAGGCGGGTGGCCGCATGCCCCCGCCCGGCCAGCCAGAGTCCGAAGGCGCCGGTAACACGCACCGGGTCGCGCCCGTCGATAGCCATTAGGGTAACTCCCAGCTCTTGTTCAGTCACCTACTGTCGCAAATATCCGAATTGTGCATGGCGGGAGACGCTAGATCGCCGCCAGGGACGCTGGTCCCTGGCGGCGATCCCTCGATTCTCGCGGGTTAGCGGTTGCCGGCCCGTCCTACGGGGTGGTGCTTGCCGGGTCGCAGTACAGCATGATCTGACCAGGCTCGGTCTCGTTGAAGTTCATGCTTTCATAGTCGATGCCGTCGACGAGGTTGGGCTGCGATGG
>Ga0210395_10003776_pt1 | contig 11617 bp, 15 predicted proteins | sample IncBWH4OmetaG_FD_150861 | JGI IMG/M metagenome (GOLD analysis project Ga0210395, IMG submission 150861) | Forest soil microbial communities from Barre Woods Harvard Forest LTER site, Petersham, Massachusetts, United States - Inc-BW-H-4-O ...
CAACGAAGGTCAAGCTGGAGAGGGTGGCCACGCGGCGGCCGAACCGGTCACCCAAATAGCCGAAGAACGGCGCTCCTACGAGGAAGCCGACCAGACTGGCACTAAACACCGCGCCCAAGGAGGCGCGGCTAGTGTCCCATTCCTTGATCAAGGCAGGGCCGGCGATGCTGGCATTCAGCAGATCGAACCCATCGGCCATCATCGCCAGCACGCACCTCGCGGTCAGCCAGAAATGGAAGGGTCGCAGCCGCGCTGTATCGACCAGGCGGCTGATGTTGATCTCGTTCATTTCTTCCTCCCCTGGGACGGCGGCCGGGGCCCTCAAGCTCTCACCCGATGCCCTTTTTTTGAATCATACCCTAGCGGGTCCGTTTACATGACGAGCCGAATCCTGCCCCCATTTCCCAATCCGTGTTCCCATCGCTCAGACAAATGGAACTCTTCGACATTCATGGTTAGTTTCTTTTTCAAGGTCCCTAGCATTAGCTGCAATGTGGCTTAGCTAAAGTGTGTTGGTTGAATGATCACGTTCAGACAATGTTTCACAAATTATTGGAGGAATTGCGATGACGAATGAACCGCATGCGAACGCCGGTTCCCCTAGGAGGGATGCTACTCGGTCGGTTCCCGGAGACGGCTCCGCACAAGCTAAAGAAGCGTTCGAAAAGATGAGCGCGGCCACGGGTGAAGCCGCTGATCTAATCAGGAGCAGCTATTCCAAAGGCATTAAAGGTGCGCAGGACTACAACAACAAGGTCCTGGAATTCGCTCAGACCAATACCGAGGCCGCCTTCGGCTTTGCCCAAAAGCTGTCGGACGTTAAATCGCCTTCGGATTTCATCGAATTGTCGACCGAACATTCACGCAAGCAGTTCGAGGCGCTGACCGAGCAGACCAAGGAACTCGCAGCACTCGCCCAGAAGGTCACGCTCGCGACCGCGGAGCCCCTCAGGACTGGCCTAACCAAAACATTTGACCAGCTCGCCTGAGCTGATCGGCTCCAAACGATCGCATTCTTCGAAGCCCGGGTTGTCGCCCGTCTTGCTGCTTCACCTCAATGCACCCGCCAACCGGACTCTTCGACGGCGGGTGGGCTGTGTGAAGTGCGCGCGGGCTTGGGTATTCGAGTTGCGGCGGCTCCTAAGTGCGCTCAACATGCTTCCCGCCATGTGATCGACGGGGTGACGCCCGAAAGCGCCCGCTCACGGAGACGCCCCGGATCACGCTCTCCCTCCATCGCTAGACGGAGCATGCACCGCGCGAGTTCCCCGGGCCTGATCAGGTCGCCGTTGCCATTAAGCGTCGCCCACGCGTCATCAAACGCCGTTTCCAGTATCGCAAGCGTCGTCGGATTGAGAAACCCGCTGCTCTGTACATGCATAGGCCTCCGATAGGGGCTGCCAGAAGTCGCCGTTGCATCGACCTTCCACTGCAATGTCGTCGGGAATTTGGAGGCAATGCGAGTTTCCGATGGCCATTGGAGACGGATGTATTTCTTCCGCCTCATCTCACAGTGGAACGTGCGCTATATCCATACCGCTTTGGAAACATCTGTAAGAGGCACTGTCCTAATCCGTGATGTGCCCAACGTTTGTGCAAATGGAACTTCCGGCATCCATGGTTAAGTTTCTTTTTCAAGATCCCTAGTTTTAGCTGCATTGTGGCTTAGCTAGAGTGTTGGTTGAATGATCACATTCAGCCAATACCTCACAAAATATTTGGAGAAATTGCGATGACGAACACACAGCATACAAACGAAAATCTAACTGTCCATTTCAAGGTCAAAGACTTCAACGCATGGCGTACAAGCTACAACGGACACGAGAAGGATCGCGCGTCCGCCGGGATCACGAACGGGCGAGTGTTCCACAGCCCCGACAATCCGAACGATGTGGTGATCCTTCAGGATGTCGCCGACGTATCGAAGGCGCGCACCTGGTTGAGCTCAAATGAAATGAAGTCGGTGATGGAGAAGAGCGGCATCGTGGGCTCGCCTAGCATCCGCTTCGCCGCTGCAGCCTAAGTAATAGCGGAAACAAACTGGTAGCCGGAATGGCTTGTAACGAGTGTTTTGTTGCGTGGCCGTCCCGAAGGTGGAAGCCCCAGCCCCTGTCGCCCCGACTCCGGCTGGGGCAACCTTAGCTGTATTGATCATAAGTCTCACTGCCCGATCCAGATGTAACATCGATCAACGCACAAAAGGCGGAGTGTATTTGTGGCAGGAACGCCGTGCAGGAGGCATTCACCGTGTTCAAATCAAGACCGACAACGGGTGGAGAAGATTTTTAAGAAAGAAGAGCGGGCGCGGGATGGTCGAGAGGCGATGACCGAATACCAAGCCGGAGTTCGCGCCACTCGCGAAAAGACAGCACGTTTGAAATCACTTCGATTAGATAGGGATGCCCGGGCCAAAGAACTTCAATCTATAATAGCTCTTTGACCCTTCAACTTGGTAGCGAAACCAAGGCGTTACGCTAATGTCTTGCGGCAGGCGCGCGACCTTCACAAGCAACTTGCGGCGCTTCAGTTCGGTGATCTTTAGATCGTCGCACGCAGACTGCACCTGTGCTTCGTAAATTTCTTGTTCCAGCGCATGATGCCGTCTTTTGAGTTCCGCACGTTGCGTTTGAATGGACACGCGAGGTCTCTTCTCATGTTGGATGCCACAGCTCGATAAGGAGACCATGCATATTGTACTTCCCTCAGTCACTTACTGAGCAATTGCTCAGACGGCTACTGCCAACGGGCGCAGCGGGTAAGCATCATTGCAATGTCTGCTTATGGCCGCCAACTGAGACGGCCTCAGCTCAGTACGTCAGTGCCCCAAACAGTAAGCCGCATCTCATGCTGGCACGTCAGACAATTGTAAACGCGGATGTGCGTATCGCTTCTTTCCGGCAACGGGTCGATGCTTGCAATGCAATATGAAGCTCGCTCCCGCACCGGCACTTTGGAAATTCAGCGAAGCCGGGCACGGACAGTCGCTCTGACATCGGGTATCTCATCGGGGGCGGTAATCAGGCCCATACTGCTGCAACACACATGTCTAACTTTCGTTCAAAGGACATAGATTTGAGCGAGTGCTAACGTGGCCGGCTGCGATCAATCGCGCCATGACCCACGTACCAAGCGCCCAGCCGAGCGCCATGAAGAATTCCCACACAAACCAAACCAACAATGCGTTGACAGATATCACCGCACGCTGGATCAAGAGGGAGTCAGCGACCTGAGTTCATCAGCGGCGTGCGGTACCGAAATAAGACTTGAGCCAAATATCATCTGGCTTGCAATTGCGGCATTCGCCCACGTGTTGGCAAGCTCGATCAAATCTCGCTTTTCAATTTCGTCTTTTGGTGCCTCTTTGGCTCCTATCATGACAACACCTTGTCTAGGGATGCCTTATTGGCATTTTCCTGGTCATGAGCATACCCATGCTGGATCCCGTATTCTGTATCGGATTGCTCACCGCCCAGCGTAACTTCTGAAAAAAGCGAAATTGATTATGGCTGATTGCGAGAGTTGCTCGAATAAGTCAGGACAAATCGCAGGATAAACGATAACAAGGAACGTTCGCGTGGCGCGCGAGTTAGGGTAACCGGGTGGAGTACAATGGAGAATTCGATGCGTGCCATCATGATAGCAGCGGTCCTCGCCGCAGGTGCGGTTACGGGTTGGAGTGCCTTTGCGCAAACGCCGGCCGACCACGTCCATCACAACTTCTGCCTGAAAACCGGATCGGGCCAGGAATGCGCCTACGATTCGATGGCGCAATGCCAAGCGGCCAAGCGCGGTAGTGCGGACTCGTGCGTGCAGAATAGCCCGACGCAGAATCATTAACTGACGCCGGACGACGCGGCAGCACCGCGCTGCCGCGCTTTTTTCTAGATAAGTGTCTTCTTCCCGGTTTGCGCCGCCGGCATCGATGCTCGCCCCGCGTCCCTTAGGCACTGCCCTACGTATTGGTTGGACTAAGTAGCGGGAGACGTATTCTGTCGGCGAAGCCACCACGCGCTATTCGCGACCGAGTGGATCAGCTCGACGCGCGCGCCGGCGACGCCTTGCCGCCGCCACCGGCATTCGAAGGAAGCGAGCCGCCGCTGCATCCGTCGCCGCGCAGCCTGCGCGGACTCGATTGGTTCGTCTTCTTCGTCGCCGACGTGCAGACCGGTTTCGGACCGTTCGTCTCGGTCTATCCGGCTTCGGCTCGGCCTTCGCCGGCTTGGCCGCGATCGCGCTGGTCGGCCTGACGGTGCTGTGGTCGCTGATGCCGGAGACGCGGCCGGAGGAAGAATCTTACGGTGGGTTAGCGCCGTAGGCGCGTAATCCACCTTCGGTGTAGCGGCAGGTTATGCGCCTACGGCGGATGGCGCGATCTATGCCGTTTTCCGGCGCGATGCGGCCGAGGAATGCGAAATAGCTCGGCTTGACCGGCTTTGGCACCAGCCGCTCGGGCAGGCCGTGATGCACCGTGCGCGCCCAGTGCGCCCGCGGCAGTGGCCGGCGCTGCGAATGGGAGATCGGCACCACCGCACCGAGTTGAAGGTATCGAACACCGGCTGGTGCTCGGGCAAATCGAGCCGGCCATGTAGCGTGGTCACGAACGGCGTCGCCTGCCGGCTGAACAGCGAGAAAGGATAGTAGTCGAGATACATCGAAATCGCTCGAGCGCAGCGCGCCGGCGACGACACAGAACGGACACAGGTTGGACGTGGTTCCTGCATGCAACGCGACCAAACGCTTTTTTGCGCGATGGCGCGGTCCGTTTTTGCGTTCCCGGCGTTGTAGACCTATGTGACGCCCCTCCAAGGGTCGGCAGCAATCAAAAGCGGAGCCTAGACACGCATGACCGATCTTTGCGGTTACGCCACTCGTCCTCTCGCATTCGCCTTCCGCTATGTCCGGCTGCGGCCGCTGTCGCATGCCGTCATCCTCGCCGCAGTGCTGGGCGCGGTGGCGTGCTCTGTCGGCACGCAATACGGCATAAAGTTCTTGGTCGACGTGCTGTCAAATCACGACAATGCCGGCGTCTGGACGGCCTTCATCCTGCTCGGCACGCTGGTTGCTGCCGATAATCTGTTGTGGCGGATCGCGAGCTGGATCGCGAATTTCGCCTTTGTCGGCGTCACCGGCGACCTGCGCTGCGACCTGTTTCGGCACCTGATAGGCCATTCGCCGGCCTATTTCGCCGACCGCCTGCCGGGCACGCTGATCAGCCGCGTCACCGCGACCTCGAACGCCATTTTCACCGCCGAGAATATGTTCGTCTGGAACGTGCTGCCACCCTGCGTGGCGACGGTCGCTGCGATCGCGCTGGTGTGCACCATCAGCCTGAAGATGGCTCTGGGCCTTGCCGCCGTCGCCGGCATCATGGTCTGCCTGATGTTCCGCCTGGCCGCCGCCGGGCGGCCGCTGCATCACGACTTCGCCAACAAGGCCGCTGCCGTCGACGGCGAAATGGTCGACGTCGTCGGCAATATGCCGCTGGTGCGGGCGTTCTGCGGCTTCGCCCGCGAGCACCGGCGCTTCGATGCCACCGTCGACCGCGAAATGGATGCACGGCGACGGAGCTTGCTCTATCTGGAAAAACTCCGCATTTTCCATGCCGTCGTCACGATCGGGCTCACGCTGGGCCTGCTCGCCTGGGCGATCATGCTGTGGCGGCAACGCGACGCCACCACCGGCGATGTCGTGCTCGCCTGCACGCTCGGTCTTTCCGTGCTGCACGCGACCCGCGATCTCGCGGTGGCACTGGTCGACATCACCCAACACATCGCACGGCTGTCCGAGGCACTCGCCACGCTCCTGATACCGCACGAGTTGTGCGATTATCCAACCGCCGAGCCGCTAGTCAGTCGCGGCGCCAGCGTCAAATTCGAGCATGTCGATTTCCGCTACAGCGACAGCCGGCGGATTTTCACCGATCTCAACCTGCACTTCCGGCCGGGCGAGCGCGTCGGCCTGGTCGGCCATTCCGGAGGCGGCAAATCGACGATGTTCGCGCTGCTGCAGCGCTTCTACGATCCGCAAGGCGGACGCATCCTGCTCGACGGCCAGGACATCGCGCGCGTGACACAAGACAGCTTGCGCGAAACCATCGGCGTGGTACCGCAGGACATCTCGCTGTTCCACCGGTCGGTTATGGACAACATCCGCTACGGCAAGCCGGAAGCCTCCGACGATGAAGTAATGGAAGCGGCCATCACAGCGCGCTGCGATTTTATCAAGGACCTGCCGTCCGGCATCCGCACCATCGTCGGCGATCGCGGCGTGAAACTGTCCGGCGGCCAGCGCCAGCGCATCGCCATTGCGCGCGCATTCCTCAAAGACGCGCCGCTCCTTCTGCTCGACGAGGCCACCTCGGCGCTCGACAGCGAGTCGGAAGAAGTGATTCGCGAAGCGCTCAGCCGCCTGATGCGCAGGCGCACGGTGATTGCGATCGCGCACCGGCTATCGACGGTGCGCAATTTCGATCGCATTGTCGTGCTGCAGGTCGGCGAGGTTGTTCAGGACGGCGCGCCCGACCTGCTGATGCGCCGGAACGGGCACTATCGCCAGCTGGTGCAGCGCGAGGTAGATCGGCTGGCCAGACGGGCGGCGTAGGCCCACAAAATTCAAGATCGTAATTCGTAATCTTCTAAGACACTCGCAGCATAGGAACCATCAGGACTGATGCTGGAGGCGGCTGGCATGCGCGTGTTTCATCAAAGCATTGGCGCGCCGGCTCCGGCCGCCGAAATTAGCGCGCTAGGCGACTTTCAGTCGTTTTGCGGCTTGCCGTATCCCATGGAGCTCGAGGTTCAATCGCAGTGACGGATCCGTCCACAACCTTTTCGCGGTTGGCCCGAAGGTCGTGCGTTAATTCAGGACACGGGGTTGATTCGCCAGTTCCGTCCATGTTGTTCGTGGGGCGGACCGCGTTCAATCACCCGCAAGCCGAACCCTTTTCGGGTCGGAGGAGTGACGGGCGGGCCGTCCTTCTCCCGCCAGCGCGGGATGAGCCGGTCGCCCTCGGCTGCTCGCGTCATTGCTGTTTTGTTGCGTTCGCCGGCCGAGTTCTCGCGTAACCAGGATCGTCAAATGCGAAAATCGGGATCATAAGAGCGTAGTGATCATCAAAAAGCACCGGCGACATTAACGGAATCCCCCTTAAGGTTTATTTCTATTCGGACTCGCCTGGCGAATTAGCGAGCTGTAGTTCAGTTGCTAATATGACGGACGAGGAATTCATAAAACTTGAGGCGCGGTTGGGCGCTATCGAAGTCGCGATCTGCGATCTTGCCGCTATTTGTTACATTACGGGGCGGTGGACAGATGCAGATATCAAGCAGCGACACGATCTTTGGAGCGAACTCGCACGCTTATCTCCAATTGAAGGATTGAACCCGGCTGAGGCTGCACTTGTCTCTGGCGAATTGGAAGACGCGCTATCCGCGCTTTCAGCGATGATAAGGTCACACATGGCTGAGTATTTGCGACAAAATCCCGGTAGTCCACAACGCTGAGCCTTTGGTCCCGCGGCGCTGTTCGCCGCGACGATCGGCTCCCGCTGGCGGTCCCCGCGAGTACGTTGCCGGCCTGCCGCACCCGCAAGCGATCGACCTGCGCGAGGTCGACCGCCACCCGACGGCGGCCGTGACCAGCCTTATCCCCGCACTGTCGTGCCGTTCCTGCCGGCCCAACGTGCCGTTTGCGGAGTCGTGCCTATCGAAAGTAAGTCTCGCCGGCAATCAGGTAAGCCGGCGGCCGGCGCCGACCAGGCCGGTGCCGAGCCAGAAGGTCCACGCAAGGAACTCGCCATCGCCCCGTCCCGCTCGTTGCCCTACGAAAGTCTCGTCCTGCTCCCTAAGATCCTGATGAAAAAAATCTGCTGCCTGATCGTCATTGCAAGAGGGCGGGCAGGTTTGTGGCGAGCCGCGTCGTGTGTGAGAAATGCATCGAACTCGACGAAAGGATCGAATGGGCAATTCGACATTTGCATAACTCCTCACCCAGCCGGCATTAGGGCAATCGCCGCGGCGACCGCTTGTTCCCGACGGACCTCATCGCCATTTCGGCACCTGTAGCCAGCCTTGCGATGCCGTGAACTCGTTCGGCCAGCGCGCTTGGCGGCGCGGGCACGCCTAGCCGCAGCACCAGGTCTACGTGCCGACTGACGCGATTGCAGCTAGGGCAAGGCTTGCCAGCGCCGAAAGAGCAGACGTCAGTGCGCTTACAGTCGCCCTTCAGCAGCCGGTCGCTGTGATCCTCGCACCGCCCAGCCGGTATCGTTGCAGAGGTCGCAGGTCACAGTGGCCGGTGCATCCGTCCGAGCAACCAGCCGATGCCAACTGCAACTATGGCAGTCGTATAGGGCTGCGTCTCAATGGTGCGACGTAACCACTTCTCGAGCGCGGCGGTACTGTCTCGGGCAGCGCCGGCTGCATCGGCTGCGCTGTCTCGGGCTTGCCCGTATAGGTCCTGCGCGGCGCCGGCGGCCTGATCCACGAGCCCTTCGGTTCGCATTCTAGTGTCGCCCGTGACGCGACCGAAACCTTCCTCCACTTTGCCGCCTACACTTCTGGCGGTTCCTGCTACGCGATTTTCGTCCATGGCGATTACTCCCGGTTACAACATTCATGCGGCCAACTCGCCCGAACGTGCGAAGGTTCCAGTTGGGGCTGCGGACAGGACGATTGACGCCGGCATGGGCCATGGGATTCAACAAGCGAGAAATGGAGGATCACCGTCGCCGCGCCGCGGAGAAGGAGGCGGCTGCACGCAGGCGGGCCCATTTTTGCTGTGACGCACCGCACAGTCTTCACTGTCAGATGCGGCTACTTATTGCCTGATGTGTTTCTCAACGCGAGGAGGGACACCATGATGCGCCGCGGATTCACAATGCTTGTCGTCGGTTCTGTAAATTCCCCGTTCAGGGGCATGACCAAACTAAGGGCAACACATTTGGGTCACCTCAGGCATCGGTTCTTTCAGTGGCGCCGCCACGTGCATTTGTGCCGCGAGTTGATGAGCCTCAGCGACGAGGAATTGCGTGATATCGGTTTGTCGCGCACTGAGGTAAAAATCGCAGCTTCGAAAGTGTTTTGGCTGCCATGATTGCGAGGCCGAGACAGTGAACCCGGCGGCGTGTTCGGCGCGAACTAGCCGACATCGAACATCGCCCGGAGCAGTTCGGGCTCGGACAGCACGGCCTGCGCCTTCGCGACCACGTCCGCGGCCGTGTGCGTGCCGCCATACAATTTGCTTTCAATACCAGCGACCACGCCGCTGACAATGATGGAGATCGCCGTAAATAATGTACGATCTGCCGACCCGCGCTTGCCAAAGGACACCGGAAGGTGAGGCCCCGATTGATGGGAACTCAGGCATTTGATTGGCGCGTCAGCGATCCTATATACGCGCGAAACGTTTGGAGCCTTCATGTCGAAGCCCCTGATCGTGTCCATCCCGCATCGCCTTGGCAAGGACGAAGCGGTCCGCCGCCTGCAAAACGGTTTGGGCAACGCGCAAGCCAATTTTGGTCATCTATTCAAGGTCCAGGAGGAAACCTGGACCGGAAATCGCTTGCAGTTTCGCGTCAGCGCGCTGGGGCAAGTGGCGAGCGGCACCATCGATGTCGCCGATGATCATGTTCGCCTGGAAGTCCTGCTGCCTTGGCTCCTTGGCAAGGTGGCCGAGGCCATCCAGCCGCTCATCCGCAAAGAAGGCGTGTTGATGCTAGAGAAAAAGTAACAGCCTCGGCCACGCGCAGCGGGGCGCCGCTCAGCCAAAGATCGGCGCAGCGGGGTTGATGCGCGTACCGAAGAGGTAAAAAAGCTGATCGGAGCCCAAACGGCCTTTCGCGAGCTATCAATTACACTGAAGCCGAACCGCTGATCGATCAGGCGAAGGAGGAGTGGCACCGAAAGAGGCGGCCTGTGAGGCGGCCTATGGCTTCTTGCTCGGCTTTTGGTCTGATGCCGACAGAGGGTCTACTGCCCGGCCCGGCACATTTAGCTCTACGGCTGCATCAATGGCTTGGTTAAATCCAAGGTTCTCGTGGCGAATTTGGCCGTTTGCTGTCTGTGCAACAGCACCAGTCTTGTTATCCCCACGCAGTATTCGCTATTGTCTTGCCTGCGAGCAACAAACCTTGAAGCCATTCTCTGCCTCGCGAGCCCCCTCGCGACCACCCCATTATCTTAATCCAAAAGGGGTCATTGCGAAACCAGTCGGGATGGAAAGGGGCCAGTTACCCTCCCGGCCTCGTGCTGCTGCTCGACGTACAGCTCTACGACGGCTCGGCCGCGCGGGGGAATACGAGCACGGCCGGCTCCCGCCCAAAGCAAGAACCGGCCGGCCGTCCGCTAACCGGGGTTGCGTTGGGGGACGCATCGTGCGCGGGGACGCACGGGTGGGTTAGCTACGGATCTATAAGCAATCGTGTCGGCGAAGGTTCCTCGGACGACGCATATTCACCAAGCCCGGCCCGGCGCTGTCGGCACGATCCCCGTTTGAACTGCGAGACCCGCGGCGCTAGACGCTCGCAGCGCCGCCGCTGCCATTTCCAAGCAGGTATCGCGCTCGGATTCCGTCTCCGCCTGCCTCGCCCATTGCATACAGTCGGATGCGTAGTCCTGGAATTCTTTTGCCGAGGTGACCATGCTCAAAACCACTATTGACTGATGTCAATTGTGGCGGGGCAATATGGTTCCCGCGCCGCGTCGCGGGGAAGCCGTCGCGACGGCCTATGTGGCGAACAGTCCGAGTACCAAATAGACGGCGACGCCGAGTTTGAGGAGCGCGACGCCCGCCAGCGCGGTCTCAGGTATCGACCACCGCTGCATCATGACGGTGCTCATAGGCGCCACTCGTTAAGAGGCCGCAACTGAGCGGTCTTTTGCAGCGATCGCCGTGTCGGGCTGAGCGTGTCGATCTATCAATGCTGCAAGTGTCCAGGTTTGCGCGAGATCAAGCTGACCCTGTCGCTCACCTTCGGTTTCGGCGTAGGAAGCCGAAAGGGTCGCCGCTTTAGCGTATCGCCAAAACTGATCGATTTCCGACATGGGGCACCTCCGTGCCTCCGACACATCCCGATGTCAGGCTCCCCTGCTAGGTAGTAGCCGTCTGGTCAAAATCGCTCACATCGCCCGCCCTCAAATCCGTTTTCGGCGTCAGTCTAGTTCTTACCGGGCCGCAGTCGGCGCATTGGAAATTGTGGAGCGCCAGGTCGCGGCGGCTTGGGTGCGCTTCGACGACGCCCTGCATCAAAGGCTTGCGGCACCTCGGGCAGATTTCACCGCTCGACAAGACAAGCGACATGACGGCCTCCCAGGGGCGCGTTGCGATGAGGTGAGGGCGGCCGAAGGCGGAGGTGTACGCTACGCTTCGCCAACGGCCGCCCTTGAGCCTTCGCTTACAAGGAACTGGCGACTCACCTAGCGAGGGCTAAGTAATCAGATACCTACAAACTTGACCCCATTGTGTCACCGACGCAGGGAAGCCGACCGCGAACTAAATTCGGCATGGGGACTTGTTGAGGCAGCCTTCGCCGAGCGCCGTCAAGTTCCCCCTGGCCGAGGGTTAGGGCGACTGCTGGCGCCACATACCCTTAGCGCCCGGTCGCCCGCTTCGCGTCAGC